>Ga0335074_10013248_pt1 | contig 11593 bp, 10 predicted proteins | sample Lox_Sample_23_FD_206715 | JGI IMG/M metagenome (GOLD analysis project Ga0335074, IMG submission 206715) | Soil microbial communities from Loxahatchee National Wildlife Refuge, Florida, United States - Lox_Sample_2.3 | ecosystem: Environmental > Terrestrial > Soil > Wetlands | place: USA...
CCCGCCCCCAGCGAGGAAGCCGGGGCAGGAGCGTCCCGCCCTGACCTGATCATCGAGGGCCTGACCTACGCCTCCCCGGGCGTGTTCCTGGGCAACGTCTCGCTGACCGTGCGCGGCGGCGAGCGGGTCGGCGTCACCGGCCTGCGCGGTTCGGGGGCGAGCACGCTGGCCCGGATCGTGGCCGGCGCGGCCGCGCCGGATGCGGGCCAGGTGCGGCTGTGTTTTCCAGGCCGGGGTAACCACGTGCTGCGGCCCGGAGACCGGGCTGGGGCGCTGCGAGCCGGGATCGGTTACATCCCCGAAGACCGGCAGGCCGACGGGTTCGTGCCGCTGCTCGGCGCGGCCGAGAACATCTCGATGACGATCACCGACCGGATCGCCCGCTTCGGCTTCGTCAATCCGCGGCGCCGCGAGGTGCGGGCCGCGCCGCTGGCCCGGCGGCTGTCCCTGGTCTCGGCCGGGCTCGGCCAGCCGGTCCGGGAGCTGTCCGGCGGTAACCAGCAGAAGGTGACCGTGGCCCGGGGCTTGGCCAGCGACCCGGTCCTGATCGTGGCCATCACCCCGACCCGCGGCGTGGACGTGGCATCCAAGGAACTGCTGCTGGCCGAGCTCGACCGGATCACCACCGAGACCGGGGCGAGCCTGCTGCTGGCCAGTGACGAGCTCGACGACCTGGTCATCTGCGACCGGGTGGTGGTACTGGTCCGCGGTGAGATCTTCACCGAGTTCACCGAGCCGCCCTTCGACCGTGAGGCGCTGATCGCGGCCACCGAAGGCCTGGGAGCGAGATGAGCGACACGAAGAACAACCTCGCCGCGCTGGCGGCCGACGTGGAGTCCGCGCTCGTGCGCAGGCGGAGCCGGAGCGCCGCGGCGATCTCGTGGATCCGCGAGGCCGCGCTGCTGCCCGTCCTGGCCGTGCTGCTGGTCGTCGGCGCGATCCTGAACAGTCACTTCCTGACCGTGTCGAACATGACCGGGATCGGCCAGCAGGTCTCCGCGCTGGGCGTGGTGGTGGTCGGCGAGTCCTTGATCCTGCTCATCGGCGGCATGGACCTGTCGCTGGAGTCCACCTACGGGCTCGCGCCCATGGTTGCCGCCTGGCTGATCGTCCCGGTGGCCTCGTTCGGCAACGGCTGGCTGCTCAATCCGTACCTCGGCATCATCATTCTGCTCGCGATTGGCGCAGCGGTCGGCCTGGTGAACGGGCTGCTGATCGTCAGGGGACGGCTCAACGGCTTCATCGTGACGCTGGGCATGACGATCCTGCTGGCTGGCATCCAGGACGGCATCGTGAAGGGCCAGGCCCCGTTCAACCTGCCGGCGGCGTTCAGCTACCTCGGCGCGGCCGACATCGGCGCGGTACCGGTGTCGCTGATCGTCGCGGTAGTTATCTTCATCTTGACCGGGCTGTTCCTGCGCTACCACCGGCTGGGCCGGGCAATCTACGCCGTCGGGGGCAACCGGGAGGCGGCTCGCGCCGCCGGGATTAAGGTCGATCGGGTCCGGATGGGCGTCTACATCGCCGGAAGCATCCTGGCCGCGATCGGCGGCCTGATGGAGGCGGGCCGGGTCTCCTCGGTGACGCCCCAGCAGGGCTATGGCGAGGGCATTATCTTCTCGGTCTTCGCCGCCGCGGTGATCGGCGGGGTGTCCCTGCAGGGCGGCCGGGGCAACATGGTCGGCGCCGCCTCCGGCGTGATCCTGCTCGGCGTCGTGCAGAACATCCTGGAGCTGGAGAACGCGCCCAACTACTGGATCGACGCGATCGACGGTGGTGTCATCTTGTTCGCGCTGCTCCTGGCCCGCGTGATCGGCGGCGAAGCGAGCGCCGAATGATTCCGCGCCTGCCCCAGGGTCCCCGGGAGCGCCGGCTATGACCAAGATCACCGGGCTCGAACTCTACGACGTCCGGTTTCCCACGTCGCGGAGCCTGGCCGGGTCGGACGCGATGAACACGGCCCCGGACTACTCCGCGGCGTACGTGATCGTCAGAACCGACGCGGACCACCTGGCCGGGCATGGATACGCGTTCACCATCGGCCGCGGCAACGAGGTCCTGCTGGCCGCGATCCGGGTGCTCGAGCCGTTCCTGGCCGGGCAGGACCTGGATGAGGTCCTGGGCGAGGTCGGCGGGCCGTGCCGCCTGGGCGACCTGTACCGGCGGCTGGTCCACGACAGCCCGCTGCACTGGCTCGGTCCGTCCTGCGGGGTCATGCACATGGCCACCGGCGCGGTGCTGAACGCGTGCTGGGACCTGGCCGCCCGCCGGGCGGGCCAGCCGCTGTGGCTGCTGCTGGCCGGGCTGAGTCCGCAGGAGCTGACCGGGCTGGTCGACTTCCGTTACCTATCCGACGCGCTGACTCCGGACGAGGCCATCGCCCTGCTCGAACGTGGCGCCATCGGCCGGGCCGACCGGATAGCCGCCCTGAGACGGGACGGGTACCCGGCCTACTCGACCGCGCCCGGCTGGCTCGGGTACTCCGACCAGCGGCTGGCGGCGCTGTGCGCCGAGGCGGTCGAGGAGGGTTTTACCCAGGTGAAGCTCAAGGTCGGCGCGGCGGTCGAGGATGACAAGCGGCGGTGCGCGATCGCCCGCCGGGTGCTCGGCGCCGACTTCGGCATGGCCATCGACGCGAACCAGGTCTGGGACGCCCCGACGGCGATCGGCTGGATCACAGAGCTGGCGCCGTTCCGGCCGGCCTGGGTCGAGGAGCCGACCGCGCCCGACGACATCCTCGGCACCGCCGCCATCCGGCGGGGCGTCCGGCCGGTCAAGGTGGCCACCGGCGAGCACGTGGCCAACCCGGTCATGTTCAAGCAGCTGCTGCAGGCTGAAGCCATCGACATCATGCAGATCGACGCCTGCCGCGTGGCCGGGGTCAACGAGAACATCGCCAACCTGCTGCTGGCCGCCAAGTTCGGAGTTCCGGTCTGCCCGCACGCGGGCGGGGTCGGCCTGTGCGAGATCGTCCAGCACCTGTCGATGTTCGACTACGTGGCGCTGTCAGGTACCACGCAGGGACGCCGGATCGAGTGGATCGACCACCTGCACGAGCACTTCGCGGTGCCCGCCGTGGTGTCCCGCGGCTGCTATCGTGCGCCCGAGGCGCCGGGCGCGTCCACCGAGATGCTGCCCGAGGCCGTAGCCGAGTTCTCCTATCCCGGGGGTCCCGCGTGGCAGCACTGACCGTGCCCGGCCCGCTGATGTTCGGTGGCGCTCCCATCGGCGGGCTCTACGCACCGGTCAGCGACGAGGCGGCCGCCGCCACGCTTCAAGCGGCCTGGGACGCCGGGATCCGGGCCTTCGACACCGCGCCGCATTACGGGGTGGGGCTGTCCGAGCGGCGGATGGGCGACTTCCTGGCCGGGCGTCCGCGCGCCGAGTTCGTGGTGTCTACCAAGGTAGGGCGGCGGCTCGTGCCCGCGGTCGGCCCGGGCTCCGCGGACGGCGTCGATGACTTCTACGGCACCCCGGAGCTGAGGCGGGTGCGCGACTACAGCGCGGACGGCGCGCGCCGGTCGCTGGAGGACAGCCTGCGGCGGCTCCGGCTGGACCGGGTGGATATCGCGCTCATCCACGACCCGGACGATCACATGGCCGAGGCGCTGGACGGCGCGTATTCGACCCTGGCCGGGCTGCGGGCCGACGGCGCGGTCGGGGCCATCGGGATCGGGGTCAACTCCGCGTCGCTCGCGGCATGGTTCGTGTCGCGCTCCGATCTGGATTGCGTGCTCGTGGCCGGGCGGTACACGCTCCTGGACGACTCCGCGGCGCGGTCGCTGTTCCCGCTGTGCCGCTCGCGCGGGGTCGCGGTGCTGGCCGGAGGCGTATTCAACAGCGGCATCCTGGCCGGCGGCACCCACTACGACTACGCGCTGGCCGCGCCCGGGGTGCTGGCCCGGGCCCGCCGCATCGCCGAGGTCTGCGCTCACTACGACGTCCCAGTGGCCGCCGCCGCCCTGCGCTACGTGCTGCGCAACCCTGCTGTGACCGCCGCGGTGGTCGGCGCGCGTACCCCGGAGGAGATCCGCGCCGACGCCGGGTACCTCAGCTTCCCCATCCCAGACGCCCTGTGGGCCGAGCTTGACTCAGAGCACTGACGCCAGCCACTGCTCGACGCCAGCAAGTCACAGCACGGACGCCAGCCACTGCTCGACGCCAGCGATGTGCACCGTGGCCCAGGACCGGGCGATCTCGGGCTCGTGAGCGGCCAGCGCATCCAGGATGGCCCGGTGCTCGGCCAGCGTCTGGACCATCGTCCCAGTCTGGGTCAGCCCGCGCCACACACGGGCCCTGGTCGTCGGTGCCGAGATCGACTCGAGCAGCGAGGACAGTACCGAGTTTCCCGAGCACGCCACGATCCGCCGGTGGAACTCCAGGTCGTTCGCGACCAGTTCCTCGGCCTCGGGATGCGGCCCGAGACTGTCCAGCAGCTTGCGCAGTTCCTCGGTCTCGGCGTCGGTGATCCGCTCGGCCGCCATCGCGGTGGCGGCCGGCTCGAGGATGCGCCGGACCTGCAGCAGCTCCAGGACCGTGTCGTCCCGGTGAAAGTCCACGATGAAGCTCAGCGCCTCGAGCAGCAGCCGCGGCTCGAGGCTGGTCACGTACGTGCCGTCGCCGCGCCGCACGTCAAGGATGTTGACCAGGGACAGCGCCCGTACCGCCTCGCGCAGCGAGCTGCGCGAGAGCCCGAGCTCGGCAGCCAGGTCCGCCTCTCGTGGCAGCCGGTCGCCCGCGCGCAGCGCGCCGGAGGTGATCATGCCCTTGATCTTCTCGATGGCTTCGTCGGTTAGGGCCACGATGCGTGCACCCCCCGTCGGCAAAGATCGGATGTTTGTCCCGAGTATGGCATACCACGCGAGAACGGAGACGCCATGAGGATAGCCCTGCATACGCGGGTGCGCGCCGACCGCATCGACGAGTACGAAGCGGCCCACCGAGCCGTCCCGGCCGAACTCGCCGAGGCCATCCGTGCCGGGGGAGCGCAGCGCTGGACGATCTGGCGCAGCGGCACCGACCTGTTCCACGTCATCGAATGCGAGGACTACACGGCCCTGCTGGCCCACCTGAACGCGCTGCCGGTCGTCTGGGAGCTGTGAGGCCGTGCCGATCGTCGACGCGCACCACCACCTGTGGGATCTGGGCGTGCGCGACCAGGACTGGATCACCGGCCCGGCCCTCGCGCCGCTGCGCCGCGACTTCCTGCTCGCAGATTTCCGGCCGCTGGCCGACGCGAACGGCGTGGCCGCGAGCATCGTCGTGCAGACCGTCACCGTGCCGGGGGAGACCCCAGAGCTGCTCGCGCTGGCCGCGGCCAGCGACCTCATCGCCGGCGTGGTCGGCTGGGCCGACCTGACCGCTCCGGACATCGCCGACCGCATCGCCGTTCTGACCGGGATGCCCGGCGGCGGCAAGCTGGTCGGCCTGCGTCACCAGGTCCAGAACGAGCCCGATCCGGACTGGCTAGTCCGGTCCGATGTGCTGCGCGGCCTGACCGCGGTTGCCGAGGCGGGCCTAGCCTATGACCTGGTCATCACCTCCGGGCAGCTGGGCCAGGCCACCCGGGCCGCCGCCGCCGTGCCCGGCCTGCGGTTCGTCCTGGACCACCTGGGCAAGCCGCCGATCGCCGCTGGCGCAACCGAGCCGTGGCAGACGGACCTGCGCGGCCTGGCCGCGCTGCCCAACACATCAGCCAAGCTGTCCGGGCTGGTGACCGAGGCCGACTGGCACCGCTGGCAGGTCGCCGACCTGCGTCCCTACGCCGAGGCCGCACTCGAGGGATTCGGCCCGGCCCGGCTGATGTTCGGCTCCGACTGGCCGGTGTGCACCCTGGCGGCCAGCTACCCCGGGGTCCTCCAGGTCGCCCGCGATCTGACCGCCGGCCTCAGCCCCGCCGAGCGCGAGGCTGTGTTCAGCGGTACCGCCTCCCGCATCTACGGGCTCTGAGCGGCTAGCGTCGCTTCGTGCGCAGCCGCTCGAACCGAATGTGGTGGGGTACGGCCATCGAGGTGGCGGACCTCGACGCCGCCGCCGAAGAAGAAGCCGTTCCAGCTGGCACCCGCCGAATCCGGTGGTCGTGCCGGCACGGCGGACTATAGCCGCACTGACAGATATAGCCGTTGAGCTGGGAAACAGTCCTGCAGCTAGGCAGCTGATCAGCGCGGCCGAGCGCATCTTCGGCCGCTCCAGACGATCCATAAGGAGCCTGCTCCCGAAGAGCCGGTTCACACCGAGTCGGCTCACGGCGAACCTGGAGCCATCCGGCCCACCCTGACCCGGCTAGGCACCGACAGCAACGCGATGAACTGCAGTTCGCCGTACGGTTGTACTCGCGTGCGCGTCCGCCGCCCCAGCCGGATCGCGGCTATTCCTTCAGCATCTTAGCGTCTAATCCTTCAGCTATCATGCGTCTATTCTTTCAGGTAGTATCCGTCTGATCCTTCATCTGAGCTCCTGAACTGGCATCATGTGAAGCATGACAGGGACGGCGAAGTCTCCGATCGGACGGCTGCTACAGCGGCACGCGGAACAGGCGATCAGGGAGGCTCTGCAGGATACGCGCGTGGTTCTCGTCAACGGCGCGCGGCAGAGCGGGAAGAGCACACTGCTGCGCCAGATCGCCCGCGCTGACGCCGCGGAATGGCGGGACCTGGACGTGCCGGTGATCCGCCAGGCGGCGCTGGCAGACCCAGCCGGGTTCGTCGATTACCCCGACATGATGGTCATCGACGAGATCCAGCGGGTTCCTGAGTTGCTGCTGCCAATCAAGGTCCAGGTGGATACCGACGGGCGTCCCGGCCGCTATCTGCTCAGCGGCTCCGCGCGGGTACTCGGTCTGCGTGCCCTTCCAGACACGCTTCCCGGCCGGATGGAGACCATCGAGCTCTGGCCGTTCTCGCAGGGAGAGATCGACGAGGCCCCAGACGGGTTCATCGACGCGATCTTCGCGCACGGGGCCGATCTCCGGCATGCATCCGAGGTCAGCCGGGCCGAGTACGCCGACCGGATCGTACGCGGCGGCTTCCCCGAGGCGATTGCGCGGTCCAGCCCGCGCCGCCGGGAGCGGTTCCATGACTCTTACGTCGCCGACCTCGTCGCCCGCGATGTCACGCAGCTCTCCGATATCGAGCGCACCGTGCAGATGAGGGCGCTCATCCGGTTGCTCGCGGCGCGAAGCGGGCAGCTTCTCGTAGCCAGCAGCGTGGGCAATGAGGCCGGGATATCCCAGGCGACGGCGCTTCGGTACATCAGCCTTCTAGAGGAGGTGTTCCTGATCAAGCGCATTCCGGCCTGGTCCAGGAACATCAGCACCCGAATCGGCCGGACACCGAAGGTCGAGTTCGTCGATTCGGGAATCGCCGCCAACCTGCTAGGCGCGGACGCCAGGTCGCTGATTCGCCCAGGAGGCCCCTTCGGGGCACTGCTCGAGGGTTTCGTCGTCATGGAACTCGCGCGCCAGGCGACATGGTCACAGACCAGGGCCGAGCTTTTCCATTACCGGACGAAAGACCAGGTCGAGGTCGACGCCGTGCTGGAAAGCCGGCCGGGCAAGGTAGTCGGCATCGAGGTCAAAGCCGCGTCCACCGTGGGCCAGGAGGACTTCCGCGGCCTCCATCACCTGGCGCAGCGCCTGGGTGACGACTTCGTCGCGGGACTTGTGCTATACACCGGACACCAGACCCTTTCCTTCGGGCAGCGTCTGCGCGCCATGCCGGTCAGCGCGCTCTGGGAAGTACCGTCACCTGCCTAGCTGGCCTATGCCAGAGCAGCGGCATGTGCAGACGGACGGGCAATTGTGCGGGGGGTGGTAGACAGGAGCGTTTCCGCAGGCCACAGGGGGTGGCCGTGACCATGGGGAGGTCAAGATGACAATGCTAGACAGTGGCGCGACGGAAGTCGAGGACCCGGCGGGGGGATTTTCGCCGGCGGGCGCGGACGGGGGTGAGTGTCCGGGCTTGTGCTGCCGGAGGAGGTGGTGGCGGCGCTGGCGGGGCGGGCCAGGTCCGGGGAGCCGGGCGGCTGGCCGTCCTGCCCGGGGTCGCGGGGAACCGGTGATTCGCTCATGCACTCTGGCCCGTTCGGAAGAATAATCTCTTACCAAACAGGATATCGAAGAAGGCGACTGGAGATAGGCGACACGCCGTGATAAATGCTGCTTACCTGGTCTTGCGGTAGCGGGTCATGGGGCCGAGCAGGCCGGGTACCACCTCGAACGGGGTCATGCCGAGGCGTTCGATGACCGCGATCGAGGCGGTGTTGCCGGCGTCGATCTCGGCCAGGACCTCGGGCAGGCCGAGCGGGCCGAGGGCGCGGTCCAAGACGGCGCGGGCCGCTTCGGTGGCGTAACCCTTGCCCCACGAGCCGGGGGCCAGGCTGTAGAAGACCTCGAGGCCAATATTCTCCAGCGGCCGCAGTCCGGCCGTGCCGACCACGGCAGCGTCGGCCAGGTCCGCGTTGGGAAGATCCGCGTCGGCCGGGTCCCCGCCGGGCGGGTCCGCGTCAGTCCGAGCCGCGTCGGCGGGGTGCTTCTCGTGGATCAGCCACAGGCCGTAGCCGGACCGGCCGAAGTCTCGCGCGCTGTCCTCGATGGCCTCGGTGATCTCGCTCGCGGACAAGGTCGCGCCGTCGAAGAGGAACCGGCTTACGTCAGGCGCGGCCCAGTGAGCCAGCAGGGCAGCGTGATCACCGGCCGTCACCGGGCGCAGGATCAGGCGTTCGGTGCGCAGGACTTGATCCACAACCGCCACAGTACCGGCCGGGTCGAGCGCGTACCATGTGATTACATCACAGCATTCTAACGCAATAATTCATACGTTATTTCGGAAGAGATGGTTATGACGTCTAGTGTCCAGGAGCATCTGTCACGGCGGCGCAGCGGACACACCACGGCAGTAACCATCGACACCGAACGGTTCTACCTCACCGCCAACCAGCGCGATGACGGAAGCCTCGGCGAGGTCTTCATCCACTGGGGCAAGCACGGCACCAGCAGCGCGGGCCTGGTGAGCACGTACGCGATCGCACTGTCCGCGGGCCTGGCGCACCGGGTTCCGCTCGCCGAGCTGCTCCGCCCGGGACTTGGCCAGTACTTCACGCCCAACGGGCGCACCGACGACCCGGAGATCCCCAGGGCCTGTTCGGCGGTCGACTACATCGCCCGCCGCCTGGCCATCGACTGGCTGCCCTACGCCGAACGGGCCGCGCTCGGCGTCTTCACGCTGACCGAACGCGTCCGCCGCTGGGAGCTGACCGTCGGCTCCGGGTTACGAGTTCAGACGGCGCAGGAAGTTGCGGGCCGCCTTCACGGCTTCCTTCCCGACCTCCTGGGCCACGGCGCCCGCCAGCTTGAGCGGGGTGTCGGGCGGATGCTCGCGGTCGGCGCCCGGGCTGGCGGCGGGTTCGACAGGCAGGTCAGGCGGGATGTTCACACGGAAGTCGCCGGGCTGGGTGGGGGCGAGGTCCCGCAGTTCGTGCCGCCGCACCGGCTTCTCGCCCAGGAAGGAGGTCAGCGAGAGCACGATGCCCAGCTCGGCGTCTACCACCGCCACCGCCGCCGGGAAGAACATCATGGGCGAGAGCCAGAAGGTGGTGTCGCGACGCGCCGCGTGAAGACGGTAGGCCGGGCGGTCTCCTGACATGATCAGCGCGCCGCCCGAGAGCCAGCATTCCAGCAGCCAGGATGCGTCAGCGAGATCGCCGATATCGGGCGGCGGGGGACTCGCCGGGCCGACCGTTACCTTGTCTTCGCCCACCACCCAGCGGCGCTGTCCGTCACACGCGATGGTCTTCGGGCGGGCGCGCTTCGCCTCATCCTGGCGGTCGACCTGGTACAGGCCAGGGCCGCCGATGCGGATCGCGGACACCGTGTCGGTGACCCCGGCTCTGCGTTCGGCCAGCGCGCTGACCAGGACCCCGAACCCGCCGAAACCCGTGCGCCGTACAGATTCCGGTACCTGGGAGATCACGGCGGACTCGTCAAACCACTCGTGCACCGTGGCGTCGAACGTGGCCGCACCGCTGTCGTGCAGCAACTGCAGGACCTCGTCGCTGACATCAGGTCCGGCAGGCCGGCCGTCCGGCGACATCTCGGGCGCCGGGTCGTCCTGCGGCATACTCGCTTCCGTCTCCCCGGAAGCGGTCTCGGCCCGGCTGGACGTCCGGTGGTTAATCAGTGCACCGACGGCGCCTGCGGCCAGGCCCGCCGCGGTCTGCACGGCGGCGGCCACCGGGCCGGCTGAGTCGAAGGCATCGATCCAGCTCTCCCCGAGGGCGCTGTCCGGCGGCGGAATGAACTGCGCGGGATCGATCACCGGGTCGACCACCAGGCTGACCAGCTCGGTCACGTCCGGCGGCTCCTCGTCTTCAGGCAGCGAGTCCTCACCCGGCAGATAGGCCACGCGCAGCAAGATGCCGAGCTCGGCGTCCACCAGGGCCTCGGTGCGTCCGGGCCGGACCTGATTCCGCCTGAGCGGGTTCACGATGCTGAATCGTTCGGTGGCCACGACGTCGATGGCATCCCGGCCGCAGGCGGTCAGGTGGCCGCGCACCTCCAGCCGGGAGTTGCGCAGCAGCCAGGCCGGGAAGAGCAGCATGGGCAGCGGCGTCTGCGGGCCGCCGATCCAGTTCGCGTGCCGGTCCTCATCGCGCTCGGGGTGGAGCCACGGCCGTTCGCCGTCGCAGCCGCGGACGCTGTCCGGGGTCTGCAGCCGGTACCGGCGCCCCGGAGCGATCAGCAGCTTCGATCCGTCGTTCGTCTCCGCCGCGAGGTTCAGGCGGGTCCAGTCGGCCTGCTGCACGAGGCGGAGGAGGTCTACTTCAGCGCTCACATGCGGCCCTTCCGCGCCAGAAGCCCGGCGCTCATGACCTCCAGCATCTCACCGATCGTCGCGGCGAAGTCCAGGCGCATGGCGGCCAGCTCCGGGTCGGCCGCGTACGCGGCCAGCATGGCGGCGGACGGCTGGGTGTGGGGCCACAGCGCGCCCGTGTTCATGACGGTGGCGCCGGCCAGTTTCACGGCGTCCGGTTCGCCGAGCTCGGGGACGCACCGCAGCATCAGGCCACCGAGCGCGGCAATGCCCGCCATGCTGGCCCGCTTGTACCGGGCGGCGACCTCCGGTGAGACGTTGCGTTCCAGGACCGCGGCCTGCGCGCTGATCAGGTCGCACAGCATAGGCCGGGAGGCCAGGGAAGCCGCCACGGTGGCGGCCAGCCGGACGCACCGGGTGGTGACCGGCGCCGCGGGATCGGTCGCGGCCGCCAGGTCCTGATCCAGCGCGGCCAGCCAGTCCTGCCACGCCGAATCAAGCAGCTCGAGCAGGACAGCCTCGCGGGACTCGAAGTAACGCAGCACGTTCGACTTGGCCAGGCCGGCGCGGCGGCTGAGCTCGTTCAGCGTGACCTCGGCCACCGGCATCCCGGCCAGCATCCCGGCCGCCGCACCGAGGATCGCCTGCCGGCGGGCTTCGCGCTGCTCCTGGCTGCGCGCGCGCTGGAACACTGTCATTCCCGCATATTACAGACCGCCGGTCCCTTGCGTACAGACCGGCGGTCTGCTAGCGTCGGGAAAAGATAAAAGACCATCGGTCTGCTG
>Ga0335074_10013249_pt1 | contig 11592 bp, 9 predicted proteins | sample Lox_Sample_23_FD_206715 | JGI IMG/M metagenome (GOLD analysis project Ga0335074, IMG submission 206715) | Soil microbial communities from Loxahatchee National Wildlife Refuge, Florida, United States - Lox_Sample_2.3 | ecosystem: Environmental > Terrestrial > Soil > Wetlands | place: USA: Florida...
TGCCATCGCGCCAGGCGAATCCCCACTGGTGAGCCGATCCCCACACCAGGAAGTAGTTGGCGAAGCCGATGGCCGGCAGGCGGGGACTCAGGACTCCGGCGTCCACGGCGCCAGCAGCTACGGCCATGACGGCCGGCACGGCCAGTCCCCATCGTCGCTGCGCGGCCAGCATGACCGGGGTGACCGCTATCAACAGCAGGTAGACAGGCAAGAACCACAAATGCAGGGCGACGAGCCAGCCAGCCTGCGCGAGTTCGCGAGATGGCACGCCGCTCGCCATAGCCACACCAGCCGCGATGGTGGCAGCAGCCACGTAGATGCTGGTCGGCCACAACAGTCTCATTGCACGGCCGCGAACCCAGGAAGTCCATGGCTCACCGCGCGCGTGATGAGCGGTCCAGGAGACCGCATTGGCGTAGCCGCCGACGAGGAAGAACACCGGCATGACCTGAAGCGGCAGAGTCAGCCAGCGGCCCCAGCTCACGTATTCGAGCGCGTCAACGCCCGATAGCCGGTTCCGGGAATAGGTGATGTCGGTGAGCACCCAGTGCCCATAGACGACGGCGGTGATCGCGATAACCCGCAGCAGGTCCGCGTACCGGTTTCGGTCATGACCCATCGGCCCGACGACCAGGTCGGCCGATGGTGCCTGCCTTAGCCCGGTCATGGAGCCTTCCCTCACCCGCGTGCGTTTCGCCCGCGGCCAGGTGGCGGGCGCTAACTGCAGCGTCGCAGCGCCCCGGCCGCGGGCCCAGGGCCCCAGTTCCCAGGGACCGATGACCACGGCACCGCCCGGCGGATACGAGCCGACATAGGTTGCGCCGGTCGCGCCAGCCGCGTGGCTGGCGCGACCGGGATCGGTTCAGCGAGTCATCATGACCTTGATCGCGCCGGTCTCCGCGGCCCGCCCGAATATGTCGTAGGCGGTCAGGATGTCGTCGAGCTCGAACCGGTGGGTGACGAACCGCCCCGCATTGATCTGGTGCGATTCGATGAGCCGCAGCAGAGTGTCGGTCGAGGTGGCGTCCACCAGGCCGGTCGTCACGGTGACGTCGCGGATCCACAGCGATTCGAGGTGAAGCGTGGCCGGCTTCCCGTGCACGCCGATGTTCGCGACGCGGCCGCCGGGCCGCACCAGGCTTGTGCACAGCTCGAAGCTGGCGGGCACGCCGACGGCCTCGATGGCGACGTCGGCGCCGCGCCCGCGGGTCACGCTCCGCACGTAAGCCAGGGCGTCGTCCTGGCCGTTGTTGACGGTGAGGTCGGCCCCGAACTCCAGGGCGGCCTTCAGCCGGGCGTCAGCCAGGTCGATGGCGATGACGTGGCTGGGTGTGTACAGCCGGGCACCGGTGATCGCGGCCAGGCCGACCGGCCCTGCACCCACCACCGCGACCGTGTCGCCGGGTCTGACCCTGCCGTTGAGAACGCCAACTTCGTACCCGGTCGGCAGGATGTCGGCGAGCATGAGGATCTCCTCGTCCGTCGCGCCTTCCGGAACGCGGTAGGTCGAGGTATCGGCAAAGGGTACCCGGACATACTCGGCCTGGGTCCCGTCAATCATGTAACCGAAGATCCAGCCGCCGCCACCGGTGCACTGGCCCGGGTGGCCGTCGCGGCAGTACTGGCACCGTGCGCACGCGGAGATGCACGAGACGAGGACCCGGTCGCCGGGACTGACGGTGCTGACGCCTGGCCCGACGGCCTCGACCGTGCCTATCGCCTCATGGCCGAGGATGCGGCCGCTAGCGACCTCGGGTGTATCGCCCTTGAGGATGTGCAGGTCCGTGCCGCAAATCGTGGTGGCTTCCACCCGCACGATCGCGTCCGTGGTGTCCTTGATCGCTGGATCGGGGACATCTTCCCAGGCCTTTTCTCCTGGACCGTGATAAACGAGAGCCTTCATTGCGACCTCCTGGAATGCGCGACATTGGTAACAGCCGGGCTAGTGCTGCTCCCGGATCTATGTGCAGTAGCGTCTTTCGGCCGGCTGCCGGCTAGACAGCCTTGGCCTCGCCTGGACCACTGGCCAGGCTGGGCACCCGGATTGCCGTGCCAACGGGTGCCGGGCTCAGTGCGCCGTCAGCCGGGCGCGTTCCGGTTGCGGACCGGGTTCGCCCGCCACCGGCAGCGGCTACCTCGCGGCTTAGAAAAGCCCCGAGTTCTTCGATCGTGCTCATCAGCGGCGCGGGGAACACGACTGTGGTGTTCTTGTCCACCCCGATCTCGACCAGGCTCTGCAGGTTCCGGAGCTGCAGTGCGAGCGGGTGAGCCATCATCGTGTCCGACGCCTCGCCGAGCGCCGCGGCGGCCAGCGATTCGCCTTCGGCATTAATAATCTTGGCGCGCTTCTCCCGCTCCGCCTCAGCCTGCTTAGCCATCGCTCGCTTCATGCTGTCGGGCAGCTGAATATCCTTTAGCTCGACCAGAGTGACCTCCACGCCCCAGTCGGCAGTGGTGGCATCAAGGATCTTCCGGATGTCGAGATTGATGGCGTCGGTCTCGGCCAGCGTCTGGTCGAGTGTGTGCTGACCGACTACCTTGCGCAGCGTGGTCTGGGCGATCTGGTTGATCGCGGCGCGAACATTCTCAATCGCCAGCACCGACTTAACGGCGTCGACAACGCGGAAGTAGGCGACCGCCGACACGTCGACGCTCACGTTGTCGCGCGTGATGATCCCCTGCGACTGGATCGGCATCGTCACGATTCGCAGCGATACCTTACGGAGCTGGTCGATAACCGGGATGATCAGCCGAAGTCCAGGCGATCGTGGCCCGCGGAACCTGCCGAGCCGGAACAGCACGCCTTGTTCGTACTGCCACACGACACGCACCGCGAGCAGAAGTCCCAGTACGACCAGGACAGCGACGATAACGAGGAGGAGTATCAGAGTGTTCATGTCAGGCTCCGTGGGCTAGCTCACCAGCAGCCTGATGCCGTGTGGCCGCCTGCGGTGAGGGCCCAAGGTCCCTGGCTATAGGGTCGCTGGACGGTAATGGGTCAGCTCCCGCCGACGACCCTTGGGCGCCCGTCCGCTCTGATTCCAGGCGGCGGGAGGCTGATTCGGCAGCGGCGCGCAGCCATCGCTCGTGTGCTGGATCCAGTCGGGTACTTCCTAGCAGGTGCCTGGTCTCTGCCTCGAGCAATCGGATGGCAGCCAGGGTGCGCTCGGCGTGGCCGTATGTCATTGTCAGGTCTCTCTCGTCCCGCTCGCCATTGCCAGTCCAGGCGACTTGTCTGGGAGGAATTGCCGACCGCCGGGTACGGCAGACCGTCGCGCCATTGATCCACAGTTTCGGCGCCACTGCGCCTCTGCGCCGTGCCTGTTATCTCGTCGCATGCCACGCCTCCCTTGGCCTGTGCCGCCTCACGCTTAAGCCGCGCTGCATCGCCGTGCTCCCGCTCGGGAGTGCGCTCACCATCGGGAGGGAAGAACAACTCGGCAACGTCCCCTACGCATGCGGCGTGAGCTTCCCAGCTCATTTCCGACCTTTCGTACGGTGCTTCGCGCAAGCGCAGCAGATCGCGAGAGCGCGGGCCAGAGTCGAAGGGCCCGGAAGCCAATGCGTGCCACGCTTGGCCGGTCAGGTCTCGATTACGCCAGAGCCTTGTTAGCGACCTCCTCCTGCTCAAGCGAAGGAGCGAGAGTGGCACTGGTCCCGCCATACGATGCAAACTCGCCCGGACCGGCGGCTGGCAGCTGGTCAGCGGCCGGGTGCGGCGTAGTCGCCGCGAGTCCCTGCCGGGACTGCCTGCGACCGTATCCTGGGTGGCTGTCGGCGTAAAACACCATGCCAAGCCAGAAGGCCATCGCGGTGAACGCCACGACCGGCAGGATGAATGCAACCAAGCTTGACCCAGTCATGGCCTTACTCCCGTCCGTGTTTGCCGGCGACAAGTCGCCGGCGTCCGTTGCTAGAGTCGGCCGGAGCAGGTCGTGCGGGCAGAGCTTAAGGTCCTTCCAGCAGGGACTTCGGTCATTCGCAGGCCTGAGGTAAGGAAACCTTTCGCTGCAGTTCGTGATTGCAACGGCCACCCCCCATGTCTGGTACTGGACCTCCGACGTACGCTCGAAACAGAATCGTGCCGTCGGGCGGCGGGGGCGCTGCCTGACCGAGCGGCCCGTCGGCCGCTTCGAGGTGCGCACCCCCGCGGCGTGCTGGCGCTCGCTTCGGGGCGACAGAGCTGCAGCATCGCCAGGCGCGTATCTGACGGCCAGGTTGCGCTTGATCCTTTTGGGCGCAGTAAGAATGGCAGCGGTCAGCCTGGGCGGTCGGCGGCTATGTTCCGCAGTATTTCCGCACGTCGCCCGGCAAGGGGGCATCATGGAGCGACTGAAGCCGATGGATGCCCAGTTCGTCGAGGCGGAGAACGAAGACCGGCATGCCTCGTTTGCGATCGCGTCGGTCGCCCTGTTCGAGGGCCCGTCTCCGACCTACGACGAATTCTGCAGTTCCGTGGAGCGCCGGCTGCCGCTGGTACCGATATACCGCCGGAAGTTGCGCGAAGTACCGTTCCGGCTCGGGCCGCCGGTGTGGGTTGACGACCCGGATATCGACCTGCGGTACCACATCCGGCATACCGCACTTCCCGCGCCAGGGGGCGATACGCAGCTCAGCAACCTGATCGCGCGGGTCATGGCGCAGCGGCTGGACCGGGACTTCCCGCTGTGGGAGTACTGGCTTGTCGACGGCCTTGCCGACCGACGCTGGGCGCTGATCTCCAAAGTGCACCATTGCATGGTCGACGGCATCTCCGGCACCGACATGTACAGAGTGATCTTCGACCTTTCACCCGAGCCATCCCCACCGCCTACGGCAGACATTTCCCCGGCGAGCGCCGAGCCTACCGGGCTGGCGCTCGCCGCCGCGGCGGCGGCAGACCTGGTAGCGCGTCCCGCCAGGGGCGCTTTCGCCCTTGCCGACGCTCTGGCCAGGCCCATGGATGCCGTCCGGCAGGCGCGGCAGACGGCGCGCGCGGTCGCGAGGATAGCGACCGCCGCCTGGCCGGCCACCGCGTCTTCATTGGGCGGCCCCATCGGCCGCCAGCGACGTTACACCTGGGCCCGCGCGTCGCTGGCCGATGTCAAGGCGATCAAGCGCGAGCTTGGCGGCACCGTAAACGACGTGGTGCTGGCAGCGATCAGCAGCGGCTTCCGCACGCTGTTGCTCTCGCGCGGCGAGCATCCCAGGCCGCACATGGTTCCGTCACTGATCCCGGTGTCGATACGCGCCCCCGGCGAGGAGAGCATCTACGACAACCGGGTGTCCGCGGTCATTGCCAATCTGCCTGTTCACCTAGCCGACCCGCTGGAGCGGCTTGCCACCATCCGGGCGGAGATGTCAGAACTCAAGGCAGTCCGGGAGGCTTCGGCCGCCGAGGCACTGATCACGCTCGGCAGGTACACGCCGTTCCCGCTCGCTGCCCTGACAGTCCGCCTCGCCTACCGGCTGCCGCACCGGGAGATCGTCACCGTAACCACTAATGTGCCTGGTCCCCAGCAGCCCCTCTACGGCGTGGGCCGCAGGCTCGTCGAAATCATTCCGTACGTTCCGATCGCCACGAGCCTGCGCACTGGCGTTTCGATCTTCAGCTATTGCGGTCAGCTAACCTTCGGAGTAACCGGCGACTACGCCACCACCCCAGACATCGACGTCCTGGCACGCGGGATCGAGGATGGCATCGATGAGCTGACGAAGGCGGCGCTGCGACCGCGAGCTGGCGACACTGTGTGAGCCGACCACCCAGCCTCAGATCCAGAGCTTTCACGTCCTGAGGCAAGCGCCTGCACCGGCGACTGCGCCGATCCGGAGGGCAAGGTAAGGCGCCGTTGGTCCCCGATGTCTGGGAGCTTGGGCCCTGCCTGCCAACCCGGCTGGTCGGTCAGCATGCTGACATGACTATGAGCATGGTGCATCCGCGACCCAGTAGCAGTACCCAGTTTCCCGGCTCGTTCCCCGCACGGGCCACCGCGAGTTCTGGAATCGACTGGCGGGCAGTCCGCCTGGCAAATCGCGCCTGCTGCTGCCGGGCGAAGCCAGCGGTAGTCGTTGTCATGCCTGCCAGTGATCGCCGTCCGCATCCGACCGAACTGCTTCTGTGTGCGCACCACTACCGCGCCTCCAAACTTGCGCTCGCCACCGGAGGCGCGACGGCACTGCATATGAACGGAAACCGCGTGGCGGACCCGGCCGACTGGGCGCTGACTTAGGCGTGCCACCGTCCTCCTCGCCACGGGCAGCAGCGGGACCTTGGCCTCTGCCGGAACCGGCGGCGGTCCCGGCAGCCTCGCAGTGGAGACCGTGCCCAGGTAGCGACCCGGCGCCGCTAGCAGCAACTGGGTGCCGACGGCGGAGAAGGACGATGAGCATCGGCGAGACGCTCGCGCAAGCGCGCGAGAAGGCTGGCCTGACGGTGACTCAGGTCAGTGAACGCACCCGGATCCGGGCGGAACTAGGGATGACGGCATGACTGCACCATCCGCGCGGCACCCGGCGGGTCCGCCATCGCCGGCCAGCCTGCTGGGCTTGAGTATCGCAATCGGGCTCGTGCTCCTTGCAGCGGCATGCGTTCTCGCTTTCCGCTGAGCCGACACACCGCAGCACGGCAGCGGGACTGTCCGAGCGGGGGGCTGATCGCGCGTGCTGTCCCGATCTGGCGATCTGCGGCCAAATGAGCCGGAAGTCCCGTGAGACCCCGTCGGTTGACGGAGCGGCTGGGCTCAGCCGCGCCCAGGCCTTGCTGGACTGGGTGATCACCAGCGTCTTCGACATCGGCGTGGCCTTGCAGGCCGCTACCGACCCGCCGCCCGGCAGCACCACCGGTCCGTATCTCAACGAAGCCCTGCTCCGCCTCGACGACATGGCCACCGCGATACGGGACTATATGATCGCCGAACGAGCCGGCCCGTCCTCGCTGGCAGGCGCGCGCCCGACGGCCACCAGAGTCCGGCGCAAAACGCTGACCGCGCCCGGCTGCTGCAACAGCGCCTGGCCCAGACGGCGCGGTCACTGGAGACAACCGCGGCTGGGGCCGCCGCACTACTAGAGCAACAAGCCGACCGCGCCATGCGCCCCCAGCGGATGGACTACCCAACCGAGATCAAGCGGTGGCGCGACTTCGCCGACCAGGCAGGAGAACTAGCCAAACGCTGGGAACAGCCGCGTTAGCCTGACTCGCTAATCAGAACCTGGCATGCGAACTCCCTGGCGGCTAGGTGCCCGCCAGGGAGTCGCCGTCCAAAGGTCAGCCGCTGTAAGGCGGGCCGGTCACAGGCCCGTGCACAGGACCCGCATGCATCCAGACTGGCCCGTGGTGGAAACAGGCCGGGACCGGAAGCGAGGCCACCTTGGAGTTGAACTGGCCTGGCGGGTAGACCCGCGCTCCGGCCGCGAGGGGCACTCTGGTGGTGCCGGGTTGCAAGCAGGTCTCGCCATAGTTGGCAGGGTCGCCGACCTGGACGAGGATGGCTGCCGTCGCGTCTTGGGCGAGCGTCACCCGCTTCGGCGCAGGTCCCACCCAGCCGGCGGGGCTGCCGATGTTTCTACCGTTCAGACCCACCGCCGAGACTCCGGCGTGCCCGAACATCGTGCACCGGTGCCCGGACATATTGGTCAGGTAGATGGTGTCGTAGTAGCCCCCGGCGTAAGCGCTGCCGCTGTTGGCGGCGGCCCAGATGTCCAGGCCGGATGTTGTACACGCCGGGGGGTCCCGGTGGGCTACCCCCGCGGGCGCTGCCGAGGAAGCATCCGCCCCTGTGGTCGCCATGGTGAGCAGTCCGATGCTTCCTGCGGCGGCGAACGCTAACAGCCCCCGCCAAACTGATCTCCGCATTTGCCTTCCCCCTTCTTTCGTTGTCTGCGCGCTATGAACTGCATCGCAATTTCACGAACTTAACGGGGTCATTAGCGCTGTCGAGTGCCAAACGTCACGCCCGTTTGGGACCAAAGCCATTGACGAGCCTGAGTACTGTTCGGCGCATGCATCGGCCTTGCGGTTGGCCATAGTGCCCGCACAATGAGGCCTTTGGCCCCTTCGCCTGAATGGCAGTGCTGCATAGGCAAGGAGTGGGAGTTCGTGGGCCGTACAGAGGAGCGAAGCTAGAAAGAGGAGTCATGACCATTTTCTCGCCACCTCGCGGCGGTGACCAGGCTGCGCCTCACCGCCAGCGAACCCTCATCATCGCCCTCGTTCTGCCAGCTCGGCAACTTGGTCGCCCGCAATGTGCGGGCCATCGTCGCCGGATCGGGCCTGATCCGCGTTACTGCGGCCACAAGCCTCGAAGCGGCCGTACCAGGCACCGGCGCGATCATCTATAGCGGCAACCCGCGGGTGACAAGCAGCGTGACCGGCACCGGGTCCGTGACACACGGATGAGCGCATCGGCATGGATCGGGCCCCCGCTCGCCTGATGGCGGCGAGCCACGAGTTGGCGGCCCGTGCAGCGTGCCGTCAGCCGAGGTCGCGCGGACCCGGCCAGTCTCCGTAGCCGGGTGTACCAAGCTGTGATCGCGGTGCCGGTCGGCTGTCGGTGGCGACATCGATGAAGGCATTCACCCTGGCGGCGTTACGCTCCGTCCGCCAGACCAGGGTGCGGGTGGCGGGAGGCCAGCCGTGCAGCGGGATGAACACCACGTCAGGGTGCACGTAATGACTCGGGAACGACTCTCCCGCTGGAAAGACGTTTTCCTGCTGGGCGACCAGGGCCAGCACCTCGGCAAACGTGCGAGCCACGCCGCGGTGGGGAATGGGACGGCCCTTCGGCGTGTGCGACGGGTAGAGCGGGTTGTGAAGTTCCCCTGTCAGGGCATGCGGGACGCCGAAGATCGCGTACTCAGCCAGCTCCTCTACCGAGGCAACGTCCCGGCCCGCCAGCGGATGCTCGCGGGCTATGCCAAGGACCCAGTTCTCCTGTGACATGACGGGCCCTTGCACCATGCCCGATGGCGGAGGCCCGGCGAATCGGCCGAGGAGCACATCGATGGCACCGCTGCGCAGTGCCTCGTGGTAGTCAGAGCCGGTCACGTCCAGTGTGGCGATCTCGCACGCGGGAAAGTGCTGCCTGAACTGACATACCAGCCGGTTGAACGCCGCGTCATCACAGTGGGTCAGGTACCCCACCAGCACCTTGCCGTCGAGTCCGCTAGCCGCCGATTGAGCGCGGAGCAGGGACGTGCAGAGATCGTCATAGACCCGGCTGAGGTCGTCATACAGGCGCACGCCGATAGGCGTGAGCTCGACCCGGCGAGTGGACCGCTGAAACAGCGGCGCACCGACCCGCGTCTCCAGCTTCCTGATGAGCTGGCTAACCCGCGATGGTGAGATGAGCAGGCGTTCCGCGGCCCGGCCGAAATGCAGCTCATCCGCCGCCACCAGGAACGCCCGCAATTCGGTCATCTCGATCATGAACAGAATTCTATTGATGAGCCTCGCTTAACAGTAGTTGAGATGATCGCCCTTTATCCGCTGTCAGCCAGCCGTCACAGTTGAGATGCCGCCTGGCCGGCGAGCGAGCAGGGTTCGTTCTCCGGCCTGTCTCACATCCCGCCGATCCGTCGGCAGCGTCACGGAGGAGCGCGAATGAGTGTCAGCGTCTGGATCCTGAATCTCGTCATCCTGGCCGTGGTCCTGGCTGCCGACTTCGGCCGGCGCAAGATCACCGTGATGCGCCTGCTGCGCCCGCTTATCGCGGCAGCCATCATCATTCCGTTTTTCTTCAAGGGGGTCGCTTCCTCGGGCAGCGGCCTCTTGCTCGAGGTCGCGGGCCTTGCGGTAGGCCTGGCCCTGGGCGCGGTCGCCGCGACGCTGATGAAGGTCGACTACGACCGACAGGAGGGCCGCACTATCTCTCGTGCTGGGCTGCCTTACGCACTGGTCTGGCTCGCTGTGACAGCCGGGCGAATCTACTTCACCTACGGCGCCAGCCACATCTTCGGCGCTCAGCTTGGCAGCTGGATGGCCGCGCACCAGGTATCGGTTGCCGCTCTGACCGACAGCCTCATCTTTGTCTCGATCGCGATGCTGCTTGGCCGCACCGGGCTGCTCGCCGTGAAGTCTCGCCTCGCGAGGGTCCGCATGGCTCGCACTGAGCCGACCACAGCTTCCGCTGAGTACCAGGTAACGACAAGGTGAGATCGCGGCGAGTGGCCAAGGAAGGAGGTGGCAGCCGGTGTTTTACCTGATCGCAAAGCTGATCAAGAAGCTCAGGGGGCGCAGGAGCTAGTCGGCTTCGCGCGCGCTACGGCAGCTACCGAGCATGAGCGCCAAGGGCGGATGGTGCGAGCAGGCCGAGGGCGCGGGCGCGGGCGACAGCCTCGCCCCGGTGGTGGGTGCCGAGCTTGGCGTACAGGTTGCGCGTGTGGGTCTTGACAGTGTTGAGCGAGACATACAGTTCGGTGGCGATCTCCGGCGCGGTCAGGTTGGTCGGCAGGTAACGCAGCACCCGTAGCTCGCTTTGCCTCAGTGGCTCAAGCGGCGGCCGCGGAGCGGCGGGTGGCTGCGCGGAGGCGTTGTCGGCGAGCCGATCGTAGATCTGGGCGATGAGCGCGGCGTGGGCGGTGCGGTGGCGGGTGTGACGTCCCAGCAGGTCCGGCGCTGGGTGTAGCAGGAACGCCAGCAGCGTGCCGTCGGGTTCGGCGCTGTCCAGCGCGTGCTCCAGGGCCCGGTTGGCCGCGTCCTGGTCGCCGAGGGCATCCCAGGCGATCGCTTCGAGCAAGAACACCTCAACCAGGGAGGCCGGCCAGCCCACCGGGGCAGTACCGGCCAGGACCGGCGCGAGAGCGGCGAGGGCGGCGTGCGGGTCGTTTTGGGCGAGCCGCAGCACCGCTGTGACGATGCGCGCCTCCCCTTGGTCGCGTTCGTGCTCGCCGAGCCCGGCGATGGCCTGCTCGGCGTTCTCGGTCTGGCCGAGGCGCACCAGGGCACGCATGAGCAACAAGCGCACCGGCTTGGTGAGCGGGTGCGGCGCGGCCAGGTGCCCGGCCAGGCGCTCCGCGGCCCGCGACGCAGCCAGTGCGTCCGCGTCCTGGCCGCGCACCAGATCCACCAGGCTGCGAAGGTAGAAGACCCCCATCCCAGCACCGGGGTCGGCCTCCGTCCTAATGGTGCGCTCGGCTCGCTGGAGCCACAGCTCGGCCTCATCCGGCCGTCCCCGCCAGGCCAGCACGGCTCCTAGGGCAAGGTAGGCGATGCCGACGGTCGGCTCGTCGGTCCAGCCGTGGCGCCGGGCCAGCTCGACCGTCCGCCTGCCGCGCTCCGCCACCAGCTCAGCCGTGCGCGTGCCACGCCCCGCCGCGCGTTCGAACGACGAGTCAACAGCGACCGCCGCCTGGTATGCCAGGGCCATGAGTTCAAGGAACGGCCGGCCGATCCGGCGCGCCAGCGCCAGGCCCTGTTCCAGCTGTCGCTCGGCCTCGTCGAACCGTTTCGTCCAGTATTCGGTGAGGCCGACGCTGATCAGAGCGAGCGTGCGCAGCTCCTCGCCCAGGGCGGCCTGCGGCGCTTCGGCTAGTGCCTGCAACCGTCGTGCCTGATCTTCCACAGTGGGCAGGTTCCCGCGCTGGCGGGCCAGCAGCAGCCGGACGACCCCGAGCATG
>Ga0335074_10013250_pt1 | contig 11592 bp, 5 predicted proteins | sample Lox_Sample_23_FD_206715 | JGI IMG/M metagenome (GOLD analysis project Ga0335074, IMG submission 206715) | Soil microbial communities from Loxahatchee National Wildlife Refuge, Florida, United States - Lox_Sample_2.3 | ecosystem: Environmental > Terrestrial > Soil > Wetlands | place: USA: Florida...
CGCTGCGGCTACTGCACGTTCGCCACCGTCCCCCACCGGCTGGACAGCCTGTACCTGGAGCCGGACGAGGTGCTCGCCATCGCCCGCCAGGGCGCGGCGCTGGGCTGCAAGGAAGCCCTGTTCACGCTGGGGGACCGGCCCGAGGCACGATGGCACCAGGCCCAGGAGTGGCTCGACGCGCACGGCTACGACGACACCCTGTCCTACGTGCGGGCCATGGCCATCCGTGTGCTGGAGGAGACCGGCCTGCTGCCCCACCTGAACCCAGGCGTGCTGACCTGGCAGGACTTCCAGCGCCTCAAGCCGGTCGCCCCATCCATGGGCATGATGCTGGAGACCACCGCGATCCGCCTGTTCGCCGAGAAGGGCGGCCCGCACTTCGGCAGCCCGGACAAGGATCCGGCCGTCCGGCTGCGGGTGCTGGAGGACGCCGGCCGCTGCAACGTCCCGTTCACCACCGGCATCCTGATCGGCATCGGCGAGAACCTGGCCGAACGGGCCGGCTCGATCTTCGCCATCCGCAAGGTCGCCCGCACCTACCAGGGCATTCAGGAAGTCATCGTGCAGAACTTCCGGGCCAAGCCCGATACCAAGATGCGCGACGTGCCCGACGCCGAACTGGACGACCTGGCCGCCACGATTGCCGTGACCCGGCTGGTGCTCGGCTCGAAGGCGCGGATCCAGGCGCCGCCGAACCTGGTCGGCGACCAGTACGACCTCATCCTGCGGGCCGGCATCGACGACTGGGGCGGCGTCTCCCCGCTGACCCCGGATCACGTCAACCCCGAACGCCCCTGGCCTGCCATCGACGAACTCACCGCCCGCACCGCGGCGGCCGGCTTCACCCTGCGCGAGCGGCTGACCATCTACCCGCCCTACATCCGCGAGCCGTGGCTGGACCCGCGGCTGGCCGGGCACGTGGCCGCGCTGGCCGACCCGGCCACCGGCCTGGCCCGCGAGGCCGCCGTCCCGAGCGGCCTGCCCTGGCAGGAGCCCGACGGCGGCCTGGCCGAGGCCGGCGGATCCGGCCGCACCGACCTGTACGTCACCATCGACACCATCGGCCGCACCCATGACCGGCGCGACGATTTCGCCGAGGTCTACGGCGACTGGGATGAGATTGCCGAACGGGCCGCGGTGCGTGCCCCCGGCCCCGGTTCCAGCCCCGCCAGGCCCGGCGCCGCCGCGACCTCAGGCAGCCCGGTCCCCGGCGCTCCCGCTGTCCTGTCTCCCGGCGCTCCCGCTGTCCTGTCTCCCGGCGAGGTCGCCGCCGCCCTCCGCCAGGCCGAACGCAATCCCGCCGCCCTCAGCGACGCCCAGGCCCTCGCCCTGCTGTCCGCGGACGGCCCCGACCTGGAGGCGCTGGCCGGGATCGCCGACGCGCTGCGCCGCGAGGTCATGGGTGACGACGTCACCTACGTCGTCACCCGCAACATCAACTTCACCAATGTCTGCTACACCGGCTGCCGGTTCTGCGCGTTCGCGCAGCGCCGCACCGACGCCGATGCGTACACGCTGTCCCTCAAGCAGATCGGCGACCGCGCCGTCGAGGCCTGGGAGGCCGGCGCCACCGAGGTCTGCATGCAGGGCGGCATCCATCCCGATCTGCCCGGCACAGCTTACTTCGAAATTGCTTCCGAAGTCAAGCGCCGCAGCCCTGGCATGCACGTACACGCGTTCTCCCCGATGGAGGTGGTGAACGGGGCGTCCCGCACCGCGGTACCGATCCGCGAGTGGCTGCTGCGAGCCAAGGAAGCCGGCGTCGACTCGCTGCCCGGCACGGCGGCGGAGATCCTCGACGACGACGTGCGCTGGGTGCTGACCAAGGGCAAGCTGCCCGCCTCGGTCTGGATCGAGGTGATCACCACCGCGCATGAACTGGGCCTGCCGACCTCGGCCACGATGATGTACGGGCACGTTGACACCCCAGCACACTGGGTCGGGCACCTGCGTGTGATCCGGTCGGTCCAGGAGCGGACCGGCGGCTTCACCGAGTTCGTGCTGCTGCCCTTCATCCACGAGAACTCGCCGATCTACCTGGCCGGCCTGGCCCGCCCCGGGCCGACCCGGCGGGAGAACCGCGCGGTGCACGCCGTGTCCCGGCTGCTGCTGCACGGGGCGATCGACTCGATCCAGTGCTCCTGGGTCAAGCTCGGCGACGACCTGTGCCGTGACGTGCTGAGCGGCGGCGCCAATGACCTGGGCGGCACGCTGATGGAGGAGACCATCAGCCGGATGGCCGGCGCCGACCACGGCTCCTACAAGACCATCAGCAGCCTGCGCGCGATCGCCGAGCCGCTCGGCCGCCCGCTGCGCCAGCGCACCACCACCTACGGCGACGTCCCGGAGGAACGCCTCGCGGCCGCTGCCGCCAGCGACGGCGTGTGCGCCTCGGTCCGCTCCGGCCTGCCGCTGCTGAACTCGTTATCAGCGCACCAGCAGGAAGTCGTCCGGGTCGCGGGGCGGACGGGGGCGGGCCCGCTCGGCCGGGTGGCCGACGGCAATGGCGCCCATGGGCCGCCAGCTGGCCGGCAGGTCCATGGCCCGGGCCGCGACATCCTGGCAGAACAGGGTGCTGGAGATCCACGCCGAGCCGAGCCCGTCAACGGCTAGCGCCACCAGCAGGTTCTGCACCGCCGCGCCCATGGAGACGGTGAACATGGCCTGCTCCGACCGGTTGCGCCGCTCGTCGGGGTACTCGTGCGCCGCGTCGGTGACCAGGCACGGCACGATGATCAGCGGCGCGAGCCGCAGCACGTCCCCGCGCCGGAGCCGGCGGCTGATCTGCTCCTCGGTGAACCCGTCCCCACGCAGGTCGGCGATCCAGGCCTCCCGCATCGCGTCGACCAGGGCCTCGCGCGCGGCGGATGTCGACAGGACCACGAACCGCCACGGCTCGCTGTGGTGCGGTGCGGGCGCGGTCAGCGCGGCGCCGACCGCACGCCGGACGGCAGCGGGATCCACTGGCTCGCCGGTAAAAGCCCGGATCGTTCGGCGTGCCAATAGAACATCAGCCGACCCGAGCCGGAACATGTCCTCCTCGGCGGGCCGGATGAGTGCCCGTGCACCGGGCCCGTCCGGCTCGGTGACCAGGCCCGCCAGACCCCGCACCAGGGCCACCGGCACGCCGGCCGACTTGCCCTTGACCAGATCCGCGGCCGCGGCGATCTCGTCGGCCACAGCCGCGACCGTGACCTCCAGGATGTTGCCGAACGTGTCGGCCTCGCCGCGGTAGTCCCGGACCGGCACCAGGCCGGCCGCCCCGATCGCGTTGTCGGTCTGCCCGGCCCGCCACGGCCGGCCCATGGTGTCGGTGATGACGATCCCGATGGTCCGCCCGGTCCGGGCGTGCAGCGCCTTGCGCAGCCGCCGGGCTGACTCGTCCGGGTCCTCGGGGAGCAGCACCACGGTGCCCGGCGCCGTGTTGGACTCGTCCACGCCGGCCGCCGCCAGTACCAGGCCATGCCGTGTCTGGGCGATGGTGGTCGCGCCGCGCCGGGCCACGACCCGCGCCGTCTCGGCCTCGATGGCCTGCTCGCGGGAGGCCGCCACCACCCGGCCCTCGGCCTTGCTGACGATCTTCGAGGTGACGACCAGGATGTCGCCATCGCGCAAGTCCGGGACCGCATCGGCGATGAGCCCGGCCAGGTCCGCGCCGGCGGTGATCTCCGGCATCCCGGTCACCGGCCCCACGCTCAGCGGCGAGCCGGCTCCGGCCGGCGGCACGCCAGCTCCGCCCGGCGTCACATCGGCTCCGCCCGGCGTCATGCCAGCTCCAGGGCCAGGTCCAGCGCCGCGCGGGCGATCGCGGTGGTCGAGGGCAGGTCCCGCATGTACAGGGGCAGGGCGCGGACCTCGATCGGGGCCAGCGCCGGGTCATCACCGAGAATGTCCACTGCCGCCTTGTCCTGATCGTCGACCAGCCAGCCGCTGATCAGCTCCGGGCCGTAGTGCGCGGCCACCGCGGCCGCCGAGGTCGGCACCCCGATCGCGGTCAGGCACGCGTCGGCCATCCCGCGCACCGGGGCGCCGCCGATGATGGGCGACACGCCCACCACAGTCTTGGCCGCCAGCGCGGCCCGGATACCCGGCACGGCCAGGATGGTGCCGATGCTCACCACCGGGTTCGACGGCGGGAGCACGATCACGTCCGCCGCGCCGATCGCCTCGAGCACCCCCGGCGCGGGCGTGGCCCGCTCGGCGCCGACCGCAATGATGTCCCTGGCCGGGACCTGCGCGTGCATCCGGACCCACCACTCCTGGAAGTGCACCGTGCGCTGGTCGTCCAGCACGACGTGCGTCTCGATCGGGTCATCGGACATCGGCAGCAGCCGAACGCCCGGGTGCCACCGCTCGCACAGCACCCGCGTGACGGCCGACAATGGCTGGCCGGCGGCCAGCAGCTGGCTGCGCAGGATGTGGGTGGCGAAGTCCCGGTCGCCGAGCGTGAACCAGTCCGGGCGGGCGCCGTAGGCAGCCAGCTCCGCGCGGATGCTGAACGTCTCCTCGGCCCGGCCCCAGCCCTGCTGCTCGTTGATGCCACCACCCAGGGTGTACATGACGGTGTCCAGGTCCGGGCAGACCCGCAGGCCGAACAGGGTGATGTCGTCGCCGGTGTTGCCGACGACCGTGATGTCGGCGTCCGGGGCCGCCTGCTTCAGCCCGCGGAGGAACCGCGCGGCTCCCACGCCGCCCGCGAGCACGGTGATATGCATACCCCAAAGTCTGTCAGGTCCCGGCCAGGCCCCGGTCGCCACGCCTCCGGCCGACGATGTGACCAGAGATGCCAGTGATTCTGGTGTTACTGACGGGTTGTCAAGGCCCCGGATTCCCCACGTGATTTATCTCGCATCTCAGACAACGGGGCGACCATTATCACCTTCCTCGCTTGACTTGAAGCAAGACACGCGAGTGTAATTTCATTGATGTGATTCTCACCCACGCGAGCGCGGTGAGAACGGGGGCTCCGAATGGGGAGGGAGGGAGGATGCGCCATGACTGAGGTCATCGTCCCGCTAGCGCAGGTCTTCATCAGCCCGGACGAGGTTGACGAACTGGGCTGGCAGGACCGGGCACTGTGCGCGCAGACAGATCCGGAGGCGTTCTTCCCGGAGAAGGGAGGATCGACCCGCGAAGCCAAGCGGGTGTGCCGGACCTGTGAGGTCCGGGCCGAGTGCCTGGAGTACGCGCTCGAGCACGACGAGCGGTTCGGCATCTGGGGCGGCATGTCGGAACGTGAGCGCCGCCGCCTCAAGCGGGAGGCCGGTTAGGCCGCTGGCGCGTCGCGCGCTCGACGGCCCGGTTTGCCGGTTTTACGGCTCCGGTCCGGCTGGTCAGCGCGGTCGCCAGCAGATCGGCATTACCCGAACTTTTGAATATGGCCCTGTGTATGGTTGGTCCTGTCGTGAGCGCGGGGGGTTGCCGTTCACGTAGTCCGCAGGCTCTTGCCGGGCGGGTAGTAGCTGCACAGAGCCCCGTTGCCGACGCCACCAGACAGGACCCTTGTCAGAGAACGCCTCGCATCAGCGTCACGTCGTGACCCTCGTGGTGGTCGCGCACGACGGTGCGCGTCTGCTCCCGGGTCTGGTCAGCGGGGTGCGCGAGCAGACGTACCCCGTGCACCGGGCGGTCGGCGTCGATACCGGCAGCCAGGACCGCAGCGGCGCCATGCTGACCGAGCTTCTCGGCCCGGACGCGGTCTTCGGCATGGACGCCGGCACCGGGTACGGGACCGCCATCGCCCGCGCGCTGCAGCATCCCGCGGCGCGCGGGCCGGTAGCGTCCGACCGGCCGGCGCCCGGCTCGACGCCGGATCCGGAGGTGGAGTGGATCTGGCTGCTGCACGACGACTGCGAGCCCGCCCCCGACGCTCTGGAGCAGCTGCTCAGGGCGGCCAGCCGCAGCCATTCGGTCGCGGTGCTGGGCCCCAAGCTGAAGGACCTGGCCGACCGGCGCGTGCTGCGCGAGACGGGCGTCACCGTCGACCGGGCGGGCCGCCGCTGGACCGGGATCGAGCCCGGCGAGATCGACCAGGGCCAGCACGACGGTAACCGGCCGGTGCTCGCGGTGAGCTCGGCGGGCATGCTGATCCGCCGCGATGTCTGGGACCAGCTCGGCGGGTTCGACCCCAGCCTGCCCCTGATGCGCGACGACATCGACTTCTGCTGGCGGGCCCACGCGGCCGGCTACGACATCCGGGTGGTTACCGACGCGGTGGTCTACCACCGCGACCTGTCGGCCCGGCATATCCGCAAGGCCCCGGCCGCGGGTGGGCATCCGCGCCTGCTGGACCGGCGCGGCGCTCTGTACGTGTTTGCGGTCAACGTGCCGTTCGGCCCCATGCTCGCCCTGGTGAGCGGCTGCGTGGCCGGCTCCCTGATGCGGGCGGCCTACTTCCTGCTCACCAAGCAGCTCCGCCGGGCGTGGGACCACCTCGGCGCGGTCGCCTGGCTGCTGCGCCACCCGGTCCTGCTCCGCCAGGCCCGCCGGACCCGCGCCGAAGGCCGCAAGCACGCGTGGTCCGTCCTGCGCGGCCAGCTGCCCCGGGGCCGGACACTGGCCCGGCTCGCCGAATCCACGGCGGGCCTGCTGTCCGGCGCCGCGGCCTACGAGAGCGGGGGCCTGCACCACGCCCTGGTCGACGAGGTCAGCGACGACCTGCCGCTGCCGGCCACCGACTCAGCCGCGCGGCGGGTGCTGACCAGCCCGGGCGTTCTGCTGGTGACCGGGCTGATCATCGTCGCGCTGGTCGCGGAGCGGTCGCTGTTCGGCTCGGTGCTGAGCGGTTCGGGCACGCTCAGCGGCGGCGCCCTCGTGCCGGCCTGGGGTGGCGCGAGCGACCTGTGGCGTGAGTACCTGGCCGGCTACCACGGCGCGGGCCTGGGCTCGGCGGCCAGCACGCCGCCCTACATCGGCGTGATGGCCGTGCTCTCGACCCTGCTGGCGGGCAAGCCGTGGCTGGCCGTCGACGTCGTGCTGTTCGGCTCGGTGCCCGCGGCGGGCCTCACCGCGTTCCTGGCCACCCGGCGCCTGACGTCCGTGCTGCCCGCGAGGATCTGGCTGGCCGCCACTTATGCGCTGTTGCCGGTGGCGATGGGTGCCGTGGCGGCCGGGCGGATCGGCACGCTGGTGGCCTTCGTCCTGCTTCCGCTCATCGGGATCGCCGCCGGCCGGATGCTGGGCGGGCCGCCTCGGCGGGCCCGTCGTGCGGCCTGGGCGGCCGGCCTGCTCGTCGCGGTGGCGGCGGCCTTCGTCCCGCTGGCCTGGCCCGTCGCGGTGGTGGCCGCGTTCGGCCTGATCGTGGCCTGGACCCCGAGACCCTGGCTCGGCCCGGCGGCCGCGGTCAACGCGGCGATCGTCGCGGTGGTGCCGGCCGTCATCCTCCTGCCGTGGACCTTCCACCTGTTCACCAGCCCGTCCGCGTTCTTCCTGGAGGCCGGGGTGCCGCGGCCCGGGCTGGCCTCGGCGGGCCTGCGGCCGGAGTCGGTCCTGCTGCTCAGCCCGGGCGGCCCGGGGCTGCCGCCCGCCTGGGTCACCGCGGGGCTCGTCCTGCTCGCGTTCGGGGCGCTGCTGGCCCGCAGGCGGATCTTCGTGGTGTACGCCGGCTGGGCCGTCGCCCTCGGCGGGCTGGTCGCGGCCCTGGTGGTGAGCCGGGTCCGGGTGACCCCGCCGGACGGGACCGCGGTCAATGCCTGGCCGGGCCTGGCGACCGCCATCGCCGCCGCTGGCCTGCTGCTGGCCGCCGCGCCGCTGATCGAGACCCTCAGCCTCAGCCTCGCCCGCACAGGCCCCGGCCGGACGGGCGCCGGCCAAACAGGCGCCAGCTGGACCGCAGACGGCCTGACCGCAGACGGCCTGACGGAAGACGGCCTGACGGAAGACGACAGCACCGCGCCCGCGCCCCGGTTCCGGGGCGGCTGGCGTCGGCTGGTGGTCCTGGCCGGCCTGGCGGTAGCGGTCTCCGCGCCGGTTCTGGCCGCCGGGTCCTGGCTGGCCGGTGGCGTCCGCGGCCCGGTGGGCGCCGCCGGAGCGCAGATCCTGCCGCCCTTCGTGGCCTCCTCGTCCGCCGGATCCAACCAGACCAGGACGCTGGTCCTGCGACAGGACGGCACGGCGCTGTCCTACAGCGTGCTGCGCGACAGCGACCCGGTGCTCGGCGAGCCCGAGCTGACCGAAGCCTCCTCCGCCACGCACGCCCTGAACGGCGTGGTCGCCTCGCTGGGCGCGGCCACCGGCGGCAACGGCGGGGATGCCGGGCAGGCGCTCAGCCAGTTCGACATCGGCTACGTCCTGCTGCCCGCCCCGATCGATCAGACGCTCGCGCGCCAGCTGAACGGGGCGGCCGGGCTGGTCCGGCTGACCACGGCTCCCGCCTACGACCTGTGGCAGGTCGCCGGGACGGTGGCCCGCGCCCGCGTGCTCACCTCGGACGGCACCGCGCTGCCGGTCTCGTCCGGCCCGCTCGGGGTGAACACGGTGCTGACGCCCGCCGCTTCCGGCACGCTCATCCTGGCCGAAGCAGCGGGCGGCTGGACCGCCACCCTCAACGGACGACCGCTGACCGCACTGAACGCACCGGTAGACGGGTGGGCACAGGGCTTCGTGCTGCCCGCGGGCGGCGGCCGCCTGGTCATCACCCGTGACGATCTGGCCCGCGACCTGAGCCTCGCCGCCGAGGCCGTCGCCGTCGCGGTCGTCTTCGCCCTCGCCCTGCCCGGGACCAGGTCCGCGGTCCCCGCCCCCGCCGCCGGGGAGACGGAACCCGAGACCGTTCCCGCGCCAGGCAGGCGGCGCGACCGCGCCGGCGGGACCAAACCGGGCGGACGCAGACAGCGGCCTCAGCTCGCCTTCGCGGCCGGCCGGACCCGCGGCAGCGCCGCCGACTCCGAAAGCGGCCCGCAGACCGCACCGACCGGGCCCCTGCTCGCCGAACTCCCCGCCGCGGCGCCTCCCGACCCCTGGATCCCGGCCGCCGCCGCGGACACCGAGATCCCGTCCGCCGCGAGCACAGGCCCGGGCACAGGCCCGGGCACCGGCACAATCCCGGCCGAGCCCAGGCGGCCCCGCGGCGGCCAGCACGCCGCCCGGCACGGAAAGCCCTCAAAGCGCTGGCGTGGCCCGGCCAAGCCGTCCCCGAAGACGACCCGTTCGGCCGAGGAGCAGCCGCCGCCCGCCCTGGAAAACCTCGACCCGTTCCCGGTCGGCGACGCAGACGTGTCACCCTGGACGACGCCCGACCCCATGCCCGCGGCGCCGCGCGCCCCCTGGGAATCCGGTGACCGGCCGTGAGACCGGTCCACCTGATCCCGGCCGGGGTGGTGCTGCTGGCGCTCGGCGGCATCTCGGCCGCCGCCCAGCTCGCCGGGCCCGCCACGCCGGGTCCGGACCGTGCCGCCACGGCGTCGCAGCACGTGGCGGTGACCACGGCCACCCGGGCCTGCCCGCCGGTCCAGGGCGGCGGATCGGGCACGGTGGCGTTCATCGCGGGGTCTTCCGCTGCGTCCTCGTCGGCGCCGGGGCAGGCCCAGCTCGCGCCGCTGCCGCTGGCGGGCACCGTGCTGCGGGCCCTGAGCCCGATCACGGCGACCGGACCCGGCGCGCTGTCCCTGCTTACCACCCCGGCCGCGCAGGGCGCCAGCAAGCAGGGCGCCAGCAAGCAGGGCGCGAGCAACAAGGGCACCACGGTGCTGCAGGCCTGGTCGGTGACGGCCAGCGGCACCATGGCCCGGGCGCTGGAGGCCGAGGAGGCGACCGGCGCGGGCCTGGGCAGCGTGCGCTGCGGCGAACCCGGTTCGGACATCTGGTTCGTCGGGCCCGGACAGCAGGGCGGCGCGGCGCAGATCCAGCTCGACCTGATGAACGTCGACTCCTTGCCCGCGAGCGTGGACGTTAACGTCATCACCGACGCCGGGCCGGTCCAGGCCGGCGCCGACACCGGGATCACGGTTCCGCCGCACCAGACCGTGACCGAGTCCCTGTCCTCGCTGGCCGCAGGGGCCAGCGTGACTGCCATCGAGGTGCGGACCAGCATCGGCCGGGTCGCCGCGGACGTCTCGGAGAGCTCGTCCCACGGCGGCACCGCCAGCTGGCTGCCGAGCACCACGGCGCCGTCGACGCAGCTGGTGATACCGGGAGTGCCGCCGACGGGCAGCAACGCGGGGCTGTACATCGTGGTCCCCGGCACCACCAACGCCCGGGTCAGCGTGCTGGCCATCACGGCCCAGGGGAAGCACCAGCCGTTCGGTACACAGACCGTTGACCTGCCCGGGGACTCCGCCTCCTACGTGGCGCTCACCCCCCTGGGCGGAACGGCCGCGCTCGAGCTCACCGCGAACGTGCCTGTCTCCGCCGCCGTCCTGGTGCCGGGCAGTGGCCTGGGCGCGTTCACCGCGGCCACCGCGCCCATCAGCGAGCAGGCGGTCGTGGCCGGGAACACCACCGGCTCGGGCCTGGCGGTCACGGTCGTGCTGTCCGCCCCGGCCGGCCCGGCCCGGGTCCGCCTGACGGAGCTGGCCAGGACCTCGGGCGCGACCAGCAGCCAGGTCGTCACGGTCGCGGCCGGGCACACGCTCACCGTGCCGGCCACGCTGCCGCGGGGTGCCAAGGCGGGCTCGGCCTTCGCCGTGGTGATCACCCCGCTGGCCGGGTCGGGGCCGCTGTACGCCGCCCGGGTGGAAACCCAGGGCCAGAACACCGTGGTCTCGATCATCCCGGCCGTCAGCGCCCTGACCACGATCACCCTGCCACCCGTCCGCGACTCCTACAACGCGATATCACCCTGACCAAGCCCCGGCGCCGTCCTGCTAATTCCCGAGCACACGACGCCAAGCCGCGTACCCCGTCGCTGAAATCCCGGCGGCCCGTACGTGAGTTTTTATTTGACCTAACGGACGGCTCTTCCTGCCCCCGTATCCGACCCCTTGCCCGCCATCCCAGCAGGCCAAACCCACCGGTCAGTTACGTCCTTAAGCCGAAAAAATGCTACAAGTCGGGCATATAATAATGACTGATAAAATCAATCCCCAGCACGGGAAATCACGCCACTAAATTGTTATTCCGGCATGGACATTAGTGTTTTGAGTGACTAACGTGCCGAGCATGAAGAGCTGGTGCGGGCCAGCTCTGAAGGTGCTTTTGTACATCTTCGGGGCGGCGGTGAGCTGTCTGTGCCTGGTGTTCGGCATAGGCCTCCTGCTAGCTACCCCTGCCTCGGCCGCGGTCCAGGCCCCAACGGGCCTGGGCGGTTCCCTGGTCTCGTCCGTCTCCGGCACCGCGGGCGCGGTGGCGGGCGTGGTCACCACCGCCACCGGGACGGCGTCCAGCACCGCCAGCACGGTGACCTCCGCGGTCTCCTCGGCCACCACGTCCACCCCGTCGGCCACCACGTCCGCCCCGCCGGCCACCACGTCCACCCCGTCGGCCACCACGTCCACCCCGTCGGCCGGCACCGGGTCCGGCAGCACCGCCGCCCCGGCCACTAGCACCGCGTCCAGCAGCACCACCCCGGCCGCCGCGTCCTCGCCCGCCGCCGTGACCAGCACGGTCGCCAGCGCCGCGGGCACGGTCACGAGCACCGCGACCACCGCGGCTGGC
>Ga0335074_10013252_pt1 | contig 11591 bp, 11 predicted proteins | sample Lox_Sample_23_FD_206715 | JGI IMG/M metagenome (GOLD analysis project Ga0335074, IMG submission 206715) | Soil microbial communities from Loxahatchee National Wildlife Refuge, Florida, United States - Lox_Sample_2.3 | ecosystem: Environmental > Terrestrial > Soil > Wetlands | place: USA...
CCGCGTGGAAGGAGTTCCTCGCGACCTACCGTCGGAACGAGGGGTCGGTGGAGATCGCGATCGTCGGCAAGTACACCGAGTTGCGGGACGCGTATCTCTCCCACACGGAGGCGTTCCACCACGTCCAAGGCCATCTGGGCCAGGAGGTCCGCCTGCAGTGGTACGACTCGGAGGATATTCCGAAGAACCCGAACCTCCTCGCGCGCCTCCAGCGCGCCGACGGGATCCTCGTTCCGGGGGGATTCGGCGCCCGCGGGGTCGAAGGGAAGATCCGGGCGATCGAGCTCGCCCGGACGGGCGGGATCCCGTACCTCGGTATCTGCTACGGCTTCCAGATGCAGGCGGTGGAGTTCGCCCGGAACGTGCTCGGTCTCGAGCGCGCGAACACCTCCGAGGTCGACCCCGCGACGGCGGACCCGGTCGTGTGTCTGCTCGAGCAGCAGAAGACCCTCAACGACCTGGGCGGGACGATGCGCCTCGGAGCGCAGCGGGTGGTGCTGACCCCAGGGTCCCGCATCGCGGAGATCTACGGCCGCACCGAGATCTGGGAACGGCACCGCCACCGGTACGAGATCAACCCCGAGTACTTCGACCGTTTCCGGGCGCACGGCCTCGCGATCACCGGCATGAGTGTCGACGGCCGGGCCGAAGTCCTCGAGTGGCCGGCGCACCCGTTCTTCCTCGGCGTTCAGTACCACCCCGAGTTCCTCTCCCGTCCGGAGTCACCCCATCCGCTGTTCCTGGGCCTCGTTCGGGCGGCCCTCGCTCGTCAGGAGGTCGCGACCACTGTCGCCGCCCCGCCGCCTCTCGCGTGAGCTGCGGGACCTGGACGGCGCTACCGTCCGGATCGCCGGCCACCTCGAGGAGTACCGTGCGCTCGGCGGGGTCGCCTTCGCCCTCGTTCGGGACGTTTCGGGCACCACCCAGGTCACGCTGAAGAAGGGGACCGCCGACCCCGAATTCTTCCGCGTGCTCGCGGAACTCCCGCGGGAGTCGGTCGTCGAGGTCGAGGGGACGCCGCGACTCTCGGAAAAGTCGCACCGAGGGGTCGAACTGTTCCCGACCGCGCTCCGGGTCGTGAGCCGGGCCGAAGTCCCCCTCCCCCTCGGGGTGGTCGACAAGGTCGGGGCGGACCTCGACACCCGATTCAACCACCGCGTGCTCGACCTGCGCAAACCCGCGGTGCGCGCGGTGTTCGAGCTCCGCGCCGCGGTGCTCGAGGGTTTCCGCCGCTCGTTCATCGAGCGGGGGTTCCTCGAGGTCGAGACCCCGAAGCTCCTCCGGCAGGGCGCCGAGGGAGGCGCGACCCTCTTCCGCGTCGACTACTTCGACCGACCCGCCTTTCTCGCGCAGAGCCCCCAGCTGTACAAGCAGATGCTCATCGGGGCCGGATTCGAACGGGTCTTCGAGATCGCCCCGGCGTTCCGCGCCGAACCGTCGGACACGGTCCGCCATCTCACGGAGTTCACGAGCCTCGACGCGGAGATGGGATACATCGATGGACCGGAGGAGTTGCGGGCGACGCTCGAGAGCGTCGTGGCGGAGACGCTCCGGTACACCCGGGACCGCCTGGGAGCCCACGGCAACCCGCTCGCCGACGGGCTGCCGGAAGCGAGGGTCCCGTTCCCCCGCATCCCGTTCTCGACCTGCGAGGAGTGGCTCGGCCGGCCCGGGGCCGAACAGGACCTCGGCTCCGAGGATGAGAAGATCATCGGGGCGCGGGTCGCGAAGGACCTCGAGGCTCCCTTCTACTTCATCACCGACTATCCGACGGCGGTCAAGGCGCAGACGTTCTACGCCTGGCGCCGCGACGACAACCCGACGCTCACCGGTTATTTCGACCTCGACTTCCGGGGCCTCGAGATCGCGAGCGGGGGCCCCCGCGAGCATCGCGAGGCCCGCCTCCGGGAGAACCTCGCCTCCGGCGGCTTCGACCCCGCGAACTTCGAGGCGTACCTCGAGGCGTTCCGCTACGGGATGCCGCCCCACGGCGGGTGGGGGTTCGGCATCGACCGGTTCGTCGCGACGCTCGCAGGGCTCGCCAATATACGGGAGGCGCGCCTGTTCCCCCGTGACCGCTACCGCCTCGAGCCGTAGCGGTCGAGGTTTCCCATGGCGGTCGCGAAGCGGACCCTTCCCGCGCCCCCGGAACTGCAGAGCCGGTGGGCCTCGGTGCTCGAGGAGGCCGGCCGCCGTCCCGACATTCTCGCCCTCAGCGACCGGTACCCCGAGGAGCGTTCCCTGCTCGTCCCCTTCTCCGACATCGACCGGGTCGACACCGGTCTCGCGGACGCCCTCCTCGAGCGGCCGGAGGAGGTGCTCGACGCGGGGGAGCGGGCGATGCGCGAGCTCCTGCCGGTGGCGGGCGCGGACTCCGACGGATTGCGCCTCCGGGTGACCGGCCTGCCGACCACGGCCCACCGGTTGATCCGGGGGATCCGCGAAAGCGACCTCAACCGACTGATCGCGCTCGACGGGATCGTGCGCCGGGTGACCGAGGTCCGCCCGCAGATCCGTGACGCGGTGTTCCAGTGCGTCGCGTGCCGGACCGAGTTCCACGAGCCCCAGGACGAGGCGTCGATGACGTTCCGCGAGCCGCTCGAGTGCCCCGAGTCGCAGGGCGGGTGCGGCAAGCCGGCCGGGCGCACTCGGTTCCGCCTGCTGCCCGAGAAGTCCGAGTACGTGGACGCCCAGCGGATCGAGATCCAGGAGAACCCCGAGACGCTGAAGCACGGCGCCCACCCCCAGGGGCTCGCGGTGATGTTGACCGAGGACCTGACCGGCCGCGTCCTGCCCGGCAACCGGGTCGTGCTCAACGGGGTCCTCAAGAGCTTCCAGCGCGCGAGCGCCTCCCGCGGCGGGCTCGTCCGGAATACCACCTTCGACCTCCTCCTCCTTGGGAACTCCGTCGAGTGGAAGCAACGCGAGTACGACGAGATCGAGATCACCCCGGACGAAGAGCGCCTGTTCCTCGGGTTCCGGGGCGACCCGACGGTCCTGGACAAGATCGTGATGTCGCTCGCCCCGACGATCAAGGGGATGGAGGAGGAGAAGGAGGCGATCGCGCTCCAGCTCTTCGGGGGCGTCGAGAAGCGGCATCCGGACGGGATCCGCGTCCGCGGGGACATCCACCTCCTGTTCGTCGGCGACCCCGGAGTCGCCAAGAGCCAGCTGTTGCGGTACATCGCCGAGGTGGCGCCGCGGGGGATCTACACCAGCGGGAAGGGCGCGACCGCCGCCGGGCTCACCGCGGCCGCCGTCAAGGACGACTTCGCCGGGGGGCGCTGGGTGCTGGAGGCGGGAATGCTCGTCCTGGCCGACGGGGGGATGGCGGTGATCGACGAGCTGGACAAGATGACCCCCGAGGACCGTTCCGCGATGCACGAGACGCTGGAGCAGGGGACCACGTCCATCTCGAAGGCCGGGATCACCGCGACGCTGAACGCCCGCTGCCCCGTGCTGGCGGCCGCCAATCCGAAGTGGGGCCGTTTCACCTCCGACCGGACCATCTCCGAGCAGATCGACCTTCCCCCGACGCTGCTCTCGCGCTTCGACGCGATCTTCTCGATCCGGGACCTTCCGAACCAGGAGCGCGATCGGAAGCTGGCGCAGGGGATCCTCGCGTCGCACCGCGAGGGGGAGTCCCGGATCTTCACGGACCACTCGGAGGACCGGGGGCTCGGCGCGCCGTTCCCTCCGGACCTCCTGAAGAAGTACATCGCCTACGCGAAACGCACGATCCGCCCGGTGCTGACCGACGCGGCGCTCGCCGCGCTCACCGACTACTACGTCAAGGTCCGGTCCCAGGGCGAAGAGCCGAACGCTCCGGTCCCCATCACCGCGCGGCAACTCGAGGCGCTCGTGCGGTTCAGCGAGGCCGCGGCGCGGGCCCGGCTCTCGCCCGAGGTCGGGCCGGAGGACGCCCAGCGAGCGATCCAGATCATGCAGAACTTCTTGAAGCGCGTGGCGATGACGGAAGGCGGGAAGCTCGACGTCGACCTCGTCCAGTCGGGCGTCAGCCACAGTCAGCGCGAGCGGCTCGACATCGTCATGCGCGTGATGCGCGAGCTCCAGGATCGACCCGAGGGTTCGTTCTCGGTCGAGGAGTATCTCGAGGCGGCCGACCGGGCCGGGGTCCCGCCCCCGAGGGCCGAAGCGCTGCTCCAGACCCTCCGCAACCAAGGCGAGATCATCGAGTCCCGGCCGAACCGACTCCAGCTCGTGCGCTTCTAGGGACCGAGCGCACGGGGCGCCGCCGATTTATGCCCACGCCGGACTGATTCCGGGGAGCGCGCCATGGTCGAGGAGGGAGGGATGGTCATGCGGGTCCATCGGGTCCGCGCGGAGTTCGTCGTCGCCGCGTGTGACGCCGAGCTCCTGGGCCGCGACCTGCCGGTCGGCACGGCGGGGCGCACGGTGCGGGTCTCCGAGCAGTTCTACGGGGAACGCGTAGTCTCGAAGGAGGAGCTGCTCTGGGCGCTCGAGCGGGCGACGATCGCGAACCTGCTCGGCGAGCGAGTCCTCCGGCTGGCCCGGGAGGGCGGCTTCGTGGGCCCCGGCGGCACCGGGCTCCTCGGCGGGGTCCCCCACGCCGAGATCATCGCGATGCACGGCTGAGGGACGCGACATGGACGCGGAGTTCTGTGTCGTGTGCGGGGCCACGGGCCGCGCGCTGACCGACGGGGTCTGCGCGGAGTGTGCCGCGGACCGCACCGCGCTCCTGACGGCGCCGAACCGGGGCGTCGTCGTGATCTGCCCCCACTGCGGCGCTCGCAAGACCGGGGCGTCGTGGGAGCGGTCGGGGTCGAGCCCGTTGCTGACCGCGGAGGACCTGCTCCCGTTCCTCCGGATCCATCCCGAGGTCGGGATCCGACGCATCCGCTGGGAGGAGGTCTCCGCGACCGCCACCGTCCGAGAGCTCGTCGGCACGGCCGACGTCCGGTTCCGCGGGCTCGAGCGGGAGGCGGAGGTCCGCCTCTCGGTCCGGACCGAGCATCAGACCTGTCCGGAGTGCAGCCGCAAGAGCGGGCGGTACTACACGGCGGTGCTGCAGCTCCGCGGGGGTCTCGAGCGGGCGAACGAGAAGTCGCCCGCCCTGCACGCGCGTCTTGACCATGCCTGGTCCTCCCTGCTCGCCGAGTCCCGCGCCGACTGGCGCAACGCCGTATCCTGGACCGAGGAGCTGCCCGAGGGGTACGACATCTTCTTCACCCAGACGCTCGCGGCGCGGGCGGTCGCCAAGCTCGCGAAGCAGAAGTTCGGCGTCAAGGTGAAGGAGTCGGCGACGCTGTTCGGTCGGAAGGACGGCCAGGACGTCTATCGGGTCACGCTCTGCCTGCGCTTCCCGCGCGTCGACGGCTCCGGAGCCGCCGGCGCCGTCGCACGGGAGTCCTTGGAACCATAGTCTTAAGAAGCGACCTCCCCTCTTCGCCCTCGAAAGAAGGTCTCGCCGCATGTCGAAGAGTGGAATCTTGAGGCGTCATCACGGGTCGGACACGCTGGAAGAAGGGTCGTTCCTCGACCTCGGGACGATGTCGTTCGAGGACGAGGCCGGCGCCCTCGCCGGAGCGCACGGAGCGGTGCGCATGGCGGAGATCCTCCGCTTCGAGGACCTGCATCAGATCTCCAAGCTCGCGTACCAGGGAGACATCGTCCTCCTGGACTACACCTCGATCGCGAACGACCCGATCGCCGTGAAACGGATGAGCATCGACCTGAAGAACGTCGCCAAGGACACCGGCGGCGACGTGGCCGGGATCGCCAAGAACCTGCTCGCGATCACGCCGGCCGGGATCCGGATCGACCGCCAGAAGATCCGACCGTCGTTCTGAGGCCCTCGAGCCTCCGATGAAGGCCCTCGTCGATCGTCGCGAAGCGACGTCCGCCGCGTCCGACGCCGTCCTCTCCGGCGTCTTCGAGCGCGGCGAGAAGGAGACGGCGTTCCCGCGTACGCTGGCGAAGGAGGACGCGGCCTGGAAGGGCCTGGTCCACGCCGCGTGGGACCATCGCGAGATCAAAGGAAAGCGGCGCGAGGTCACGGTCTTCCATCGACCGGACGGGCAATCCCGCCTCGTCCTGGTCGGGCTCGGTCCGAGGGCCCGCTTCGACCACGAGGTCGTCCGCCGGGCCGCCGCCGAAGCGGTCAAGGCGCTCAAGGGCAAGGGGGTCCGCACGCTCGCGGTCCGCCTCGCCGCGTTCACGCAGGACCCGGTGACGAGCGAGGTCGCAGCCCGCGCCGTCGTCGACGGGACGTACCTCGGCGCCTACGAGTTCCTGAAGTACCGGGCCAAGTCCGACGGGGCGGTCGAGGAGACCACGATCGCGCTCGGCGAGGAGTTGGGGCGGGACGAGACGATCCTGCGGAAGGCCGTCGACGAGCAGCGCACGATCGCCGAGTCCGTCGTCTGGACCCGCGACATCGCGAACCTTCCGGCCGATACGGCGTCCCCGGAGCGGCTCGCCGAGGAGGCCCGAGCGCTCGGGAAGGAGCTCGGGCTCAAGGTCACCGTCTTCGACGAGTCGAAGCTGGCCGAGATGCACTGCGGCGGGATCCTCGCGGTCGGCGGGGGCTCGACAGCGCACCCGCCCCGGATGGTCGTGCTGGAGTACCCCGGGGGGGCCCGGCGCGGCAAGACGATCGCGGTGGTCGGGAAGGGGATCACGTTCGACTCGGGCGGGATCTCGATCAAACCGGCGCCCTCGATGGCCAATATGAAGTTCGACAAGTCTGGGGCGGTCGCCGTCCTCGGGATCCTGCGGGCGGCGGCCCTGCTCAAGGTCCCCCCCCGCGTGATCGGGGTACTCGGTTGCGCGGAGAACGTCCCGAGCGGCACCTCCTACCGTCCCGGCGACGTCGTCCGGACCTTCAACGGAAAGACGATTGAGGTCCTCAACACGGACGCCGAGGGCCGGGTCGTCCTCGCCGACGCCCTCGCCTACGCCGTCGCGCAGTACCGCCCGGACGAGGTGATCGACCTCGCGACCCTGACCGGCGCCCAGGTCGTCGCGCTGGGCGACGATACCGCCGCCCTGATCTCGACCGACGATCGCCTCGCGAGCGGCCTGCTCGCGGCGTCCGCCGCGACCGGGGAACCGCTCTGGCGGATGCCGCTCACCGACTTCCACCGCGAGCTCGTGAAGAGCGAGATCGGCGACGTGCGCAACAGCATCGAGATCCCCGTCGCGGGCACGCTCACGGCCGCCGCGTTCCTCGAGAATTTCGTCGACGGGACCCCCTGGGCCCATCTCGACATCGCGGGCGCCGCCTACACGACCCCGCTGACGCGCAAGTACCAGCCCGCGTACCAGAACATCGGGGCGACCGCGTTCGGGGTCCGCGTGGTCACCCGCTACCTGATGGACTCCCCCCGCTCGGGGTAGTCGACCGGTCGTCCGTCCCGCCGTTCAGGCCGCGACGATCTGCACGCTCTCGCCGCCGTGGCGCGTGGCGCGCGGCCGGACCTCGCAGAAGAGCGGCGTGTGGTAGCCGCCGCCGGTGATGAGGGCGGTGCCGACCGGAAGCGATTGGATCATCTCGGTCATGCCCGCCGTCAACCCTTCGATCGACTGGGCGATCGCCTTCAGGTCGAGCGGGTTCGTCACCTGGAGGATCAGCTGGGTGTTGCACTGCGAGAGCACGCTCTTATCGATCCGCGCCGCGCGCTGGGTCACGACGCACAGACCGAGGCCGAACTTGCGGCCCTCGCTCGCGATGTTCTTCAGGATGCGCGAGCAGGTCGCGCTACCCTGCTGGGGCGCGAAATTGTGCGCCTCTTCGATCACGAGGAAGAGCGGGGGGATCTTGTCCTTCTTGCGGTTCTCGAAGAGCGTCGAGGCGATCCGGGCGACGACGAGCTCCTGAACGTCCGGCGCCACCCCGCGCAGGTTGACCAACGTCGCCTCCCCCTTCTTCACGAGGTCGTTGAGGCTCGTCCCGACGGGCCCGAGGAGCTTCGTCTGGTCGACGTACTCGAGCCGCTCGTGGAGGGTCTCGGCGACCGCTCCCTCGCCGCTCTCCGCCGCCCGGACGAGGTCGTGCACCGAGAAATCCGGCGTCGACGCCGCGACCGCCTCGATGAGAGACTTGAGCGGCGCGAGGAACGTCTTGACGTTCGTGAGTCCCATGAAGACGAGGAGGTCGCGCGGGTCGATGTGCCGGAGCGAGAACGTGAGCGGCTTCGCCGACGGGTTGAGCGAGACGTCGGGCGAGTACTCCTGGATCTGACGGCCGAACCCCTGGGACTCGACGCCGAAGCGCGCATGGACCCCGTTCTTCTCGGCGGGGACTCGCAGCGAGCCGTACTCGCCGTGCGGGTCGATGATGACGCACGTGACCTTGTGCCGGAGGAGCTCCTCGATCAGCACGCCCAACAGGTAGCTCTTCCCGCCCCCCGTTTTCGCGAGGACGCTGACGTGGCGCTGGACGAGCTGGTTGATGTCGAGCTCGACCCTCAGATTGTGGTTGCGCAGGAGACCGACGTACGCGCCGGTGTTCGCGTGGTGCTTCAGCCCGAGGACCTCGGCGATCAGCGGCTCCTCGGCCCGGAACACGTGGGCGCCGGGTCGGAACGGGACGGTCGGCAGCTTGACGAGGCCCTGGGGGTCGCGGAAGCCGATGATCCGAGCGTCGCCGAGCAGACTTTCGTGGACGGGAGCCTCGTCGGTCGGTCGCAGAGCGCCCGCGGCCTCCAGGTCGAGGTCGCTCTTCCGCTTCAGGTCATCCAGCTGGCAGAGGACCTTCCCGTGCGTCTCGTCGATGACGGTGAGGTAGTCCCCGCGCTCGACCGGGCTCGAGAGGCTCAGCTGGAAGGTGCCGAGCCCGACGTCGCCGAAGATGCGTCCGACCTCTTCCACGGCGCGTTTCATCCGGTCCCTCGCATATGAGGCTGACGCGGGAGGCGCAGCGCCGGTCGTCGGTCGCTCGGAAGTCTTTATATCGGCCGTCCCTGTCGAACGCCTCCCGACCCGATCCCTTTCCGACGAGGCGGGAGCCCTTTGACGGACGCGACCGAGGAACTTGAGCAAAAGCGGGCCGAGTCCAACGTCCGGGCCGACGAGCACCGGGCGCACCGGGACCGGCTCAACGCGGAGGCCCGTGCGACCGCGGACGAGCGGGCGCGCATCGTCGATGAGCTGCACGCGAAGAGCGCGGAGGCGCAGGAACATCGGCGGCACCGCGACCAGCTCAACGATCAGGTCCGCGAAGAGAAGCGCCTGCGTGAGGAGTGGAACCGCAAGCTCCAGGAGCTCGGCGACCGGGTCCAGGAGCTGAAGCGCGCCCGCACTCCACGCCCCGGCGCCGTGCCGGTCTGGCGCCTGCGGAAGGAGCTGAAGGAACTCGAGTTCCGCCACATGACCACCGCGCTCACCGGCGACCAGGAGAAGCGTCTCATCGAGGAGATGAAGCGACTCGAAGCCGCGATCCGGGACCAGGACGCGGAGCTGCGGCAGGACCCCGAGGTCGAGCAGACGATGAAGTCGTTCGCTGAGGCGCGCGACGAAGCGGAGAAGCACCACGCCGCCGTCGGCCAGCTCGCAATCGAAGCGCAGGCCGAGCACGAAGCGATGGTCCGCCTCTACGAGGCGGTGGACGAGCTGCGGCGTCGCGCGGACGAGGTCCAGGCGAAGCTGATCGAGGTCAAGACCGCCGCAGACGAAGCGCATCGGGCCCACATCGCTGCGATCGAGGAGGTCCGCGACATCGAGAAGATGCTCTACGCCGCGCGCGGTGGCCGCGCCCCGCCGAGCTGGGCCGACGCTCAACCCCCGAAGGAAGAGGACTTCCTCGCCCGGCTGAAGAAGGGCGAGAAGGTCTCGACCGAAGACCTCCTCGAACTGCAGAAGAGCGGCCGCGCGTAGGCTCGACGAACGTGTCGCTTCCGTACGGCGCGCTCACGGTCGACGCGGTCCTGTTCGACCTCGACGACGTCCTCGTCCCGTTCGAGACCCCCGCCGCCTGGCAGTGGGCGTGGCGACCGCAGGGCCCCGTGCTCGGCGAGCGACGGGTCCGCGCCGCCGTGCGCCGCTCGATCCGGCGCTGGGACCGCCGCCGCTGGCGAGGGGTCACCGGCCGGGAACCCCCGGCCGACCTCGCCGCCCTCCTCCAGCATCTCCGGGAGTCGCTCGCGGCGGTCGCCGGCCGGTCCCTGCCGGAGCCCGAGACCGAGGCGGTCGTCCGCCGCATCCTGCGCCCGGCGGGAGAAGTGGAGCGCTACCCCGACGTCGCGCCCGCCCTGGAGCGCTTGCGCGCCGCGGGGGTGCCGTGGGGGATCGCGACCGAGCTGCCCGCCGACTCGGCTCAGTGGCTCCTGCGTCGCGTCGGCCTCGACCCCGCCCGCCTGTTCGTCTCGGGAGAGGGTCCGAGCCCGCTCCCCGACCGCGCCGCGTTCCGGGCGGCGGTCGCCCGGTTCGACCTCCCGCCCGAGCGCGTCGTGTTCGTCGGCGACCTGTTTTGGAGCGACGCCCGCGCCGCGGCCCGCGCCGGCCTCCCGTCCCTGCTGCTCGACCGCCACGACGCCTGGCCGAAGGTGCAGGGGGGTCGGATCGTCTCCCTGGACCACTTGGAATCCGCGCTCGCGGCCGGTGGGACTTCCGCCTCCGCCGACGAGGCGGCGGACGATGCGGCCGAGTGACTCGACCGATTGGCCGGCGAACCTATATACGATGGTTTCCGCTCCCGCCCCGACCATGCGCTACGTGAAGATCGACCAGACCGAGCTCCGCCAGATCATGGAGCTCTACGAGGGCGTGATGTCGCACGCCTGCCACGGTCTTTTCTTCAAGGAGGGGTCGGTGATCGGCACCGACATGGCCGAGGAGGCGCTCAAGGACCGCCCCAAGTTCTTCGAGCGGGCCGCGGCGATCCTCAAGGATCGCGGCTGGGTCGAGGAGATGACGTTCACCGACTCCGAGGTCGTGGTCCGGGGGTCGATCGAAGTCGCTCCCGGAGATATACCAACCTGCCACCGGCTGCGGGGCATCCTCCGCGAGTTCTACGAACGTTTTAAAGGGGGGCGCGTTAAGTGTACCGAAGAGATGTGTGCCAGCACCGGGCATCCCGAGTGCCGTTTTCGGATCGAGGAGATGTAGGTGAGGGCTAGATGATGGCCACCGGAAACGTCGGCGCCGTGATCAAGGATCTCAAGACCCGGATCTCGGGGATCGCCACCGCGCTCGTCTCGCGCGACGGTCTCGTGCTCTACGCGGACGTCCCCGCGGGAGTGTATACCGAGACGTTCGCGATCATGTGCGCCACGATCCTCGGCGCGGCCGCCACGGCGAACACGGAGCTCAACCGGGCCCCGCCGGAGCGCATCGTCATCGAGGGCAATGACTCCAAGACGATCATCGTGGGCAGCGGCAAGAAGGCCCTGCTCGTCGCCGTGGTCGACCAGAGCGCCGACGTGACGAAGGTCCTCGGCGAGGTCGTCAAGGTCGCCGAGCTGCTCAAGGCGAACTAGCGCCGCCGGGATTCCCGCCCAGGCCGGTCAGCTCGCTGCATCCGGCGTCAAGCGGGCGCTGCCGCCCGTCAGCACCCGGGTCGTATAACCAGCGAACGCCGCGGCGAGCCGGGCCCAGGCGATCACCGTCCG
>Ga0335074_10013254_pt1 | contig 11589 bp, 8 predicted proteins | sample Lox_Sample_23_FD_206715 | JGI IMG/M metagenome (GOLD analysis project Ga0335074, IMG submission 206715) | Soil microbial communities from Loxahatchee National Wildlife Refuge, Florida, United States - Lox_Sample_2.3 | ecosystem: Environmental > Terrestrial > Soil > Wetlands | place: USA: Florida...
GGCCTCAGACGTTCCTCAGAACAGCTCGGGATGCCAGTACACGTCCTCGGCAGTCCCGTATAGCGCGTTGTCGACCGCCTCGCGGCCCTGCATGAAGGAGTAGTCCTGGTTGCACGACTCGTAGCGCCAGCCGCCGAAGCGACCGCGGCTGTACACGCCGTGAGCGAGCAGCCGCTCGTTAACCGGCCGGAGCACGTCGTCACGACCGAGCGTCGGCACCGGGTAGCCCATCGGCAGCGTGCGGTGCCACCTGCTCTCGATGAGCGCGGGGTCGGCCCCGAGGGCCTCCAGGGAGGCGGCTGTGCCGCTGACCGCGTCCTCGGCCGTGCCCGGGGCGCTGTCAAAGGACGGCACCTCGGTCAGGATGTTCCAGCGGCCAGGGCCCGCGTTGCCGGGGTCGTAGTTGCTGAGCATCGTCGCCCGGTACCACGGGACGGCGCGGTCGGGGCAGTACAGCCACGTCTTGTCGGCCAGCGCGGCCGGCGGCTCGCCGCGGTAGCCGAGGCCGACCGCGTGCAGTGTACTGGCGCGCAAGCCCGCGGTCAGGTCCTCGAGCCCGGCCCAGCGCATCGCGGTGGTGATCGGGGCGGCGCTGACGCAGTACTCGTAGCTGACCGTCCGGCCATCGGACAGCTCCGCCACCCGCCGCTCGAGGTCGAGGCGCTCGACGCGAGTGTTGAGGTGGACCCGTTCCGGCTTTAGGAGCCGATCGTGGATGGCCCGCCACAGCGCGCCGGTGCCCCCCGCCGGGTAGGGGAAGCGCTCGGCGGCGGGCTTGATCCCGGTGGCGAGCGAGAGCGTGGGAACGTTGCGCTCGCCGCTGCCGTTACGCAGCGACGTCCACTCGTGGTCGACCACATCGAGCGGAGTGGTCCACATCTTGACGTTATAGGGCTCGAAGAACCGGTCGTACAGGTCGCGGCCGAAGCTGTTGAGGTAGTAGTCGCCGAGGTGCGCGGCCGGAGCGTCCGGGCGCAGGTCGGTCGGCAGCTCGGTGAGATGCTGCTGGATCGGCGTCGGCACCAGCGCTTCCGGTCCGGTCCCGGCGAGCCAGACCCAGCCGTTGCGGGTCACCTGAAGCAACGGGACGCCGCTGATCTCGACGGCCTTGTCAAACTCGGGGAAGTGGCTGTGCAGGACGTGGCCGCCGAGGTCCCAGGTGAAGCCCTCGGGGTCGGTGATCGACGTCGCCATGCCGCCGAGGCGGTCGCTGGCCTCGACCACGAGATGGTCCTCGCCCAGCTCAGCCAGCCGGACCGCGGCGCCGATCCCGGTCGGGCCCGCACCGATGACGAGAAAACGCGTTTTGCTGAGCACCGGCTAGACCTCGACCATGACCCGGACGGGCTCGAAGCCCTCGGCGTAGTGCCGGCGGCAGTTGTGGCCGTAGTGCTCGGCCGAGCTGCGGACCCGCGAGGCGCTTACCATCTCGCTCGCCTGGACCTGAGAGCCATGGCACATCAGCGCGTCGATCTTCTTGTCGAGCGAGTCGCTGATGTCGACGAAGGCGGTCGGGTTGAACTGCAGGGCGGACGGCGCCCCGTAGCTCATCACCGATGAGACCCCCCGGGCCGCGCCCATCGTGCACAGGGCGACGGCGCGGTGGTCCTGGTGGCTGTCGTTGGGTGAATGGGTGTACACGATCGTCGCTTCGAGGGATCTGAGGGCTGCCTCGATCTGGTGGACGAGGTCAAGCTCGTGCAGGGAGACCCGGCAGTCGGGGATGTCGCGGCCCCAGATCAGCGTGCTCACGCCGAGCACCTTGGTTGCGCGCTGCTGCTCGTCAACCCGCTGCTTGACGTCACCGGGGCCGACCTCGCCGTACGTCACCACCAGCATCGCGACCCGATCGCCGGCCGCGACGTGCCTGGCGATGGTCCCGCCGCAGCCCAGCTCGATGTCGTCGGGATGCGCCCCGATCGCCAGTACCGACCGACGTGCCCTCATTGGCACTGCCTAGAAGTCATTTCAATCCCCAAACGTTCGTGCGTGAGCATAGGCCCGACAGAGAGCGCTCGTGCGGGGTCGCCTGCGTACAGGCTCATGACACGAACTAGCGCCGCGGCACAAACGAGCAGCTATCGGGCAATACGACAGTCGATCGTGCCATATGCGGGTGGTTCGCGCCGGAGATTGACCAGAAAGCCAAGATAAAGTTCAGAGGTTGGATTCCCGGGCTGTCTCCGGCCGCCGTGTCTGTGTGACCTGCACTTCTCATGTACCGTTGTTACGCACCGTCCGCTGTCGGATGATTACGTTAAGCAACTGCGCGTCGGCATCTTTCGCGGATCGACGACAGGCGGAGGTATCATCGCGATAGTGTCAAACTGGCCCAGGTGGGCAATCGGTGGCTCAAACCCGACGTTGCGCGGGCTAGGGGTGGCTTTCTTCTCTGATGGGTGTCCGCGACAATGCTGGGAATGACCTCGTTTCGAAATCAGAGCCGCTCCGCAAAGACGGGTCGCGGCCGCCGTGCTAGATGGTATCTCCTGACCTTGGCCGTACTGCTGGCTGCGGCAGTGGGAGGCTTGTCGTATGCCTTGATCCCGGGCTCGGCTGCTCCCGCCAGGTCCGGCACGCCGTTTGTGGCCGCTGGCGGGCTGGGCCTCTATGACGGCGAACACAGCCCGGCCGGCATCGAGTCCGCCGCCAAGTGGCTCGGTTCGCCCGGCTCCGTCAAGTACGCCATGGACTTCGTTGACGCCACCAACTGGTCGCGTATCAGTGATCCGTGGCAGCTTCCGAACTGGAAGGGCAGTCCGTACACGATGGTCTGGGGCGTCCCCATGGTGCCGTGCGGAGCGCCCTCGTCACTGTGCTACACGAACGTATCGGACTTCAACGCCGTCGCGCAGGGCGCGGATGACGGCTACTACGAGACCCTGGCCAAGAACCTGGTGGCCGCGGGCTTCGGCTCTTCATACATCCGGCTTGGCTGGGAATTCAATGCCACCTGGATGGGATGGAGTGTCTGTAAGCAGAACGGATCAGGACCGGCGAGTTGGGCGAGCGATTTCGTTCCCGCTTTCCGGAACATCGTGACCAGCATGCGAAGTGTCAGCGGCGCCAACTTCAAGTTTATATGGAACCCGGTCGAGGGCAGCAACGTTAGTTGCTTTATCAACCTGGCGAATTTCTATCCAGGCAACAACTACGTCGATGTGGTTGCGCTCGATGTTTACGACGGGATCAGCGGCCAGTCGATCACCAGAGCTGAGCGGTGGACCGACTTCTTGAACGGCGTCAACGCGGGGCATTGGACCTCGGAGGTGCCCACCGCAATAGGCGCGCAGAAATTCAAGGGCTTCGGACTGGACTGGATCGCCGCTTTCGGCAAGGCACACGACAAGGAAGTCGGCATACCTGAGTGGGGACTCGAGTCGCCTAGCACGAACAATGGTGGAGGCGACGACGCTTACTTCGTAACCCAGATGGCCAAGTGGATAAAGGCCAACGCCACAGGCCCGGCAATCTTCTGGAACGCCAGCGGCGGAACCCTCCAGTTGGACATACCGAACTACTCGACCGGTGACACTCCGAGCGCGACGGCAGCCTTCAAGGCCGCGTTCGGCACCCACAATTAACGACAAGGGCTAGTCGCTGGGGTTCGCGGCCCCTACCCCACGGGATCGCCAAAATCATTTGAGACGTGTGTCTAGTAGCGGTAGGTAATCGACTAGGCGGTTTCGGTCGCATGCGTTGGCCAGGAGGCTGCGGCTGGCCGCGGGCGATGCCTGCGAGGGCCTGGATCAGCGTGCGGATCCGCGTCTCGCTCGGGGCGACGATCCGCCGCCGCAGCAGCGGGCGCCCTCCGTCGCCACATCCAGGCACGTAACACCAACTCGCCGATCCCGTGCCCTTCTTCCATCTGAGTGACGACAGAGCCACGCTCCTTGAGCAGGTCGGCCAGACGCAGCGCCAGCGCGACGATCATCTGCGTGGGGTTGGATTGCCCGGCGGTGGGGAAGACGGAGCTGCCTGCGACGAACAGTCCGTCTACATTGTGGACTTGACACTGCGGGTCAACAACCCCATGCGACGGGTCATCTGCCATCCGGGTCGTTCCGGTCGGGTGCGCGACATCGCGGAGCGTTGACGGGAACATTGCCCCGTCTCGCACCCAGTCCTCAAGCGCCGGGGACTCGATCCCCATGCGGGTGAACTGCTCGACCATGAGTTCTGTCACCCTCCGCATCGCCCGCGCCTCCTCGTCGGAGGTACGCCAGTCGATACGCGATATCGGCATGCCAAGCCGATCGCGGCGGTCTGCGAGAGTAACCCGGCTGTCAGGGTTTGGGAGTTGTTCGCACATCGCCTCTACCGTCACCGCGGAGAGCTTCCTCGGCAGCGCCCTGTGCGCAACGAAGTGCTCCTTCAGGCCATAGAGCACGAGTCCGCTGTTCACCAGCATCGCGCGGAAATCCGGACGGATATCGGGCTCCTTGCGGAGGAAACGTATGAACGAATCCCACGGATCGTCCGGCGCGAGGCGCTCGTCGACCCAGGCGGAGCAGTTGAGCAGGCGCTCTGAGCGCTGGACGGCGGGGCTCAGCCGCATTCCGTGCTGGAACGAGACAGAGCTGTCGTTTCGCGACTTGAAACTGGCGAATTGACCCAGCACGGCCTTGGCGTTCTTGAGCGGAAACCGAGCGACGGTGATGCGCGGGTGATCCATCAGGTAGCGGCCGACAAGGTCGTTGTCATTCCCGACGCCGTGCGCTGCCACGTTGTCGGAGGCCAGCAGGAGGCGCGCGTTCTCTATGCCACCGGCACAGAGGACGACCGTGCGCACCGGAAGCAACCAGCGGCGTCCGTCGATAGCGGCGAACTCAACGGATTCGACGGCTTTGGCCGACTCGGTCGTGTTGATCCGAAGTACGGTTGCATTAGTAACGAGATTAACATTGGCCCCAAGGCCAGGCGCGAGTCGGCCAAACCGGGCCCTGTCGTACTGATTGAAAGAGTCACGACTGAACTGCCAGAACATGGGCAGCAGCTTATCCGGATCAGAGCCCGTGTGCGGTTGCGGATACCCGGCGATCTCCCAGATTCGGTCGTCGGTGATGCCGTTCCCGAGACCTAGCCCAAGGTACTTGGCGCTGCGATCGATATAGGGCATCATATCGTCGATCCCGAAAGGCCACCCGGAATCAGGAACCCAATCGCGGCGCTGCATGTCGATGGCATCGAAGGGCGCACAGCGGCCCGTCCAGGTATTTGAACTGCCACCGACCATGCGGTTGCGAACCAGCCACTGATCCGCCACCCGTGGCCATCCCACGCTCTCAATCGCGTCGAGTGCGTCGACTTTCTCGTCGCGGTCCGTCCCGCCGCTTTCCAGGACGGTTACGCGCAATGGCGTGTCCGACAATTCCCGGGCGATCGTCATGCCCGCGGGCCCGGTACCAATAACGCAGATATCACCGAGGAGGTTTCCTGGAAGAGTTTCATCACCAGCGAAGGCTGACGAATCCAAGATGGGCACCGTTATTCCCTTTCGCGGATCATGGTAGATCTCCGTGCCAGCCAGCCAGTCGCCGCTGCCAGCCGGGCAACCGACCGCGCCCTGTGGCCTGTGGCCTGTTGGTCCGACTGCGGTCGGGAACGCGGCCTTGGCCGAGATCCTAGCCGTGGCTTCTCCCGAGCACGGTCAGGTTGGCGGAAGACGGGTCTTTTGGCACGTTCTGGTCGACGAGGAACCGCAGGTCACGAGCGGGTACCCAAGTTCCGCCCCTCCCGCAGGCCTATGTCCGTTAGTATGCGTGACGATTGAATCGGCTGGCAGATTGGGGTGGGTCCGGCTTGAGGCGATTTTCAGGTGGTAAGCACACAGCAGGCGGGCCAAACCAGCTCCGCGTTCGGGCGAGGCTGCGCGGAACGCGGCCGTCTGCATCTTTTTGCGTCATCACCGCCGCGGGGTTCGCTGCCGCCTTGGTGGCGATCGCCGTCGCGGTCGGCGTCGGAGCCGTGCCGATGCCCCTGACCGCCCGGTTGACTAAGGCGGCGGCAGCCGCTCCGCTTGCCCAGAGCCATCTGAGCCAGCTGAGCCTGAGCGAGTCGAGCGCGGAAATGGCGACCTTCGCCCCCCACATTGCGATCGGCAGCCCGATGCCGTCGCCCTCGGCCAAGAAGACGCATGCGCAGCCAAGGCAGTCGGCAGCGCCAAGTGCCACCCCGTCGATCAGCGCCACGCCCGGCCCGAGCACCCCGGCTAGCCCGACTCTGGCGCCGAGTCCGACCACCACGGCGGGCTCCGGCCCGGTGCCCACCGCCCTAGCGGAATATGAGACGCCGACGGGGACCAACCAGCTGGCCTGGTCCGAGGCCATTCTCACGGCGCTCGGTGCCCCGCTCACGGACGCGAACATCATCTCCATGGGCTACTGGATGCAGAACGAGGCCGGGAGCCCGCCGTCGGGCATAGTCGGCGAGAACAACCCGATCAACGTGAGCGAACCGGGCTACGACGGGTGGAACATCAAGAGCGAAGGCAACGGGTATTACCTGCGCTCCTATCCGACGGTGACGGACGGCGTGGACGCGATCGCGGCGTATCTGTCCACCCCCAGCTACACCGCCATCAAGGCTGCGCTGCAAGCGGGCGCCGGCTTGTCGTCCTCGTCGCTCGCCTCCGAGCTCTCCATCTACAGCGGGGGCGGTTACACGACCATTCCGGACTCGTGGGGAGCCTCACAGGGGCAGCCGGAGACCTGACCACAAAACGGACATACATCGACAAAGGGCCACATGTCACAGATTCATCACAAGCTTCTGATCGGGCCACCTACCGCGTCAATGTCCGGTTAGCTAACTATGCTCGGCGGCAACCGTCATCGTCGGATGGCGCGGCCAGATGGCGAGCGGGTACGCGACTGACTTGTGCTCTGCGGACGTAATATCGAGGTTCTCAGTTGCCGATGGTACGGGCGGCGTGGGCGGGACTGGCCCGAGAGAGTCCAGCGCAATCAAGGGGAGGCCGCATGGCATCACTAACCGCAGGTCCTGCAGCGCATGGTGAGGTGGCGGACCCCGGCCCAGGCGAGACGTTCTCCCCGTCGAAGGTCGTAGAGGTCGAGCTCACTGAGCCGCTGCCAAGACTGGAGTCAGGTGACCGCTATGGGAGCGCATTCGTCCTTGCCCGGTTGCATACGGAGCCGATTGGCGTACTTAGGGTCGAACTGGGGGACGAGGGGGTCTCTTCCGACCAGCTCGCAACGCAGCTCTGGGGCGAGCTGCGCGGACCCATTGTCGAGCGCTTCGTCGCGGCGGGGCTGACGGCGCCGGCCGAACTGACCGACGCGGGCCTAACGGCCGAGCCGGATGAGTGGCCGTTCCTGCGGAACAGGTCGGCGGCGCTGGCCGTCGCCCCGAGGATCAGCGTTGTCCTCTGCACGCGCGATCGTCCGGCTCAGTTGGAGAAGTGCCTGGACAGTCTGGCGCGCCTGGACTACCCGCGTTTCGAGGTGGTGGTTGTCGACAACGCCCCCACTTCAGACGCCGTCCAGATCATAGTCGAAAGGTATGCGGGCGCCACCGCGAAGTTTCGCTATTGCCGAGAGCCAAGGCCCGGGCTGTCCTGGGCCAGGAATGCCGGAATAGCCGCCACGACCAGCGAGATCATTGCCTTCGTGGACGATGACGACGAGCCGGATGAATCCTGGCTCGCCGGGATCGCGGACGGCTTTGCCCGGGGGAGCAACATCGGCTGCGTCGCCGGGATGATTCTGCCCGCCCGGCTCGACACTCCGGCCGAGGAGCTGTTCGAGGAGCTTGGCGGTCACATCAAGGGCCGCGGTTTCGCTAAAGATAGGTTTTCTAAGTCGGGATCGCAGAGCCCGCTGTTCCCGCTGCCACCGTTTGGCACTGGGGCCAATATGGCTTTTAGAAGAGACGTGCTGGAAAGAATCGGTGGTTTCGACGTGGCGCTGGGGGCCGGTACCCCGGCCTGTGCCGGCGAGGACACGCTGAGCATAGCGCTCACCATGCTGGAGGGTTACGAGGTCGCCTACGAGCCCGCCGCGCTCATGTGGCACCATCACCGCCAGGATCTAAGCGGCCTTGGCCGTCAGTTGCACGGCTATAGCATCGGGCTGACCGCCTTCTATGCCGCGCTGCTGCGACGACGCCCCAGTGCAATTCTGGGACTGCTTAAGCTGCTGCCCGCCGCGGTCAGGTACCTGAGAAATACCTCTAGCACTCCGGATGGTGCACCCGACCCAAGTGCCGCATTGGATCGCCGCCAGCGGCAAGGGATGCTCGTGGGGCCCTCCCGCTACATCTCTAGCGTGCGCATGCAGCGTCGTGTAGCGAACGTAAAGCCGCCTGCCGCAGGATTGCGATAATGGGCGATCTGCATTTGTCCGAATCCTCTGCCAGTGACTCCACGCTAAATCAAGACGGGGGAGCAATAGTAGATCCTCAGAAGGTTTCAGATTTGTCGACGGAAGTTCCAATGACGTCTTCGGATGGGGAATCGGCTCGGACGGACGAGACGGTCGAGTTGCAGAAGGCGCCAGAGACGACTGAAACAGCGGGGACACTCGAAACGCTGGAACCTTCTGACCCGCCTCGACAGTCAAAACAGTCCCGCCTCCCGGTCAGCGTCATTACGCTTCTCGCGGCCATGGGAGTCTTTTGCGCGAATGCGGCCTTCGTGGCCGGACGTCTGGGCCACGCAGATTCTGACTGGGCCAACCGCGTGTTCTGGCTTGGCCAGGCTTTCATCCTGATTCCCATAGGACTCCGGATGTTCAGTCGGCGCCCCATGACCAAACGCGAGACCGTCACCCTCATAGTAGTGCTTACCGTGGCGGAGTATCTACTAAAGGTCTGTTACAGCCCGACTAGCTTTACATTTTCTGATGAGCTTCTGCAGTGGCGGAGCACAACAGACCTACTGAATACAGGCGATCCATTCACGGTTAACTATGGCCTGCCGGTTGGTCCGCACTATCCAGGACTGCAGCTAGTCACGGTCGCGCTGATGTCCGCGACCGGCCTCTCGCTCTTCTCGGCCGGCTTGATAGTTGCCGGCGTCGCGCATCTCCTGCTCATTTGCCTGCTCTACTGTGTCTTCACCGCCCTTACCCGCTCGCATCGAGTGGGCGCCATCGCGGTACTCATTTACTACACGACGCCGGACTTGACCTCTTTCAACTCCATGTACGTGTACGAAACGCTGGCGCTGGCGTTTCTCGGGGTCACCGTGTTCGCCGCTTGGAAAGTGGCGAGCCTTGAATCGCGGGCAGAGTGGGTGCGATGGTTCATCATCGCCGTACTCGGAATCCTGGCCACCGTGATCACCCACCATGTCACCAGTTATATACTCGCCTTGACCCTCATATTGGTGGCAGTGGTTAGCCGATTCACCGGTTCCCGTGCCGCCGCGAAACGAATAGGCGCATTGGCGGCTATCTCAGTGACGGCGATCGCGTGCTGGATCGCCTTCGTCGCGCCGTTCACGATCACCTATTTCACGCCCACGGTCCAAGGAATGATGCAAGGCATTAATTCTCTTCTCGGCAGCGGGGGATCCTCCTCGGCCCCGTCCACGTCTTTGTCGCCTCTCAATGACCAGTTGCTCGAGGGCGTCGGCATTCTGGCTACGGCCGTGCTCCTCGTGTATGGCTGCTGGCAGGTTTGGCGAGCCTACAAATCGGATTCGTGGATCGTCGCCATGATGATTGGTTCCATTGGCTGGTTCGGAGCCCTTGCGGTGCGTATCGGCTTCCCGGACGGGCAGGAGCTCGCCGGGCGAACGGCGACCTACGTCTATATCCCGGTTAGCGTTATCACTGCTGTCGCCCTCACGAGGTACGTTAACAGCGCGGTCGTGCGCAACTGGAGAGCAGCCGCCATGACCGTGGGCGCGATCGCGGTAATCACGCTGCAGTTTGATGGGCTTGCTAATGGCTGGCCTCCCTATTGGGAGAGACTGCCCGGCCCGCACCAGGTTGCTGGCGTTGAAAGGTCGACCGGTCCCGAGGAAATTGCGATGGCCGAATGGACGCTAGCGAAGCTTGGCCAGGGCAAGCGATTCGCCTCGGATGTCGGGAACTACCCGTCGCTGGTCGGCTACGGTTATCAGAACCCCCTCCAGAATGTAGCCTACCTATTTGACTCGCCTACGCTGACACCCTCGATCGTGACGCAGTTGGACCAGCAACAGGTGCAGTACGTGCTGGCCGACAACAGACTGAGTCAATCGCTCCCGGTCGGCGGTTCTTACTTCCCCGGTCAGGCCGAAACGATCAATCAAAAGCTTCCACTTATCGACCTCACCAAATTCAATTCATCAGGCATTCCCCGTGTGTTCGATGACGGAAACATCGTCATCTACGACCTGCAAGGTCCTGCATCATGAACCGTAAAAATCTGGACCTCGTGATCGCCATGCTCATAGCGGCGCTCGGTTTCGTGGCGGCGGCGCTCCACGCTCCCGCCGCTGTGACGATCGTTCTCGGGATCGGCCTCATTGCGGTACCCGGCTACCTCTGGACCGAGGTGCTACTTAAGCGCGCGGAGCCACTCTTTGAGCGAGTGCTGATCGGTACCGGGCTCGCGCTTATGCTGCCGATCTTCGGCGGACTTGGGTTGTACGCGGCGGGAATCTCACTGCGCCGGACGGCCTGGCTGGGGCTGCTCGCGGGCGGGAGTGTCGTCGGTGCTGTCGTACTGGCCATCCTTCGAAGAAGAAGAAAATCAGACACGGCCGAGGCCGAACCGCGGGCGAAGATAAGGCTGCCAATCCGCCACGCCCTCATTTACGGCGCGGCCGGCGTATTCGCCGTGGCCACCATTGTGATCGCCGTCATCAGCTCCGACAATCAAGCCCAGCCCGGCTATACCCAGCTGTGGATGGCACCCACCAAAAACTTGGCTGTTGCGAGTCTGGGCGTCAACAACCAGCAGGGTGGCACCGTACTGTACCGACTGCAGCTGTTGAAAAAGGGCAAGGTCAGTGCCACCTGGAATTTTACACTGACTAATGGGCAGACCTGGCAGCGCGACATTTCTTACACGAGCAAGTACTCGCTCGATGCGAATCTTTACCGACTACCGAATCTAAACGATCCGTACCGCACGGTCGGTAACAACCAGTAGTGGCGGGACCCTGAGGGAGTGCGTATGAACCACGATGGTTTTCAACCACAAGAACCCACTCGCGTTTGCTATTACCTGCAGACACACAAGGGGCCGGAGCAAATTGCACGGCTGGTTCGGACGATCAAGCGGGGCAGCCCCGCAAGCATCGTGATCATAGACCATGACGTATCTGGCGTCCCCCTCGATAAATCTCTTTTCGACGGAATGGCAGATGTACATGTTACTGCCTCCCCCGGCGGTTACGGTGACTTTGCGCATGTCGACCGGATCTTGGCCGCTGTGAACTGGCTCGATGATAATGGTGTGCAATTCGACTGGCTGCAAAACCTGACTGGGCAGGATTACCCGCTCCGTCCGATCGCTGATATAGAAAAAGCATTTTCGACCGGTGGCTTTGACGGCTACATGCAGTACGCCCCGGTGTTCCCTGAGCGGACCCCGCCCGATGCCGATTGGGGGGCCGGCCCCGCTTACCGGTTGTGC
>Ga0335074_10013255_pt1 | contig 11588 bp, 12 predicted proteins | sample Lox_Sample_23_FD_206715 | JGI IMG/M metagenome (GOLD analysis project Ga0335074, IMG submission 206715) | Soil microbial communities from Loxahatchee National Wildlife Refuge, Florida, United States - Lox_Sample_2.3 | ecosystem: Environmental > Terrestrial > Soil > Wetlands | place: USA...
GAGCGGCTGGCGGATCGAGTAGGAGTCCACCGCGGTGGACACGTTCTCCGAGTAGCCGCCCTTGAGCAGGTGCGGGATGCCGCAGGCGAACTCCACGACCTCCAGGCCGCGGGCGACCTCGCCGGCCGCGTCCCCGGCGACCTTGCCGTGCTCGGCGGTGATCAGGGCGGCGAGTTCCGTGGTGTGCTCCCTGATGAGCTCGCGGAACGCGAACATGATGCTGGCCCGCCTGGCCAGCGACACGCGCCGCCAGGTGGCGAACGCCTCGGTCGCGGCCCGCACGGCCGCGTCCACGTCTGCCGCGGAGGCGAAGTCGACGTGGCCGGCGACCTGCCCGGTGGCCGGGTCGTAGACGTCGCCGTGCCGCTCGGCCTCGCCCGTCCAGGGCTTGCCGCCGATCCAGTGCGTTATGTGCTTCACGCCTTCGTCGCCCCCTTGACGGCGTCCGCGTCCACGGCGCGCAGCGCGCCAGTGAGAAGGCCGAGGCCCTCGCGCGCTTCCGCCTCGCTGAGCGTCAGCGGCGGCGCCATCCGCAGCGTGGCGCCGGTCAGGCCGCCCTTGCCGATCAGCACCCCGCCCTCGCGCGCCGCCTCGAGCGCCTTGCCTGCCAGCGCCGGGGACGGCTGCTTCGTGGCCGGGTCGACGAGGTCGACGGCGAACATCAGCCCGCGGCCGCGGACCTCGCCGACCGTGCTCAGCGTCGCCGCGGCCTCCTTGAGGCCGCCGATGATGATCTCGCCGCAGGCGGCGGCGTTTTGCTGCAGGTCGTGGCTCAGCACGTAGTCCAGGGTGGCGTTGGCCGCCGTGGTAGCGATCGGGTTGCCGCCGAAGGTGGAGATGCCGTTGCCGCGGATGCCGTCCAGCAGGTCGCCGCGGCCGACGACGCCGCCGATGGCGAAGCCGTTGGCCAGGCCCTTCGCGAACGTCATCATGTCCGGCACGACGTCGTGCGCCTGGATGCCCCAGAAGTGCGCCCCGGTGCGGCCCCAGCCGGTCTGCACCTCGTCGGAGATCAGCAGGATGCCGTGCTCGTCGAGCACTTCCTTGTAGGCCTTGAACAGGCCGTCGGGCGCCATGGTGAACCCGCCGACGCCCTGCACCGGCTCGGCGATCAGCGCGCCGACGTCGGCCGGGTGGATGCCGCCGGACAGCAGCGCTCGCAGGTCGGCCACGCAGGCGTCGATGAGCTGCGTGTCGGTCAGGCCGCGGTAGGCCGGCAGCTGCCGGTCCGCGCCGTGCAGATAGCTCACCCCGAACGGGTAATTGCTGCTCAGCTTCCATGACGCGTTGCCCGTGATGGCGACCGTGCCGAACGTCCGGCCGTGGTAGCTGCCGCGCATCGCCAGCACCTGGTTCGCCTTCCGCGCCGCCAGGGCGGCCGCGAGCGCGGCCTCGTTGGCCTCGGAGCCTGAGTTGGTGAAGAACACCTTGGCGTCCGGGATGCCAGAGAGCCTGGCGATCTTCTCCGCGAGCTCGACCTGGCTGCGGATCAGGTACAGCGTGGAGGTGTGCACCACGCCGGTCGAGATCTGCCGCTCGACTGCCTCCCGCACCTCGGCGACGTCGTAGCCGAGCATGTTGGTCAGGATTCCGGCGAAGAAGTCGAGATAGCCGCGTCCCTGGGCGTCGGTAACGTGGCAGCCTTTGCCACTGACGATCTCGATCGGCTGGTCATAGTAGAGGCCGACCCAGTTCGGGATGACTGCGCGGTGGCGTGCGAGAAGATCAGACATACCCCTAGTCTGCCAGCACGCCTATGGTGCGTAAACGCGGACGTAGTCCAGTCAGGCGAGGCGGGCGGAGAAGCCGCCGGTCGCGACCGGGCCCCAGCGGCGCGGGGTCACCCGGAGCAGCGACTTGCCCTGCTCGACCATGGCCGCGCGGTATTCGGCCCAGTCGGGGTGCTCGCCGGAGATCGCGCGGAAGTAGTCCACCAGCGGCTCGACCGCCTCAGGGACGTCGAGCACCTCCGCCGTGCCGTCCACCTGGACCCACGGGCCGCCGAAGTCGTCGGACAGGAACAGCACGCTGACGTGTTCCGGGTCGCGGCGCGCGTTCCGTGTCTTAGCGCGCTCCGGGTACGTGGCGATGACGATCCGGCCTTGCTCGTCGACGCCGCAGGTCACCGGCGAGGCCTGCGGGCCGCCGTCGGCGCGGGTCGTGATCACGATCGCGTGGTGCCTGGGCCTGATGAACTCGAGCAGCTCGTCTTTGCCGACAGTGGTATTCGTCGCGATGTTCCTGGCCATGTTTCATGACCCTATACGGCACAGCCCGCGTGCCTCCGAGCGCGACGATCTTGACTTAGGGACACAACGTTACGCTTTTCTTGCTGTTATCCGGCCTGAGACGTAATTTTCTGTCCCTAAGTCGCCGAGCGCACGGCGGGGCGGTATGACGGGCGAGGCTTGGCGCGGGGCCACCGTGGCCCGACTGAGCGAGGGGATGTCCGGGGTGCCGGAGAGGATCATCAGGGTGCGCAGTTCCTCGGTGAGCAGCTCGATCGTGCGGCGGACGCCATGTTCGCCGGCGGCGGCCAGGCCGTAGGCGGCGAGGCGGCCGATGACCACCGCGTCGGCGCCGAGGGCGAGCGCGAGGAACACGTCGGCGCCGGTCCGGACGCCGCTGTCGAGCAGGATGGGGACCCGGCCCGCGACCGTCTCCGCGATCTCCGGCAGCGCGTCGAGGCTGGCGGCGGCCGGGTCGACCTGGCGGCCGCCGTGGTTGGACACCAGGATCGCGGACGCGCCCGCGCCGAGCGCTGCCTCCGCCGCCTCCCTGGTGAGGATGCCCTTCGCGATCCACGGCAGGTCCTGGCGGGCGGCCGCCTCAGCGAGCTGGTCCCAGGTCCAGCCCTGGATGATGCGGTTGCCGTAGGTCTCGGAGATGTTCGGCGTACCGTCGTGCACGACGTTGCCGCCCCAGACCGCCCGGTCGGGGCGGAACCTGTTCATCCTGCTCCTGACCCGGAAACCCATCGCCGCGCAGTCGACCGTCACGCACAGCGCGCTGTAGCCCGCGGCGTGGATGCGCTTGGCCACGGAATCGAAGGAGTCGTACGGGTGCAGCTGGCCGATCCGCGCCGCCGCGGGGGCCGCGGCGGCGACCTCGGCGTAGGAGAACGTGCCGACTTCCGGCACGATCGAGGCGGTGCCGCAGGCGGCGTTCGCGCGGGCCACCGCCAGGTGGCCGTCGGGGGCGAACAGGCCGTCGCCACCGAACGGGGCGGTCAGCACCGGGGTCGCCAGCGGGATGCCGAGCACCTCGGTGCTCATGTCCGGCGCGGTGACGCCGCTCATCGGGCGGGGCTTGATCACCCAGCGGGCGAACGCCTCCCGGTTGGCGCGCAGCGTCTGCTCGGTGCCCGCGCCGCTTTCCAGGTAGCCGGCGACCTCGGCGGGCAGGGCGCGCAGCGCCGCGTCGTGGATCTCCTGAAGTGCCCGGAAGTCGGCGTCCGCTGGGTCTGTCGGCGTGCTCGTCACGCCTGCACACTACTGCGGGTCGGGGTCTGGGCTGGCCCCTGGCCTGGCGAGGAAGCCGAAGTCGCAGCCCTCGTTCGCCTGGGTGATGTTGTCGGTGTAGAGGGCACCGTAACCCCTGCCGTACCGCTGCTCAGGGGGAGTCCAGTGGGCACGGCGAGACGCGAGCGTACGTTCTGGCAAATCTAGTGAAAGGGCGCGGGCGGGGACATCGAGGGTGATGAGATCGCCCGTCTCGACGAGGGCCAGCGGGCCGCCGACGGCCGCCTCCGGGGCGACGTGCAGCACGCAGGCGCCGTAGCTCGTGCCGCTCATCCGCGCGTCGGAGATGCGCACCATGTCGCGGACGCCGCGGGCGAGCAGGTAGTCGGGGATGGGCAGCTGGCCGTACTCGGGCATGCCGGCGCCTTTCGGGCCGGTGTTGCGCAGCACCATGACGTGGTCTTTTGTGATGCCGAGGGCGGGGTCGTTGACGCGCTTCTTCAGGTCGGCGTAGTCGTCGAAGACGACCGCGGGGCCGGTGTGCTTGAGCAGCCGCGGGTCGGCGGCGATGTGCTTGATCACCGCGCCGTCGGGGGCGAGGTTGCCTCTGAGCACGGCGATGCCGGCTTCGTTCGCCAGCGCGGTGTCCGGGCTCCGGATGACGTCCTCGTTGTAGACGGGGTGGTCGGGGACGCTCTGGTGCAGCGCGCCGGGCACCCTGGCCAGCTGGGCGAGCAGCGCGGGCAGGCCGCCAGCGTAGTAGAAGTCCTCCATCAGGTACTCCCCCGACGGCCTGATGTTGGCCAGCCACGGGACGCGGCGGGAGATGGCGTCGAAGTCGTCCAGGGTGAGCGTGACGCAGGCGCGGCCTGCGATGGCGATCAGGTGGATCAGCGCGTTCGTGGAGCCGCCGAGCGCGAGTACGGTCGCCGCCGCGTCCTCGAACGCTTCGCGGGTGAGGATCGTGGCGGGTGTCTTGTCGTGCCAGACCATGTCGACGATTTCTTTGCCCGTGTTGACTGCCATCCGGTAGTGGGCGGAGTCAACAGCAGGGATCGACGCCGCGCCGGGCAGCGTCATGCCGAGCGCTTCGGCGGCGCTGGTCATCGTCGACGCGGTGCCCATCGTCATGCAGTGGCCAGGCGACCTGGCGATGCCTTCCTCCAGGTCCTGCAGGTCGCAGTCGGTGGCGACGCCAGCCCGGTAGTCGTCCCACACGCGCCACATGTCGGTGCCGCTGCCGACGGGCTGGCCCCGGTAGTTGCCCCTGAGCATGGGACCGGCCGGGACGAAGATCGCCGGGACGTTCGCGCTCGCCGCGCCCATAATCAAGGCGGGCGTGGTCTTGTCGCAGCCGCCCATCAGGACCGCGCCGTCGAACGGGTAGGAGCGGAGCAGTTCTTCTGCCTCCATCGACAGCAGGTTGCGGTACATCATCGGGGTCGGCTTCTGGAACGTCTCGCTGAGCGTCGCGACCGGCATCTCGACAGGGAAGCCGCCGGCTTCGAGGACGCCGCGTTTGACTTGTTCGGCGCGCTCGCGCAGGTGCTGGTGGCAGGGGTTGATGCCGGACCAGGTGTTGAGGATGGCGATGATCGGCTTGCCCTCGTGCTCTTCTGCCGTGACGCCGAGGCCGCGCATCCGTGACCGGTGGCTGAACGCGCGGACGCTGTCGGTACGGCTGGCGCCGAACCAGCGGTGGCTTCTGAGCTCTTCGGGGGTCTTCATGCCTGGTATCGTCGGTCGCAGCATGCGGTTGCGTCTAGGGTTCCGCTGGTCGCCTGCGCCCTGATGTGGGGATTCTTACAACGAGGGCGGCCGGGGCTGGACCGAGCGACGCCAGGAGCCGGGCTCTTGTTGTTTGGCCTGGTGAACACCTGACGGGATAGAAGCCCTGAGGGCTCCTAGTTCAGCGATGCCTTAGGAGCCTATCGATGCACGCAGCCGCCCTTCCGTTGTCTGTCACCCTCGCCGTTCTGGCCGCCGCGGTCACGCACGCTACGTGGAACGCGATCGCGCACGGGATCAAGGACCAGCTGCTGGCGTTCGGGCTGATCGGGGCGGGCGGGATGCTGGTGGCGATTCCGCTGGTGATCGTGTCGCCCCTTCCGCTTTCCGCGTGCTGGCCTTATCTGGTGGCGTCGGTTGTCATCCACGTGTTCTACAACCTGCTGCTGATGCGGTCGTACCGGTACGGGGAGTTCGGCCAGGTGTACCCGCTGGCGCGGGGCACGTCGCCGCTGGTGGTGACCGTCCTCGCGGCGATATTCGCCGCGGAGCGGCCGTCTGTCGCGCAGGTGGCGGGCGTGCTAGTGGTGTCGTGCGGGCTGGCGGTGCTGGTGCTGGCCGGGCGCTCGAGGCGGGCGGCTTCCACTGATGGTGGTGCTGGCGGTTCTGGGCGCGGAGTCGGGCGGGCGGCGCTGCTCGCGGCTGGGGGGACCGGGCTGACGATCGCCGCTTATACCGTGGTCGACGGCCTCGGGGTGCGGCTGTCCGGGTCGTCGGTGGCGTACATCGGCTGGCTGATGCTGCTGCAATCGCTGTGCGTGCCCGCCTGGGCGCTGGCCAGGCGGCGGCACGAGCTGGTATCCGCCACGTCGCGGCGGGTGCTGGGGTCCGGGCTGCTCGCCGGCGGGCTGAGCGTGCTCGCCTACGGGCTGGTGCTGTGGGCGCAGACCCGCGGCGACCTGGCGCCAATCGCCGCGCTGCGCGAGACCAGCGTGATCTTCGGAGCGGTGATCGGGACGTTGGTGTTCCACGAGCCGTTCGGCCGCTGGCGGATCGCGGCGACGGCGCTGGTCGTGGTCGGCGTCCTGCTGCTCAACGTCAGCTGAGCGGCCGGCCTCGGCCGCTTCTTGCTGTTATCAGACGTTGCCCCGCACGATCTGGATCTGCCCTTCGGGCGGTGGCGGCACGACGGCTGGGTGCAGGATCGCGGCGATGGCCTCGACACCGTCTATGAGGCGGGGACCGGGGCGGACCACGAGGGAGTCGCCGTCGATGGCCCACACCGGGAGGCCGGGCAGCTTTGCTGTTACCGTCGCCGCCTGGGCGACCGCGCCAGCCAGGTGGTAGCCGCACGGGGCGACGATGATCAGGTCGGGCTCTGCGGCGGCGATTTCCTGCCAGGTCAGCGGCTCGGAGCGGCGACCGGCCCGGGCCGCGACCGGCTCGCCGCCCGCCGCGGTCACCAGATCGGGAATCCAGTGCCCGGCCGCGAACGGCGGATCGACCCACTCGATGACCACGACCCGCGGGCGAGGGCGGCCCGCGACCTTCGCCGCCACGTCGGCGAGGCGCTTGCGAAGGTCCGCGACCAGCCGCTCGGCCTGGGCGGTCGTCTTGGTCCGCTCGCCGACCGCGAGGATCGTGGCCAGCACGTCCTCGAGCGAGTACGGGTCGAGCGACAGCACGTCGGCGCGGCACCCCAGGTAGTCCAGCGCTTCCGACACGTGCCCCGAGGGCAGCGCGCACACCCGGCACAGGTCCTGGGTCAGGATCAGGTCTGGGCGCAGCCGGGCGAGCGCATCGGCGTGCAGCGTATAGAGGTCCTCGCCGCTGTCGAGCTGCTCGCGGACGTACCGGTCGATGTCCGCCGGGGTCATGCCGGACGTGTCCCGGCCGCCCACCACGACTTCTTTCTCCAGGCGGGCGGCGGGCGGCTCGTCACACTCGAACGTGACCCCGACCAGGTCATCACCCAGCCCGAGCGCGTACACGATCTCGGTCGCCGACGGCAGCAGGGATACCAGACGCACGGACCCAGGATACGGCCCGCGCGTTCGCCGACTTTGACCAAAACTGATGCAAAGTCCAGCAGGGGTCGGCCCGCTGGAGGGCCGACGGTCTGCATCTTCCCATCAGTTGCGTGGGATAATCCCGGCATTTCGGGCGCGAAAGTGGTCATAACCGATGGGAAGTTGTCTGGCGACCGGAGGCGATGGCCTGGAGTCGGTAGAGGTGGGGGTTGGGGGGATACTGGGGCCATGGTGGCTTGGGCGGATGTGGAGCGGGCGGAGCCTGAGTTCGCGGCGCGGGTGCGGCGGCTGTTTGAGGCGGGGCGGCACAAGACGATCGCGACGCTGCGGGCCGATGGATCGCCGCGGATCTCGGGCATCGAGTGCGAGTTCGCTGACGGCCAGCTCACGTTCGGGTCGATGCCCGGGGCGCTCAAGGGCGCGGACCTGCGGCGCGATCCGCGGTTCGCGCTGCATGGTCCGACGGTTCATCCGGTGGAGGGCCACGAGGCCGAGTGGCCTGGCGAGGCGAAGATCGCCGGGCGGGCCGTGTCCGCCGGGCCGATCGAGGATGGGCCGGCCGCCGGGGACCTGTTTGTCGCAGATATCTCCGAAGTTGCTGTGACTCGGCTGAACGCCGAGGCAACGTTGCTGGTCATCGAGTCGTGGACGCCGCAGCGCGGGCTTCGCGTGATTGAGCGCGAATAACGGGCGCTACCCTCGCTGGCATGGATGAGTTCAAGGCCCGCCGGGTGGTTGACGCCCTCCGCGACCACGGCGTCAACGCGCACCTGCTCCGCAGTGAAAGCGGGTTCGGCATACGGGTGACGCTGACCGGCGGGCGCGAGGCCGAGTGGGATAACGACGGCACGGCGGGTCTCGAGGCCCAGGTGATGCTCGACGGCATGCTCGTGGGCTACGTGCCGGAGATCGAGGGCTCTGAGGACTTCGACGAGGCCCAGGTCGTCGAGGCCATCGCCAACATCGACTACGACCAGCCCATCGCCCATGAGCGTGCGGTCCACGCCCCGCCAGGTCCGGCCCTTACCCGCGAAGGCGGCGTCTTCCGCCGCTTCCTGGACGGCTTCCGCTACCGGTAGGCGCTACCAGTAGGGCGTCATTCCTCGAGCAGGCCCGCGGCCGCGAAGGCGCGGTGGTAGATGTCGCGGATGACCTGCTCTTTGCGGGCGTTGTACTCCATCACGTGCTCGCCTCTCGCGTTGGCCTCTGCCGCGGCCTGGCGCTTGATGGCGGCGTAGCTGTCGCGGTCGGCTGGGTTGCCGCGCAGCCAGTCGCGGAAGATCCGGTGCCGCACCGGCTCTGGGCTGTCGAAGCCGAAGACGTGCAGGTTGCTGCGCGGCGGCGTGTCCGCCCGCAGCGCCCGGTGGCCGTACCACCAGGGCTCGCGGATCACGAGGATGTACCCGGCTGCTTCCAGCCTCGGGATGTAGTCCTGCTCACGGTCGGGGTCCGCCACCGTCAGGTCGATGTCGATGATCGGCTTGGCGGGCAGTCCAGGCACCGAGGTCGAGCCCACGTGCTCTAGCTGCAGCGCACGCCAGCCAAGGGCCGCGCGGATCCGGGCGGCGAGCTCCTCGTAGCGCTGCGGCCAGGCGGGGTCGTACTCGGTGACCTCGATGCCGGTGCCGGGGGCGGCGCCGGGAACCCAGGCGCTGGCCCCGGGCGGCGGCGGGGAATCGTCAAAAGTGATGATCTCGGCTCGGGTGGGCATTGGGGCAGTCTATTTCCTGCCGACGCCGCCCCAGAGGGTCGTCGGGACGGCGGCCTCCTCGGCGGTGGCCGGCCGCCATTCGCTGACCGGCACCACACCCGGCTCGAGCAGCGACGTGTCCTCGAAGAACAGCGTCACGTCTTCGCGCGGGCGGGCCACGTGGCGGTCATTGGGCAGTGGTCCTTGCCGCCCAGCCAGTAGTTGTACACCCGCGCGATGTGCGCCTCGTTCACCGTTACCTGCGGGTGAATGTCAGGTGGGTGACGCCGCTCGGTGCGCTGACCGCCTCGATGTTGAAGCGGTCCTCGAGGCCCTCGAAGCCATCCCAGAGCCGCTCCCCGCGGCCGAGGACGATGGGTACCAGCACGATGTGCATGTAGTCGATCAGGTCAGCGGCCAGGAACTGGCGGACGGTGGCCACGCCGCCGCCGATGCGGACGTCCAGTCCGCCCGCGGCCTCGCGGGCGGCCGCCAGCGCCTCGGCCGGGCTGGCGTCGATGAAGTGGAAGGTCGTGCCGCCTTTCATCTCTATCGACGGCCTGGCGTGGTGGGTGAGCACGAAGACCGGGGTGTGGAAGGGCGGTTCGTCGCCCCACCAGCCCTGCCATTCCTCGTCCTCCCACGGGCCGCGTTGCGGGCCGAACTTGTTGCGTCCCATGATCTCCGCGCCGATGCCGGTTCCCCAGTTGCTCGCGAAGGCCTCGTCGACGCCGTCGCTGCCACCGCCGGGTCCGTCGTGCATACCGCGGAAGGTGCGGGTGCCGAAGAACCAGTTCATCAGGCGCCCGTGCGCGTGCCCGAAGGGCGCCTCCAGGGTCTGCCCCTCGCCTGTGCCGTATCCGTCGAGCGAGATGGAGAAGTTGTGCACCCGAACCTGTGACATGCGAAGCACGCTACAGGACGCCGCGCCGTTGCAGCACCAGGTAGCTCACCCAGCCGGCCGGGATGGGCAGCCAGAACGTCGCCATCCGGAAGAGAAGCACCGCCGGTATCGCCTCGTGCGCCGGGATGCCGATCGCCGTCAGCCCGGCGGACAGGACGGCCTCCACTCCGCCGATCCCGCCTGGCGTCGGCGCGGCGGATCCCACTGCGTTGCCGGCCAGGTAGACGACCGCAACCGCCAGGATGGGCGGATGGGCGCCGACCGACCACAGCGTCGCGAGCAGCGCGACTAGGTAGCCGATGGTGAGCAGCAGGTTCGAGGCGGCGCTGATGGCGAGCCGCACCGGATGGGAGACGGCGTCCAGCAGCCTGGGCCAGACTGCCCGCAGGTGCGGCCATACGATGCCGATGAGCCTGGCGCGGGTCTGCGGCACGGACAGCAGGACGATGAGGACCGCGGCGATGACCAGGAGCCCGATCAGCACGGTGCCGCCCGGCACAATCTTGAACCGGCTGAACCCGGACCCGGTGAGCACGCCGAACACGATCAGCAGGAGCACCGTGGTGACCACGTTCACGACCTGCGACATCGTGACCGCGGCGGCGATGGTGCTCTCGTCCACCTTCTCACGGTGCAGGTAGCGCGCGTTGACGGCGACGTGACCCACGGTCGGCGGCATGGCCACGCCGACGAACGCGCTGGACAGCTGGACGAAGAAGCCGCGCCAGATGGACAGCCGTTGCGGCACGAACGCCGCGAGGTTCTCGGCCGCGCCCAGGTAGGTCACCGCCGATGCGACCACCGCGACCGCGAGCCAGCCCGGGTTGGCCTCGCTTAGCGTGCCGAGCACGTCGACGCCGGAGATCTCGCCGATGAGCAGGTAGGCGGCGATGGTGACAGCGACCGCGGTGAGGACGGTACGCCAGCGGAATCGTTCCAGCCGGGGCGTCGGCAGCGCGGCGCGGTCGCCGAGAAGCTCGTGCCTGACCTCGTTGAGGCAGCCCGAGGCCGCGCGCACGGCCCGCCACCCCCAGGGGGCCAGGGCGACCGGCTGCAAGACGGCCGCGACCGCGGCCTGGTCCACCGGCCCGTAACCGGTCCGCATCGCCGTGACCGCGCCGGCGGGGCCAACGACCGGGGCCAGCGTCGTCAGCGCCTGCACTAGGTCGAGGCGGCGGGCCAGTTCGCTGGCGCCAGCCTCGGCGGCGTCGAGTGAGCGGAACTCCGCGATGTCCCCGGATATGACAACGTTGTCCGGCCGGACGTCGTGGTGCGCCACGCCAGCGTCGTGCAGCCGCCGCAACGCCCCGAACAGGGACGCCGCGCCCGCCGCGCTCACCCCTTCGATGCCCGGCGCGCCGTCCGGAATGGTCGTGACGAACACCAGCGTCTCGCCGGGCATTTCGCCGAGCAACAGCGGCGCGGGCCCGGGTGCGCCCGCCCGCTGTGCCAGGAAGCAGGCCAGCGCGAGCTGTTTGAGCTGGGTGCGGGAACTGAGCGGCAGATGCCCCGCGACCGCCGACCGGAGGCGGACCAGCGACCACAGCCGCCGGGCCAGGCCCGAGCCGCGGGTGTCGCGGCCGGACAGATGGACGCTGATCTTGGTGCCGTCTTTCGCCGTGCCTTCCAGCCGCGCGCGGCTCTGGGGGTCGATCATCGACAGTTCCGCGACCGTCACGCCCTGGCCGGTGAGCCAGTCGGTGAGCTCCGTAGTGCCTGGCAGGACCGACGCCGCGCCGAGCAGCCAGCGCATCACCCAGCCCACCAGCAGTCCG
>Ga0335074_10013256_pt1 | contig 11588 bp, 10 predicted proteins | sample Lox_Sample_23_FD_206715 | JGI IMG/M metagenome (GOLD analysis project Ga0335074, IMG submission 206715) | Soil microbial communities from Loxahatchee National Wildlife Refuge, Florida, United States - Lox_Sample_2.3 | ecosystem: Environmental > Terrestrial > Soil > Wetlands | place: USA...
CTGGCTTAACAATCGGGCTGCTCAACAGATGCGCGACCTGGCGGCGCAGCAGAAAGCTCCGCCGCCGGCGCGCACCATCGTGGTGGCGGCCAAGCCGCTGAAATTCGGCGATGCCGTCAGCTCCTCTGCATTGCGCGAAATCGCGTGGCCGGAGAACGCCGTGCCGAAGGGAGCGTTCGGCACGATCGCCGAACTGACCGCGACCAAGCACGTCGTGCTGTCGCCGATTGCGGTGAACGAGCCGATCCTGGCGTCGAAGATTACCGGCCCTGGCGAGCGCGCGACGCTTTCCGCGGTGCTCAAGGACGGCATGAAGGCCGTGACAATCCGCGTCAACGACGTGGAAGGCGTCGCCGGCTTCGTACTGCCCGGTGACCATGTCGACGTGGTGCTGACGCGGCCCGGCGACAAGAAAGTCTCGGTCAACGACGTGATCATCGAGGACGCGCGCGTACTCGGCGTCGATCAGCTGGCCGACGACACTACCGACAAGCCTGCGGTGGTCAGGGCCGTCACGCTGGAAGTCAACGAACTCGGCGGACAGAAGCTCGCGCTCGCCTCCGTTGTCGGCACGCTGTCGCTGATGCTGCGCAAGGCCGGCGCGACCGAGGAGGACGCCGTGCGGCAGGTCAGCGTCACCGACCTGAGCAACGGCGTCAACCGTACGGGCAATTCGCGCTACGTCACCATCGTGGTCACGCGCCCGTCGAAGAATTCAACTTCGCTCGACGAATACAGCGTGCCGATCGAGCACGACAACGCGCCGTCGGCGCGGACCTCGGCACTGACGCCGGCGCAGCGAATGGCGCACGAGTGAGAGTGCGAGGACGACACGGGAATAGTGGGAAGGCGAAACGGGGTTTCGGGGACGACAGGCAAACGGCGGGGAGGCCGACGTGACGAGCCAGTACAAAGACCAAGACAAAGCCGCCGGCGCGAACCGGCGGAACGGGGACAGGACCAGGATGATCCGCGCGCTGACGGGCGCCGGCGGCGCGTTGATTGCATCGCTGGCGGTCGGCGGCATGGCGTTTTCGCCGGCCGTGGCGCAGGCGCAGCAGCAGATCGCGCTGGCGAGCCCGGTTCGCACCGCGATGGTGACGGTGACGCTCGGTAAATCGCAGGACGTTCACACCGATCAGAGTCTTGCCGACATCGTGGTCGGCGATCCTTCGGTCGCGGACGTCAACCCGCTGACCGATCACTCGCTGTCCATTCTCGGCAAGAAGATCGGCACCACGCGCGTCACCGTCTATGGCGCCGACAAGAAGCCGGTCGGCATTTTCGACGTCGAAGTGTCCTACGATATTTCAATGCTCGCCAGCGAGATCGCGAGCTTCACCGGCGGCAGCATCAAAGTCTCCGCGGTCAACGGCCGCATCATGCTGTCGGGCACCGCGCCGGACGCCACCACGCTCGACAAGGCGGTGGTGATCGCGCGGCAGTTCGCGCCGGATGCGAACAGCGTGATCAACATGGTGCAGGTGATGCAGCAGCAGCAGGTGATGCTGGAAGTGCGCTTCATCGAAGTCAACCGCCAGGCCAGCCGCGAACTCGGCGTGCAGTGGAACTATTTCGGCAATTCGGCGCTCGCCAACATCGGCAACCAGGTGCCGGCGTCGCAGCTTCCGGTCACGGCGCCCGGCGGCGCGTTCCAGCAGCCCGGGCTCAACTGCGTCGTCTCCATCCTCTGCGGCGGCGCCAACGTCACGCCGGGCAGTTCGCTGATTTCGCCGGTGACCGCCGCGGGCCTGTTGTCGGGCTCCGCGCCGTTCGGTTTTCTGGTCGGCCAGCTGTCCAACCGGCTGCAGGTCGACATCAACGCGCTCGAGCAGAAAGGCCTCGCGCGCAGCCTGGCCGAGCCCAATCTGGTGGCGCTGTCCGGCGACACCGCGAGCTTTCTCGCCGGCGGTGAAATTCCGATCCCGGCAGCCGGCACGCTCGGCTCGATATCGTTCGCCTACAAGCCGTACGGCGTCGGACTTTCCTTCACGCCGACCGTGCTGCGCGACGGCCTGATCAACCTGATGATCAAGCCCGAAGTCAGCGAGATCGACACCGCTCACACCGTGACCGTCGCCGGGACCTCAGTGCCGGGGCTGATCACCCGCAAGGCCTCGACGACGCTCGAATTGCGCGATGGCCAGAGCTTCATGCTCGGCGGGCTGCTGCAGGAAGACGGCACCACCGCGCAGGATCAGCTGCCGTGGATGGGCGACCTGCCGGTGCTCGGCGCCCTGTTCCGTTCCAGCGAGTATCAGAAGAACGAGACCGATCTGGTGATCGTGGTGACGCCGCATATCGTGCGGCCGCTGCCGCCAACCGAAGCCGGGCACACGCCGTTCGACGGCACCGAGCCGGCCAACGACATCGACTTTTTCCTGATGGGCAAGGCCGAGGTCAGTCCGGCGCTGGTGCGGCTCGCCGCCGGCGCGCTCAATCGCCCGTATGTCGGCCACATTCTCGATCTGCCGAAAAAGGGAGGCGTCTATGTGTCGGTCAAGGACTGAGGCGGCTCGGCCGCTCGCGGCCGGCCTCGCCGCCGTCATGCTCGCGGCGGCGCTTGGCGGCTGCTCCGAAATGTATTTCGCGCGGCGCGACACGATTGCGCCGGGCGCGGGCGACGCCATAGCCGCCAACGAGGCGGAGCAGACGGTCGATCCTTGGCCGGCGCCAAGCGGCAATACCAACATCGCCTTCAACGGCCAGCGCATGCAGTCGGCGATCGAGCGCTATCGGACCAACATCGTCACCCAGCCGGTCGATCCGACGCAGATCGAGACCGCCAACACGTCGCCGCCGACCATGCAAGTCAACGTGCCGCCGCCGGCGCCGGTGCAAAGCATCGGGTCGGGCGGCGGAGCGACAACGACCACCGTGGTCACCTCGCCGACACCGGCGTCGCAGTGATCGGTGCGTCCACGCGGCAGATTTGAACCATGCGTATCGGACGATCGATAACTCCCGGAGTACAGGCGCGCGTGGTCATTCTGACCGCGGACGACGACTTCGAGGAATCGGCGCGCGGCACTTTCGGAGCCAGCGCGCAGATCGGCCTCGACGTGATCAAGGGCCGCCTGTCGGACCGCGAACAGATCGACGTCGAGGGCGCCACCGTCGTGGTCGCCGACCTGGATGCCGGCGACGAAGCCGAGATGGCAGCGCTCGAGCGCCTGGTGGCGCGCGTCGGCAATTGGCCGCCGGTCGTCGCCATCACGCAAAGCTTCGATGCCGCCGTCGCCCGCCGGCTGATGCAGATGCGGGTGGCCGATTTCCTGGTCAAGCCGGTGGCACCGGTCGATCTGGTGCAGACTTGCGCGCGGGTCGCCAAGAAGCCGGCCGCTGCGGAAGCCGCGGAGGCGCAGATTTTCACTTTCCTGCCGGCAGTCGGCGGCGCCGGCGTCACCACGCTTGCGGTGCAGACCGCCATGCTGCTGCTCAACAGCGGCGCGCGCGGCAAGACCGCCACCTGCCTGGTCGACCTCGATTTCCAGCACGGCGCCTGCGCCGATTATCTCGACATCGAGCCGCGCCTCAATCTCGGCGAGATCGAGCCGCGGCCGGAGCGTCTCGACCGGCAACTGCTCGAAGTGATGCTGTCGCAGCACGCCTCCGGCCTTGCCGTCATCGCGGCGCCGAACCGGCCGGCGGAGATGCGTTCGTTCGATCCGGACGTGGTGACGCGGCTGCTCGATCTGGTGTCGTCGCACTTCGACTACGTGGTGTTCGACATGCCGCGCACTTGGTTTTCCTGGACCGACAGCGTGCTGCTCGGTTCCAACAAACTGTTCATCGTCAGCGAGGCGACTGTGCCCGGGCTGCGCCATGCCAGGCAGCTGGTGGAGGCGATCCGCGAGCGGCTTGGCGAGGGGCCGAAGCCGCAGGTGATCATCAATCGCTTCGAGCAAAAACTGTTCTCGGCCGGACTGCGCCGCGCCGACATCGAACAAGCCATTGGCGAGGCCTTTGCGGCCAGCATTCCCAATCATTACAGCCTGGTGCGCGAGGCCATCGATCGCGGCGTGCCGCTCGACGAGGTCAAGCCCGGCAACAAGATCACGGCACAACTGAAAAAGCTGATCGCTCTGCAACCCGACAACAAGGCGAAGGATGGCGCGGCCGAAGGCAAGAAGCTGAAACTGTCGCTGGCGCGAGGCTAGCGATGGCCGGCCGGTTCTCAGCGCGCCGCGTTGCCGCTCCGGAACTCATACCCCCGGAGGAGAGCGTCCTTGAGGGGGTGTCGTGGACGGTGTTCCCCGAGGCTGCGGCCGAGCCGGTCGCGGCGGCGGCGCCCAATCCGCTGCTGTCCGACAAGCTGCTCGACGCCAAGGTCCGCCTGCACCGCCGCCTGATCGAGGAGATCAATCTCTCCGCGCTGGAAAAGCTGCCCGAGGAGGAGATCCGCGGTCACATCCAGCAGCTGGTGGCGCAATACGTCCTGGTCGAACGGCTGGCGCTGAATACCCAGGAGCTCAACGATTTCGTCTCGGAGATTCTCGACGAGATGACGGGGCTTGGCCCGCTGGAGCCGCTGCTCAAGGACCCGACCGTCAACGACATCCTGATCAACGGCCACGAATGCGTCTATGTCGAGCGCGGCGGCATCCTGGAGCCGACCGGCGTGCGCTTCAAGGACGAGGCGCATCTGCTGCGCATCATCAACAAGATCGTTTCCGCGGTCGGCCGCCGTGTCGACGAGTCCCATCCGATGTGCGACGCGCGCCTGCTCGACGGCTCGCGCGTCAACGTTGCGGTGCGGCCGGTGGCGATCGACGGACCGCTGATGTCGATCCGCAAATTCTCCAAGAAACCGTTCAACCTGAACAAGCTGGTCGAAGTCGGCGCGCTGCGCCCGCAGATGGCCGAGCTGCTGGCCGCGGCGGTGAAGGCGCGCGTGACGCTGATCATTTCCGGCGGCACCGGCTCCGGCAAGACCACCATGCTCAATGCGTTGTCGGCGTTCATTTCCGAAAAAGAGCGCCTGCTCACCATCGAAGACGCCGCCGAACTGCAATTGCAGCAGCCCCATGTCGGCCGCATGGAGACGCGGCCGCCCAATATCGAAGGCAAGGGCGAAATCCGCCAGCGCGATCTGGTCAAGAACGCGCTGCGCATGCGGCCCGACCGCGTGATCCTCGGCGAGTGCCGCGGCGAGGAAGCCTTCGACATGCTGCAAGCCATGAATACCGGCCACGAAGGCTCGATGGCGACGGTTCACGCCAACACGCCGCGCGACGCCATTTCCCGCCTCGAACAGATGATCGGCATGGCCGGCATGCCGATGACGGTAGCCTCGATCCGCGGCCAGATCGCCGCCGCCATCCGCGTCATCGTGCAGCTGTCGCGGCAGTCCGACGGCAAGCGCAAGGTGATGAGCATCGCCGAGATCACCGGGCTCGAGTCCGACATCATCCAGATGCAGGAAATCTACAAATACGTCCGCACCGGCACCGCCCCGGACGGCACCGTGCAGGGCCATTTCCAGGCGACCGGCGTGCGGCCGCGCTTTCTCGCCGATCTGGCCGCCATGGGCATCAAGCTGCCCGGCTCGTATTTCGATCCCTCGCAGCCGCTGTAGGCCGTCATGTCGCTGGATAACCCGATCTATCTGATCTGGCTGTTCGTGGCGATCTCGGCCGGGCTCGCCTTCGAGGCGGTCTATCTGCTGGGCTTCTCGAAAGCCTCCTATCGCAGCCAGATCAACCGCCGGCTCCAGCTGTCGAAGGACAAGACCGACCGCGAAAGCGTACTGGTCGAGCTGCGACGCGAGCGCGGGCTGACCGCCGGCGGCAACTACCGGCTCAATTTCATCGCGCTCAACCGCCTCATTCTGCAGTCGGGCCTCACCATCGGCTTCAGCCGGCTCGCCATCGTCGTCGGTGTCGTCAGCATCGCCGCCTTCGCGCTGACCCTGCTGTTCCGTCACGACCTGTTCGAGGCCGGCGTGGTCGGAATCTTGAGCGCCACCGCGTTGCCGATCCTGGCGCTGCGCTGGCTGCGCTCGCGCCGCCAGGGCAAGTTCGCCGCACAATTCCCCGATGCGCTCGACATCATCGTGCGCAGCCTGCGCGCCGGCCATCCGGTGCCGGTCGCCGTCAACATGGTCGGCCGCGAAATGGGCGATCCGATCGGCAGCGAATTCGGCATCGTCACCGACGAGATCACCTATGGCGCCGATCTGGAAACGGCGATGCGCAACCTGTACGCCCGCATCGGCTCCGACGACCTGCCGCTGTTCGTCACCGCGGTCGCCATCCAGGGCTCAACCGGCGGCAATCTCGGCGAGATCCTGCAGAACCTGTCCGGCGTCATCCGTCAGCGCTTCAAGATGCGGCGCAAGATTCGCGCGCTGGCCGCCGAAGGCCGCGCCTCGGCGATGATCCTCTCGGCGCTGCCGATCGGCATGTTCTTTCTCATCCTGTGGCTGGTGCCGGACTTCTATGGCTCGGTCTGGAATATCCCGCTCACCAAGGAGCTGGTCGGCGGCGCCACTGTCTGGATGGTGATCGGCAACATGATCATGTTCAGGATGGTGAACTTCAAGATTTGACGCTCGTCATTGCGAGCGCAGCGAAGCAATCCAGTCGGTGGCAAGCGTGGATTGCTTCGTTGCTTCGCTCCTCGCAATGACGAAGCTACACAGCGCAACGGAGCGTTCTGATCCATGGGTCCCACAAGCGGCACATTCGGCGCCCCGACGATGCTTAGCCTGCTGGTGTTTCTGGCGGTCGGCACGCTCGCCTTTGCGGTCATGGTCGGCATGCGCGCCCGCGAGGCGGTGCGCCGCCGCGCCGCACGCGTCGGCGTGGAGGATGATGGCGTCGGCGCTGGCAGCCGGCGCTCGCTGCGTTATTCCGGCCTGCGCGCGGCGCAGAAGCTCGTCGACTATGCGGCCAAGCATTATTCCTCGGCCGACAGCAAGGACGCCAAGGTCCTGCGCCAGCGCTTGACGCGCGCCGGCATCTACGATCCGCGCGCCACCGCGGTGTTTTTTCTCGCCCGCATCGTTGGCGCCGTAGCCTTCGGCGTCACCGCCTTTTTGGTGCTGCCGATGCTCGGCTTCGACGGCAAGGCCGCGCTGTGGGTCTATCTGATGATCGCCGCCCTGATGGGCTATCTGGCGCCGAGTTTCTATCTCGACCGGCTGATCGCCAAGAAGCGCCTCGAGCATATGGCCGGCTTTCCCGATTTCATGGACCTGCTCGTGGTTTGCGCCGATGCCGGGCTGTCGATGGAGGCATCGCTTGACCGCGTCGCCCGCGAGCTTGGCGATTCCTATCCGTCGCTGTCCGCCAACATCCACATGGCGAATCTGGAAATCCGCGCCGGCCGCACCATGACGGAGGCGCTGGAACATCTCGGCGACCGCCTCGGCCTCGAAGAAGCGCGCTCGTTCGCCACCCTGATCCAGCAGTCCGACGAACTCGGCTCCTCGATCGGCGACGCGCTGCGCGTCTATTCCGACGACATGCGCCACAAGCGGCTGTCGCGCGCCGAGGAAAAAGCCTACGCGCTGCCTGCCAAGCTCACCGTGCCGATGATGGTGTGCATCTTCCCGACGCTGTTCGTGGTGATCCTGCTGCCGGTCATTGTGCGCATGGTCACGCACAATTGGTAAGCGCGGTCGTGCGCCTGACACAGTTAAAACTGTCGCAGCGGTGTTAAGGCCCCGGCGACCACGGCGGGGCTTTGCGGTCGAACCGGCGGCGGTTCCGGCGCATTAATCTTCGATGAGCGAGGTGATCGTCACACTGGCGAGTTGTGCCGCGTGCTTCTGGCTGGGTTTCGAGATCGGCACCGGCCGCTCGGAGCTGCGCCGCAAGGCCGACGTCGACGAACTGGAACGCCGCTTCAAGATCGTCGATTGCAAGGTCGTAAACCCGCTCGGCGCCGACCGCTGAGGCGCCGCGACAATCGCGGCGGCAGCGTTCTTACGCCGCCCGTACTTCGAGCGGCAGTCTGGCAAAGCCGCGGACCGCGTTGTTGAAGTGGCGCGTCGGCGCTCCGGCAAGATCGATCGCGGCAACGCGCTGCGCCAGCGCTGTCAGCAGCAGTTCGCCTTCCATGCGTGCGATCACCTGGCCGATGCAGACATGTAAGCCGACGCCAAAACCGACATGGCCCTGCACCCGGCGCGTGATGTCGAAGCGATCCGGCTCCGGCCAGTGTTCGCCGTCGCGGTTGGCCGAGGCGAGCAGCAACAGCACCTTTTCGTTCGCCGGAATGCGCAAGCCGCCGATCTCGACCTCGCGCGTCGTGGTGCGGAACAAATTTTGCAGCGGGGTTTCCATCCGCAGTGTTTCCTCGAACGCGGTCTTGGCGAGCGACGGATCGGCGCGGAGCTTGCGCCATTCGCCCGGGTTGGTGGCGAGCAGATAGAGCGCGCTGCCGATCGCCGCGACCGTGGTATCGAGCCCGGCGGACAGGAACGAGCGCACCAGCAGTGCCGCCTCCTCCTCGGTCGCCTCGCCGGCCTCGACCGCCTGGTAGATCTGCGCGCCGAGACTGTCGGGCTTGAGCGCTGCGCGCGAACATTTTTGCATAATCCACGGCACCACCGTGCCGGCGCACGCGGTCGAGGTTTGAAAGCGCGCATTCAGCGGCCCGAAGCCGTTGAACACCATGTCGCCATAGGGCAACAAATTCCCGCGCCCGTCGGCGTCGAGTCCGACCGCGTCGGGAAACACCTTCAGCGGAAACGCCTCCGCCAGCTCGGTCACGCCGTCGAACCGGCCTTTTGCCAGCACGCGCTCGACCGCCGCCGCGGCCTCCTTGGCGAACGGCTCGCGCAGGCGCTGCAGCTGCGGCGGAAACACCGCCCGGTCGACGATGCGCCGGGTGCGGTCGTGCAGCGGCGGGTCGGTCTCGAGCAAAAGGCTCGGCGGCCGCCACGGCTTGTCCTTGCCGAAATGGGTGTAGCCCACTCCCATGCCGGAGCAATAGGTCTTCGGGTCGAGCAGCGCCGGCCGCACCTCCTTGTAGCGCGCCATCCCCCAGCACGCGTATTTCGGCATGTAGAACACCGGCCCGGCGCCGCGCATCGCCGCATACCCCGGATACGGATCGGCGATGAACGCGTCATCATAGGGATCGATGTCGAGATCGGGCGCGCGCTCGAGCGTTTCAGGCGTTTCAACCATGGGCTCCTCCATGGGCCTTTGCGCGAATGATGCCGCAAGGCCGGCGCGGCCGGTAAGCCGTCAGTCCTTCCACTTGATCGAGCAGCCCATCGACGGAAACTGCTGGCGCGGCCCCTCGCCGGTCTCGGCGATCTGCTTCATCGCCTCGAACAGGTCGCGCCGGGCATTGGCCACCGCCGTCATGCGGGACGCGTCCAGTCGGCCGCGATATTGCAGTTCGTCTTTGGCATTGAAGCCGAAGAAGTCCGGCGTGCATTGCGCGTCATAGGCCCGGGCGACTGTCTGCGTCTCATCGATCACGTACGGGAAGGTAAATTTGTGCCGAGCGGCAAACGCCTTCATGTTGTCGAACGAGTCCTCGCGATAAGCCTTGGTGTCGTTCGGCATGGCCGCAATGGTGCCGATGCCGATCGCGCGCAGCGCGTTGGCTTCGGCTACGATGCGGTCGATGGAAGCTTTGACGTAGGGACAGTGATTGCAGATGAAGACAATGAGCGTCCCGTTCGGCCCGCGCACGTCGGCGAGCGAATAGACCTTGCCGTCGACGCCCTTGAGCGCAAAATCCTGCGCCTTCCAGCCGAAATCGCAAATATCCGCCGTGCTTGCTGCCATTGAGGTTTCATCCGTTATGTGGATGCTGCATCACGCGGCCGGTGGCGCTTGACCGCTTCGGGGTGCGTCGAATCGGCGCCCATGTAGATGCCGCGCTCCCATGTGCGCTTGAGCGGATCGGCGACCTTGAGCGCCATCCGGCCAATGCCGGCGATCTCGATCTCGACCGTCTCGCCGTCCTGCAGCGCGCCCAATCCCTCGTGGTTAGTGCCGCAGGCGATGATGTCGCCGGACAGCATCGTCATCACCGTGGTGGCGAACTCGATCAGTTCGGGCACGCGGTGCTCCATGTCGTCGGTATTGTAGTTATGACGGAGCTGGCCGTCGTTCCAGAAGCGGACCAAGAGATCGTTGGGATCGGCGATCTCGTCGGCGGTGACGATGCACGGGCCGAGCGGCGCGAACGTATCGAACGATTTGCCGAGCCAGCTCATCGGCTGGCTGGCCGGCCAGGTGCGCCGGCCCTCGCCGCGCGCGGTGACGTCGATGAAGCAGGTGTAGCCGAACACCGCATCGCGCCAGTTTTCGCGCTTGACCGCCTTGGCCGGCCCCTTGATGACCAGCGCCAGCTCCGCCTCGTGCATGAAGATCCAGGGATCGGTGTAGGCCGGCAGCGCGATGGTATCGCCGGGCCCGACCACGGCGTCGGGATTCTTCATGAACATGTTGAGCGGGCGCGGCGCGCGCTGCGCGTGCTCCCAGTAGTTGCCGATCGCGCACAGCATCTTGTGCGGCCGCGGCAGCGGCGCCCGCAGCCGCACCGCCGAAAGCGGCAGCGCCGGCGCGCTTTGCGCGAGCTTGCCGAGCGCCGGACGCAGCGTTTCGAGATCGTCGATGATGCCTTCCATCACCAACTGCGGCGTGTAGCTCGATCGCACCGCGCCCGAAATGTCGACGACGCCGCGTTCGGTGAGGAGCCCGGGCAATTGCGGCCCGGCCTCACTTTGCTGAAACAAGACGAACTTCATGGAGGGCTACCCTAGCGAATATTTCCGGTGCGATTGAACCGCCGCCGGCTAAGATTGTCGACGGTGTTTTCGGCCTCCCAACCACAACGCGAGAACGGAAAGCAATGGGCTGGGATATCGCCACCGGTAGGGGATGAAGAATCTTAACCATCGTCGCCTAGCTTGGCTTGTCCGCCGCCGCCCCCGCCCAGGGGCGGAGGGTCGTTTCTATCCCGTCTGGGGCGGGAGGCCCGGCCGGAGTGTGGGGTCCGGAGCGCGTAATGAGTATCCGAGCGGCGCGGCTGTTGGTCGTCGTGGCGGCAAGCCTGACCGCGCTCGCGGCCTGCTCGTCGACCCAGCTGGCCGACCAGGGATCGTCCGGGACGGGTGGTGCCGGCAACGGTCCTCCCGGCATTCTCAATGGCCTGTGGGGGTCGAAAACCGCCGCCAAGCCGGATCAGCCCGCACCGGGCAGCCCCGATGCGACCGGCTCCGTCCAAACCCAGCCGGCCGAGCCGGGGCCGAGCGGCGAGCCCGTAGCGCCGCTGGCGGCGCCGGGCCTCCTTGGCGACGCCCCCGACGACGATCTGCAGCAGGGCAAGAGCTATTTCCGCGCCAATAATTTCGGCCTGGCGGAAAAGAGCTTCCGCGCCGCGGCCGGACATCATCCGAACGATGCCGAAGCCTGGGTGGGGCTCGCCGCCACCTACGACCGCCTGCACCGCTTCGATCTCGCCGACCGCGCCTACGCTCAGGCCATCCACCTGATCGGGCCGACGCCGGAAATTCTCAACGACCAGGGCTTCTCCTACATGCTGCGCGGCGACTACGCGCGGGCCCGCGAGAAGCTCATGCAGGCGCAGAAAAGGGATCCGGCCAACCCGTATGT
>Ga0335074_10013257_pt1 | contig 11588 bp, 9 predicted proteins | sample Lox_Sample_23_FD_206715 | JGI IMG/M metagenome (GOLD analysis project Ga0335074, IMG submission 206715) | Soil microbial communities from Loxahatchee National Wildlife Refuge, Florida, United States - Lox_Sample_2.3 | ecosystem: Environmental > Terrestrial > Soil > Wetlands | place: USA: Florida...
ACTCATAGATCGACGTTTCACCCACCATCTTGGCCAGGAAGTAGTCATGGCCGTGCAGCATCCTGACGCTGGCGGCGTAGTCCGCGCCGCCGCTGAAGAGTCCCTGATTTCCGACCACGGCGAGGCGCGGTCCATGGCCCGCGAAGGCGGCATCGATCTCGGGGTCAAAAACGATGTGATATCTGCGCCGCCTCTGCGGCGTGAGATCACGTGCGATCCACATACCGAAGTTGTTCTCGAAGCCGGGATAGGGATCGGCCTGGGACGCGAAGATGTAGCCCGGCCAGAAACTGGCCACCTGCTCTCCCGGCACGGTGAGTTCATCGATGGCTTGTGAGACGGCGGAAACCTGCTGCAGCGTCCAGTTCGGCGCGTCGACCGCTCCCTTGATACCCGGAACTTCGCGGCCGTCAAACAAATATTCTCGAAAACTGAGAACACCAAATCCGATAAAGCCGGCCAGCAGCAAAACGCAGACCGCACCAGCTACGCGGACACGCGGCGCCTGCGGTAAACACAGTGAAGACAGAGAATCGCTGACCGTGCACACCGTCGCCACGATCAGAAACGGCATGATCATGGAGAAGTATTGCAGCGATGAAGGCGTGGGCAAGAGCGAGACTACGCCCAGAACAAACGCGATGGTGAAGGCCAGCAGCGAGGCGTCACGTCGCCTGCGCCACGTCAGAATTAATCCTGCGGCGCAGCTTGCCGAGAGGATGCTGAACTGACCGCCGGCGTGCGTGCCGGTGAACATCAGCCGCGCGATCCTCGCCTTGTTTCGCCAATCGCCGATCAGACCCCACTTGGACCGCGCCGCGTGATAGCCGAGATTGTTGAACAGGTAAACGTCGGGCGAGGCGAAAAACAGCAACAGCGAAGGTACGATGCCTAGGACAAAGCCGCAGAGGAAGCAGAGAGTCGCGGTACCGCGCTGGCGCCACAAGATCCACGCCAGGAATACCGGAATCACAGCGACGACGTAGGAGCGTGCGTCAACGCTTATACCGAAACATGCCCCCGCCAAAGCCATCAGCCAGCGCGACGCCGATGGACGCAGCACAATCAAGTAAGCGAGGAACAGAAACAGCGTGGAGAGCGCAAAGGTCTTTACGATCGGGAACCAGGCGAAGACCAGGCTGGCAGACGCGAACAAAATTACGGCGGAAATTCCGGCCAGCCATTTGCCGGTCTCGCGGCAGACGTGATCGTAGATGAGTCCGCCGAGAATCGCAGTCAACAAAGCACACAAAATTCGGGCGGAGAACCAGGAGATTCCCGCCAGCTTCAACCACGCTGCGTAAACATAGGGCAGCAGCGGCGCCTGGGTAAAGAAGAAATCCAGATAGGGCCTTTTGTGCTGCAGCACCAGCCGTGAGGCCAGCAGGTAGAAACCTTCATCGCCGTCAACCAGCCGATGTTGGGAGACGAAGCAGAAGAAGCTGGCCTGGAACAGAAAAACCGGAGCAAACCACAACCTGCATGTCCGGTTCATCCGCCGCTCCGCAGCCGCTCCGGCGTTCTCAGCCCTAGGGGACATGGCCCTGCCATGGTAGATTCGCGTGCCCGCGGCGTGCCGTGATCCAGGTCACGGATAGGAGCAACATTCGAAAATGGCGGTATGGCCTACCATGTCCACCAGCTTGTAACCGCTTCTGCGCACGACCTTCATAGCCGCGTCGTAGTCGGGACCTCCGACCCACGGCCCCTGATTGCCGACAACGATCAGCCCCACGCGATGATCGTCGAAAAGGTCGAACATCGCCTCCGGGGTCAGCACGCGATATTTCTGGCGCAGTACCAGGCTGAGCTTACGAGCGACAACCACCCCAAAATCGTTTTCGAATCCCGGATAGGGACTCGCCTGCGAGACGAAAAGATATCCCGGCCAGAAGCTGACGACCTCTTCGCCTGGGTAGCTGAGGGTGTCGATCGCCTTGGAGACGGCGGTCACCTGCGGCAGTGTCCAGTTCGGAGCATCGGCCGGGCCGCGAATTCCCGGAACCCCGTCGCCGGTGAACAGGTATTTGCGGAAGGTGGGCACTCCGAAGCCGATGAAGCTGATCATGGCGAGCGCGCAGATCCTTTGCGCAATGCGGATCTGACGCGGCGCTTCTAGCGTCGCCAGATAATCGCTGACCGAGCATACGGCGGCGACGATCAGAAACGGCACAGTCATGGAGAAGTATTGCATTAGTGCCGGCGTGGGCAGGATGCAGATCAATCCCAGAACCAGAGCAATCGCAAGGGCGAGCAGCGCCGAGTCGCGCTTCATACGGCGCGTGACCAGCATGCCGGCACAGGTTAGCGTCAGCAAGCTGAACTGAAATCCTGTGTAGCGCCCGCCGAAGGTCGCCATGATGGTAACGATCTTTTCTTGCCAGTCCCCGATCAGGCCGGAATGCGAGCGCAAGGCGTGGTATCCCAGGTTGTTGAACAGGAAAGCGTCGGGTGAGGCGAAGAACAAAATGAGCGACGGCACGGCGCCGATCGCAAAGCCAGCGACGGCCCAGAGCAGACGAGCCAGTCGCTGACGGGTGCCCCGGGGCCTGCCCTGAGCTTGTCGAGGCGTCTGGCGGTTTTCCAGACCTGGGTTTTGTCGCAGTATCCACCACACGAACACCGGCGCGAGACCCAGCACATACGACCGCGTGTCAACACTCAGTGCGAAGAGAAAGGCGGCGATCGCGACCCACCAGCCCGGCGTCGACGCATCAAGACGCGCCACAATCATGTACGCGAGAAACAGAAACGGCGTCGCCAAAGGAAAGGTCTTAACAATGGGGAACCAGGCAAAGATCAAACTGCTGGATGCGAACAACACCACGGCCACGACGCCAGCCAGCCACTTCTGCGTTTCGCGGCAGACGTGAGCATAGATGAGCCCGCCAAGGGCCGCGGTCTGCAGCGCCGCAAAGTTTCTCGCCGAAATCCACGACAGGCCCGTCAGCTTGAACCACAGCGCGTAGGCATACGGCAACAGCGGCGCTTGCGTGTAGAAAAAATCCAGGTACGGCGTTTTGTGATGAAGCACCAGGCGCGAGGCCAGCAGATAGAAGCCTTCGTCGCCGTCAATGAAGCGATGCTGTGAAACGAAGAGGAAAAATGCGGCCTGCAGGAGCAAAACCGGGATGAGCAGCCGCTTCCAGGTCCGGGTCATTTCGGGTCGGGCAGTTGTTCGTACTCGTGGCTGTCGGCGTATTCAATCTCAAAATCGATCTTCGCCGACGTTTGCAGCATCGCCGAAACGGAGCAGTACTTGTCCTTCGAGAGCCGCACCGCGTCTTCCATTGCTTTGTGCGTAACTTTGCCGCCAACGCGATAAATGAGCTTGATGGAAGTGAAGATACGGGGATGCTCTTCGCGGCGTTCGGCCTGGGCGCGAACTTCCAGGCTGGTGAAGGGCTCGCGCTTTTTGCGCAGGATGCCGACCACGTCGACCGAAGTGCAGGCGCAGAGCGCGATCAGTACCAGCTCAACCGGGCTGCTGGCGATCTTCTCCGATCCGGCGTCAACCACGACCGCGTGGCCGCTCGTCGCTTCACCAAGGAAACGCTCTTTGTCGGTCCAGATGGCGCGGGCTTCGATCATGGAAGTAATTAGCGATTAGCAATTAGCGATTAGTTCTTCCGTCGCACTATGACGCTTCGTGTCCTAGCCTGTGGCCATTTGGACCTGGAGGAGTTGCGCCCGTAAGTTAATTGCTAATCGCTAATCGCTTCCTTACTGCTGCTTATCGTTCGGCGGAGGAGTGCTCGTGCTGCTTCCGCTGCTGCCTTCCTGCTGTCCGTAAATCGAGTATTGTCCCTGTGGCCGCTTCAGCCGAATCGTGATCTCCTGCGCCGGCTGATTGATGCTGTAGTCGTCACCAAAAGTCTGGAAGCCAGGCGCAATCACCTGAATCCGCCATGTGCCGTAAGGAATTCCGTCGAAGTGCGTCTTGCCATCGTTGTCGGATTTCAGTTCAAATCCGGTTTTCTCTTGCTTGCCATGCTGTCCCACCCCATGCAGAATCACCGCGGCATTGCGAATCGGTTTGCCGTTGTCGTCCTTCAGCACCAGAAAGCTGAGCGAGGATTCGGGCACGTCTTTCTTGTCGCCTGCCATCAACGGAAGGCAAAGCAGCATCGTGACCAGGAGAGCTGTCGGGAGACGCAATAACTTCATGCCCACATTCTAGGCAGCTACGCGATACGGCGCAAACGACGATTTCATTCGCACCGCAATGCGCGTCCCCGAAAATTGTCATCACGAAGAGGTCCTGGGACCGACGAGGGATCTGCTGTTTCTATGCCTCATTGCAGACCATTCTGCTAGCTTGGCCGGCGGAGGCAAAGCAGGTCCCTCGACTTCGCTCGGGATGACAAACTATAAAGGGATTGCTGTTGGGCACGACTAAAAAGTCGTGGCAAATCATCTCGCGACTGTAGTTTGCCGGCTGGTTGGGTCTGGCCTGACCTTCAGTGGCGAAGGGCCATTCTTACTGGCTCGACGTATTCGACCCGGACGCGCTCTGCTGAGCCGTAGCAGTGGGCGTCTGGCTGGAGTTTCCCGAATCGTCGCTGGGCGGGCGCTTCAGCGTGGGACGATCAGGATCTTGCTCGTCCGGCGACGTCGTAGAATTCTGGGTCGAGTTGCCTGAACTCCCGCTGGAACTCGATTGCTTCAGCGCGGGACGGTCGTTGTCCTGCGGCGGAGTGGAGGCGCTGGCCGTGTCCTGCGTTGTACTGCTGCTCGAGCTGTTGCCGTTATCAGTGCGCTTCAGCGTTGGCTTGCCGTTGTCCTGCTGGCCCGATCCGTTGGTGGAATTATCGGGGATGTCGTCCGTGCTGGTGCGCTTCAGCAGCACCGGCCGGCCGGGTTCTTGATTGCCGTGGTGCAGCCGGCGTCCCGTTTCGTAGCTCTCAAGCCGCGCCTTCACCATCTCAAACTCGCTGGTGTCGACGACGTACTCGGGACGATCCGGCAGATATTTGCGAATTTCGTCCTGCGCTGCCTCGATGCGCTCGACGTTCATGGGATGCGTCGCGAACGCCTTGGCAATCATGTTCGGCTTCTTCTTCTCGACGTTCAGCTTCTCAAAAAACTGCACGAAGGCCTGCGGATCGTAGCCGGCGGCGTAGTCGTATTCCAGGCCCAGCAAATCGGCTTCGCGCTCGGCATCGCGCGAGAACTTCAGAAATCCCAGCGGCACCGCCAGCCCCGCAACTTCGCTGATCGCATATGCCACCGGTCCGCCGATGAAGATCAGCGGCACCGAGGCCATGTTCCAGATCTGCGCCCGCGTCATATTCTTGGTGGCGTGACGCGCGCACACATGCGCGATCTCATGTGCCATCACGCCCGCCAGCTCAGCCTCGTTGTCGGCGGCGAGAATCAGCCCGCTGTTCACGTAGAAGAATCCGCCGGGCAGCGCAAAGGCGTTGACTTCTTCCGTGTCGAGCACTTTGATGGTGAACGGAACCTTCGCATCGGAGTGGCTTACCAGATTCTGGCCAATGCGATTGACGTACTCGGTGATCACGGGATCGGTCACCAGCCTCGCACTCGACTCAACTTCCTGCGCCAGTTGTCGTCCCAGAGCGATTTCGCGATCATACGAGTAGAAGTCCAGCCCGCCGCCGATGTTCCGCCGGCCGATGAGGTTGACGTTGTACTTGGCCGGCAGGTTCGAATCCTGGGTTGCCGGCTTGGTCGCGGTGGTTGCTGTCGCGGAGGGCTTGGCAGGCGCGGGATTGCCGGCGCTGGGATCGGAGGCGGTATTGGGCTCGGTTTCGTTGGCGGTATTTTGCGCCCCGGCCGCCTCGATCTGCGCTGCCGTCGGAATGCCTAGACTCGTGGCGTCAGGATGCGATGCCGGCGATAGGCTGTCCCCGCTGGACGATCCGGATTGGGATGGATTTTGCGGCGATTGGCCGCCGGACGCCGCCGTTGGCGACTGCGACTGGCTGCTCGCCGCCGGTGGCGGTTTGTCCGGCACAGCTTGTGCGCCGGATGACGCCGGCAGGCAGAGCGTGACTGCCAGAACCGCGAGCGCAAACCTCCACGCAATGGTAGAAGGTGAAGCGGCACGGAACGCAGGGAGGACTGGCACGATCACACCTGACTGATTATCCTGCCAAACTCTGAGCTATGGAACTATAAAGTTCACCAGTGCGGTTGATCAAGTTGACGGAGGCGAGCGTCGACTATCGGCATAGATGCGCCAGCTGATGCGCCGGATACCTTATGTGCCCATTAGCTGGCATTTTCGGGCTTGAAACTCATACAGCAGCCGGATATCGCGACCTCTGTTATGAGCCACGGGCGTACTACCCCAGCAAAGTGTCATCCCGAGCGAGCACCGCGACTGGCTTTTTCTGCGCCTTCCGGCGTAGTCGCGGTGCGAGTCGAGGGAACTGCCTTTCTCCTGCAGGGCGCAAACCAGTCAGTCTCCTCCTCTTGAGATCAAAGATCTTCGGAGCTCGACATTGCTTCGGCTCCCCGAAACACCGCTCAGCTCCATGTACCCGAACCGAGCCGGAATGCAACAAAACAGCTGGTACCTCGACTCCGCTGCGCTCCGCTCGGGATGACACAAATGCTTGCTAAGCAATTAAATACAAGCTGGTTAGTTAAACAAAGCATGAACCTGAGTGCATCTCACTCATATCACCTCTTGACAACCTAGATTCTGGTCGGGTATATTAGCACTCGTGAGAAGTGAGTGCTAATGCGTTCTCAGCCATCACTCCTCATCCTCGTTTATCCCAAACTTCATTATGTCCCGGCTGAAGCGCTGAAGTCGGCGCCACGCCGGAGCAATGAGTAGGAAATCCCAGATTGAATCTCAAGAAAAGGAGTTTGACGAATGGCTACCAAGCTGACTCCCCTGCACGACCGCATCGTGGTTCGCCGCGTTGAAGAGGCGGAAACCACGCGTGGCGGAATCATCATCCCCGACAGCGCCAAAGACAAGCCGCAAGAGGGCGAAGTGATCTCCGTGGGCAAGGGCAAGACCAACGAAAAGGGCGAGACCTTTCCTCTGGCTGTGAAGGAAGGCGATCGCATCCTGTTCGGCAAGTATGCCGGCACCGAAATCAAGATCGACGGCGAAGAGTTCCTGATCATGCGCGAGGAGGAAGTCCTCGGCATCCTGGAAGGCGCCGCCAAGGCCAAAGAGCACGCGGCCAAGAAGTAGGCAGCTCGGAATTGTCGTCCCGAGCGAAGGCGAGCGTTGTTTGCTCGCCGCAGCCGAGGGATCTGCGGTTCGCCCGCAGCGTACCTCGACACGGGAACCGCAGATCCCTCCGTTCCGCTTCGCTCCAGTCGGGATGACAAGTTGACGGGCGGCTGACAAAACGAGATTTCACATCAAGATTCAAGGAGATTGAAACAATGGCAAAGCAAATTCTGCACGGCGAAGATTCGCGCCAGTCGATTCTTCGCGGCGTGAATGTTCTGGCGGATGCGGTAAAGGTCACGCTCGGTCCCAAGGGCCGGAACGTCGTGATCGAAAAGAAATTCGGTTCGCCCCTTATCACTAAGGACGGCGTGACCGTAGCCAAAGAAATCGAGCTGAAGGATCCGCTCGAAAACATGGGCGCGCAGATGGTGCGCGAGGTTGCTTCCAAGACCTCAGACGTTGCCGGCGACGGCACCACCACCGCGACCGTTCTGGCGCAGGCCATCTATCGTGAAGGCGTCAAGACCGTTGCCGCCGGCGCCAACCCCATGGCTCTGAAGCGCGGCATCGAGAAGGCCGTTACCGCCGTGGTTGGCACTGTCGATGAGGACGGCAACCGCAAGGGCTCGGCGCTCGACAAGTATTCGCAGAAAGTTACCGGCGACATGATCGCCCAGGTCGGCACCATCTCCGCCAACAACGACGAGACCATCGGCAAGATCATTGCCGAGGCCATGAAGAAGGTTGGCAAGGACGGCGTCATCACCGTGGAAGAGTCCAAGACGATGGAGACCCAGCTGGAAGTCGTCGAAGGCATGCAGTTCGACCGCGGCTACCTGTCCCCGTACTTCGTCACCGATCCCGAGCGCATGGAAGCGGTGCTGGAGAACGCCTACATCCTCATCCACGAGAAGAAAATCTCCTCGATGAAGGACCTGCTTCCGCTGCTGGAGCAGATCGCCAAGGGCGGACGTCCGCTGGTGATCATCGCCGAGGACGTGGAAGGTGAAGCGCTGGCGACCCTGGTGGTCAACAAGCTGCGTGGCACGCTGAACGTCGCGGCCGTCAAGGCCCCGGGCTTCGGCGATCGCCGCAAGGCCATGTTGCAGGACATCGCGATTCTGACCGGCGGCAAGGCCATCACCGAAGATCTCGGCATCAAGCTGGAGAACGTCCAGATCCAGGATCTCGGCCAGGCCAAGAAGATCACCATCGACAAGGACAACACCACCATCGTCGAAGGCAAGGGCAAGGCCGGCGACATCGAAGGCCGGGTCAAGGAAATCCGCAGCCAGATCGACAAGACCACCAGCGACTACGACCGCGAGAAGCTGCAGGAGCGGCTGGCGAAGCTGGTTGGCGGCGTTGCCGTCATCAAGGTCGGCGCGGCTACCGAAACCGAAATGAAGGAGAAGAAAGCACGCGTTGAGGACGCGATGCATGCCACCCGCGCTGCGGTTGAGGAAGGCATCGTTCCCGGCGGTGGCGTGGCGCTGATGCGCGCTGCCGAAGCGGTTGACGCGCTCAAGCTGGAAGGCGAAGAGAAGATCGGCGCCAACATCGTGAAGCGCGCTCTGGAAGAGCCCCTGCGCCAGATCGTCGGCAACGCCGGCGAAGAGGGTGCCATCGTGGTCGGCAAGATCCGCGACCACAAGGAGCACAACTTCGGCTACAACGCGCAGACCAACGAGTTCGAGGACCTGGTTAAGGCCGGCGTCATCGATCCGACCAAGGTCGCACGCACCGCGCTGTTGAACGCCGGCTCGATCGCGGCCCTGATGCTCACCACCGAAGCCCTGGTATCGGAGATTCCGGAAGAGAAGAAGGAACCGGCGATGCCTCACGGCGGCGGCATGGGCGGAATGTACTAAAAGCAGCAATTAGCGATTAGCAATCAGCTAAAAGCTGGAACAACCAAGAAACGGGTGCCCCACTCAAGCCGGGTTTGCTTGGGTGGGGCTTTCGTTTTCCGACAACTGACCACCGGCAACCGACAACTGCTTGTTAGTGTTTGATCGCCCACATCACCCACGCCGCTACGATCACTCCGCCGATGAACAGGACGAAGCAGTAAGCGCCGTATTTGAACATGTCGCGCGCGGTGTTGCGCTGGGTGATGCCGAAGACCACGGACGCGCAGAGCGCGAAGATCAGCGCGGCGTTGAAATGGGAGAGTTCGAAGGTCATGGTTAAGAAATCGCTTCTCGCCTTTCGCTCTTCGCTTTTCGCCAAATGCCCACCCGACGTTTGTAGCCTTCTGGCGAACAGCGAACAGCGAATAGCGGCATTACGGCTTTTTCCCGATCGCAATATGGTGAGCGTCAACTGCGGCGATGATATTCAGCAGTCCGGCAACGACGATGTACTTCGTCCCGTAATCCGCCACCGCGCGATGAATGTTGCCGATGCCCCAATCCATAGCCCGCGCCGCAAAGTACAGCAATCCCGATCCCAGGTCGCCGATGAATCCCAGGATGTCGAGCAGGTCTCCGGTGTTGAATGAATACACCTTGCCCTGCATGCCTAGCCCGAAGAAGAACATCACGAACACCGACGCCATCAGCAGGAATCCGCGAATCCAGCGGCGCTGAATGAAATGTCCCAGGCCAGGCAGGAACCATCCCGCTACGGGCGCAATTACCGCCATCGAGTTGGTTTGCGCCGCGTCCTTCCCCGAGCGCGACATGGTTGCTGAGCTTTGCGGGTTCGCCATCAGATGAGCACCAACTCGTTCTGGATCCGGCCGGTCACTTCCCCTTTGCCGCCGCGCACCATCATGTTCACTTCGCTGCGCACGCCGAACTCCGGCAGGTAAATTCCCGGCTCGACCGAGAAGCAGGTATTGGGCAGGATCTCGCGATCGTCCTTGGTCTCCAGATTATCAAGGTTCGCACCGTTGCCGTGAATGTCGCTGGTGATCGAGTGGCCGGTGCGATGGATGAAATACTTGCCCCAGCCTTTCGCGTCGATGAACTCGCGCACCGCCTGGTCGACCTCCCAGCCGTGAATCTTCTTCTTGGCGTCGAGCGTCTGCTGCACCGTCTGAATGCCTACGTCGCGCGCGCTGCGCACTACGTCGAAAACCTCGCGCTGCTTGTCGCTGGGCGTGCCGACCACGCCCGTCCAGGTGATGTCGTAATAGACGGAATTTTCCGGCTTGGCGCAACGCGCCCAGATATCGAGCAGAACGAAGTCGCCCTGCTTGATCGGCGCGGAACTTGTCGAACTCGGCTCGTAATGCGGATTGCCGCTGTGCTCATTGACGCTGACGTTCGGCGGATCGCATGTTTCCAGCCCATCACGTTGGAACGCTTCCATGATCCACTGCTGCATCTCGAACTCGTGCGTTCCGCCATTGCGGGCGCGCCGGCCAACTTCCTGAAAGAACGCCGCGGTGATCTTGTCGATGCCATCGCGAGCCTTGAAGTGCGATGCGATCTGTGCTTCGCTCAGCGTGGCCTCGAAACGCGCCACCAAATTCGCCGAGCTGACAATCTCTTTGCCAAAGCTGCGCAACAACTCCAGCGTTCCCGCATCGACCAGCGAGATGTAGGGGATCTGATTATTCGGCGAGTATTGCATGGTGACGCGCTTGTACGGCTTGAGCATCGTCTCCAGGTTCTGCCACAGCTCCTGCCACGCCGAGTACTCCATTTTGCTGCCGGGAAGCGAATCGAGGTGATGGCTCTCGATGCGGTGATTCAGCTTCACCGGCTCACCTTGAGCCGGGATGACGTAGAACCAACGGCGCGTGACCAGCATATTGGCCGGCAACCCGAGCACGCGGTAAGCAATAGGATCGCGATGATGATGATCGTAGAACAGCCAGCACTCGTGGCCGCCGTCGCGTAGCGCCGCCTGGATTTCTGGGAGATTCATTGCGTGTTCCATTGTAAATGAGACCAGATGTTCACCACAGAGACACAGAGAGGAGTACAGAGGTTAGCGGTTAGCAATTATCAATGAGCTCAGGGCGTGCCGCGCCAAACGCTTACGACCTTTCGACTGCACGGCCGGCGTGGGTCGCGCCGGCCTTTCGATCTGAGGAGTAATTTCAGCTCTCGTTACTTGCCCTCTCAATTTTGCAGAATATTAACGCGATTTCGGCTTGACGGCCAAACGTTTTGGTCATACTATGCGCTGCATTTCCCTCCCATAAGGAGCACCGATTCCCCCAAGCTCGGCAGATGCTAGTGGACACAAACTCCGGTTCGAGATGGCCGATGGACCAGAACTGCGCCGCGAAGCGCTCCCCGGGCGCAACAACCGAGTTCTAATCAAGGAGAGCAAAATATGCGCTACACAAGATCAACCCGCACAGCGACGTTGACGAACGCCCTGATGCCTCTTATCGGACTTGTGCTGTTCCTGGGGACGGCGCAGGCGCAGACCTTCAACGTACTTTACGCCTTCACCGGCGGGA
>Ga0335074_10013258_pt1 | contig 11586 bp, 8 predicted proteins | sample Lox_Sample_23_FD_206715 | JGI IMG/M metagenome (GOLD analysis project Ga0335074, IMG submission 206715) | Soil microbial communities from Loxahatchee National Wildlife Refuge, Florida, United States - Lox_Sample_2.3 | ecosystem: Environmental > Terrestrial > Soil > Wetlands | place: USA: Florida...
TTTCTCTTCTCAAAAAACGGAGTTGCTATGAACGCACCGCAGGAAAGCGCGTCCGCATCGACATTTCGGCTCGATGTCGAGCTGCATCAACTATTGACCCAACCAGCCGATGCGGTCAGGCTGCCCCTCCCGCCGCTGGGAAAACCGCAGAAGTTTCCCGATCCTGTCTTTCCACAACATCCGGAGATGCTGGGTCCTGTTCCGGAAGACGACAGCTGGCGGGCTCCGGAGAAACGGCACTGGACGGGCAGCCAGATCTATCGCACCATGCGCGGCTGGCTCTTCCCCTATATCCGCTCGCGGGTCACGGCGGGGGATTTTCATCCGCTGATCGCGTATCTGTTCACCGAGTTCAAGTGCAACCTCGATTGTCACTACTGCTGGGCCTTTGACAACAAGGTCAAAGGAATGACCGAGGATACGGCAAAGCGGTCGGTGGACTGGCTTTACGGGACAGGATGCCGGGTGCTCGCCTTCATGGGCGGCGAGCCGCTACTGCGGCCTGACTTCATTCACCGCATTACGTATTACGCGGCAAAGAAGGGCTTCTGGATCTATCTTCCGACCAATGCGCGGCTGTTACGCACCGAGGTCATCGACAGGCTGGCGGATGCCGGACTGGCGACGTTCAACATCGCCGTCGACGCCGTCGACATCAAGCCGGGACTGCCCAAGGCGCTGGCGCCCATCCGCCAGCAATTCGACTACCTGATCCGCAAGCAGTACGACTACGGATACTCGGTTTTTCTGAACATCAATATCTGCCGCAACAACCTCAACGACGTGCGCGAACTGACCGAAATCGCGCACGGGCTTGGTATCGCCACCGACTATCACATCAACGAATCCCCGCTGATTGCACAGGACGAGCATTTTAAGCATGCGGAAAACAATGTTACGTATATCACCAAAGAAGACTGGCCGGCGGTGGAAGAAACAATCCAGTGGTTGACGGAGAAGCAGGATTCGGGTTACAAGATGGTCAATTCGAACACGCGGCTCTGGCAGATGGTGAGCTTCATGAAGGGAAACCATTTTGCGTGGAACTGCCGCGCCGGCCAGAACTCGATGATTATCCGTGTCGACGGAACGCTGGCCCCGTGCTTCCCGATGTACACGGCGAACTACGACTGGGGCGTCGTCGGCCATCATAAGTTCGATACCAAACAGCTCGACCACCAGAAGGAGAGCTGCCAGACACACTGCTTTTCGACACTGAATCACATCCTCGGCTGGTGCTACAACGACCAGCGCGTGATCAAGTACTTCTTCAAACAGCTGGCGCACGGCTTCCAGGGCGTGCAGGGCCAGATGTAAGCACGTCGAATCCCCAGGGCCTCCACAAATTCATCGGTGAACGATCCTACCCAGAGGAGAAGTGTATGCCGACAACGGTTCATGAAGTCGTACAGACCGACTTTGAGATGGAAATCCAGGCGCGCATCGACGCGGAGCGGGCGCGGCTGCGCGCGGAAGCCGGGCTGGCCCGGATGCGTGAGTTCAAGAAGCCTGTCGAGCGCTCCTTCACCGGCGCCGAGCGTGACCGTGTGACCATCCTCTTCGGAGGCCTGACCTGGAAACACGAGGAAATGATTAAGTCGGTTTTCCACGGATCGGGTTACCGCTGCGAGAACATCCCGACTCCGGTCGTCGCCGACTTCCAGGCCGGCAAAGAGTTCGGCAACAACGGACAGTGCAACCCGACTTATTTCACGGTCGGCAATCTGGTCCGCTATCTGCAGAAACTGGAGCAGGAGGGGCTGAGCCGGAAGGAGATCATCGACAATTACGTCTTCTTCACGGCCGGATCATGCGGGCCCTGTCGCTTCGGGATGTACGAAGCCGAGTATCGCTTCGCCCTCCAGAATGCCGGCTTTGACGGCTTCCGCGTGTTGCTCTTCCAGCAGACCGACGGCATCAAGGCGGCCAGCGGCGAGCCGGGGCTGAAGTTCACGGTCGATTTCGGCATGGGCATGCTCAACGCGCTCAACCTCGGCGATGTGGTGAATGAACTGGTCTACCAGGTCCGCCCCTTCGAGATTACAAAAGGCGAGACGGATCGGGTGATTCGCGATTCAGCAAAGACCCTGACCGATACGCTGCGAGAGCGGAAGCGCTGGCATATCGACGACGCTGCGCCGAAATGGATGCTGCCGCTGCTGTCGAAGAACGAGAAGGTCAAGGGAATCCTTTGCACGCTGGGCAAGGTGGGACACAATCTCTACGGCAAGGAGTATGTGGACGCGCTGCATGCCTGCCGCGACCGCATCGGCGCCATCGAAGTCGACCGCCTGCGCGTGAAACCGGTCATCAAGATTACGGGCGAGTTCTGGGCGCAGACCACTGAGGGCGACGGCAACTTCAATATGTTCGCTTTCCTCGAGAAGGAAGGCGCACAGGTTCTGGTGGAGCCGATCGCGACCTGGATCGCCTACATGATGTACGTAGCGAAGGAAGGGGCGAAGGCCCGCGCCGATGCTCAGGCTCCGTATCGCGATCCGAAGTGGTACGAAGTGAAGAAGCGGGCGGCCAACGAGTTCGCGCTGTTCCGGAAGACGGCAGGGCTGAACGTGGGCAGCGCCATGTGGACCTATTTCTATCATCGTACGATCCGCCATATGGGCGATACCGCTCATCACCTCGTCCCGCAGAAGGAGCTGGCGCGTCTGGCTCATCCGTTCTATCACCAGCTGGCCCGCGGCGGAGAAGGCCACATGGAAGTGGGCAAGAACGTCTATTACACCGTCAATCACCTGTGCCACATGGTTCTGGCGCTCAAGCCGTTCGGGTGCATGCCGTCCACGCAGTCCGATGCGGTGCAGTCGCGGGTGGTCAGCAAATTTCGGGACATGATCTTCCTCCCGATCGAGACCTCGGGCGAAGGCGAAGTGAACGCGCACAGCCGCGTGCAGATGGCGCTGGCCGAGGCGCGCGCGAAGGCGCGAGCCGAGTTCGATGGTGTAATCGAAAAGACAGGCAAATCCGTGGATGATCTGCGCGATTACGTCGAGCGGCACCCGGAGCTGAAGCGGGCGCTCTACAAGGTGCCGCATCGCGACGGAATCGCCGGTACCGCGGCTCAGTTTGCGTGGCATGTCAGCGATCTGATGGACCGGAAGGGCACCAGGGGGCGACGTTCGCGCTCCAGGGTTGTTGCCGCCCAACTCTCGCCGGCCGCCTGATGCGGGTTGTCGCCGCAGGACGAAGAGAGCGGTTGGGCGATGTTCGACGGGCTCCTGGCGGTGGTTCCGGTTCCGGTATTCCGAGCCATCGCCAATGCCATCAAGCCTCCGCTATTCCAAACACCCGTCAACCAGGAGAAGAGACTGATGCAGCAGTTTCTCGTAGGGCTCGACGTAGGTTCGACAACGGTCAAGGCAGTCGTCGTGGATGGCGCCACAGACGCGCTGCTCTGGCAGGACTATCAGCGGCACGAGACGCGGCAGCCGGAAAAGGTCCTTGAATTCCTGCAACGGATGGAGAAGGACGCCGGCATAACGCCGCAGAATACGCGCATCTTTGTCACCGGTTCCGGCGGCGGCACACTGGCCGACATGATCGGGGCCAAGTTCGTCCAGGAAGTCCATGCTGTCGCTCTGGCTGTCGAGAAGCTTCACCCCGAGGTGTACTCCGTCATTGAACTGGGTGGCCAGGATGCAAAGATCATCGTCTTCAAGGACGACGAAGAGACTGGCCGCAAGAAGAAGATCCCGTCGATGAACGACAAGTGTGCGGGCGGCACCGGAGCCGTCATCGACAAGATCAACGCCAAGCTGAAGATCCCCGCTGCCGAGCTGGGAAACCAGGGGTATCACGGCGTCAAGCTGCACAAAGTGGCCGGGAAGTGCGGCGTCTTCGCCGAGACCGATATCAACGGACTGCAGAAGACAGGCACGCCTTCTCACGAGCTGATGGCCTCGCTCTTCGAAGCCATCGTGCTCCAAAATCTGAGCGTGCTCACTCGCGGGAACACGCTGCGTCCGCACGTCCTCCTGTTGGGAGGACCGAACTCCTTCATCCGCGGGATGCGCGAAGCGTGGCAGGCCAACATTCCGCGCATGTGGAAAGAACGCAAGGTGCAGATCCCGGACGGCGCAACGCCGGAGGATCTGATCAAAGTCCCCGAAAACGCGCAGTACTTCGCCGCGCTGGGATCGGTTGAGTTCGGCAAAGATGAGGAACGGGAAGTCGGCCGCTATCTCGGCACCGAAAAGCTGCAGTGGTACATCGAGTACGGCCGTGCCGAGGAGAAAGCGGCTTCCGGCGGCAAGGGCCTGGTCGCCGGCAACGATGAGCTGGAACAATTTCGCGATGCTTATCGGCGGAAGAAGTTCGTTCCGGCGCAATTCCTGCCCGGCCAGGTCGTATCGGGTTTCGTCGGGGTGGACGGAGGCTCTACGTCGACCAAGGCGGTCCTGCTTGATAAAGCCGGCGAGATTCTGTGCAAGGCCTATCAGTTGTCGAACGGCAACCCGATTCAGGACACGATCGAGATGTTCGACAAGCTGCGCGACCAGGTGGAGGTGAAGGGGGCGCGGATGGACGTGCTCGGGGTCGGCACCACCGGCTATGCCAAGGACATCCTGAAAGATGTGCTGCAGGCGGACGTGGCGCTGGTGGAAACCGTCGCGCATACCGAGTCGGCCCTGAAGTTCTATGACGATCCCCATGTCATCGTCGACGTCGGCGGACAGGACATCAAGCTGATCGTCCTCAAAGACGGCCGCGTGAAGGACTTCAAGTTGAATACGCAATGCTCGGCGGGTAACGGCTACTTTCTGCAATCGACCGCAGAAGGCTTCGGGATGAAAGTCGAGGAGTTCGCCGACATCGCCTTCTCGGCCAAGTCCATGCCGTCGTTCGGCTATGGCTGCGCGGTGTTCATGCAGTCCGACATCGTCAATTTCCAGCGTCAGGGCTGGCGCTCGGAAGAGATTCTCGCCGGGCTGGCCGACGTGCTGCCCAAGAATGTCTTTCTCTACGTCGCCAGCATCCCGAATCTCGCGGCGCTCGGCTCGCGGTTTGTTCTCCAGGGCGGCACGCAGAACAACCTCGCGGTGGTGAAGGCCGAAGTCGATTTCATCCGTTCCAGCTTCCGCGCCAACGGAAGGGAGCCGGAAATCATCGTGCACGAGCACTGCGGCGAATCGGGCGCTATCGGCGCGGCCCAGGAAGCGCTGCGCCTGTGGAAGAACGGCAAGCAGACGACTTTTATCGGTCTCGATGCCGTTCGCAATATCCGCTACCGCACGACGCGCAATGAGGACACGCGCTGCTATTTCTGCAAGAACAATTGCCTGCGCACATTCATCGATGTGGACGTGAGCGGCGGCGCCAGCGTCGAAGCCATCGCCGCCCCCGTAGTGGCGGATGATCGCGCCGCAACACCGGAAGAAGTCGCGGCGGTTGTTGCGAATCTGCCCAGCCTCGAACAGATCGAGGCGAATCTTCCGGCTCACGGATCGTCCTGCAGTACCGGACACGACCACGATCACTCCGGCGGAGGCTGCGGATGTGGGTCCTCCCCGACCACATCCCTGCGCGCCAAAGTCGATCCCCTTATCCAGATCCAGGCCGCGCCGGGCGCGAAGAAGCCGGTAGAGATGCCCAAGCCCACCGGCGAATTCCAGCCGCGCAAGACCAAAGTTCCACTGCGGGTGGGCGAACAGCGTCTGATCATCGCAACCTGCGAAAAGGGGGCAGTCGAGGACCTGAGCGACATGAAAGGCATCAAGGCCGATATCGACAAGATCAAGGCCGCCAATCCTAACTTCGTCGACATCGCCGCGCGCGACGTCTTCCGTGCCCGCGAGGTTTCCATCGTCGCTGATCCTGTCCCCGGCGTGAAAGGCCTCTTTGTGTCGAAGCAGACGAAGGAGCGCGCTGCGCTGATGGAACGGCGGAAGGACTTCCGCATCGGCATTCCGCGTCTGCTCAACACCTATACCTATGCGCCGATGTTTAACGCGTATTTTGCGAGCCTGGGCGTCGAGTCGGAAAACATCGTCTACTCCGACTACACCACGCCGGAACTCTACCGCGCCGGAGCCAGCCGCGGCGCGGTGGATCCCTGCTATCCCTCGAAGATCGGTATCGCGCATGTGTACAACCTGCTTGCCGTGAAGCACAGCAAGAAGCCGCTGCACGCCATCTGGTTTCCCATGTACGACGTGCTCCACACTTCGCTGGTGAATCTGACCGGCTCCAACGCGTGCCCGACGGTAACGGCAACACCCAACGCCGTGAAGGCGGCGTTTACCAAGGAGAGCGATCTCTTCAGCGAGAACGGCATCGTTTATCTGGATCCGATCCTCAACCTGCAGGACAGGAAGATCTGCGCCGACCAGATGTACAAGACGTGGTCTCCGATCCTCGGCCTCTCGCGCGAGGAGAACGACCGCGCCATCGCAGCCGGCTTCAGCGCTCTGGATGACTACGAAAACGAAATCCGCCGCGAGGCTCGCAAGGTCCTCGACCAGCTGGAGCGCGAGGATCGCATTGGCATCGTGATGCTGGGCCGCGTCTACCATCATGATCCGGGTCTCAACCACGAGATCATGGAGGAATTCCAGAAGCTCGGCTATCCGGTGTTCTCGCAGAGCACGCTGCCCATCGACGAAGACCTGCTCGATCGTCTCTTCGGTGATGAGGTCCGCGCCGGACTCATCACGCATCCCCTCGACATCAGCGACGTCTGGAAGAACCGCTACTCCACCAGCACGAACCACAAGGTGTGGGCGGCGAAGTTTACGGCACGCCATCCGAACCTGGTCGCGCTGGAAGTGTCGAGCTTCAAATGCGGCCACGACGCTCCGATTTACGGGGTGATCGAAGGCATCATCGAGCAATCGGGTACGCCCTATTTCTCCTTCAAGGACCTCGACGAGAACAAGCCGTCCGGATCCATTCGCATCCGTGTGGAGACGATCGACTATTTCCTGCGCCGCTACCGCGAAGACATCATCGCCCGGCACAGGAAAGAGCGGCTCATCGAGGAGCAGCTGGCAGCCTTCGAGCGCTCGCTGCGAAAGCCAACCCAATGTGAGGAATACGAGCTTGCCGCCGCCGGGGATTAGCCTGTTCCGTTACCCCCACCAGCCGTTTCCGCCGGACACGAGGACCCGACTTATGAGGACGCGATTGGCGCTTTTCGCTCGTTTCTTCCTTGGGTTCTCCGTTGTAATCCTGTTCGTTCCTGGGGTTCGTTCTCAGGACGGCGCCGCGACTGCCCAGCCCACCACCTCCGAGATTGTTCAGCGGCTGGTTGCGGAGAATCAGCAGCGTTCGCAGAAACTTGGTGTGTATACTTCCCGGCGTCATTACCATGTGGCCTACCACGGATTCCCTCATGCTGCTGAGGCGGACATGGTCGTGGACGCCGTTTGCAATGGGCCCGGTTCGAAGCAGTTCGACGTCATTTCCGAATCCGGCTCCCATGTGCTGGTCGATCATGTGCTGAAAAAGTTGCTGAGGGCGGAGCAGGACGACTCGCACCACCGCTCCGACAGCGCACTCACGCCGGCAAACTACACGTTCACCCTGCTCCGAACCGAGATTGACGGAGGACGGCCTGTCTACGTGCTGACGGTTGAGCCGAAGCAATCGCATGGGCTTCTCTATCGCGGAACGATCTGGGTGGATGCGCAGGATTACGCGGTGGTGAAGCTGAACGCTGAGCCTGCGAAAAGCCCGTCGTTCTGGATCCGCAATGTTCAGATCAACCGGCAGTATGAGAAGGCGGGCGACTTCTGGCTTCCGCGGAGCGATCGCAGCGAAACGAAAGTGCGGCTAGGCGGTGTGGCCACCCTGACGATCGATTATGACGATTACCGCTTTGTCAGCACCGAGGCGATCGATTCCCCGGCATGGCAGGTTCCGGCGGCCCCGTAACAGGCCAATCTCATTCAGTTGGACTCGCCCCTTCCCCGAGGGGACGGCATAATGGCTGGAATGCGAGTGGGCGTGATTTCCGACACGCACGGACTGCTGCGGCCGGAAGCCGTGACGGCGCTTGAGGGAGTGGACCACATTCTGCATACGGGCGATGTGGGCGATCCGTCGATCCTGGAGGAGCTGAGGGAGATTGCGCCGGTGACGGCGATCCGAGGAAACATCGATCGCACCGGGCCGTGCGCCCGGCTGCCGGCGACCGATGTGGTGGAACTCGGCGGGATCACCTTCCACATGCTGCATGACGTGAAGGACCTCGATCTGGATCCGCGGTCGGCGGGGATCGACGTGGTAGTAAGCGGGCACTCGCACCAACCCGGGGTCGAACGCCGGAAGGGCGTGTTGTTCCTGAACCCGGGGAGCGCTGGACCCAGGCGATTTTCTCTGCCGGTCACGGTGGCGAGGGTGACGGTCGGGGACGGTGAGGTGAAAGCCGAAATCATCGAACTCCTCTCTCAGTAGGTCCAGCTGCAGTCGCGGGTGAAGTCCGTGGTGTCGGAGCGCACCCAGTTCGCACCACGCTTTTCGACGGCGAAGATGCCTCCGGAACCGCAGAATCCGCCACAGTTTCGGATGACCGAGACCAGCGCGTGGGTGTGGGAGCGGTCGAAGCCGGGCACGCCAAGGAAGCGGACGTGGCGGAGTTGCCGGTAGCGAACGCAGGCGGTTGACGAGGTGTCGTGCGCCTGGAGGCATGCCTCGGCCTGGACGGTGTTTTCCGGCGAGAGCACGGTGTAGCCCTGAGGAATGGTGAACTTCTGTTCCCAGAGATGGCTTTGCTGGTTGGCGGCGACGAAGGCGTCGTTCATCTCGCGCTCGCCTGGGGTGGAGGGTTTGAGACAGGAGCCGCCGACCTGGGGGATGTCGGTGCGGGACCCGGCGGCGAAGGCGAGAGGCTCGTCGCTGTGGAACTGGTAAAGAGCGGAGTAGACGGTGTAGGCGTCGGCTGAGACCGGCCCGCCGCCAGGCTCATTGAGGGGGCTGGTGCGGGAGAGGTCGACAATGGAAAGAGGGGCGGGCGCGGGCGGATGATGGCGTGGGATGAGGCGAAAGCCGATGATGGCCACTGCAATGAGGACCAGAGCGAGACGGACGCCGAGGCGCGCGGAGAGACGCATGGCGACAGAGTACCGCGGAGGGTGGGCCAGCGGCCGGCGCGCGGCATCCGGAAGACTCGTGGAGATCGGGGTTCACGCCGATAAGGGAAGCAGGGAGACCCGGGACAGAGGAGGCGGCCATGGCCGCACTGGCGGAGGCGGGGTGGGAAATCGGGATTCTGGAAGAACGCCTGGACCGGGCATTGAAGGAAGTATTCGGGACGATGGTGGGGGTGGAATGCACCGAGGTGGGTGATGCGGCGCAGCCCGGAGGGGAGACAGTGTGCGCTCTGATCGGACTGGCCGGGGCGATGACAGGTCTGTTCGGTGACCATCCGGTGTCAGCGCCGGTAAGCGGAACGGTGCCGGACCGGCAAGACAACAGGCTGCCTCCGTCTAACCGTTCAGGGTCTCCTGCAGCTTGTTCAGGGTGCTGTTCAGGTTCTTGTCGTTGCGCCGCTGCTCGTCGATCTTGCCGATCGAGTGCATCACCGTGGTGTGGTGTTTGCCGCCAAACTGGCGCCCGATCTCCGGCAGCGAGGCTTCCGTGAGCTGCTTGGCCAGATACATCGCGATCTGACGCGGCACGACGACGGCGCGCGAGTTGTTGCGCTGCTTCAGTTCGGCTACGCGCATGCCGAACTGCTCGGCGACGGCGCGCTGGATCGATTCGATGGTGATCTTGCGCACCTGGGTGTCGATGAACTGCTTCAGGCACTGCTGCGCGGTCGGAAGCGTAATCTCGAGCCCGTTCAGGCCGCACCATGCGATCAGCCGCACCAGCGCGCCTTCCAGCTCGCGCACGTTCGTGCGCACGTTCGACGCGATGAACAGCGCCACATCCATGGGCAGCGGCGCCGGCAGGTGCTCGCTCTCGGCTTTCTTCTGCAGGATGGCGACCTTGGTCTCCAGATCGGGGGGCTGAATGTCGGCGATCAGGCCCCACTCGAAGCGGCTGCGCAGGCGGTCTTCGATCTCAGCCAGCTCGCGCGGTGGCCGGTCCGAAGCGATCACGATCTGCTTCATGTTCTCGTGCAGCGCGTTGAAGGTGTGGAAGAACTCTTCCTGCGTGCGCTCTTTCTGCGAGAGGAACTGAATGTCGTCGATGAGGAGCAGATCCACGGTGCGGAAGCGATCGCGGAAGCTGGTCATCTTGTCGAAGCGCACCGAACTGATCATCTCGTTGGTGAACTTCTCCGCGGAGACGTAGGAGATCGATGCGCCGGGCTGACGCTGCTTCACCTCATGGCCGATGGCGTGCATCAGATGCGTTTTTCCCATGCCCACCCCGCCGTAGAGGAAGAGCGGATTGTAGGCCTTGGCCGGCTGCTCGGCGACCGCCATGGCGGCGGCGCGCGCAAACTGGTTTCCGGGTCCGCAGACGAAGGCGTCGAACGTGTAGCGCGCATTCAACTGGGCCGCGGTCGACCAGTCGAAGCGGGCCTGCTGCGGCCCGGCAAGCGGGGCCGGACGTGGCGATGCGCCGTTGGGGTGCAGGCTGTGAATCTGCGTCGATGAGGAAGGGGCAAAACCTCCGTCCTCGCGCACGCGGGGCAGCGTAGGATCCTCGTCGGGTGTGATGAAAGTGACGTCGTCGAAGTCCAGGTGCAGGTTTTCGATCGCCTCCTGGATCAGGTCGCCGTAGCGTTCGCCGACGTGTTTGAACTCAGGAGTAGGAATGCGCACAAAAAGCATCCGTTCGCGCGTGTAGCTGTATCGAGTCGGCTTCAGCCAGGTATCGAAAGACTGCCGATTAACTTTTTTTTCGAGCGCGGCGAGAATTTGTACCCAGGGATTGAGAGCGACAGGAGACGTAACGGCAAATGACATGCGCAATCCTCTTGTACCAAACACCCGGGAGCGGAAGTGACCTTTCGTATCGCGAGCCAAAATACAGAAAACCCAAGGTGAACCCTGGCGTGTGGAAACAGGGCGAGTTCAGGGGCAATTCCGTACTGGCCGGGAGTGGCTCCGATCTGTCACGCATCGAAGCATCGGTCAAAAATTTCTTCCGACAACCGCAGAGCGTCGAAAAAATCTTTAGTGAACGTTGCCGATAGTAGCACAGCCGGAGGCGAAGAGATGCGACTTCGAAACAGAAAATTTTCCGCGCACGAAAGTTGCACAGCGAGTGGTGAAAAAAGTAAGCGCACCGCGATTTTTGCCGCTGCAAATGCGATGCGATATACTCAGATCTTGCCGTATTGAGGCGTGTTCTCAGCAGTTGCGCGGCCCATGAGAGCAGTTGCGCGTCCGCGGATTTCATCGCAGCGACGAGATGCGCATCCAGCCTAATCTCAAGAAAATCAGGAGTCGGATTTTTCCATGCCGAAGCGCACATTTCAACCCAATCGCCGCAGCCGCTCGAAGACCCACGGCTTCCGCAGCCGTATGAAGACGAAGAGCGGCGCTGCGGTCCTCTCGCGCAGGCGCGCCAAAGGCCGCAAGCGTGTTTCGGTCAGCGCGGGCTATCGCGACTAGGCCTTCCGTCCCTCGTCGATTCAGCAAGGCCGCCAGCCGCGCGCTGGCTGCCACCCCA
>Ga0335074_10013260_pt1 | contig 11584 bp, 11 predicted proteins | sample Lox_Sample_23_FD_206715 | JGI IMG/M metagenome (GOLD analysis project Ga0335074, IMG submission 206715) | Soil microbial communities from Loxahatchee National Wildlife Refuge, Florida, United States - Lox_Sample_2.3 | ecosystem: Environmental > Terrestrial > Soil > Wetlands | place: USA...
GCGTAACGCCGCATAGTCGATTCCCTCCGAGGCAGAGACAGACAATCTTACTTCAGCCGTTCGAAAGCGGGCTATCAGACTATTGTGGCATCGAAGCAAATTTCTGCTGGATGCCATAACTGGCTGCGAGCAGCTTGTCCAGCGAACCCAGCGGCGGCAGTGTAGCGCCCAGCCTGCCAAGCTCGGCAAGCGCGATCTCAGTCGCCACGTTACCGACAAGCGCGTCCTGCGCGAAGGGGCATCCGCCAAGCCCGGCCAGAGCGGTATCGAATCGGCGGCAGCCCGCTGTATAGGCGGATGATATTTTCTCTGCGGCATCGTCAGGGCGTGCATGCAGATGAACCCCGAGCTCGACATTGCCGGGAAGCGTGGGAAGCAGCGCCGAAACCAGATCGGCGATCGCCTCAGGAGACGCCACACCCACCGTATCGGCGAGAGAAATCTGCTCGATCCCGCTGTCGATCAGCAGATCGCAAGCCGCAATAACTTCGTCGACGCTCCAGGGATCGTTGTATGGGTTGCCGAAAGCCATCGAGACATACACAACGACACTCGCGCCTGCCTTGTAAGCTCCCTCCCCAATGGCATCAAGAACCTCGAGAGATTCTTCCGGCGTTTGCCGCTGATTGCGCTGGAGAAACGTCGGCGAGACCGAATACGGAAATCCTAGCGTGCTCACCGCCCCGGTGGCGATCGCTCGTTCAGCCCCTTTTTTGTTTACGACAATCCCGATGACTTCAACGTCATCCGGCACGTCAAGAAAGGTCAGCACCTGCTCTGAGTCCGCCATCTGCGGGACCGCCGCTGAGGAGACAAAGGAGACGGCATCGATATGCCGAAAGCCGGCATCGATCAACGACCGCAGATACTCCACCTTCACATCCACTGGAATCGGCTTCGGCAGCCCCTGCCAGGCATCGCGGGGACATTCGATCAGTTTGACTGCGTTTACCATTTTCTTGCCTAGGTTACAGAACGTGTGAATACGTCAGAAGAAATACCGCCGCTATCGCGCCGAGGTGGGCAGCCGCGACTATCGCCAGCGCGATCCAGACCGGCTTCGAGCGAAGGGCAAGGACCATGAGAATTCCGTAGAGCGGAAACTGAATATATATCAGCAGCTGTGACAGATTCCCTCCGAGCGGAGTGCCCAGCCCGATGGCGGGACTCTTAAGCAGAAGCACCCATGGATAGAGAGTCATCAGAGCGCTGGGGCCGGCCAGGGCCATAATACTGGCGGCGTGGATCGCGAAGGGCGTTACAGCAATGCCGACCAGAAGCGGCCACCAGGCAGCAAGAAAGCCCGGACTCTTGTTTTTGCGCTTACGCGAAGTATTCCGGGATGCGGTCCGGCGCTTCTCCCGAGGTGCAGCTGTGGTGGCGGGCATGCCATGAGAATACTAGAACGGCGAGGACTTTCCGCTCACATCGAACCAGGCGAATATACGTGAGTATCAGGGTTGAAATCACCGCTCTCGGCGCACGCGGACAATTTATTTGACCATGCAGCGCGTCACGGGCTACATTCGCAGGCGCTCGCAACCAGTGCGACCCGCTTGTCACCAGAAGGCAAGCCACGGCGCAGCCGCACGGAGGCTGTACCGGCCGTCTTGCCCTGAGGCAACGGGAATCCGGGCATATTCAGGAGGCTTGCAATGTCAACAATCAAGAATGTGGGAACTGCCGGAATAGCGGCTCTATTCCTGGCCATTTCTATTACATCTCACGCTTCACAACCGGTATTTAATGCAATTTACGTCTTCGGCGACAGCTACTGTGACGTCGGCAACATCTATATCGCGACCAGCGGCACTGAACCGGCTGCGCCTTATTACATGGGACGCTTTTCGAATGGTCCGATCTGGATCGATCATCTGGCCGGCGCTTTCGGAGTAAAGGTGACGCCCTCGCTCGCCGGCGGTTCCGATTATGCCTTCGGCGGTGCGGAGGTTACCACAGCCGTACCCGAAGGCAGCCAATCGATTCCCAGCGTTCCCGACCAGGTGGCGCTATACCTTTCTCAACACAACGGAAAGGCCGATCCCAAAGCGCTGTACATCGTCGAAGGAGGCGGCAATGACATTCTGAACGCTCCGGCCGGCACTTCTCCTCAGCAGCTTGGGGCTGAGGTAGCTTTTGGATTGGCGGCCAGCATCGAGTTGCTGGAACGTGCGGGCGCGCGGCACCTGCTGATTCCGAACCTTTACGATGTAGGCAAGTTGCCGGCAGCCCGCCTGGGCGGAATCTCGAGTTTTGCTACGGCAACCACCATTGTCATCAACCAGCAGATGAACTTCTGGCTGCTACTCGAATCGTTTTCACCGCAGACGCACATTTACCGGCTTGACACCTATGACTTTCTGCAGGGAGTCTTCGCCGACAGCTCCCACTTCGGCTTCACTGATGTGACTGATCCATGCCTCGTTACCTCTCCGACACCTTCGGTCTGCAGCAATCCCTATGTCAATCTGTTCTGGGATTTGGAACACCCGACGATATTCGGCCATTCCATGTTCGCCACGCTGGCGATCCAGGCGATAAGTCAATAAAAGATTCGCTCGCGGCTTCTCAGATCAGGCGACCTCAGATCGGTGCCTCCGCGAGCGGATCCACAGCTCAAAGGCCAGAGTATTAATCGAGAAACCGATCCAGAACGCGATCCCGAAGAATTGGTGCGGCGTCAGGTGCGTAAGCCGCGTGGTCGCGAAGAAGATTCCCATGACCGGGCGAGTGGTCGCAATGCCCAGTAGGATCACGATGGCCCGAAGAAGCCATGGGCGCTCGCGGAGCGGATCATCTTGTCGCCTGTATCGATATGCGCGAAACAGTGAGACTAGAAAGAGGCTGTTGAAGAAGAGGACGGCCGATCGTTCGATCCATCCACCGACCGAATCGACGCTCATCGCGTATGCGGTAATGCCAACCACCGCACCGAGGGGATAGATGAGTTGCCCGGCCCAGGCACGAGTCGCGGGTCGAAAAACGACGAAGGGCGCAACCAGCACGAATGCCAGCGCGGGAATAATATGGGCGAGTGTCAGTGCGGCGTGGGAAGCAAAAAAAGAGTCGAGAGTCGCAAGCTGCGGCGGCGCAGATTTTGGAGGAAAGGCGAGCGCCAATATCCTCCGGACAACCACGGCTACGGCAATCGCTGTGCATGCCCAGAAGCCGATACGCGTCCAAAGTGGCGCTCGTTCCCCTTTCAACACAGATGCAGGGCTTGTTTCTATCGGAACCATGCCTGCTGATACGTAAAGATCGTGCTCCTAGTGCCGTGTTTCTCCCGTGCCTGCAGGTTTTACTGGAAGATCGCCCGCGCCCAGCCGGCGGCGGAAGAAATCGAAGACAATCCCGTAAAGCTGCAGGGCAAGTTCAGGATCATAGCGAGCGCCCTCATCACGCATAAAGGCGTGCGCACCGTTCACTTCGTGCCAGCTGAACTTCGCCCCAACCTCGTTCAGCCTCGCCAGCACCTTGGTCCGGCCTTCGAGCGGGGTGTGCGGGTCCTGCCGTCCCCAAATCATCAGCAGCTCGCCTTGGATATCTTTGGCGCGTTCGAGCGAATCGTCCTTCATCCCCTTGCCCAGGCTGCCCTTATGTATGTCCGTCGCATAGAAGCAGGCGGCGCCTCGCACGTCCGAATTCATGGCCGCACGAAAGGCGAGGTGGCCGCCGATGCAGATGCCCATCGCGCCAAGCCGGCACGTACAGTCCTCGCGCGATTTGAGATGGTCCAGAACCGCGCGGGCATCAGCGTCATAGCTGGCCAGTTCCTTGGTGATCTTCCACTGATTGCCCCGGTCGGAGCCAGCCTGGTCGTAGGCAAGAACGGTACCGGCGGGCTCGAACTCGTGATAGATCTCCGGGACGGCAACGATGTATCCGTGACCGGCCAGCATGGCGGCGGTCCTGTGAATGGGCCCGGTGACCTGAAAGATCTCGCTGTAGAAGACGATGCCGGGATATTTTCCCGGCGCGACCGGCCGAAAGATATGCGTCCGCATCGGCCCGTAAGGCGTCGTAAGCTCGACGTGCTCGTTGTCAATAATGATCATGGCCAGTCTTCCTCTCGGAGCGTCAGGTTTGCAAAATCCCGACATTGAATTTCGCAACGTCGGGATTCAATGCGGCAGCATCAAGCGCGGTCAATATCGCCTCACGTGTCTTTGCCGGATCGATGATGGCATCGACCCAGAGGCGTGCCGCTGCGTAGCGGCAGTCGGTCTGCTGATCGTAGGTTGCTTTGATTGAGGCTAGAAGTTCCTGTTTCTCTTCGTCGCTGAGTTTCTTGCCGCCGCGCTCCAGTTGCCGGATTCGAATCTCGACAAGCGTATTCGCCGCCGAGGCTCCGCTCATCACCGCGTAGCGCGCAGTGGGCCACGCGAAGATGAAGCGCGGGTCGTAGGCCTTGCCGCACATGGCGTAATTCCCTGCGCCGTAGGAGCCGCCGATAATCACCGTGATCTTGGGCACGGTCGAGTTGGAGACGGCAGTGACCATTTTCGCGCCGGCGCGGATGATGCCGCTCCACTCGGCGTCGCGGCCCACCATGAAGCCGTTGACGTCGTGCAGGAAGATCAGCGGCACCAGGTTCTGGTTGCAGTCCATGATGAAGCGCGCGGCCTTCTCGGCACTTTCGGCATAGATAACGCCGCCGAACTCAGTGCGTTTTTCTCCGGTGTGGCTTATCTGCGGCTGGTGCCGCTTCTGGTTGGCGACGATCCCGACAGCGTAGCCCCCAATGCGAGCATAGCCACACAAAACAGTGCGCCCATAGTCGGGCTTGTACTCGTCGAACTCGCTCCGGTCGATGATTCGAGCCAGAAGCTCGTGCATGTCATAGGTATTAGCCGCGGCCTTGGCAGGATCGGGATCGAGGAGCGAATACAGATCGCTCGCCGCATACCTGGGGGCGTCTTTTTCTGGATCGTACGACAAGCGATCGAAGGGCGCGCCAGCGCGATGGCCGATCTTCGCAACAAGCGACCGCAGTCGGGCAATGCAGAGGTGATCGTTGGGCTCCTTGTAGTCGACCGTCCCGGAGATTTCCGCATGCATCGTCGCGCCGCCTAGCTCTTCGGCGGAGTATTTCTGCCCGATCGCCGCCTGCACCAGTGCGGGACCGGCAAGGAAGAGTCCGCTGCCTTCAGTCATGAGCACATGATCGGTCATGACCGGGAGATAAGCTCCGCCAGCGACGCACATTCCCATGATGGCGGTGATCTGCGGAATGCCCATCGCCGACATGACCGCGTTGTTGCGAAAGATGCGCCCGAAGTCATCCTGATCGGGAAACACGTCCTCCTGCAGAGGCAGAAAGACACCGGCGGAATCGACGAGGTAGAGCGTCGGTATGCGGTTCTCCATCGCGATCGTCTGTGCGCGCAGCACTTTCTTCGCGGTCATCGGAAAGAACGCCCCGGCCTTCACGGTCGCGTCATTGGCGACGATCATGCACAGGCGTCCGTGAACCCGCCCCAGCCCCGTGACAACTCCAGCCGACGGCGCGCCACCCCACTCCTCGTACATTGCGAAGGCAGCAAAGAGCGACAGCTCAAACAGCTCGGTTTCGGGATCGAGCAGGAGTGCGATCCGCTCCCGGGCAGTCAGCCGCTTCTTCGCGTGCTGAGATTCGATGGCCTTAGCCCCTCCACCCTCACGAATCTCCGTCTGTTGCTGGCGGATCTGACCCACAAGGGCAGTCATGCCCGCGGCGTTGTTGCTGGAGCGTGCAGACCTAGGATCAAGCTTCGATGCGAGCGTGGTGTTCAGCGTGGTGGACTCTGCCATGGCGGACTGGCCAGATTAGCAGGACTGGCCGTCCAGGCAAAAGCGCTTCGCGGATCACCTCGAGACGGGCGCCAGCCTAACGAACGACACAGCCGGCATCGGCAGATCAAAGTCCAGTGTCACCTCTCCCGCTGAGTTCGCCGTGACGATGCTCGCAGGCGCAAGCGTCTGGAGCCCATCCTTCTGATGCAACGCCGCCATCTGCGTTGCGTCGGGCCATTTGGGCGACCCCATCGCCCGCCATGCTCCGTAGACATTGGAATGGTCATTGTCAACGCGGTCATGTTCAAGGTGATACGACGTGCCGGGCGTAAGACCCGACACCGTCAACATCACGTGGCGGTTGAGCGGGACGCTTCCGGCCGCCTTGCTGTGCTGCTGCGTCGCGTTGCTCAGAAGAACCTCAACCTCGCCATCACCACTGCGCGCCGCCAGCACCTTTACCAGACCTCCGAAACCGTCTCCCGAGCCTGTGACGACGAGCCGTTCAGCCCCGAGTTGATGCAGCAGGTAGTAGGCCCAGTAACGCGGCTTACGCAGTCCATCAAGGCCGATGAGGCCGAAGCCTCCATGAAAAATCTCCGTCGGGTCGCCGCTCTCTTCGAAGTAATCGCTGGCCGTCCAGTAGCTGATCGACGCTACCTGATCAAGGCTGTCTTCGATGCCCGATACGGTCGCGGCCGCGCTGTAAGCCATATCGCTCACCTTGTCGCCATATTCAGGAGAGATCCCCCACTCCGTGTAATAAACGGGCACATTAGCGAGTCCGTAGCGACTGAGAAGGGGCCGGTAATCACATGCCGGCAGGTAGTAGTTGTGCAGATCGAGGAAGTCAAGCGGCGTGCTGTGGCCACCGTTCGCAAAATTGTCGCGGGTCACGTGGCGCAGGAACGGCTCCTGAAAAGTGGTGAAAGCGGCGACTGGGCCTCCGACTTTCAGATTTGGATCGACCGATTTCAGAGCCACAGCCGCGTAATCGTAGAGACGAAAATAGTCGTCGCGCGAGCCGCTCCAGAACTCAGGAGTACCGCGGAGATCCGGCTCGTTCCACACCTCGAAGGGCCAGGTCTCCACTTCCTGCCTGCCGTAACGGTCGATAAGATGCTGCGCCAGCGCCGCCACCAGCGCGCCCCATTTTTTGTAGTCCTTGGGCGGAGAACTGCTGGCCTGGTATTTAAAAATCCTGGGCGCGGTTGCGTGCGCAGCAAGCGCCTCCGGCATGAAACTCAGTTCGACAAAGGGCTTGAGCCCATCGGCGCGAAGCATGTCGTAGAGCTTGTCTACCTTCGTGAAATCGTAGTGTGGATGCCCCGCGCTGTCCTCAGTGTAGACGCTGGGGTCGTCCATAAGAATGCCGTGGGCGCGGATGTATTGAATACCCAGGGTATCGTGTGCAAGCTTGTTGCCGGCGCGCAGCCCTGCTCCCGCGGTTTTCACATGTTCGTTCAGATCGCCCTTGAACATGTAGCTCAGATGTTCAGAGCCAAGCGCGATCTCCCACTTGTGTGCGAGCGGGCCAGTCGACTTGCCGGCATCGACGCGAATCTGTATCCCAGGCTCTTGACCCGATATCGCTAGAGCTGTCGCCGACACCGTGATCCCCTGCGGGCTCCACGCGCTGCCATCGTTTCCGCGCACCCGGTAGTAGTAGGTATGACCCGGCCGGATATCCGAGTCGACCCACGGACCGTGCGGCACCCGTCCGAAGGGCTCGCCCGGGAAATACCTCTCCAGTGCATACACGACGACTATCGGTGCGACTCCGAAAACCGAACTCGCCAGCGAAAACGGCCCATCAGGGCGGCTGCTGCGCAGAACCTGGTAGCAGAGGGCGCTGGGAATGGGGGTCCAGTCAATCGAGATTATCCCCTGCCCGGCGGTGGCCCGCACTTCAGTCACCGGCGAAAGTAGCCTCGATTGGGGGAGGGAAGGGGGCGGAACGTACCTCAACCAGAGAAGAACGCTGAGACCGAGAACGAAGCCTGTTCCTAATACTACGAGCAGGGCCTTGAGCCCCAGCCGCAACCATCTCCCCAAGCGCGCATTCCTCCATCACACCCGGTTTCACGGGATTGACGTCCAAGGAAGGTAGTCTACTCGAATCACCATCGGCGCAGTGACTTATCGTTCTCTACGATCCACTCGGCGCTACTCCTCGCAGACCGAGCGCGTCCGCGTTGCGCTGCATGGCTTGGATGCAGAAGGCAATGTGATCCTCCAGCGGCACGTCGAGTTCGGCCGCGCCCGTGGTAATGTCGTCCCGGTTGACGCCGCGGGCAAATGCCTTGTCCTTCATCTTCTTTTTTACCCCTGCCACATCCACATCAAAAATTGACTTTGTGGGTTTGACCAGAGAGCAGGCAGTGAGAAAGCCCGCCAGCTCGTCACACGCGAAGAGCGCCTTGGCCAGGTGCGTCTCGCGCGGCACGCCCGAATATTCGGCATGTCCGAGGATTGCCGTGCGAATCGCTTCGGGCCAGCCCTGCTCGCTAAGGAGGCGGTTACCGACAAAGGGATGCTCTTCGAGAGACGGATGTCGTTCGTAGTCGAAATCGTGGAGCAGTCCGGTCATCGAATAGATCTCGACAAATGCATCACGCTCGCCGTCGGTTAGTTCGCGCGCGTCAGCCGCGCGTTCGCCGTACGCGCGGACACAGGTTTCAACCGCAAGCGCATGTTTGATGAGGCTGGGCGACTGCGTCCATTGCTGAAGCAGTTCCCATGCGCGTTCGCGTGTGTACGTCTCATTGGCCATCGTCAAGCCTCTCCTGGCAAAATTCCGTTTTTGGGTTTCTTAGGGTTTCTTAGGGTTTTCTTCGGCTGACTCACAGTTTTCACTTGACAACAAAGATACCCCGGATGCAAGCTGAATCACAGTTGGACGGGATAGCGGGCTATAATTTGCTGCCTCTTCCAGCATGGAGAGCCTGCTCTGGCACTCCGTACAACTTATGGCAACTATCTTAGCCACCGTCGAAGCACGTGAGGTGCTTCGCTGCGAACACTGCAGTCTGGTGCAATTCCGAACGGCGAATTCACTCTGCAGGCGCTGCCACAAACCACTCGAAATCGAAGAGCCGGAACCGCAATTGCCTCAGCTGGTGGTGGCAACTGCAAGCGCTCCTGCCAGCGAAGACGAGATCAACGTCGCCAAGGCTGTTCGCGACATCCGCCGCGCACGCGGGCTGAGCCAGCGTCAGCTTGCGGGTCGCATGCAGGTGCCCCGAACCTACATCTCGAAGATCGAGAACGCCAAGGCGATGCCGACGCTGTCTTCGCTCGAAAGACTGGCCAACGCGCTTGAGGTCGATATCTGTGCGCTGCTGCGCGATGCGCGTAGCCGTGCTCAGGCGGAGACTGCAGCCATCATGTCCGATCCGTTTCTCGCAGAGATCGCAACCATGGTGTCGCACCTCGACGGCTTTCAGCGGTCGATGGTCCTGAATCAGGTTCGGGAGATGGCCTCGGGGCGCAGGCGCATGGCGTAAGGTCGCGACGTCCGTTGCCTGCCACGGTCGAACAGCTCGATACAATCGAGCAATATGGCAATGCGTCCCATCGACCCGGGCGGCAGCTCGGCGAAAGAAATCTACAAGCTGATGATCGGAATGATCGTTCCCCGCCCGATCGCGTTCGTCTCCAGTCTCGACGAGAACGGCGTCCGCAACCTTGCGCCCTTCAGCTATTTCATGGCCTGCACGGCTGATCCGCCCGTGGTGTGCTTCGTGAGCTCTTACCGCAAAGCCGCGACTCCGACAAAAGACACGTTGCGCAATATCTCCGCGACAAAGGAGTTCGTCGTGAATATCGTCTCGGAAGACTTCGCCGACAAGATGAATCTCACCTCTGCCGAAGTAGCTCCCGAGGTAGACGAGTTCGAGCTGTCGGGTCTGACTGCCGTCGCCAGCGAACTGGTCCGGCCGCCGCGCGTAGGCGAGAGCCGGGCGCAGATGGAATGCCGGTTACGACAGCTGTTGCCGATTGGCGCCCCACCGGGAGGCGGCACAGTGATCTTTGGAGACGTCTTGCGTTTTCACGTGGATGAGGCCATCGTCGACAACTACAAGATCGATCCCGCGAAGCTTCACGCCATCGGCAGAATGGGTGGTCCGACCTACGTCCGCACCCATGACCGCTTCGACATGGCCCGCCCAAAATGACGAGGCGTCATGAGCCTGTCAAGATGCATGCCGGGACAAAGCCGATGATGTGAATCTTCTCCTAGTGTCATTGCGGCTGGGCCGGCCGGCGTGCTACGGTCGAGTCAGGGCATTTTGGAAAATTTCGTTCCCTTTTTCGACGACGCGGGGCCACCGCTCCCTGCGGGTCGCATTGACTCGAGCGGCTCCAATTGACCAAGTTTCCGACAATGCCATAGGGGAAGCGTTGCTTAACTTCAGCCGTGTTCATGAACTGCCGCCCGATGAATTGGCCATCTATCGCCGCCTCGACGCTGGGCGTTTGCCCGAACATGTGGCCATCATAATGGACGGCAACGGCCGCTGGGCCGGCAAGCGACGCCTCAAGCGGTTTCTGGGTCATCAGCAGGGCGCCGAATCGGTTCAATATGTCGTAGAGACGGCTTCTCGCATCGGCCTGCCCTGGCTCACGCTCTATGCCTTCTCGCTTGAGAACAACCTGAAGCGTCCCCGGACCGAAGTCAGCTTTCTGATGCGGCTGCTGCGCACCTATCTGACCAACAACGTGCAGCGGATGAATGACAACAATGTCCGCATTCAATACATCGGCCGCACCGACGAGTTGGACAAGGAAGTCCGCGAGCGCATGGAGTGGGCTGCTAATGCGACCAAGCACAATACCGGCACAGTGCTCACCCTGGCACTCAACTACGGCTCCCGCTCGGAACTGGTAGACGCCTTCCGAGCGCTTTCAGCCGAGATAAGCCGGCGCGAGCTACGGGCGGAAGACATCACCGAGCAGGACATCCAGCGCCATCTCTACACCGCACACATGCCCGATCCGGATCTGCTGATCCGCACCTCGGGAGAGATGCGCATCTCCAACTTCCTGCTTTGGCAGATCGCTTACGCGGAAATTTTCGTCACCGATCGCCTCTGGCCCGACTTTCGCGGCATCCACATGCTCGAGGCAATCGAGGATTTCCAGAAGCGAGAACGCCGCTACGGCGGCCTCGCAGACGGATCGGAGTCGGACGACGTCGCTTCCCTTCCGGCGAACACTCTGGTCCCTCGATAGCGCATCACGCGCTCATATGCTCCCACGCCTCAGGCCGGCCGATCCTTCCGCACGCCGCGCTTATTTCCCCCCGACTTTCGAAACCCGCTACCATGTTGCAATGTTTTGAGGCTGTAGTTGGAACTGTTGAGGGAAGAAAAAATGCGATCAGTCGTTTGTGCTTTCTGCCTGGTTATTTTGTCCACCGCCGCAGCTCCTGCTATCGCGCAGGATGCAACAGCTCAGACTCCACAACAGACCGCGTGGACAGTCCTGAATGCAGGTCTTGAGGACAACAGCACCGACGTTCGGGTGAGAGCAGTGCGCGTGCTCGGCGAATTAAGCGACGACAGAAAGGCCGAAGATGCCGCTCTGTCAGCGCTGAAAGACGACAAGCAGCCGAGAGTGCGTGCCGCAGCGGCTCAATCGCTAGGGGAAATGGGAGCGAAAGATGCGAAGACGCAGCTGCAGGCAGCCTTTCAGGACACGGACCCTTCCGTAATCATCGCCGCCGCCCACTCGCTGGTCCAACTTGGAGACGACAGGGGATACGACGTCTACTATGCCGTTCTCACCGGACAGCAGAAGACCGGCACGA
>Ga0335074_10013262_pt1 | contig 11584 bp, 10 predicted proteins | sample Lox_Sample_23_FD_206715 | JGI IMG/M metagenome (GOLD analysis project Ga0335074, IMG submission 206715) | Soil microbial communities from Loxahatchee National Wildlife Refuge, Florida, United States - Lox_Sample_2.3 | ecosystem: Environmental > Terrestrial > Soil > Wetlands | place: USA...
ATTTGCAGGAGCAGCAGGGCTTGCACCACAATGGGGGGCTGGCGATGAGGCTCGCCGTAACCGCGGAACGTGTCGCTAATGGCCTCTGCAACCTCGCCCGGGAGACCCGGCGGGCTTACAGGAGGCAGGCTGTGACAGACGTGGCGCCGGAGCCGCCCGGCAAAAGTATCGGGGGCACACTGCCCCTATCCCAGGTCGCGGGTGCGGACCAGTGAACGGAACCCTCCCCATACCCGTCATTCAGTTCTTGCAGGTCGCGACCATCGCGCTTGCGGCACCTGGGATCTCGGGCGTGATCGCGCGGGTGGAGGCGCGGTTGCAAGGCCGCGTCGGCCCGCGGGTACTGCAGCCGTACTACGACCTGGCCAAGCTGCTGCGCAAGGAGGCCCTGGCACCCGAGGGTGCCAGCTGGGTGTTCCTGGCCGCGCCGGTCGGCGCGGCGGCGTGCTACCTCACCGTGCCGCTGCTGATACCGGTGCTGACCAGCTTCGGCCTGCCGCTCGGCTACATGGGCGACATCCTCGGCGGCGGGCTCATCCTCGCGCTGGCCAGCTTCCTGGTCGCGATCGCCGCCTCGGAGACCGGAAGCCCGTACGCCCAGCTCGGCGCCAGCCGGGCGAAGACGTTCAGCGCGATCACCGAGCCCGTCGTGCTGTTTGTGATCTTCGTGGTCGCGCTGGTGACCGGGACCGACCTGCCGTACGCGCTGGCCGCCACCGTGCGCTCATCGGCCAGCCAGATCGTCCGGCCCGCGCACCTGCTCGCCGCGGCCGCGCTGTTCATGGTGATCCTCGCGGAGACCGGCCGGATCCCGGTGGAGACGCACACCGGGACCAACGAGTTCGGGATGATCGAGGAGGCCCGGCCGTTCGAACACTCCGGCCCCTACTTCGCGCTGCTGAAGTGGGGCTCGTGGATGAAGCAGCTGATCCTGTACACGATCCTGCTCAACGTGTTCGTCGCGCCGTGGGGCCTGGCCGCCACCGCGCAGGCAGGGGACGTGGCGCTGGCGATCGTGGCGCTGGTGGGGAAGGCCGTGCTGCTGGGGATCGTCGTGGCTGTCATCGACAACTCGTTCGCCAAGCTGCGCCTTTTCAAGATCACCGAATACGTCTCCGCGGCGTTCCTGCTCGCGGTGCTCGGCGTGTTCACGCTCTACCTGGGGGGTGGCTGATGTCGGCCACGGCTGCGGTCGCCGCACCGAGCGTCTACTCCGGAGGCTCGAGCGTGATCGCGCTCGGCGTGCTGCTGGCGGAGTTCGGCATGTTCCGCCAGGCGCTGCTGCGGGACCAGGTGCGCCTGTACGCCGTGCAGTCCGGGCTGATCTCGGTGCTCGCGATCCTGGTCGCGGCCGTGCGGCACCTGCCGGACCTGTACGTGCTGGCCGGGCTGTCTGCGGCGCTGAAGGTCGTGATCGTGCCGATCGTGCTGCGCCGGCTGCTGCGCGGCATCGGCCGGGCAGGCGAGGATGAGCCGGCGGCGGGCTGGACCGAGATCGCCGGCAGCGGCTCGCTGAGCCTGGCAAACACCGTGCTCCTCGCGATCGCCGTCGCGGCGTTCGGGTTCTTCTCGGTCCGCGCCCTGAACATTCATAGTTCCGTCCTCCCGGTCACCGCGCTGGAGATCTCGGTGTCGGTGGCGCTGGTCGCGTTCGTCCTGATGATCACGCGGCGCGACGTGGCGTCGCAGGCGATTGGCTTCCTGTCGCTGGAGAACGGGATCTCTCTTGCGGCCCTGGTTGTGGCGGCCGGCCTGCCGCTGATCCTCGAGGTGGCGTTCCTGTTCGACCTGCTGGTGGCAGTCGTCGTGTTCGAGTTGCTGATCCGGGTGCACCACGGCCGCGCCGAGTCGCTGTCCACCGCCGACCTGACCAGCCTGCGGGGGTAGCCGATGCTCGCCGTCATCCTGCTGCTGCTCATCCTGCCGTTCGCCGCGGCAGCGGTGTCGCTGCGCGCCCCGGACCGGGTGGCCGAGGCGGTCACCGCTGTCACCGGCGTGGCTTCCTTCGGGCTGGTGCTCGCGCTGGTTCCCGCGGCCGCCCACCACGACCTCGACTACCTGTCTTACCTGCGTATCGACGCGATCAGCGTCGTGTTCCTGATGGCCACGAGCTTCCTGTACGCCGCGGTCGCGGTGTACTCGATCGGCTACCTCGCGCCAAGCCGGCGCAGCCGCGAGCCGGGCTTCACCCGGTACTCCCGGCGCTTCTACGCCGGCCTGAACCTGTTCGCGTGGACGATGATGGCCGCGCCGATGATGAACAACCTGGCGCTGCTGTGGATCGCGGTCGAGGTCACTACCGTGATCTCGGCCCTGCTGGTCGCGATCGAGAACACCGACGGCGCCGCCGAGGCGGCCTGGAAGTACATCCTGATCGCCTCGGCCGGGCTCGGCCTGGCGCTGCTGGCGACGATCTTCGCGTACTACGCCGGTGCTCAGGTGCTCGGCCAGCACTACGACCTCTCGTTCACCTCGCTGCTGCAGGCGGGCGCCAGGCTGCCGCACACGCCGGTGCGACTGGCGTTCGTGCTCGCCGTGCTCGGGTTCGGCACCAAGATGGGCCTGTTCCCGGTGCACACCTGGCTGCCCGACGCACACTCCGAGGCACCCACCCCGGTGTCCGCGCTGCTGTCCGGCTCACTGCTCGCGGTCAGCTTCTACGCGATCCTGCGCTACTACCAGGTCGCGGCGGCCGCGGTCGGCCCGGCCTTCCCCCGCGACGTGCTGCTGGTCTTCGGCATCGCGTCGCTGCTGCTCGCCGCGCTTTACCTGCTCGATCAGCGCGACGTGAAGCGAATGCTCGCCTACTCCAGCGTCGAGCACATGGGCATCCTGGCGATCGGGGTGAGCTTCGGTGCCCCGATCGCGCTGGCCGGGGTGTTCCTGCACGTGCTCGCGCACGCCGCGGCCAAGGCCAACGCGTTCATGGGCGCCGGGGTGCTGGTGCACAAGTTCGGCAGCAAGCGCATCTCCGGGATAACTGGCGGCCTTGACCTGCTGCCCTGGAGCGGGCCCCTGTTCGGGATCGCGATCCTCGCCCTGTGCGCGATGCCCCCGTTCGGGATCTTCCGGAGCGAATTCGAGATCGTTCAGGGCGGTTTTTCGAGTGCCCGTTACGCGACGCCAGCCGTGCTGATCGTACTGGTAACGCTGGCCTTTTTCGGGCTCACGGTCGCGGCGAACCGGATGCTCCTCGTCCCGGCGCGCGGTGGGGCGAAGAGCCTGACGCGCGGCGAGCCGAGCGCCTGGATGGTGGTGCCTGTGGTCGCGGGGGTCGCCGCGCTGCTGGTGCTCGGCATCCATCCGCCGGCCGAGCTGACGGGGCTGCTGTCCCGTGCCGTGCACCAGCTAGGGACGGCGTCATGAGGGTAGCTCCAGACACCGTGACCGCGCTGTGGGACCGGCTGGCCGACGAGGTGATCGCCGGCCGCAGGTTCGCGGACCTGTTCGGCACCGCGCAACCCGAAGGGCTCGTGCTGTCCGCTCACCTGGCTAGTGGCGACGGCGTCACGCTGGCGGAGGCCGTGTTGCCCGCCACCGCCACCAGCTATCCGGCGCTAACCCCGCGACTCGGCGCCGCATTCTGGTACGAGCGAGAGATCGCCGACATGTTTGGCGTGATCCCGCAGGGGCATCCGCGCTCAGAACCCCTGCTGCTGCCGCAGCCGCCCGATGGCGCGCTGCGGCCGAGGCCGGGAGAGGCGGGCGGCCCGGCGGTCATCGAGCCCGACCCACAGGCCCTGCCGCTACACGTGGTCGGCCCCGGGCTGTTCACGATTCCGCACGGCCCGGTACGATCGGGAGTCCTCGAGTCGATCGAATACCTGGTCGAGACGCCGGGCGAGGACATACCGCACCTGAACATGCGGGTCTTCTACAAGCACCGGGGCCTGGAGAAGCGGTTCGAGGGGATGACGGCGGCCGACGGCGTGCTGCTCGCCGAGCGCGTCGAGGGCACGGCAACCGTCGCGCACGCGCTCGCGTACTGCCACGCCCTGGAACGAATCGGCGAGGCCGAGGTGCCCTGGACCGCGGCGCTGGTCCGCGTGCTGCACGCGGAGCTCGAACGGCTGGCCTGCCATCTGGACGTCGCGGTCCGGCTCGCCGACGCCGCCGGGCTCGCCGTGGCCACCGCGCGATTCGGTTGGCACAAGGAACGCGTGCTGCGGCTGGTCGGCCAGGCCTGCGGCAGCAGGTTCGGGCGCGGCGTGGTCGTGCCCGGCGGGGTGAACCGGCTGCCGCTGACCGGGCCCGGCGAGCTGCTGTCCGAGATCGGCCAGCTGGACAAGGCGGTGACCGACGACGTCACCGCGCTGATGGGCACGGCGTCGTTCCTGGACCGGCTGCGCCGCACCGGCCCGCTCCGGCCGGAACGCGCGCGCGAGCACGGCGCGCTCGGCCCTGTCGGCAAGGCGTCGGGGTACTCCGACGACGCCCGCGAGTTCCGGCCATACGACGCCTACCCGTCGCTCGGGCTGCGCCAGCCCGCACCGCGGGCGGCGGGCGACGCACTGGACAGGCTGCGGGTGCGCTGGGACGAGGTGGCCCAGTCCTTCCACCTGCTCCGCCAGGTCGCCGACGAACTGGCCGAGGCACCCGAAAAGCCGTTGCGGGCCGAGTGCGACGTGACCGACGGGCGAGCGGTCGGCTGGGCCGAGGCCCCGCAGGGCGAGGTGCTGTACGACGTGCGTCTGGAACGCGGCCGGATCACCCGGTGCCATCCGCGCTCCGCCTCGTACCACAACCTCGTGCTGATGCACGAACTGTTCGCCGGCGACATCCTTACCGATTTCCCGTTCATCGAGGCGAGCCTCGGCCTTTCCGTTGCGGGGGTGACACGCTAGATGTGGGCGCTGCGAGGTCTTCGCAACGGCGTGGTCACCACCCGCTGGCCGGCCAGGCCCGACCCGTACGCGTCCGCCGTGCGCGGGCCCGCCACGGTGCTGGCCCAGCCGGAGGACACCGACGACCAGATCGAGCGGCTCTGCCCGACCGGGGCGATCAGCAGCGCCGACGGGCGCGTGTACCTTGACCGGGGCCGGTGCGTGCAGTGCGGGCGCTGCGTAAACGCCCGGCCCGATGTGTTCGGCTGGTCCGACGGAACCCCCGCAGCCGCGCTCTCGCGCGGCGCACTCGTGGATCCCGAGTTCGAGGAGACGCCAGAGCGGCTGGACGCGTTGCGTAGCGGCCTGAAAACCAGAACCGCTGCGCTTCGCCGGTCCGTGCACCTGCGGCACGTAGACGCCGGCTCGGATGGCACAGAAGAATGGGAAATCCTCGCCCTGTTCAACCCGGTCTATGACGTGCACCGGCTCGGCATCTTCCTGACCGCTAGCCCGCGGCATGCCGACATCCTGCTGGTGACCGGGGCCGGAGCGCGGGGGATGGCCGAGCCCCTGGGACAGACCTATAAGGCCATGCCGGAGCCAAAGGTCGTGATAGCGGTCGGCACCGACGCGGTGAGCGGCGGGCTGGCCAGCCCGTCGTACGCGGTGATAGGGGGGATCGGCGGGATCGTGCCGGTCGACGTCTGGGTCCCCGGCTCGCCCCCGACGCCGTTCAGCATCCTGCATGCGCTTCTGCTCGCGCTGGGACGCCTGCCGGCCCGGGCCGTCGAAGGAGCACGTTCATGACCGGGTTCTCCGCCGTCCTCGTCGCCGGACTTGCTCTGCTCGCCGTTGCGGCCGCCGTCGATCTCGTTGTGGGGCCCAGGCGGCACCTGCTCTCGGCGCTGCCATTCGTCACCGGCGCGGCCGGGTCGGTGTGCCTGGTGGTCGGCGGGGCCGGCGCGCTGGCGGGGCACCGGGCCAGGATCTGGCCGGCAAACGTGCTCGGGTCCGGTACCGCGGGGCTGTCAGCCGACCGGCTGTCCGGGCTGTTCCTGGTGATCGCATTCGGCGCGGCGGCCTGGGTGTCGCTCGGCTTCGCGAACTGGGCGCGCCGCGGCGGGACCGAGAGGCGCGGGCTCGGCGCCTTTTACGCGCTCGCGCTCGCCGCGGTCGCCGTATTCCTGACCGCGGGGGACGCGTTCACGCTGCTGTTCGCGTGGGAGATGCTGACCCTCGCGTTCTACCTGCTAGCCGGGTTCGAACGCGGCAAGCCGGACCGGCCCGCCGCCGCGCTGATCACGCTCGCGTTCGGCAAGGCCAGCGGCATGGCCCTGCTCGCGGGCTTGCTGCTGCTCGCGGCGCGATCGGGCTCGCTGGCCGTGGCCAGCTTCGCCCATGTGCCAGCGGGCGGCGTGCGCACCACCGCGCAGGTGCTGCTGCTGGCGGGCTTCGCGGTCAAGGTCGGCCTCGTCCCGTTCCAGGTCTGGCTGCCGCGCGGGTACGCGGCCGCGCCGGGCCCGGCCAGGGCCGTCATGGCCGGCGTTGGGGTCAACGTCGGCTTCTACGGGATGTGGCGAACGCTGGCGGTGCTCGGCCCGCCGCCGGACTGGGCGACCGGCACGCTGCTCGTGCTGGCCGGGCTGACCGCGGTGCTCGGGATCGCGCACGCCGCGGTGCAGAACGGGTTGCTGCGGGTGATCGCGTACTCCAGCGTGGAGAACGCGGGGCTGATCCTGGCCGGGTTCGGCGTTGCCCTGGTCGGGGCCACCATTGGTGACCGGCTCCTTGTCGCCGCCGGGCTGCTGGCCGCGACCTTGCAGGTGATCGCGCACAGCGCGGCCAAGGCGCTGCTGTTCACCGCCGCCGCGGGCATGGAGTCCGCGGCCGGTACCGACAACCTCGACGCGCTGCGGGGTGTCGCGCGGCTTGCGCCGTGGCGCGGCACGGGCCTGGCCATCGGCGGTCTGACCCTGGCCGGGCTGCCTCCCACCGCCGGGTTCGTCTCCGAATGGTTCCTGCTCGAGGCGCTGATGCAGCAGTTCCGCGTGCCCGGGCTCGGCTTCCGGCTGGTGCTCGCGGTCACCGGGGCGGCAGTCGCGCTCACAGCGGGCTTCGCTGGGGTCACGTTCGTGCGCCTGATCGGCATGGTGGTGCTCGGGCAGCCCCGGCCCGTTCGCCCGGACCTAGGCGATCTCCGCGTCGGCGGCCGCGCGGCGATCGTGGGCCTCGGCGCCGCCTGCCTGGCGCTGGCTGCGGTGACGCCGCTGGAGATCCGGGTGGTTGCCGCTGGGCTCTCGCCGATCGTGCCCGCCACGGCGACCAGCGGGGCGCTGAAGTCGCCGTGGGTGTTGCAGCCAGTGTTCGCCGGCTTCTCGATCCTCTCGCCGTCCTGGCTGTGGATCGCCATGCCGTGCCTGTTCCTGATCGTGGTGCTGCTCACGCTGGGCCTGTCCGGCCGACGGCTGCTGCGGGTGCGGCGGGTGCCTGCCTGGCGGTCGGCAACCGCGGGCGTGACCGGATCGGCCCGCTACACCGCGTTCGGCTTCGCGAACCCGACCCGCCGGGTGCTCGCCAGCGTGCTGCACACCAGGACGGATGTGCGGCGGATCGACGCGGCGGAGAGCGCCGCCCACGTGGGGTACGAGTCGGACGTGATCGAGGTGGTCGGCTGGTACCTGTACCGGCCGTTGCGCCGTCCACTCCTGGCCCTAGGGGCAGCCGCCAGGCGGCTGCAATCCGGGCGCCTGGACGCGTATCTCGCGTACATGCTGATCGCGCTCATCGCTGTGCTGTCCGTGGTGATCGCGCTCGCCTGACCCGCGATCGTGTTCGGCCGGGCACTTGTGACCGGGCCGTGTTGGCACCCACAATGGCCTCGGCGATGAGGCTCGCCGTAACCGCGGGATGACAGCTCGCTGATGGCCTCTATCCGTGCCTGCCCGACGATGGAGGAAGTCATGGTGCTGAGAATGGCGGCGGGACCGAGGTGACGGCGTGAGCGCGGGGCCGTTCCGCCGGGTACTCGTCGGCTGGGACGCGTCGGCCAACGCCACAGAGGCGCTCAGCGCAGCCGCGGCGATCGTCGGCAGCGGCGCCGGACACGTGGTCGCACTCACCGTGGTTCCCGCTGGTCAGGGTGCCGAGGCAGCGGACGAGCAGCGCAGCGGCCGGGCCGCGATCAGGCGGCGTGCCGAGGAGCGCTTCGAGCGGGTACGCGGCAGCGCGGCGGCCGACGTCCGGATGAGCCTTCATATCGTGGAGGACCGCCAGGTCGGCCGGGCGGTCTGCGCATACGCTGCCGAGCACGGCTTTGATCTGCTCGTGCTGGGCCGGCACGGTGACGGCGGGACCCTGCGCTCACGTCTCGGCCGGGTCGCCGAGACAGCGGCGCGGGACAGCCAGGTTCCGGTGCTGCTGCTGGGCGCTCCCTGAGCTCACGCGTCGCCGCGACGGTCAAGAACGGCGGCCATGCGCTCCACCATCTCGGCCATGATGGGCTGCGGCGTCGCGAAGTTGACCCGGAACTTTCCCGCGCCCCCAGCGCCGAACGCTGGTCCATCCACCACCGTGACATGCGCGCGGTCGGTAACCAGCTCGCCCGGCGAACCGGGCAGGTCCAGCGCGGTGCAGTCGAGCCAGGCCAGGTAGGTGCCGTCGGGCGGGCGGTAACGGACCTGCGGCAGGTGCCGGGTGAGCAGGCCGGCGAGCAGTCGGCGGCTGTCATCGAGGTAGCCGACGACGTCGTCCAGCCACTGTCCGCCGCGGGTGTAGGCGGCGATGTTGGCGACAACGCCGGGGTTGCTGGCGCCGTGCGTGGCGAAGAAGGCCAGCTCATCCCAGTGCCGCCGGTGGGCCTCGCTGCCGAGGATCACCTGCGCGCACTTGAGGCCGGGCAGGTTCCACGCCTTGGAGGCGGACGTCGCGGTCAGCGTGTGCGCCGCGGCGGCGTCGGAGGTGGATGCGTACGGGATGTGCCGGTTCCCCGGGTAGACCAGCGGGCCGTGGATCTCATCGGCGAAGACCCGCCCCCCGCGGTCATCGACGACGCCGGTCAGCTCCGCCATCTCGTCCACCGTGAACACGCGCCCCAGCGGGTTGTACGGGTTGCAGAAGATCAGCAGATGCCCGCCGCGGCGGAACGCGTCGTCGATCGCGTCGAGGTCGAGCGTGAAGAAGCCGGCGTCGTCGGCGCGCATCCGCACCTGGATGATCTCGCGACCCAGGAATGGGGGCACGGCCAGGAACGGCATGTACGCGGGCGTGGGCAGGATGACGGGAGACCCCGGCCGCGAGAAGCACGTGATCGCGATCTGCAGCGCTCGGAGGACGTCCGGTGTGTGCCGGACCTGCGCCGGGTCGACCTCCCATCCGTAGCGGGTCCGCTGGAACTGCGCGCACGCCGCGGCGAGCTCGTCGGCCAGAGGCGACGGCAGGTAGCCGAACTTGGCGTCCCGCGACAGCCCGGCGAGAGCGTCGAGGATCGCCGGGGCGGCGCCGAAGTCCATCTCCGCGACGCCCGCGCCGAACCCGCTCGGGCCCGGGACCGTCCATTTGACGCTGCCGCGGGCGCGAAGCTCGGCCACCGTGGTGGCGTCGATGACGTCGCTGAGGTTCAACGAGGATGGCACCCGCCGTAGATGACGTTGTCGAGGTGCTTCCAGTAGACGTCGACGCCCGAGAACCCGGCCGACCGCAGGTAGCCGAGCTGCTGGTCAAGCGGGATGATGTAGCGGACGTGGTTTTCCCAGCGGGCCTGCTCATCGGGCGTGCGGTGCAGCCGCCTGCTCGCCGTTTCGGGATCATCGAGGTCGCCGGCCCGCCGCCAGGCGGCCTCCACGACCGGGTCGTCTGTGCGCACCGGGTCGTAGTTCAGGTACCAGCCGCCCGGGACGAGGCGAGCGAAGATCTCGTTGAACAGGTCCTGCTTGCGCTCGTCGGGCAGGTGGTGCACGCACATCGAGGTCACCACCGCGTCCAGCGCCGCCGGGATCGCTTCGGGCCACTGGCCGGTCATCATGTCGAACTCCACGTAGCGGTACCGCCCGGCGAACGGCTGCATGTCGCGCTCGCCCGCGCGCATCATCTCCGCTGAGAAGTCGGCGAGGATCGCCGCGGCGCCCGGGCGGTGGGCAAGGATCGCACGCGACGCGGCACCCGTCCCGGCTCCCAGGTCCAGGAACGTGAACGAATCCTCCGCGCCGAAGGGCAGGAGCAGTGCCATGAGCCGTCGCTGCGCTGCGCGCTTCGGTTCCTGGCGCTCCGCCTCTGTCGCCCAGTTCCGTATGACCTCTGGGGATTGCCAGATGGCCGCGTTCATGTCCGGCCCCGATTGCTCCATGAGCGGAAGGTTACCGAGCCGCCCGAGCGCGTTTCGGTTGCCAGGTCCAGAGTTGTCCCGTGTATCCTAGGAGGAGTAACGCGATGAGGCTCGCGTAACGCCTGCGCCTCGTTTTGCGGCCCGAGCTAATGGCCTCTACCTGCACGGACGCCTTGAGCGTCACCGACAGGTGGAGGTCATTTTGTCTGTTCCGGTCCTGGTCCAGGTGCTGCAGAGCCTCGTGGTCCTGTGCTTCGCACCGCTGTACGCGGGGGTGCTCACCAGGGCCGAGGCGATGCTCGCGTCCCGGCGCGGGCCGAGTGTATTGCAGCCGTATCGGGATCTGGCCAAGCTGCTGCGCAAGGGCAGCGTGATCAGTGACCAAGCATCGTGGATCTTCCGGATCACCCCGTTTGTCGTATTCGCCTGCTACCTGACCGTGTCGGTGATCGTGCCGATCATCACGAATACCCCGCTGCCGCTCGCGTTCCTCGCGGACCTGATCGGCGGCGCGTTCGTGCTGACGCTGGCCAGCTTCATGACGTCGCTGGCCGGGCTGGACACGGCGAGCCCGCCCGGCGGCCTGGGTGCGAGCCGCGCGAGCTGGGTCGGCAGCATGGCCGAGCCAGCCCTGATCCTGGTGTTCTTCACCGTCGGCGCGGTCTCGGCATCGGACAACCCGTACCTGATGAACCACGCGATCGCGTCCTCGCCGTACGCGCTGGTCCTGCCCACGCACGTGCTCGGTCTCGTCGCGTTCTTCATGATCGTCCTGGTGGAGAACGGGCGGATTCCGATTGACAACCCCGGCGGAACCACTGAGATATCGATGATCGAGGAGAACCGGGTGCTCGAGTACTCGGGCCGCGGGTACGCGCTGATGAAGTGGGGGAGCTGGATGAAGCTCTTCCTGATGTCCTCGATCTTCATGAACGTGTTCGTGATCCCCTGGGGCCTCGGCACCTCGGCAGACCTGCCGTCGGCGCTGCTAGCGATTCCGATCCTGCTCGGCAAGCTCGCCCTGTGCGGCCTGGCGATCGTGGTCATCGACACCTCGTTCGCCAAGCTGCGCTTCTTTCGCATCGCGGAATTCCTGGGTGCATCGTTTCTGCTGGCCCTGGTCGGCGTCGCCACGTCCTACGTGATCGGGGCGTGAACCGATGCAGAGCCTGTCAGCCACCAGCGCCGCGGGTGTGCTGCTCGACCTGTCCGGCGTACTGATTCTGCTGCTGTCGTTCGCATGCCTGGGCTCCAAGCTGTTTAACAGGTACCTGACCTACTACGGCGCCCAGTCGGTGGTGCTGTCGTTCGCAGCCGGTGTCGCCGCCTACGCGTTTGGAAGCATCGAGCTGTGGATTCTGGCCGTGGCCACCCTCGCGATCAAGGGCATCGGGATCCCGGTGTCCGCACGCCGGCTGCTCATCCAGCGGCTGGAGCT
>Ga0335074_10013263_pt1 | contig 11584 bp, 8 predicted proteins | sample Lox_Sample_23_FD_206715 | JGI IMG/M metagenome (GOLD analysis project Ga0335074, IMG submission 206715) | Soil microbial communities from Loxahatchee National Wildlife Refuge, Florida, United States - Lox_Sample_2.3 | ecosystem: Environmental > Terrestrial > Soil > Wetlands | place: USA: Florida...
CGACGCCACGCTCTGGATCGGTCAGCGCCTCCAGCGCTGCCACCATCGGTGCGAGGGCGGAGATGGCCGAGGCCCCCAACGCCCGAGAAGGGCCGACATGGGCTGTTACTCCGGTGGCTCGGACATACAGCGCCCCGACAGCACCCCGCCCAACCACGACTTTACCGCCCGGTCGGCAGGGCTCCAGCGTCAGGCAGACATCCGATTGCCGCGCCTCCTGTTCGATCCAGGCGCGGCTGCCGGGACTGCCGATCTCCTCATCCGGCACGATCAGCACGGTGATCGTGCCTATGCCAGGCAACGGGTCTTTCAGCAGGACTCGCAATGCGTGCAGCGCCATCACGACGCAGGACTTCATGTCGCCGACCCCCGGCCCGGTCAGGAAAGTGCCGTCATTGGCGAACGGCCAATCCGTCACGGTGCCGGCGGGCCACACCGTGTCGGCGTGGCCTAGCACCAGCAGGCGTTTGCCGTTGCCCAGCTCGCGTCGAGCGGTGAGCTGATCGCCGCGGCCGGGCAGCGGCATGCGTTCAATGGCGAAACCCGTGCCGGCGAGGAATTCGGCGAAGACGTCGATCACCGCGTTCACCCCGGCAGCGTGATAGGTCCCGCTATCGATCGACACCACACGCTCAATCATCGTCAACACGGATGGCAGCTCCGGCGCGAGGGCCGAAGCGAGGGCCCGAGGATTGGTCATGCAATGCTCCTGGACATTCAGCGGCTGCGACAGTCGCCGGGTTGATACGCGCGTCAACCAATACAGTGTCCTACCGGCGCAGCGGTTTAAGCATGACCGAGGCGGAGGCGTCCATGTCCATCGACCACCTGTTGCGGCAGCGCGAAATGTGGCGAGCCCGGCGGGCCGTCCACACAAGACCCCGCGGGCCGTCCACACAAGACCCCGCATTGCGGCGGCATACGCATGATCGGCACGGGGCGAGGCGATATCGGGGACATGGATCGAGAGCTATCGGCTGAGTAAGCGTGCCTTGAGCAAGCGCCAGAGCACCGCCAGCAGTCCCAGTGGCCGTCCGGCAGGAGACGGCGTGCCGCCGGCTGCCATTGCGTCCAGGTTGCGCGCGAACTCCGCCGCCAGCCGCCGCACCACGTCCTGCACAAGCCCGGTCCGGCTGAACTGGGCCAAAGCTCCCGTCAGCCGCCAAGTAACTCTCACTGCAAGCTCGCTGCCGTGATCGGGCGCGGGCAGCACCTGCCAGCTCACCTGGCCTTCGGTTGCCGAGCCGGTCCCTGAGTCGCGAGCGCGGCCGCTTATCCGGCCCTCCCGCTGTGACGCATCCAGGTAGAAGGTACCGTTGCCGGAGAAGCTCGCCTTTACCGGGCCCAGAGCGACGCGAATGCGGCCGGTGATCTGGTCCCCCTGCAAGGTTTCCAGCGCAGCTCCAGGCAGGCATGCTGCGACACGCCGCAAGTCGGACAGCGCCGTCCAAACGGCATCGGGTGCACCGGCCAGCCGCAGTCGCTCCTCGACCACGGGCCCGCCGGCAGAAACCGCGTGTGGCAGGACGGTATCGGGCGCAACCGGTGCGGCTGCGAGGGGCGGCTCTCGTGCTCGGACGGAGAGCGGACGCAGTATCGGCGCCATCTGCGGCGTGCGGCCTGCTGCTGTGGCGGACACTGCCGCAACAATGCCGACATAGCCAGTGCAGCGGCACAGATTTCCCGACAGTTCCTCCCGGATGCGTTGCTCGGGCACTTCGCCCAGACGCAGCACGATATCGCGGGCGGTGATCAATATACCGGGTGTGCAGAAGCCGCATTGCAGCGCGTGATGCTCGGAGAATGCCTGGCGCAGCGCGGTCATGGTAGGGTCGTCGTCGAACCCTTCGATCGTGGTGATGTCAGAGCCGTCGCAATCTACCGCGTAGGCGATGCACGAGCGCTGCGGCTTGCCGTCCAGCAGCACCGTGCAGGCGCCACAGACGCCCTGCTCGCACCCGAGATGCGTGCCGGTCAGGTTCAACCGCTCGCGCAGAGCGTCCGCCAGATGCGTCCTCGGTTCCAGCGCCAGCGAGACGGCCCGGCCATTTACGACGAGGGACACGGTCGTCAGTCCCGGCACGGCGCTGTCGCCGTCCATCGGCTCAGCTCTCCCGCGTCGTATCGAACTGCATCAGTGCACGGCGGACCGTTGTGGCGCGTAGCGCGCGTTCGGTGGCGGGGAGGTGGGGCAGAGATGCGTTGATTTCGTCCACAACGGTCTGGGCGGCGGCCTGCGGGCCGCCATCGCGCAGCCGCGCGGCGGTGATCGGCTGTAGCACCGGAACGCCTTCCACGGCGCCAGCTAGCACGCGCGCGATGCCGCGATCGGGATCGAGCACTGCGATGGCAATCGCCTTGGCGAATTCGCCAGCCTTGCGACACAGCTTGTAATAACCGAAGCGCACTCGCCGGGAGAACCGGGGCACTTCAACTGCGGTGAGCACTTCATCCTCGGCAAGCGACGTGGCGAAGGCGCCTCGAAGGAACGCGTCAGCCGGCAGGCGCCGACGCCGGTCGCCCGCTCCGTGCGCGACAATCACGGCGCCCAGCGCCGCCATGGCAGAGACCCATTCGGCCGCGGGATCGGCATGCGCCAGGCTGCCACCGAGCGTTCCTCGGTTACGGATGGCACGATAGGCGATTCCGCCGGCAATGCGACGCAACAGCCCGCCGGTGGGGTCCTCGACCACGCCATCCTCGATTTCGGCGTGAGTGAACCCCGCGCCGATGGAAAACACGGCGTCGTCGGCTGCGAGATCGCGTAGCCCTTCGGCGCGCTTGATGTCCACCAGCCGCCGTGGTCGCGCCAGGCGCAGGTTCAACATTGGACCGAGCGATTGTCCGCCGGCCAGCAGCCGAGCCTCACCGCCGCCGTCGGCCAGCAGTGTGGCGGCTTCCTCCACGCTGCGGGCGCGCTGGTAGTCGAACGGCGCCGGCTTCATAGCGTGCGGCCGGCTTTCGCTATGGCGGCAAGGATCCGCTCCGGCGAGGCGGGAATGTCGTTCACCCTGGCGCCCAGTGGCGCCAGCGCATCGTTGATTGCGTTGACGATGGCAGCGGAGGGCGCGATCGCTCCACCCTCTCCCACGCCTTTGATGCCGTAGGCGGAATGCGGCGACAGGGTTTCAGTGTGCTTGATGCGAAAGCGTGGGATTTCCGTCGCCCCGGGCAACAGATAGTCGATCAGCGTGGACGCCAGCGGCTGCCCGTTCTCGTCATAAGCGCTTTCTTCGAACAGCGCAGTGCCGACACCCTGCGCGGCGCCGCCATAGGTCTGGCCCTCGACAATCATCGGGTTCACCATACGGCCGCAATCCTCGACGATGCAGTAATCGAGGATCTCGACCTGCCCGGTTTCTGCATCCACCGCCACTTTTACGGCGTGGCTTGCGTAGGAGAACACGCCGTTGTCGGTGGCGGGCTTGTAGCCTTCAGTTGTCTCCAGGCCCCCCATTGCAACGCCGTCCGGCAACTGGTCGGGGCGCAGATACCACGCTCGGCCGATATCGGCGAAATCGAGGCTGGCGGCCCCCGCATGGATGCGGCCGTCGCGCATGATGACGTCGGCCGGATCGGCCTGCAGCAAATGCGCGGCGATCGCCTTGACGCGCGCTGCCACCTTCTCCGCTGCGCGAGATACAGCGCCGCCGGCCATGACGATGCCGCGCGAGGCGTAGGCACCGGTCGAGAATGGCGTCGTCGCTGTGTCACCCAGCGTCACGCGGATGTTGCTGAAAGGCACGCCGGTCACCTCGTGGGCGATCTGTGCCAGAGTGGTCTCCAGACCCTGGCCGATCGTGGGAATGCCGGCTTTCACCTCCAGCGCGCCGTCGGGGGTGAGCTTGACATGTGCCTGATCGTAGCCGGGCACGAGCGGTATGCCCCAGGCGGCAAAGACCGCCGTGCCGTGCGCGGACTGCTCGGTGTAGGTGGCGAAGCCTATGCCGAGATAGCGGCCGCGCTGGTCCTGCCGCAGCCCGGCGCGAAATGCGTCGAGACCGATCATCTCCCTCGCCTCGGCCAGCGAGGCGGGATAATCGCCGGTATCGTAGTGCTTGTTGGTGACGTTGACGTACGGCATTGCGCTGGCGGGCACCAGGTTCTCGGCCCGCACATCGGCGGGCTCGCGACGGACGGCGCGGGCGATGGCATCGATGGTCAGCTCGATGGCGAAGCAGACACCGGGACGCGCCACGCCTCGATACGGTGCGAATGGCGGCTTATTGGTTGCGACAGAGAGGACCTTTGCCCGATAGGCGCGGAAGTCGTACGGGCCGGGCAGATTGCCCCCGGCCTGGGCGGCTTCCAGGCAGGCAGTGAAGGGCCAGACTGAATAGGCGCCGGTGTCTACCGCGATTTCGGCATCAAGACCGAGCAGCCGGCCGCGTTGATCGGCATAGGCAGTCAGCTTGTAGTGGTGCTGGCGGGCGTTGGCGCCGGCGACGAGATGCTCGCGCCGATCCTCGATCCAACGAAATGCGGAACGGCGCGTCAGCGCCAGCCAGGCGACCAGTACTTCTTCCGGTTGCAACAGGCATTTGTAGCCGAAGCCTCCGCCGATGTCCGGCGGCGCCACGCGCACGATCGCCTGGGAGATGCCCAGCATCTCCGCCAGTCCGACGCGGATCAAATGCGGCACCTGAGTGGAGCTGTGCACCACAAGCTGGCCGGAGCGATGGTCCCACCAGGCGACCACGCCCTTTCCCTCCATCGGGTGCATGGTCTGGCGGGCACAGGAGAGCTCCAGCTCAACTTTTACCGGTGCCGTCTTTGCCACGGGTTCGATGCCCGAATCGAAGCTGGTTTGCAGAAACAGGTTGTCGCCCCAATGCTCGTGTAGCAGCGGTGCATCTGCGGCGCGGCCGGCGGCGCAGGAGACGATGGCGGGCAGCTCGGCGAATTCCACTGTCGCCTGCTCGACCAGGTCTTCGGCCTGGGGGCGGGTGTCGGCGACGCACAGTGCGATAAGCTCGCCCACGTAGCGAACGCGGTCGGCGGCCAGAACGGGCCATTCCGAGGCTTTGTAGCCGGGGATTGAGGACTTGGTGACGATGGGCCTTACGCCGGTGAGATCGGGGAGGAAGAAAACGTCGGCTTCCTTCCCGGACGGCTTCCGGCGCTCGGTGATGCGTGCGTGCGCGAGGGGGCTGCGCAGGAAGGCGACGTCGCGCATCCCTGCAATGCGGATATCGCCGACGAACTGGCCGTGTCCGGCGAGATGACGCGCATCCTCCTTGCGCCGCACCCGGGCGCCGATCCCTTCGCCGGTGACTGTGGCATCCATCGTGTGTCGGCCTCCGACACCCTCACCCGATTCGTTTCGTGAATGGCCCCTCCCGCAGAGCGGGAGAGGTGGACTTTCCGTCGGCTCGCTCATCGTGCTGGTGAATCCTAAACGGGAATGCAAAGTGCTGTGGGCACCAGCAGATTGTCGTAGATGCAGCGGCGTTCTTGCAGCTTCAGCTCCCCGTGCATGCGGCGGAAGATGTCGCGATACTCGCCGACCTGGTGCAAGTGGGCTTCTGGCCGGTCGGTCAGGACTTCGAACACCACGTAGTTGGCGCGGGCGTAGATTGTGCCGTCCGCCGCCGCCATCACGATCAGGTTGGACACCATGTGCCGCAGGTAGCGCGGGCCGAACATGGCGGTCTTCAACAAGGCGAAGGCACGGTCATGGATCATGCCTCGGCCCTCACAATAGATCAGGCCGACCGGCAGATCGCGATCGAAATTCTCCCGCGAGATGACTGTGTAGAAGGCATCCTCGGCAAAGCACTCCACCCAGGCCATCAGGTCCTGCCGATCCAGCAAGGCGCAATAATGGGCGTTGAAGGTCTCGATCTCTGCCCGCAGCAATAGAGCCTCGAGACGCGGGTCATGCGTCGGCGGCGCTTCCATTCACAATCCCATCACGCCGCGCCAGTGCTGGTACATCGCGCGGATCGCCGATTCCGAGATCAGCGTGTCGGACGTGCCGGCCGGCGTGTTGGGATCCAATGCAATCAGGTGCCGGCCCCCGGGCACATCCCGCATACCGTCCTGGACGAACTTGATCGCCTCGTTGTCTTCCAGGCCCAGAAAACCCGCCGGCCCCATTAGATTGCCTTGGCGAAGGCGATGGCGCGTCATTTCCTTGCTGTCGCCCTCGAAACCGAACATGGTCCATTTCATGATGAACTCGTGCGGCCCCGTCGGTATGATCTGGCGGATGCCCAGCGTGTTCATCTCGCGCTGCACGATCAGGTTGGGCCAGATCGTCGCCATAGTGACGGACCATGGGCTGTCGAATTCGTCGACGAAATCCATGATGCGTGGGTCAGCCAGCCTCATGCCTTCCCGATAAGCTCGCATCTCCTTCCGGTCCTCGGTTGAGACCTTGCTGGCATCGCTCTTGGCTGAGCACATCACGCCGTGACGGCCGCTGGCATCCACCAGCATCAGCGACTTGTTGCCGGCTACCAGCAGACCGAAGGTTACCAGGAAGGTGTGCAGCAGTGTCGCGTGATACGGGTCCTTCAGGTTCTCATGATACAGCTTCCAGTTGCCCGGCAGCGTGTGCCGGTAATGGCCTAGAATCTTCAGTGCGCGGCCGCCGAAGGTCGCCTCGAATTCGCGCAGCACTTCGGGGCCGAGATAATCAGCCACACTTTCCATGTCGTCTGAGTAGCTGGCGAATACCACGCCGCGATGCGTGGTGACTGTGAGCCGCCCAGGGCCACTATCGGCGAGCTGAAAATCATGGGGCATGCCGCCCTTGCCGGCCACACCGCGGCGGAACGGCACGGCGCGCAGCCTGCCGTCGAGGTCATAGGTCCATTGGTGATACGGGCAGATGAATTCCCGCACGTTGCCGGCGAGCTCGCGGCAAAATTCTGCCGCCCGGTGAGCGCAACGGTTCTCGAAGACGGCGATCGTACCTTCGTTGGTGCGGCTGACCACTACTGGCGTAGGACCGACATGGGAGCGGATGAAATCGCCGGGATTGGGGACCTCGGCTTCCAGCGCGACGTAGTTCCAGGTTCGCCCGTGGAAGATGCGCTCCACCTCGCGTTCGTAGATCGCCTGGTCTGTATAGACCCAGTCGGGAATGCGGGTCTGGCCCTCAGCCGGCCAAGCATAGCGTTGCTTGATCGCAAAAGCGTCGCCGTGCGTGTCCATGCCCATTCCCTCCGCTCTCGCGGGACCGGTGCGCACCATACACAGCGTCCTTCGACCGGGGCAACGCTGCGGTCCCCGGTCAGGCATTGCCTGGCTGGCTCGGACCGATCTAGGGTTAAAGCGGCGCGAGAGAGCGAGGGCGAACGATGGCGCAAGAGCCGCTGGCCGAGTCGGGCAATTACCTGCACATCTATGACTTCCGGGTCATCCCCGGGCGAGAAGAGGAATTCGTCCGCTTGTTCGAGAAGTTCGACTACTCCGACGGCAATCCGATGCACAAATCCTCGGCGCAGGTGAAAGACGGCGTGTTGTGCCGCGATACCGAGGATCCGAGCCGGTTCTTCCTGATCGCGGAATGGTCCGATATCGAGGAGCATGCGCGTATCCGTCGGATCCTGGCCAACGAGATCAAGCCCGAGTTTATCAACCTGATTGAAGGCGGCAGGTTCGTTCCGAAATACGTGCGAGTGGTTTCCGCGACACCGCAGGAGATACTGCGGCGCAGCGCGTGAACGCATGTGGCGCCGATTGCAGCCGCTCTTCGTGACGACCAGTAGGACCTGATCAAGGACCTGTTGCCAGGGAGAAAGGTTTGGTCGGAGTGACGCCAGCGGATAACCGCTCGCTCGTCGATTGCGGTGGGCGGCGCATTCTGCCCCGCGATGCTCGGGTTGCTTATGTGATTACCCCTGCAAGGAGGCGCAAGACTTCCGCAAAGGGGAGGACAAGAAGTACAAGCGGAAGACCTGGGAGGCACGCGACCACTGCCACCTGGATTAGCTGCGTGCGCCCGACCGGAAAGATGCTCATCTGTCGGACGACAGTGAAGCTGCTGCCCAGATCCACAAGGGACGACATATCCGGATTGCCCAGCGGTGTCTCGTCGTTTTGCCCGTTCCGTTCGATCCATTTCTCGTCAAAAAGCTTGTTATGCCACTGGACAAGCATGCCATAAGATCGGAGGCCTTCCCGTCGGACCCGCGCCAGGATCGGAACAAAAATCAGCAGAGGTCCAAAAGTGACGAACTCGACAAAGAGCAGGTAGGCAAACAGCAAGGATCCCATGCTGCGCAATGTGACGAGGTCCATGCCCTCGAACCGCACGCGGAATGCGATCTCGGCCGAGAGTACGCAACTTAGGGCAAAGGGAAAGATCGACAAGGACACATGCGCGACCCCAAGAAAGCCCACCCCCGCTGCCATGTCGGTGTGAGTGGCGATCAGATTGAGCCGCAGTCGGGACATATCCCAAAGGAACAATGTCCAGATTGCCAGGCGCCAAAGCCACCGAAACAAGAAGAATTGGACCAGCGGTATGGCAACGAACTGGTACCATAAGCCAGCGGGCGAAATATGCAGCCCGGCTGGCGTGATCACCGTATGCCAGGTTGTGGTGCTCAGACCACCGAGTTGTTCGATTGTCGCGAACCAGGCGCCGACCAATGCGACCAGCAGAAAGAGGACCTCAGGCAGAACTGCGTCACGCCGTTGCCGAGCGCGCGCCGCCGCAGCCAGAAACGCCGGATGGTCTTCCGACTGGACGATCCCCCCCTGAACGAGCCGCAGGCCGGCCGCGAGGATGCGCGGACCCACCACGCTCTCTGCCGTGAATATGAGTGGCACGGCGATGAAGAAGCGGGCGTAGGTCGCAAAGTCCAGCAAGAGGGACTCGCGTGGCGTGGGGCCGATCGCATGCCCCTCGAGGCTTGCGAACAGAAGCATCGGTACCCACGCGACAACAATGAACGCGATGCTTCGGCGTCCGATGCTGGGGCCTTTTCCCCGGATTACTCCGACACGTTGCATGAGGCGGAAAGCCGGCCCCCCGAGCTCGAAGATCGGTTCAAGCTGCTGCTGCTGAGGCAAGAGGGGGGCGTAGCGTCGGCACGGTCCGGCGTTGCGGATGCATCGTCCATCGCCGCTACCGTTCCGATAGAGCCAGTCCCGAGGAAGTATGGCGCTGGGTCATGCATTCCTCATCGGTGGGGATGATCCATCTGAACACGGTCGCAGCATCGGCTCTGATCAGCCCTTTGCCAGGCGGCGATGCGGCTTCGTGCAATTCCAGCTCCAAGAAGGCTGATGATAACGAACAAGCTATACATCACTGAGGACCCATGTCACGCGGCGCCTTGCTGATCGGAACGGCGATCGCTGTGCAGGTTACGTTCGGACCTTTGATATTGGCGACAATCCGACCATCGCTCTCCACTTTTCCTTCGACCGTGGCCGTCCTTTTCTGGCCCTGAATTTCCGTCGCTATCATACTGAAGGTATGATGCGGCCGATCCACCCTTCCAAATGCCTTAGTCATGGTCTTCATATCGTCCCAAGCAATCATGCCGGCGAGGGTACCGCCAGCTTCCACAACGACATACCAATCGAGAGAGGGGCATCCACCATGCGCTCTCGAATGGAGGACATAAACGCTCCCCTCAGGCATTTGCGCCGAAACTGGGCTAAGGAATGCACCAAAGATCAGGGCACTCAAAGCCATCAGCTTTCCGACCGTCATAGGGCAACCCTCAACAGCCTGGACCCGGCGCAAGGTGATCTGCGGGGACCTGTTCCTCCGCCAGTTTCTCGGTCGGCCGCCTGGCCGGCCGCGTCGACGAGCGAAGCCACTCCCGCATCCCCTGGAAGATCACGTACAACGCTGGGATAGCGAATATCCCGATGAATGAGGCGGAGATCATACCTCCGAACACTGGTGTGCCGACATTGCGCCGGGCCAGTTGCGACGGACCCACGGCCACGACCAACGGCAGTAGTCCCAGGATGAAGGCAAAAGACGTCATCATGACCGGGCGGAATCGCAAACGGGCGCCCTCGGTCGCCGCTTCCAGCAGTGGGATACCCTCGGCGCGCCGCTCCTTAGCGAACTCGACGATCAAAATGCCGTTCTTTGCGGCGAGGCCGATCAGCACCACCATCCCGATCTGCCCGTAGAGATCGAGCGTGAGATGCGCGACCACAATGGCGAAATAGGATCCGACCACCCCGATCATTACCGATAGCAGAACCGGGATTGGGATGGTCCAGCTCTCGTACAGCGCCACCAGGAACAGATACGCGAACAATACGGCGAAGGCCAGAATGATAGCCGTCTTTCCTTCGGCTCGCTTCTCCTGGAAGGAGATGTCAGTCCAAAGGCCGGTGTAACCTCGTGGCAGCGTGTTTCGCGCAACCTGCTCCATCGCCGCCAGAGCCTGCCCGGAAGATACGCCAGGCGCAGGGCTACCCTGGATCGTCACGGCGAGCCGGTTGTTGTAGCGAATCAGCGCCTGTGGTCCGATTATCGGCCGCACTTCCACCAGGCTGCGCAGCGGTATCATCTTGCCGTCTGCGCTGCGGACGTTGATCCGATAGATGTCATCGACGGAAGAACGGTCCGCGGCCTCCCCCTGCACCTGCACCTGCCATGTGCGCCCGAACAGGTTGAAATCGTTAACGTAGTACCCGCCGAGCGAAGCCTGCAGCGCCTGGAAGATTGCCGACGGCTCTACCTTCAGGATCTTCGCCTTCTCCCGGTCGATATCCAGGTAGATCGACGGCGTGCTTGCCGAGAAAGTGCTGAACACCCGCCGCAATTTCTGGTCCTGATTTGCCGCGACGAGCAGACCTCGCAACACCTGCGCGAGAGCACCAGGACTGCCGCCGCCAGTGTCCTGCAGCACGTAGCTGAAACCGCCGCCGGTACCCAGACCGATGATGGGCGGGGGCGCCAGCGGCACTGCCTGGCCGCCACGGAGCTGGCGGAATTTGGTCCCCAGGCGCGTGATAATCGCCGGGGCTGTCTGGCTGGGGCCGGTACGTTCATCGAACGGCTTCAACGAGACGATCAGGAAGGCGGCGTTTGCCTGCGAGTAGTTGTCGATGAAGTTCAGCCCGATCGTCGCCGAATAATCGGCGACCGCCGGCTCCTGCTTCAGGATATCATCAATTTGGCGCACAAGCGCTGTCGTACGACCAATCGAGGCTCCGTCGGGCAACTGCACGATGACGAAGAACGCGCCCTGGTCCTCCTCCGGCACGAAGCCGGTGGGGGTTATTTTCCCCAACGCCCAGATCCCGGCCATCGATCCCACCACCATGATCAGGCCGATGATGGAAATCCGCACCAGCCGGGCCACAATGGCGCCATAGCCGTCGCGCACCCAGTCGATGCCGCGCATGAGCGCCCCGATTGGTCCACGGCGTGGGCCGTGACGCGGACGCAGGAACAGCGCGCACAGGGCCGGCGATAACGTCAATGCGTTGATTGCCGAAAGGAACATCGACACCGCAACGGTGACCGCAAACTGTCGGAATAGCTCGCCCGAAATGCCGGGAATGAAGGCCACGGGAACGAACACCGAAAGCAGCACGAGCGTAATCGCAATAATAGGTGCGAAGATCTGTCCCATCGCTACTTTGGTTGCCT
>Ga0335074_10013264_pt1 | contig 11582 bp, 10 predicted proteins | sample Lox_Sample_23_FD_206715 | JGI IMG/M metagenome (GOLD analysis project Ga0335074, IMG submission 206715) | Soil microbial communities from Loxahatchee National Wildlife Refuge, Florida, United States - Lox_Sample_2.3 | ecosystem: Environmental > Terrestrial > Soil > Wetlands | place: USA...
CTCCTCGAGGAGTTCCTTCCCCAGGGCAGGGTCTTCTTCGCCCAGGTCCGAGACCATGCTCAGCTTGATGGCCAGCGCGGTGAGGTGCTGCTGCGCGCCGTCGTGCAGGTTGCGCTCGATGCGGCGGCGCTCGGAGTCTGCCGCGGCCACCACGCGGGCGCGCGAGGCCTTGAGCTCGGCGGCCTGGCGGCGCAGCCCGTCGAGGGACTTCTGCAGCGCGGAGTCGAGCTGCTCGTTGTGGATGGCGAGCTCGGCGCGCTGGGCCTCAATGAGGCGATGCTGCAGGAAGTGGGTGCGGTACCCGCGCTCGATCGTGTACCCGGCGACCATGCCGATGATGACCGACGACAGGAAGAAGAAGTTGTTGGAGACCAGGACCTGCGTCGGCGTGTGCTTCACCCACACGGCCACCAGCTCATACCCGACGATCATGACCAGGCAGGCCTGCGTGGCGTAGGCGAACCGCAGCTGCAGCATGGTGTACGCCCACGGGATCACCAGCAGGAGGCCGGCGTAATAGCGGAAGCCCACGGTCGGCGGGGCGATGGCGATCATCGCCACGATTCCCAGCCCGGTCCAGATCGCCATGCCGGTCAGGACGGGCTGCATGACGGGCTTGAACCATCGCGTGAACGTGAGCCGGAGGACGACCAGCGCCACGGGGCAGAAGAACGCGTACCTGATCAGCCATATCCACTTGGCCGCGCTGGGGACGATGTACAAGTCAAGAATCCCGAACAGCGCGTAGAGCACGATCGCCAGGACCAGCGCCAGGCGGGCGAACGGCAGAGAGCGCTCGACGTGGTACTCCACGAAGCCCGGCTCGAGGTCGTCCCCGAACCGCAGGCGCCGGGTCACGGGAAAGACGGCGCTCAGGTCGGCCGGCTGGCGATGCGGGCTCCGCGGCCGGACGAAGGCAGCCAGGAACGAGCCGGATGGCTTGCTGAGGCTAGTCATCGTTGCCTTCCGCTCCCCCCGAACGCTTACCCGAATAATCCCCTTTGCGGCAGGCGGCTGGGTACTAGTGAACCGCCCTAGCCACGAAAACTAGGGTGGTTGACCAATGGTCGCTCGGCTGGGACTCAGGCCGCAAGACCGCGAAGCGAGAGCCTTTCCGCCAGCTCGGCAGCCGAAATCCCGAAGGTCCTGTTGATCCGCGGCCCCTCGGGGGTCATGTCGAAGACCGCGAGGTCGGTGTAGACGCGGGACACGCAGCCGACCCCGGTGAGCGGATAAGTGCAGCGCGGCACCAGCTTCGGCGCCCCGTCGCGGGTGAACAGCGACATCATGACGAACACGCTCTTGGCGCCGATCGCCAGGTCCATGGCGCCCCCGACGGCGGGGATGTCGTCCGCGGCGCCGGTATGCCAGTTCGCCAGGTCGCCGCCCGCCGACACCTGGTAGGCCCCGAGCACGCAGAAGTCCAGGTGCCCGCCCCGCATCATCGCGAACGAGCTGGCGTGATCGAAGTACGCCGCGCCCGGCAGCTCGGTGACCGGGATCTTGCCCGCGTTGATCAGGTCCGGGTCCACGTCCGCGCCGGTCGCCGTGGGCCCCATGCCGAGCATGCCGTTCTCCGTGTGCAGCACGACGCCGGCCTCGGGCGGCAGGTGGTCGGCGACCTTGGTGGGGTGGCCGATCCCGAGGTTGACGAACGAGCCGGGCGGGATGTCCGCGGCGATCACCGCGGCGAGCTGGTCCATCGTCAGCGGCCCGGTCATCGCGCGCCCCCGGTGACCCGGACCACCCGGTCCACGTAGATGCGCGGCGTCACCACCGCCTCGGGGTCCAGCGAACCCACCGGAACCACATCGGTGACCTGCGCGATCACGGTGCGCGCGGCGGTGGCCATCACCGGCCCGAAGTTCCGCGCTGTCTTGCGGTACACCAGGTTCCCCAGCTCGTCGGCGCGCCAGGCCGAGATCAGCGCGACGTCGCCGTGGATGGGGTACTCGAGCAGGTAGGTGCGTCCGTCGATCACCCGAGTCTCCTTGCCTTCGGCGAGCGGCGTGCCCACCGCGGTCGGGCAGTAGAAGGCCCCGATGCCGGCGCCTGCTGCCCGCATGCGCTCCGCGAGATTGCCCTGCGGGACCAGCTCGAGCTCGACCTTGCCGGCCCGGTAGAGCTCGTCGAAGACGTAGGAGTCCGATTGCCGCGGAAAGGAGCAGATGACCTTGCGCACCCGCCCGGCCTTGAGCAGTGCCGCCAGGCCGACCTCGCCGTTGCCCGCGTTGTTGCACACGATGGTCAGGTCCCTGGCGCCCTGCTCGATAAGGGCATCGACGAGCTCGAACGGCATGCCGGCCAGGCCGAACCCGCCCACCAGGACCGTAGCCCCGTCCGGGGTGTCTGCGACCGCGTCCAGCGCGGAGCCCGCGAACTGCGTCCTGGTCACCAGCGCGCCACTCAGGCCGACACCACGGTCATGACCGTGTGGCCGATCGTGATCTTGTCGCGCTTCTTCAGCAGCTGGAAGGAAAGGACGCGGCGCCCGTTGAGCGATGTGCCGTTCCTTGAGCCGAGGTCTTCTATGTACCACAGGCCGCGAACGGTCTGGAAGCGAGCGTGCTGCCCGGAAGCGAAGTCGTCGTCGATGGCGAGGCTGCCGTCCCGGCCGACGGTGAAGTCCGTGCCGAAGGTATGGCGCTGGTCTCCGATCTGGAGGACCAGCGGCTTGCCGTGCGGCTCGGTGATGGTGCCGCCTGCTTGCCCGGCGACGGCGGACACGGCGGCCTGCCAGGCCTTCTGCTCCTGCTTGCTGAGCTCTTCCCATTCCGGGAGAGACCGGGGAAGGGCGGCGCGGTGCGCGTCGTAGGCAGCCTGCGCGAGGCGTTCGATGAGGGAGGCCACCTATTGATAGTGGGCTGCGGTCCCCGGCACACGCAAGACAGATCGGTTCAGCAGATCGGCTCAAAGGTGAGCGCGGATATCACGCAAGGCGAGCTGCATTTCCGCGGCCGTGGCGAAACGGTCGCGACTGGCCGGGGCGCACGCCTTGATGAGGAATTCCGCGAGATCTGGCCCGAGGTCCTGGCGGATCGTTCTCGGGTCGGTCACGGGCCCGTCGATCACGGGCAGCGCATCCGGGTACGGGTGGCTGCCGTTGCAGAGCAGCTGGTAAAGCAGGACGCCGACGGCGAAAAGGTCCGTGGAAGCGTCCCACTGGGTGATGTCGGCGTCGGGCGGCTGGTAAGGCGGCGTGCCCGACTGCGTATGCACGGGCGCGCCGACCCGGGAGGCGATGTTGAAATCGAGCAGTTTCGCCCCGGTGCGGGTGAGCATGACGTTGCGCGGTTTGATGTCGCGATGGACCAGGCCCCGCCCTTCCGTGTCGGGATGAAAAGCGACGAGCGCGTCCAGCAGGTCGAGCGCGACGTCGAGCGCCTCCCGGTCACGCAGGTTTCGCTGTCCCGTGACGAACTCCTCCAGTGAATCCCCGTCGATGAACTCGGTAATGAGATACCAGTCGCCCGCCTTGGTCTGGCCTGCCCAGAAGACCTCGACCACGTTGGGATGACGGATTTCCCGCAGGGCGCTGATCTCGCGGCGCACCGCCTCCTGCCCGGCGGCGGTAGCGAAGAGCTTGAGCGCGCGCTCCTTGTCCTCGACATGATCGCGCACCCGGTAGACCTTCGAAAATCCGCCCTCCCCGAGTTTCTCGAGAATCTCGAAGCGGTCGTCGATGACGTCGCCGACGGTGTAGTCCCCGGCCCTGGCCACGGACCTTGTCTGGATCGGGGCAGATTCCGGGAGAGCCCTGGTGCCGCCGTTGCCGCGGCGCGATTCGGCGGCCGGCGCCTGGGGGAGATCCTTGCGCTCGGGAGGCGTGAACCGGCGAGTGCGCCGGCGCTTGCCGGCGGGGTCCTCCCGGACGTGCTGGATTCCCCCGACGGCGTAGACCAGGCACGGATGCAGCACGTAGGTGTTCGCGTCCGGCGGATAGTGGAACTGCTCGACGTCGCTCATGGAGTAGAACCTGCGGCGCCCGGACTCGTCGACGTATCCCAGCAGGCCGTTCTGCCACAGCACGGCGGCGAGGTTCGTCGTCTTGTCGAAGTGCTGATCCACCACTTCCTGCAGTGCCGTCAGGTCCGCTCGCGAGAACCGGTCCACGCCCATCATCTGGACGAAGGAGCGAACCTCCTCCTGCACCCCGCTGATGTATGCCTGGGTGCTGGTGAACAGTTCGGAGTATTCCTGCAGGGCGGCGTTCGGCGGCATCAGGTCCGACGAGATCTGGTTGGCGCACTGCGCGAGCTGGGAATCGCCGAATCGCTTAGCGCACCGTTGCACCACCGTCTGCAGGGTCTCCACGGAAAGGCCCGGGTAGCCAGCCTGCTTCTGGCGCAAGATCTCCTCGCTCAGCTCATTGCCCAGCGAGATGATGTCGCGCGGGATCATCCTCGTGTGGCTGAGCAGGTAGTCCTCGATCGTTTCGTCCCCGTCGAGTCCCTGGCAGTCGCCGTTGATCCCGAGCCAGTCGCGGATCGTGGGAGGGCCGGTGCTGGTGCGCCGCATCAGCAGCGACGGCGGCAGCCGCTTCAGCTTCTGCTCGAGCAGGTAGAGCAGGGACTCGCGGTCCCAGGTCAAGACCCGGATGTGCGGTTCGTTGTAGTACCGCGGCGCGTGTTCTGACAGGTACACCGATGACATGACGATGTCGCGGATGCAGATGACGACGTGCAGCCGGCCGCCGAGCTTATGATCACGGAGCAGCCGCATGACCTGATAGAAAAGCCCTTCATGGCATTTCAGCCAGTACATCGGGGCGTGGCTGAATTCCTCGTCTACCGCGTCGAGGTAGAAATAGACCGGCTTGCAGTGGCTGACAATCTCGCCGAGCAGGTCCTCGAGGTCGTCCCAGAGCGGATCGTCGAGGTACGCGGACAGCTGATGGGCGGTCTGCCGCTGATTGATGATGTCGCGCACCGCGCTGTAGATCGACCGGGGCCGGATAAAGTCATCGAGCAGCCGGGTGTATGACTTCTCGAGTTCTTCGGCCTCCTCGTCGTGTACTTGCGGGCGCAGTTCGGGATTGCGCAGCAGGTGCGAGGCCAGCGACCTCATGATCGCGCGCTCCCAGATCTGCATCCACTTCTCGACCAGGACGCGATCCGAGAACCACTGGCACGCTTTCACGATGACTTCGGTCTTCGGCAGGCTCTGCTGCGGCCCATCGGCGTAGACAGATTCCTGATGTGCCTGGAAATCCTGCAGCCGCCGCAGGTAGACCGTCTTGCCGGCGCCGAGCTTTCCCACGATGACGCGCACCATCGAGTCGTTAGCGCGGGTCGCGAGGTGGCCGTAGGCCGGATTGCCGCTGAAATCGACGAACTCGCTGATTAGATCCTCGATGTCGGCGCGCGACCCGTCCGGATTGCCAAACGGCCCCACAGGGTCAAGCCGACGTCGCCTGCTTGCCATGTTCTCTCCCAACGGGAATCGTACCCGTCGCGGGAAAAAGCTCTAAGGCCTGGCTTGCATAACCCGTCGGCGCCGGCCTGGGCGGAATCAGGGACCGGTGTCCAGGTGGCGGGCTGGTAGGCGGGGCCGCCGTCGTTCAGCAGCCGCTCGGCCTCGGCGTGCACCGCCTCGACGGGCTGCTCCAGGTTGAGCGACTTGCGGAACGGCTGCCGGACGTCGCGATCGATGCGCAGGTAGACCTCGCCGCGATTGCCCTCGGGATCGAAGAAGTAAATCCCGTAGGCGTTGCCGTGGGTGACTTCCTGCTGGATGGGGACGCCTTCTTCCTTGAACCGCTCGTGGTAGGCCTGCAGCGTCTCCACCGAGTCCACCCGCCAGGAGATCTGGTGCGGCAGCATCGACCCGGGCGGCGCGGTGCGGCCGCGCTGCAGGACGAACTCGTGGTGCTCGACGTCCGGCCGGGCGCTGAAGAAGACGATGCCCTGCTCCTCATCCTCGTCGGTGACGGTCAGCCCGATCACGCGCTCGTAGAAGTCGCGCATCGCCGGCAGGTCAGTCACCCACAGCCCGGTGTGGCCGAGGCCGAGAATCGCCACGTTGCACCTCTTTCGTCTAAGGAACGCCTCCTATTCTCCTTCCCTACCCCAGCTGGCCGCGGCGGCGTGTCAGGTAGGCGATCTCGGCGGTGTTGCCCGCCAGCTCGATGGCTCTGTCGTACGCCGCGCGCGACTCCTGGCTGCGGCCCAGCCGGCGCAGCAGGTCGGCGCGGGTCGCATGGTAGAGGTAATAGCCGGCCAGCCTGTCCTCAAGACGGTCGACGGCCGCCAGCGCCACCTCCGGGCCGTCAAGCTCGGCGACCGCGATGGCCTGGTTGAGGGCGATGATCGGCGAGGGGTCGAGGCGGACGAGCTGGTCGTAGAGGGCCACGACCTGCGACCAGTCGGTGTCACGGACGTCGCGGGCGGAGGTGTGCACGGCGTTGATCGCCGCGAGGATCTGGTAGCGCCCCGGGGCCACGCCGGCGGCCAGGCGCTCGCGCACCAGCCGGTGACCCTCGGCGATCAGCGCCGCGTCCCAGGTCCCGCGGTCCTGCTCGGCGAGCGTGACCAGTTCGCCGCTCGCCGAAACCCGGGCGGTGCGGCGGGCCTCGGTGAGCAGCATCAGCGCCAGCAGCCCGGCCACCTCACCGTCGTCCGGCCGGAGGGCACGGATCAGGCGGGTGAGCCGGATCGCCTCGGCGGTCAGGTCGTGCCGCACGGGATCGGTGTCCGGACCGGTCGCCAGGTAGCCCTCGTTGAAGACGAGGAAGAGGACGGCGAGTACGCCGGTGACGCGTGCGGGGAGATCCTCCGCGGACGGCACCCGGTAAGGGATGCGAGCCGCCTTGATCTTGGCCTTCGCGCGGGTGATCCGCTGCCCCATCGCGGTCTCCTGCACCAGGAAGGCGCGGGCGATCTCGGGCACGGTCAGGCCGGCGACCATGCGCAGCGTCAGCGCCACGCGGGTCTCCAACGCGAGCGCCGGGTGGCAGCAGGTGAAGATCAGCCGGAGCCGCTCGTCGTCGATGGCGCCGGAAGGCGCGGGCGGGTCGTCGTCGTACAGCAGCTGAGCCTCCTTCTGCTTGTCGTCGCGCTTGTTCTCGCGCCGGATCCGGTCGATGGCCTTGCGGTTGGCGGTGGTGGTCAGCCAGGCGCCGGGGTTGGGCGGTACACCGTCGGCCGGCCACCGTTCGACGGCGGTCGCGAACGCCTCGGCCGCCGCCTCCTCGGCGATGTCGAGGTCACCGAAACGCCTGGTCAGGGAGGCGACCACCCGGGCCCACTCCTCGTGGTGCGCCTGGGTGACCGCCTCCGGGACGTCGGCCGCGCTCACAGGAACGGCCGTACCTCGACCTTCCGGTTGCAGGCCTTCGACCCCTCGGCGGCGAGCCTGAGCGCCACGTCGAGGTCGGCGGCCTCGATGATCCAGAAGCCCGCGATGTGCTCCTTCGACTCGAGGAAGGGCCCGTCGGTGACCATCGCCTCCTCACCTCGGTTGTCGATGACGGTGGCCGAGCTGGGCGCCGCGAGGCCGCCGGCGAAGACCCAGTGGCCCTCCGTCTGGAGCCGGCCGTTGAACACGTCGATCGCAGCGTCCTCCTCCGGGGTGGCCAGGCCATCCTCGTCAAAGATCACGGAAACCAGATACTGCATCTCGGATCATCTCCTTTGGATCGAGGTGCCCCTCGTGGGCCCTCTCACCCTCGCTACGAACACCTCCGCGCCGATCCGACACTGGAGCGCTAATGGACTGGCCCGGACGGCGGCCGCCAGCGTTGCCAGGAGGAGGCGACGGTGAAGAACCGGGACGGGCCCGGAGGGCGGGAGGTCAGCTCGCCGCGTGGTCGGAGCGTCAGGCCCGCGGGGACTGGTTCCCACCAGGGCTCGCGGCCCAGCAGCCGGCTGAATAGCTCGAATGGCCGGCCCGCGGGCCCGAGGATCATTTCCGACGGTACCGGGGACCCCGGCCGCTGCCAGCGGAAGTCGGCGGACAGCCGGAGCCGGTGGCCGGTGTTGGGCAGCGCCGCGTGCGGGGTCAGGCAGTGGAAGATGATCACATCCCCGGGGCTGTAGCCGGTGGTGCTCCAGCCGCGCTCGGTGCCGGTCAGCAGCCGCGGCTGCCGGGGCCCGTCCCGGTGACCGCCGGGGCGTACGGCGAGGCCGCCGAGCGTGACCGGGACCTCGGCCAGCGGGAGCCAGGTGGTCAGCATGTCCTGGACTCCCAGCCCCATATAGTCGCAGTGGGCGTACCGGCCGCGGGTCCGCTCGGCCGCGGACTCCGGCGCGACTGCGCGCAGTACCTTCACCGGGTAAGAGAAAGCCTGCGGGCCCAGGATGCGGCGGACCGTCTGGCGCAGCGGTGCCAGGTACGGGAGCGCGTTGAACGCCAGGCTCATCACCGCTGCGCGGTAGGCCGGGTCGGCCAGCGCCTCCCGGGGCCCGGCTGCCCGGCCCAGCAGCGGTGACCCCGCCTCCGTCCAGCCGCCCGCTCGCAGCGTCGCGGCTACCTGTTCACCCGCGGCCCGGACTCGCTCTGCCGGCAGCAGGCCGCGCAGGAACACGTACCCGTCCGCGGCGAGCCGCGCCCTGAGCGCCTCCGGGTCACTGGCCAGCCCGCGGGAATCGGCCAGCTCATGCACACCATCACGCTAACTCCGCCGACTGGGAATCCACCGGGCGCCAGCTGGGAAGCCTCCAGGTATCGGGCGACCGTCAGGGAGGCACGCCAGTGGAGTTCATCGTCGAGGATGCCGAGTTCGTCACGATGGCGCCCGCCAGCCGCGCCGAGAGCATGCTGGTGCGCGATGGCCGGATCGCGGCGATCGGCCCGGCTGCCGCCGTGCGCGCCGCGGCGGAACCTGGCACCACGGTGGTGCGGCTGGACGGTGCCACGGTGATACCCGGCCTGATCGACGCGCACTGTCATGTGATGAACGTCGGTTACCTGGCTGCGGGCGCTGACTGCAGCCAGCCGGCGGCACCGGACATCGCGGCGGTCCAGGCCCGGCTGCGCGCGGCCGCGGACCGGGCGCCAGCGGGGTCATGGGTGATGGGCAGCGGGTATGTGGAGTACAAGCTCGCCGAGCACAGGCACCCGACCCGCGCCGAGCTGGACGCGGCCGTGCCGGACCGCCCGGCGGTGGTCTACCACACGTCGCTGCACGCGTGCGTGCTCAACTCCGCCGCGCTGCGCGAGGCGGGGTTCGCCGACGGCCGGCCGGACCCGCCCGATGGCGCATTCGGCCGCGACGGCCAGGGCAGGCTCACCGGCGTGCTGTTCGAAGGGCCGATGTTCCGGGTGTTCGCCGGCCGGCTCACGCACGACCTCGCGGAGATGGACGCGACCGCGCGGGGCCGGGTCGTCCGGCGCGCCGGGCAGCGGCTGGCGGCGCTGGGCATCACCGCGGCCTGCGACGCGGACATGCGCTGCCCGACGCTGGCGGCGTACGCCGAGGCCGATGACGCCGGTGTCCTTGCCCAGCGCATTTACGGGCTGACCGTGCACGACGAGGTGGACGAGCTGATCAGGTCGGGGCTGCAAGGCCGCCGGTCCGGGCGGCTGGCGGCGCAGGCCGTGAAGATCTGGGCCGACGGCGGCATGAGCAGCCGCACCGCGGCCATCCACGGGACCTATCCGGTGCCGCCGTTCGGCTCGGGGATCTTGTACTTCACCCCGGCCGAGCTCACCGCGATGGTGCGCGAGTTCGCGGCCCGCGGATTGCAGGTGTGCATTCACGCGCAAGGCGACCGGGCGATCGAGATCGTGCTGGACGCCTACGCGCAGACCCTGGCTCAGGCGCCGGCCAACCCGCGCCGGCACCGCATCGAGCACGGCGGTGCCATGTACCCGCCGCTGACCGCGCGGGCGGCGCAGCTGAAGATCCCGGTAGTCAGCCAGCCGGGGTTCCTGTCCGGCCTGGGCGACGGGTTCGCCGAGGCGTTCGGTGACCAGGCAGACCAGCTGTACGCGTTCCGGTCCTGGCAGCGGGCCGGGATCACGGTCGCCGGATCCTCCGACGCCCCGGTCATCACGCCGGACCCGCTCACCGGGATCCGCGACGCCATCGTGCGCCGCACCGCCGCGGGCGCGCTCATTGGCCCGGACGAGCGGCTGGCTGCCCGCGACGCCCTGGCCCTGTATACCGCCGGCGGCGCGTACGTCATGCACCGCGAGACCGAGATCGGCTCCCTCGAGCCGGGCAAGCTCGCCGACTTCACCGTCCTGGACCGCAACCCGCTCAGCGTCGGCCCGGAGCAGATCACCGGCATCCGGGTACTGGCAACGGTCGTGGACGGGACACCGGCCTACCAGGCAGGAAGCACCGCTTTCCCGGAGACCTGACCAGCGCCGGCACCCGTGTCTCCCCTGGTGCGCCGGGCCGCGAGGAGGGGGACAGTAGAAGCATGGCCCGGCCGGGAAACCTCGCCTACGACGTGCTCGTCAACGACCCGCCGCCGCAGGACGGCGTGCTGCCGAACGGGGAGCCGAAGCGGTTCTCCCCTCAGGCCAGCACGCTGATCTACGGCAGCGAGGACGCGGTGCTGACGGACCCGGGGCTGACAGCCGAACAGGCGCGTGCGGTCGGCGACTGGGTCGCCGCCAAGAGCCGGAACCTGACGGACATCTTCATCACCCACGGCCACGGCGATCACTGGTTCGCGGCCGGGCTGCTGGCCGACCGGTTCGGGGCCCGTGTTGTCGCCTCCGCGGGCACGATCGGGCAGATGCGGGCGAGCGCCGCCACGCGGCCGCTGCTGTGGGAAAAGCTGTACCCAGGGCTGATCCCGCCCGCGCCCGTCACCGCGGTGACGGTCCCCGGCAACCGCTTCACGCTCGAAGGACACGACCTCGTGATCGTCGAGACCGGCGACACCGACGTCGCGGACAGCACCGTCCTGCACGTCCCTGATCTGGGGCTTGTCGTCGCCGGGGACGTGATCTACAACGGCGTCCACATGTATCTCGCGCAGCGCGCGATCGTCGGCGGTCTGGGGCCCTGGCGGGCCGCGATCGATACGGTCGAGACGCTGCGGCCGCGGCACATCGTCTGCGGCCACCAGAACAAGGAGCTGGACGACGACGCCGGCCGGACGATCGCGGAGACCCGGCAGTACCTCGACGACGCGGACGAGCTGCTGCGCACCGAGGACACCGCGACCGGCTTCTTCAACGCCAAGATCGAGAGGTACCCGGACCATCTCGGGCGGATGATCCTGTGGATCGGTGCCAGCGTGGTCTACGGCGTCCGCGACCACCCCGAAGAAGACATCCGCACGATCATCCTCAGCTCCTGGCTCTGATCGGCTCAGGCCGTCAGGTGGTGCGTGCTGTCGGGGAACAGTTCTTCCGCGGCGGCCGGCCTGGTCAGGATCTGCTGGTCGACGGCGTACCTGATGAGCTGGTCGATCATGGCCCGGTTCGGCGCGATGCCGTAGGGGAGCGGGTCCGCGCTGGTGATCTGCATGACCCGCGCGTACATGCGGTCCGTCGGGCCCGGGTCGGTGACGAATCCTTCGGCGAGGTCGGCGACGTAGCGTTTCTTCGCGTCCGCGTAGGCGGCGAACAGGTCCGCGGCGAGGTCCGGGTATTTCGCGAGCAGCTCGTCGCGGACGACGAGG
>Ga0335074_10013265_pt1 | contig 11582 bp, 13 predicted proteins | sample Lox_Sample_23_FD_206715 | JGI IMG/M metagenome (GOLD analysis project Ga0335074, IMG submission 206715) | Soil microbial communities from Loxahatchee National Wildlife Refuge, Florida, United States - Lox_Sample_2.3 | ecosystem: Environmental > Terrestrial > Soil > Wetlands | place: USA...
TTCCTTGCCAGGGCCTACGGCTCGCCGGTGACCCTGGGCATCCTGATCGGCTACGTCGTCGGCAAGCCGGTAGGCACGGTAGCCGCGGCCTGGCTCCTCAGCAGGACCAGCCGGGGCCGGATCAACCCGCCGGTCGGCTGGGCAGCGGTGACCGGCGCGGGCGCGATGGCTGGCATCGGCTTCATCGTCTCCCTGCTGATCGCCTCGCTGGCTTTTCACGGCCAGGAACTCGCCGAGGCGAAGGTGGGGATCTTGTCGGCGGCGCTCGCTGCCTCGATCCTTTCCTGGCTGATCTTCCGCGCCACCGCGATGCTGCCCAAGCAACTGAGGCTCCGCGCGCTGCTCGGCACCAGGCAGACCATCGTGGACCTGGCGGTTCCCGTGGATCAGGAACATGACCGCATCAGGGGACCAGCCGAGGCGCCGGTGACCCTGGTCGAATACGGCGACTTTGAGTGCCCGTACTGCGGTCGCGCCGAGCCAGTCGTTCGCGATCTGCTCGCTGACTCCGGTGACCTGCGATATGTCTGGCGGCACCTGCCGCTGACCGACGTTCACCCGCACGCGCAACTCGCCGCCGAGGCCGCCGAGGCCGCAGCCAGGCAGGGCGGGTTCTGGCCGATGCACGATCAGCTACTCGACCACCAGGGCGCACTCACCGCCAGGGACTTGCTGCGCTATGCGGCCGACATCGGTCTGGACACGGAGCGGTTCGTCGCGGACTTGCGGTCCCGCTCCGGCCAGGCCAAGATCGCCGGAGATGTCGACTCGGCCGACCTGAGCGGGGTGTCAGGCACCCCGACCTTCTTCATCAACGGCCGACGGCACCACGGCGCCTACGACATCACGACCCTGTCGGCGGCGGTTCGCGCGGCCCGAGCCGAGGCACTGGTCAGCAGCCTCCCGGGCGGTCGCGGCCGGCGCCGCCGAGCCGAGCCCGAGCAGCCGTCAGCTCAGTGAAGGTCCAGCCGGCGAAATCCGTACCAGGCCACGGCCAGCAACGCGGCACCAGCCGCGGCGAGCACCACGGCCGAGGAGACGGAGATGCCGCTCGTGAGCTGGTTGCCACCGACAGACCAGTAAAGGAGCGACGCGTACCTGGCCGGCCTGAGCCAGTGGATTACCGGCGCGAGGGAGCTGATCAGGTAGGAGGCTGCGGCAACGGCGGCCGTGATGCCGATGGCGGTTCCCCTGCTGCCTGTCAGGCAGCCGATTGACAGGGCGAGCAGGCCGAAGTCGATGCCGGCCAGCGTGATCGCGATCGTGATGCCGGCGAGATCGGCTGGAGTGATGTTCAGGCCCGAGCCGCGTCCGACCGCCACGCAGATCATCGTGACGACGCCGAGCACGATGGCCTGGACGACGAGGCTGGCGGTCTTCTGTACCAGGATGCTGGTCCGGGTAAGCGGCAGGGCAGCGGTCAGCGACAAGGTGCCCTCCTCGTCCTGGCCGGCGATGCAGGCGGCACCGTAGCCGATGGTGATCAGGAGCATGATCAACGGCAGGAAGTTGGCGTAGATGTTGGCGCTGAGCCAGCCGGCCGGGGAGGTCAGGGTTCCCGTCGCACCGAACAAAGCGGCCACCGCCGACCCATGCCTGGTGAGCTGATCGAGGCTGACCGAGTTCTTGAACTGGGGATACAAGGCGACGACGACCAAGGTGTAGAGCGCCATGCCCGCGGTGTAGCCGAGCAGTGACCTGCGCCGCAGCCGGAGGTCAAGCAGGGTAACCTCAGCGCGCATCGGCGGGCTCCTTCGCCGCGTCCCGGCGGTAATAGGCCAGGAAAAGCTCGTCAAGATCGGCCGGGCGGGCAGTAAGGTCCGCGACGTCGTGAGCCGCGGCGACTCGCAGAACCGGCGCAACAGGGCCGCGGACGGCCAGGGTCACCTGTCTGGGCCCCGTTCCCCTGACTCGCACTCCCGGCAGGGCAGAGAACCAGGCGGGATCAGCGGGTCCTGCGAACCGGAACTCGATCGTGCGCGGCGCGGACGCCCGCAGGCCATCGACGGTGTCGGTGACGGCGAGCCTTCCATCCCTGATGATGGCCACCCGGTCGGCCACCCGCTGCACCTGGTCAAGCTCGTGAGAGGACAGGAACACGGTCCCGCCCCCGGCTGCGAACTCGCGGACAAGGCGCTCGAATTCGTCTTGCATGAGCGGGTCGAGTCCGGAGGTCGGCTCGTCGAGGATAAGCATCTCGGGCTGGTGCATGACCGCGAGCATGATGCCGATCTTCTGCCGGTTGCCCTTGGACAACGTGCGTACCGGCCGGTCAAGTGTCACCTCGAACCGCTCGGCAAGTTCCCCGGCGAACGAACGATCGGTCAGGCCACGCGCCCGCGCCGCATAGTTGACAAGCTGAGCGCCGGTCAGGCGCGGGTGCAGCGCGAGTTCCCCTGGCAGGTATCCGGTACGGCGGTGAACGGCCGCCGCGTCACTCACCGGATCAAGGCCAAGTACTGTCGCCCTGCCCGCTGTGGGGTGGTAAAGGCCCATGAGCAACCGGATCGTCGTCGACTTGCCCGCGCCGTTCGGGCCGAGGAACCCGAACACTTCCCCCTTGCCAACCTCGAACCTCAGGCCCTCGACGGCCAGGCGCGACCCGAACGCCTTAGACAGGCCATCGGCGGTGATGACTGCCACGATCGCTTCCTCGCTTCCTCACTATACATTCGTTCAAATAATAGAACGAGTGTATAGCGAACGCCAGTGATCCGGAGATCACGGGCTACCCGGACGCGGGCAGGCGGTGCGTTGTTTAGGGTCTTGGCCATGAACTCGATGCCAGATGACCGGACGTTGCGTGCGGTGATCCGCGACGAGGCACTGCGCCTGTTCGCGGACCGCGGGCCTGACGCGGTCTCGGTCAGGCAGATCGCGGCGGCCGCCGGGGTATCGCCTGGATTGATCGTGCATCACTTCGGGTCTAAGGAAGGGTTGCGCGAGGCCGTCGATCAGTACGTGCTGGCCATTTTCGACCGGATGCTCAGCGAGATGAGCTCGGGCGGGCCTGACCTGTTCGACGCCGCAAGCTCGGGCTCGGTCGCCGAGGCGATCCTGGCACACTTGCCGGCCGGCTCTCCCGTGCCCGGCTACCTGCGCCGTCTCCTGCTCGACGGCAGCGAAGCCGGCCGGGAGCTCTTCGCGCGCCTGTTCGCGCTCAGCGCCAGAACCCTCGACGATCTCGCGGCGGCCGGGCTCGCCGATCCCGGCCGCGATCCCGCCGTACGCGCGGCGTTCCTCCTGATCAACGATCTTGCCGTGCTGTTGTTCAGAGATCACCTCACCGCAGTGCTAGGGGCCGATCCGCTATCCGGCGACGGCCTCGCCCGGTGGGCCGGCGAGGTACTCCTCATCTACAGCGCAGGTCTGCTCGCCGCGCCGCCCGCGCCCTGACCCGCGGCCCTGACCTGCCCGCCCCGCCGCAACGTACTTGCACTATCACTACTTTGTGATACCGTATAGCGGTACTTGGTACTACGGAGTACCGGGAAGATCGTAGGGAACAGCGGTGGACGACCTGACCGAGATGCTCAAGGGCACGCTCGAGGGTTGCGTGCTCGAGATCATCGGCAGCGAGGAGACCTACGGGTACGCCATCACCCGCCGCCTGAATGACCTCGGCTTCGCCGAGGTCATCGAGGGCACCGTATACACCATCTTGCTGCGGCTGGAAAAGAACGGGCTCGTCCTGGTGACGAAACGGCCATCAGGGATTGGGCCGCCGCGCAAGTTCTATGCGCTCAACGATGCGGGACGCGGAGAACTCGCGGCGTTCTGGGCGAAATGGGAGTACCTCTCATCGCGAATCGGCAAGCTCAGGGAGGGCGGGAGATGAAGCTCTGGGAGACCATGACGGGCAGCGATCTGACCAGGCAATGGAATGCGTTCGAAGCCCGGGCCGAAGCGTTGCCTGACGACTACCGCGTGGCGTGGAAAGAAATCAAGGACCATCTGCTCCCTTACTCGGGCTTCACTGGCCGCAACCTGACGCCGATTTTTGACGGCGTACTCGGCCTGCTCGAAGAAACTGCGGCGGACGGGCAGAGCATTCATCAGGTGCTCGGTGACGACGTCGAGGGCTTCTGCGCGGCCCTGGCCGGCGGGCAAGGTGCCAGGAACTACCGCGACCGGTGGCGCGACCAGTTGAACAGGAACATCGCGAGGAAACTAGGCCGGCGAGGGGGCTGACATGAGCATCCGCGACATTATCGAGGGCAAGAAGCAGTGGCGGGCTCACATGGCGCGGGTCAAGGCGCTCCCCCCTGATTACCGGCTCGTCTACAAGGAGATCCAGCGGTACTTCTTCAAGACCGGACTCGTCAGCTTGCCCGACGGGCCGCTGCTCCCTGGGATCGTCGACTTCTTCGAGGAAGGCGCCGCTGCCGGCAAGGGAGTACTTGAACTGATCGGCAGCGACGTCGCTGCCTTCTGCGACGACCTGGCTAGTAACTCGCGCGGCATGGACACCGAGATCGAACATTCCAGACCGGACCAGACTGTGACAGAGTGATACTGCCGCTGCGTGCTGATACCCGGAGGTCCTTGATGCACCGTCGTCTGCGGATCGCGGTCCCGTTCGCCGCCATGACAGTCGCCGCCAGCCTCACGTTCTGCGCGATGACGACCGCCAGCGCCGCGACCGCTGCCCATCATGCTCAGCCCGGCCTGATGGTCGCCGCGGGGCATACGGCCGGCCGGTCGGCAGTGCCGTGGAAACAAGTCGGTCCCGGCTGGACGCTGGTGACCTACACGACCGCGACCGAATTCGCGGCCCACCCCAAGCGGGGCGCCACCACGCTGTACCTCGTCGATCCGGCGGGCGGCAAGTACGTGATGTACCGCTGGCCGCACGTTCCTGCCTACGGCGGGGTAGACCTGCTGGCCTGGTCAGGTGACGCCACCCGCGCCATGCTCGAGGTGGCCAAGAGCCCGACGAGCAACGCGCAGCAGCTAGACCAGCTCACCCTTGCCACCGGCAAGCTGACGAGACTGCCGCTGCCCTCTGGCGCTGTGCCGATCAGTTACACCAGGCCGGACGGCCTGGCCGTGCTCGCCTACCTCGTCTTGAAGTCGCCCGCTGAGGTCCAGATAGTCAGGTACAGCCTGTCAGGAGCACTGGAGAAGGTGCTCTACACGCAGAAGACGACGAAGAACGGCGGCGGTTTCGTCAACATCAGCCAGTCCTCTCCCTACAACCCGGCTGGCACCAGCATCGCCCTGACGATCACCACGGGCAGTGCCAAGACTCCCGAGAGCACGCTGCTCATCAGCAACGCCGGCGGCGTTATCCATCGGTACGGCTCGGCCGACAGTTGCTTTTTCGTGCGCTGGTGGACGGCAAGTCAGCTGCTGACCGACAACTGCGCCGCCAAGCACTTGTTCCTGACTCCGGCGGGCGGCGCCGCGCCGAAGTCGCTCGCTCCCGCAGTCACATCGGCCGAGCGATTCGTGCAGGACGCGTGGTCGCTTGCCGGGCACGTCTACGTTGAGGAAAGCGGCCCGGCATGCGGGACTGGCATCCTCACCGTCATCAGGAACGGGCATCTGGCCGAAGTCACGGTGCCGAAGCTCAACGCAGGCGCCGACGTCGTCACGACCAGTTCGAGCAAGCTGCTCATCGTCGCGGAACGGTGCATGGCGAGCTCTGGCTTGCTGTGGTTCAACCCGCACAACGCGTCCGAGGTCCAGGTACTCGCGAAGAATCAAGGTCAGGGCGTCATCGGCGAGGTGCCCTACTACGCGACCAGCGGAGGGTAGTGCAGCAGGGGAGCTGAGCCAGATGGCAACTTCGAGCCACGGCAAGCGTTACTGGCGGGTGGACTATCTGGGATACAGCATCGCCAGCGCGATCGCCTGGTCGGTGATCTGGATCCTGGTCGGCACCTTGGCCAGCGCTGGCACCGTGCGCGCGTTCGGGCTGGTCTTCCTCGGGTGGGTCATCGGGTGGGCCTCGGCGACCATCGCGAGGGTCGTTTACCCGGCACCGAAGCGAACTCTGCTCGCGCAGCAAAGCCACGACTGAACTGCCGTCGCGACTGAGCCAGGTGTCAGCTCTCGCCGCCCGACCTGGCCGCGGCGAGGTCCCATTTCTGCTCGATGCGGCCGAACTTCCAGACCGCGAGCGCCGCAACCCAGGTGAAGACGAAAACGCCGACAATGACGAAACCCGCCTTGTTGATGTCGAAGTTCGCCAAAAAGGACCAGAACCCGCCGTTCAACCCGACTTCCTGCCCGAGCAGGGCAAGGAGTTCGATCGTGCCGATGAAAAAGGCCACGAAGACCGACAAGCCGGTGATCGTGAGGTTGTAATAGACCTTGCGTACCGGGCGGGCGAAGGCCCAGTCGTAGGCAAAGTTCATGAAGCAGCCGTCGGCGGTGTCGAACAGGCTCATCCCTGCCGCGAACAGGATCGGCAGCGACAAGATGGCGTAGAACGGCAGGCCGCTTACCACGGCGGTGCCTGCCAGGACCAGAAGCGCGACCTCAGTCGCGGTGTCGAACCCGAGGCCGAACAAGACGCCGACCGGGTACATCTTCCACGGCGCGTCGACCCGGCGGGCCAACGGGCCGAGGAAACGGTTCATCAGGCCGCGCTTGTCAAGCTGCGCCTCAAGCTCGCTGTCGCTGTACCGGCCGGTCCGCATCTCGCGGAACACCCTGACGATGCCCACGAGGATGACCACGTTCAGCGCCGCGATGATATAGAGGAAGAACCCTGACACCGACGTCCCGATGATGTTGGTGACGTTGTGCAGGCCAGAGCCGTCGTTCCTGACCTGGTCATCGAGAGCCCGGATGCCGAAATTCAGCAGTACGGCAAGCACGAAGACGATCGTCGAGTGCCCGAGGGAAAAGAAGAAGCCTACCGACAGCGGCCGCTTGCCGTCGTTGACTAGCTTGCGTGTCGTATTGTCGATCGCCGCGATGTGATCGGCGTCGAAGGCGTGCCGCATCCCCAGCGTGTAAGCGAGGATCCCGGTGCCGAACCCGAAGATCTCCTTGTTCGTGATGTGATAGTGCCCGCCCACCGCCGCCGACAGCATGAGCCAGCCGGCCACGTTCAGCCCGAGGATCGTCACCGTCATGCCGCCGACTCTGGCCCACTCGGACGGCGTCAGTGCGTTCCTGATCCTGGCCAGGCGCGTCGGCATTTCGGTCATCTCATCCCTATCCTCCCGCGAGGCGGCCAGACAACTGGGAGTCTAGGCAAAGTTGCGAATGAGTTGCAACAGCATAGAGGCCGCAATCGCTAGATCCTCGCCGGGCACCGGCCGGAATTACTCGGTAGCCTGAAGCTCATGGCCCGTGACGAACGCAGCGTGACCCCCCAGAGCGAGGACTTCTCAGCCTGGTACAACGACGTTGTCTTCCGCGCCGAGCTGGTCGACAGGTGGCCGGTCAGAGGCAGCATGGTGATCAGGCCGTACGGTTACCGGATCTGGGAACTGCTCCAGGCCGACCTGGACGCACGGATCAAGGCGACCGGTCACCAGAACGCCTACTTCCCGCTCCTCATACCGCAGAGTTTCCTGGAACGCGAGGCCGAGCACGTTGAAGGCTTCGCCCCCGAGTTCTTCACCGTGACTCACGCCGGCGGCAAGGAGCTTGATGAGCCGCTGGTGGTCAGGCCGACGTCCGAAACGGTCATCGGCGAGATGATGGCCAAGTGGATCAGCTCGCACAGGGACTTGCCGCTGCTGCTCAACCAGTGGGCCAACGTGCTGCGATGGGAACTGCGCCCGAGGATGTTCCTGCGCACCAGCGAGTTTCTCTGGCAGGAGGGGCACACCGCGCACGCTACCGCCGATGACGCGATCGCGGAGACGATGCTCGCGCTCGGGTTCTACCAGGACGTGGCCGCAGGCGTCGCGGCCCTGGCCACGGTGCCGGGCGAAAAGACGCCACGCGAGCGGTTCGCCGGGGCCGAGCGCACGTTCACGATCGAGGGCATGATGCGGGACGGGCGCGCCCTGCAGGCCGGCACCTCCCACTTCATGGGAACAAACTTCGCGAAGGCCTTCGGGATCACCTACACGGGCGAGAGCGGCGCGGCCGAACTATGTCACACGACTTCCTGGGGCATGAGCACCAGGATGATCGGCGGCGTGATCATGACTCACGGCGACGACAAGGGCCTGGTGCTGCCCCCGGCCCTCGCCCCGTACCAGGTGGTGGTCGTCCCGATCGGGCGCGGAGATCAGGCTGAGGCAACCATGGCCGCCGCGACCGAACTCGCAGCCCGGCTGGCACGCGCCGGCATCAGGGCGCACGTCGACAGCCGTCCGCAGCTATCGCCTGGCTTTAAGTTCAACGACTGGGAAATGCGCGGCGTCCCGATCCGGCTTGAGCTCGGCCCCCGTGATCTAGCCGCAGGCACGGCGCTGATGTCCAAACGCCTTAACTACCAGCAGCCACAAAGCACCAAGGAAGCGATCTCGCTTGAGGCTGCGCCCGATCTGCTGATTGCCGAGCTTGCCGCGTTCCAGGCGATGCTGGCCCAACGGGCCATCGACTTCCGCGACGAGCACACAGCCGTTGTTGATTCTTGGCCGGAATTCACCGCCGCCGTCGCGTCAGGCTGGGCTCTGGCGCTGCATTGCGGCGAGCAGGCCTGCGAAGACGAGATCAAGGCGGAGACTACAGCCACGCCCCGCTGCATCCCGCTCGATGGCGAGCCTCTAGAGGGCACCTGCGTCCGCTGCGGAAAGCCATCCGCCTACGGCAAGCGGATCATCTTCGCCCGAGCCTACTGAGACAGGTACCTGAGCACGGCGAGCACGCGGCGGTGATCGGCGTCCGACGGGGCCAGGCCGAGCTTGCTGAAGATGTTGGAGACGTGTTTTTCTACGGCGCGCTCGGTGACGACCAGGGTCGTCGCGATCGCGCCGTTTGACCGCCCTTCCGCCATCAGGCTCAGCACCTCCCGTTCCCGCCCGGTGAGCTCGCCGAGTCCGTCCGCGCGGCGGCTGGCGCCCAGGAGCTGGGTCACGACCTCGGGATCAAGCGCGGTTCCGCCGCCCGCGACGCGACTGAGAGCGGACATGAATTCGCCGACGTCGGCGACGCGGTCTTTGAGCAGGTAACCGACGCCGGCCGATCCGGCTCCGAGCAGTTCGGCCGCGTAATGGGTTTCCACGTACTGCGAGAACACCAGCACTCCGGTGCCCGGATGGTCGCGCCTGATGGCGATCGCCGCCCTGATGCCTTCGTCGGTGAATCCTGGCGGCATCCGGACATCGACCACGCAAACCTCGGGCCGGTGCTCGGCGACCGCGGTCAGCAAGGAACTGCCATCACCGACCGCCGCGACGACCTCATGCCCGCGATCGGCCAGGATCTCGACCAGACCGGCCCTGACCACGGCCGCGTCCTCGGCGATCACGATCCGCATAGGCTCCGTCCGGTCAAGGTCAGGCGTGCGATGGCAGCTCGACGCTAATCAGGGTAGGTCCGCCCGGCTGGCTGCTTATGTCCAGCGTGCCGTCCACCGTTCTCAGCCGGTCCGCGAGCCCGGCCAGCCCTCCGCCCGCGACAACGCAGGCGCCGCCCGCTCCGTCGTCGCCGACCCGGATCCGCAGCAGGCCTGGCACGTGTACCGCCTCAAGCGAGGCCCTGCGGGCACCGCTGTGCTTGGCCACGTTGGTCAGCAACTCGGCCGCGCAGAAGTAGGCGATGGTCTCGATCGCGGGCGAAGGTCGCTCAGGCAGATCGACGACCAGGTCGACCGGCACCGCGCCGCTGGCGGCGAGGGTTCGCAGAGCCGTGCCCAGGCCGTGGTCGAGGGCGGGCGGGTGGATACCGCGTGCGAGGTCGCGGAGCTCGATGATCGCCGCCTTGGCGCTGCGATGCGCGGCGTCGACAAGCTCAAGCGCCCGCTCTAGATCGGCTTCCATCGTGGAGCCGCCAGCTTCGCCCAGCTTCTCCCTGGCAAGCCCGAGTTTCATCGCCACCGCGACCATCTGAGCCTGGGCACCGTCATGCAGATCGCGCTCGATTCGCCGCAGCCGGGCGGCGGAGTCGTCGACGGCGTGCGCCCGTGCCAGTTCAAGATCACGTACCCGCTGAGGCAACGGCGGCCCGAGCAGGCCGGTGATCAGCGCCACATCGATCGCATTAGCGCCAGTGGTCAGGTACGGCAGCACCAGGAGCACGATGATGCCCACAGGAATGAGGGCAAAGGAACCGCCGAAGGATTTCACCTCATAGGCCACCTTGACCGGATCCCATTTCCACCAGGAGATCCACGGGCCGAGGTGGATGACTATTCCGTGAAGCGCTAGCTGGTGGAGCAGCTCCCACCAGATCGGGAACGTGAGGTAAGGAAAGCTGTAGACGACCAGAGAGGAGGCAAGCACATACGCGAGCACCGCGACAGGGAACTTGAGCACCAGGTAACCGCAGGCCTTCCAGCTCGCCTGATCGGTCAGGCTAGCCCGTATCCAGCGAATCACGCCGGGCGGCGGCGGAACTCTTACCGACGGCTCGACCTTCGTATCGAGCATGCCGTTCGCCATCCTGCGGCAGAGGTCGCCGAGCTTTCTCGCCAGGGCAAGTGTGAGCGCAAGCAGCGGCAGACCGAAAAGCATGCCGGCGAAGCTGAGCGACATTCCCATCCCGACCACGACCGCCGATGCGATGACCGCGAAGGCAGGGACAGCGAGCAGGAAACTCAGCGCCGCGTACCAGCGCTGGTGCCTTCCGTGCCGGCTGAATGGCTCACGCAGCACCCGCACAAGGCCCTGCCTGAACTCATCCATAGCGCCATTCTCAGGCGTACGACCCTAACTTGGCCACCGTGCGGCCACCAGGCGACGGGTACGGCTAGCACGAGGAAACGGCGGCCACCTGGACTTCCCCGCCCACGGTGATCGGCGGCTGGTCCACGCTGCTCACGAAAACGTGCGGGCTGATCCGGTGCAAGTCGTTAAGCAAAGCGCCAAGCCGGTCATCTCTCGGCAATTCGATGATGACGTCCCCGCCCGCGTCGGCGTCGGCATCGGCATCGGACGGCACCCGCGTCCACACACGCTGGTCAGCGAGCGCGGCATTAAGCAGCGCCTGGCTTTGCGGGTCGTCAGGCACGTCGAGCCGAATTCTCCACAGGGACATCACTGACTCCTTACTTCCCTCACTGCTTACAGAGTGCGACCGTCTCGTTGCCTGCGTGCTGCGGGTTGGTAACGACGACGTTAACCAAGGGGCGCGGCGGAAGATGAGCACTGGCGCCTGGCTGAGATTTAACCATGCCTGGGCCGCGGGATTCAGACGATAGTCTCGGCGCCTATGCGCATTCTGATCCTCGGCGGCACGGCCTTCGTCGGGCGCGCCATTACCGAAGATGCCCTCGGCACGGGGGCAGACATCACCTTGTTCGGGCGCGGGAAGACAGGCAGCGACCTGTTCCCTGGCCTCACCAGGCTGACCGGAGACCGCGACACCGGCGACTACGACTCGCTGCGCGGCGGAAGCTGGGATGCCGTCATCGACGTCAGCGGGTACGTGCCCAGGCACGTCGGCCAGGCGATGGACGCGATCGCTGACCGGGCCGGACGTTACCTTTTCATCTCCAGCCATGCCGT
>Ga0335074_10013266_pt1 | contig 11581 bp, 11 predicted proteins | sample Lox_Sample_23_FD_206715 | JGI IMG/M metagenome (GOLD analysis project Ga0335074, IMG submission 206715) | Soil microbial communities from Loxahatchee National Wildlife Refuge, Florida, United States - Lox_Sample_2.3 | ecosystem: Environmental > Terrestrial > Soil > Wetlands | place: USA...
GAGGGGGGGATTCGAACCTCACGATTTTGCACGCCAATAAAGGGGAATCTCACGGAGACTCCCGAATAGACTCCCGAAATCCAATCACGGCTTGTCCCGAACTGTCTCAGGTAGTCACGGCTTGGGCAAAACTTCCCGCTCCAATCAAAGCCGCCATCCTTGCACTTGTCAAAACGGCGGACTGATTCTCCACCAACCACTATGGCCTTGATCTTAACATTTCACTTGGACGCGGTGCAATCGAATTTAACGCGCTTGCAGGCCGGGGATTTTGGCTGGCCGCATTCGGAAGATCGCCGCTTTGGAAAAACGTGCTGGCGAGGCTGGCAACCGGCACGGCGGCGATTTGGGCGTGAGACTGACGAACCCAAAACCGAGGATGAACCATGAACTTGAATCTTGAATTGCTCAAATTGCTGCCGCCCATCTTCAACGCGCTGGACGCCTTGATTGACAATTACGGCGTTTATCTCTACCTGGTGTTTGTCTGGCTGGCACTGGCGGTCATCGCTTGGATTTTCAGCGGCGGCTTACGGAAGCGGATGAAGGGAAGCTCTCCCACAGTCATTCCCGGCATCATTTTCACGATGCAACCGCCGATGCAATCCCCACCACCAATCATCGGCATCGAGGTTGACCAGACGTGGAACGGTGATCACGAAACAATGGACGAACCATGACCACTTTTCACTTACGACAATCAGAACGCGGCCGATGTGTCCACCGAAAGACAGGCGCAGACGCGCTTCAAAATCATGTCACGAATCGCACCACCAAAATGCACAGTTATTTTCACGAAGCGCGAAAAATCTGGTGCAACCATTTTCAAAGAGCATTGCAAGAGCGCGTCAACGAATGGTCATTTTATACGAGGGAAGCCTTACCCCTTGTCAGGACAAGGATTCTGCGGCTCGCTCAAATCTCGCCGATAATTGCGCGGAGTCCCGCGAGACGGCCAGGCGATGAGCGCGAAATATCCGGCAAGACATCCGCCGGAGTTTCCTGCGCCATATCCGCGCAACTTCCCGGCAATGGCCGGGCAGCGGCAACGGCAACGCCGCCGAATGTCCATCAAGTTGGCTCGCAAGACAACTCGCATTGCACCGGAAACGGACGCGCGATGGCCGCGCCGGAAACTTGCGAGACGACTCGCAACACGGTCACGCAACTGCCGCGCCACAACCGTGCAGCGGTTGGCGTGACATCTCGTAAGACGACTCGCTCGAATCTTAATCATGACATTCAAAAATTATGAATACACCAACCACGTCAACGCCCGATCTCGAAGGACTGCACAAGGCGGTTCAGGAATTTCGGCCTAATCCGCACCGTGTTCCGTTCACCAATTTGAAACCAGTCCATGATTCCATTGCGGAATTGCGCAAGCGAAGTGTGTCCTACGCCGGAATTGCTGAATTACTCCAACAACACGGCGTCAAGACCAGCCGGGCGCGTGTGGCCGAATACGGCCGCATTGTCCTGGACGGCGGGAAATCGCGCAAACGGCGAAAACGGATGAAGCCCACGCCAGTTGTCAGTGTCCCTGCTACGTCTCAAAGTGTGCCCGCCGCGGACGTAAAGCCCGCGCCGGCCACGACCACGCCGGCGAGCAATATCCCGCCGCCGACAAAAGAAAACTCGCCCTACACGTCACGCGGACCGCGCATTGCAAAAGTGGCAATGATGACTCCAGAAGAAGCCGCAGAATTCGAGGCCAGTTTGAAGCCAGGAAACGCCCCAAAGTCGTGACCGCGCTCACGCAGATCGTGGCGCATTTATCCAATCCGGCGAATTGCCGGTTTGATTCATTGGTGTTTTCTACCCATGACGGTGACACTTCTCGCGTGAATCCTTAATCGCCGTCCGGTCTTTGGCGAAGCGAGCATCGTCAAGGTGGAAGTCGAAGGGCAACAGGGCGAAACTACCTTGACGACGCGCAGCGAGCCATACAATGGGAAGGCGATTCACGCGGAGTTAGCAGATGGTTAGCATTGGCTTCACGGCACGGTTGGCAACATTGAAAGCACCAGCATTGGCAAGTGGGTAAGCATTACGCGAAGCACTTCGCAAGTTGTCTTGCCAGCCATTGCGCCGTCTGGCTTGCGGGACTCCGCGCAAGCACCGGCGAGATTTTAGCGAGCCGCAAAAACCATGTTTTAACAAGGGGTAGCGCGTGCCTTGACTAATTTTTCACTTTTCGCCGCTTCCCTGCGTTTGTCCTTGATGTGGTTTGGTGGATGATTCCAGCGGTATAAACGGCCAAAGTTGAGCCGTGTTGAACGATGTTTAATTGCGTTGAACTTGTTACGCAACAGTTGCGCAAATTTCGCGCAACATTTGCGGCTGTGGTTGCGGCCTCAAGCTGTGCTTAGGGAAGATGTCTGACGGTAAATTTGCCGTTTTACACCAGCGCCATCGCTGTGTGTATCACAGTCGCCAGCTTGGTCGCTCCGGTGTTATGCCCGCCCGCTTGCCTCGCAAGGAGAATAGCGTCCGTCATCTAATCGGCTTTCATTTCATAGCCACTGCGTTCGCTTCTGGCTGTGACCTAGCTGGCTGATTTTGGTGCGTGGACGGCTAATGTTGAAATGCGTTTAGCAGCGTTGACCGGATGCGTTGAAAACCGTTGAACCCGTCAACACGTTTCAACGCATTTCAACACGCTGGTCTTCCCGCTTCGTCCAGCCTCTACCTGAAGTAAGGGGATGGTGTCTCGGTGCAGATTGCCCAAAGTGAGGGCAAGACAAACGCGAGATATTCGCATTGAACGAATGTTCGTTCCTACCAATGTTTGTCAACACATCTGCTGGTTGTCGTGTGTGTGAATCTTTGGCTCGATTAAGTGTCGTAAGTCGGCGGGGACTTGCCTCTAGGAATCACGCGCTCGAAGGGCTTTTCATCGCAAAGAATTTAATCTGACACGATCATTCCGACGCACATAAGATTACACGCAAAATGACAGATAAGACTTAAAACTCCCAATGCAGCCGTGCGCCGAAGACCGACACCGGACCGCGATCTTGGTTGAAAGCCGGGTCGGTGATGTATTGGTAATCCACCGAGGCGTGGACGGTTTTCCAGATTTTGAAATCGTAGTAGGTTTCCAGAATTTTTTCCCAGCCATAATTCAAATTGCCGTCACCCGCCAGAATGCCTGTGCCACCCGCCGCGAAAAATTCCTGCTCTGATTTGGTGGCGCCGTTGAAACCCCCAGCCAATCCGAACATGTCGTCAGGGCGATGCCAGGATTCCCCCTTGATGCTGATGCCCGCCGTCGCCGTGTAGGCAACATCGCTAAACATCCACGCCTGTTCCTGGCCGTCATTCCAGCCTAGGCGAGAAAACAGGCCGACGTTCTTCGTAATTTCTTGTTCCCAATTCAACCCAAAACCGTATTTTAAGCGATATGCTGTCGCCGCTGTAAGGCTCGCGCCCGACCCGTTTGTTTGTAGAATGGCAGTCGCACCATCATAACTGAACATGTCAGCTCGATTCAGGAAAGCCAGGAAGCGTATGGTGCCGGGATGATTGTTGACGGTGTAACGGCGCTCAAATTCCGTGACCATCGCCCAACCACTAAAGATCGGTTCATACCCTGCCGCACTGTCATACGGCCATTTGAAATACGCGTCGTCTCCGGTCAAATTATTGGCGGTTTCCGGCACTTGGAAAAATCCGTAGCGCAAGGTCCAGTTCGGCTGATTCAATTCCACGGCCAGTCCGGTGTCATAACCAACGGCATCCGCCGGATAATCCCACGCCTCATTGTTCACAAACGCCCAGTTCATGAATTGCGTGCGCGGATCATTGGCGTAGGCGTTTTTGTCGAAAATATCCCCGGCGCTCATCCGTCCGATGGTGAATGTGAGGCGGGAAATGTCTTCTTTACCCGCGAGATCAAGCTGGTCGTCGGGCACATCCTCCTGCTCGCCGCCAAGGCCGATGGTTTGCCGGATGAACAGGCGCGCGATCATACCGTTGGGAACCGCAGTGCCAATGCGATAGGCTTCGCCGTTGGGAAAACCTTCCACGCCGAGCGTGTTGTCCAGGCCAAATCCCTGCCACATCAACCCATCAATGTGCGCCTCAGCGCCGGGCCACAGGCGGACTCCAGCCATCAAGTCCAGCGAAACGGTTTCGCGCGTCTCGCCGCCGGCCGGCAGGCTGTTCGGCCCGGAATACTTCGCCGGAAATCCGGGATAGCCTTGCACAATGTCGGTGTTTTGGACGTGGAAATTCCAATTCTGCTGATGAGCGTCAGAGATTTGCTCAAGGGCGGGCGTTGGAGCGGAATTGGTTGACGAGTCAGCCGCCATAGCGCCAGACATGGTTGCGCAAGAGAGCGCGGTGGTGACACCCACCGCTTTCAGGTTGTTCCGTTTCTTCGATTTCATAATGAAAATATGGCAACGGCTGGCATGATTTTATCACCGTGGTTGTTGGAAGATTACTTAAGGTCGCCTGAAGAATTCTTAAGAATCAAACGCACTCCGAAAATCAACCGTTTCGGGTGGACGGCAGCAATTGCCAGTTCAAGCCAACGACATTTTTTTCCAGACTCAAACGACTGACAATCTGTTCGACCTGCGCGTCCATTCGCTCCGCACTCGAAAGAATGGCTCTGAGAACGACATGGGTTTGAGTCTTTCCCACCACGCTTTCCAGCTCGTGCAACACCAGCGGTGAAACACTGGTGAGTTGCACCAGCAGTGTTCGTAGTTGCACTTCCTGTCTTCCCATGCAGGTAATTTGCAGGGAGTATTTGAATTCCTGTTCGGTCGGGTCCAGCGGCTGCCGGTCAACCAGTGAAACAAGTGGGCGAAGCAGCGTGTTGATGCCAAGAACCACCACCGCTCCGGCAAGCGCCGGCCAATAATAACCCGAACCGGCCAGCACGCCGACCGCCGAGGAACACCAGATGGTGCTGGCGGTATTCAGTCCGCGCACATTCAATCCGCTGCGCATGATGACGCCCGCGCCCAAAAAGCCAATGCCGGTCACGACCTGTGCCGCGATGCGTGTCGGGCTGGAGTCGCTGGGAGTCAAGGCAGCCAGCATCACAAAGAGCGCTGAGCCGACCGCGACCAATGTGTAAGTCCGCAGCCCGGCGGTGCGTTGCCGCCACTGGCGTTCGACACCGATAGCGATGCCGCAGAGCAGCGCGCAACCAAGACGCAAAGAAAATTCCAATGGACTCATGGCGACGCCGGGCGGGATGTCGGCTCTCCCCTGATGATTTGGAGCATTGCGCCGGCATCGGGGGCTTGTTCGAGTGCCAGGCGAAAATCCGGTTTTTGCAGGAGCTTGGAAATCCTAGCCATTCGGTGCAGATGTTTTTGAAACTGGCCTGGCGGAACGATGAAAAGAATTACGAGACTAACTGGCTGACCGTCGAGTGCGTCGAAATTGATCCGCTGTTTTGACCGGCCTAAAGCGATGATGGTTTCGTGAACTAAACTTGTCGAGGCGTGTGGAATGCCAACGCCAAGACCGATACCTGTGCTCATGGCCGATTCGCGCTTTCTGACGGCGGACCTGATGGCTTCACGGTGTTTAGATTTTACCTTGCCAATCTCAATCAGACGGTCAATCAACCCATCAATCGCCTCCCAGCGATTGGTTGCCCGCAAATCACTGATGATTTGAGTTTCACTTAAAATGTCGCCTAATTTCATGTTCATAAAATCAGGGACGAGGATTCAACAAGCGCCGGCATGGGAACGCCCTTGCTCCTGGCAGAGTTGGGTTTCAACGCTGACGTGAACCAGTTCTTCGTGGATTTTCAATGCCTGCCGATATTCGTCCGGCGCTTTCGGACGGTGCGCGACAACCCGGATGATGGCGGCAAATTTGTTGACACCCACCTGCCAGATGTGCAGGTCGGTGATCAGCGAATCGCCGTCGTTTTCGATGCCTTCACGAATCACCACAGGCAAATCCGAACTGGCCGGAATCCGATCTAAAAGAATCACCGTCGTCTGGCGCACAAGCGAATAAGCCCATTGACCGATGACTGCGCTGCCAACCAGTCCCATGATGGCGTCCATCCAATACCAGCCGAAGAATTTTCCAGAAAGCAAAGCGGCAATAGCCAGCAGGGAGGTTACCGCATCGGCTATGACGTGGAGATAAGCCGCCCGCAAATTCAAATCATGGGAGTGTTCATGCCCGGCGTGATGGTCATGGCCGTGATGATGTTCATGATGCTGGTCTTTCAGGATCAATGCGCTCACGACATTGACGGTCAATCCCAAACACGCGACAAAGATTGCTTGATTGAACTGAATTGTCAGCGGATGAATAAGTCTGCCGATGGATTCGCCGGCCATGACCAGGCCGACGCCGCCCAAAACAATGGCGCTGGTAAATGCGCCCAGCACACCGAATTTGCCAGTCCCAAAGCTGAAGCTGGCATCTGCGGCGTGGCGTCGGGCAAAGAAATAAGCCAGGACGGTTATCAGAAAGGCCGCGACATGAGTTCCCATGTGCAGGCCGTCGGCAAAAAGCGCCATCGAATGATACTTCAAGCCGAAGATGATTTCAGCGAACATCATCGCCGCCGTCAGCATCAAAACGCGCCGCGTGTTCTTTTCAGCCACCGAAAAATCATCGGTAAAATCGTGGCCGTGTTTCCAGCGGGATGGATCGGTGAGGTGCATGGCTCATGGCTTGGTTTCAGCCGTTGCTTGGTTGGTGTTGACCGTCGCTGCTGTAGCAGGGCTTGGGTCCGCAATGTTCTGCTTGTGCGAATTGGAAAAGACGCGCGCGAATTTGATGCCGATCAGGACCAGCAGGATCAATAAGTAAATTCGCAAGGCCCACAGGGCAAACCTGACTGTTCTGTTTGTTTTGATGCGTGCCATAAATCAATCAGCTTTGGACTCGAATTTTGCGCCCTTCGTGATGTCCCGATTGCGAACGATACCCAGCAGCCGGTCTTGGGCGTCCACCACCGGCAACATGTGAAACTGGTATTTGGCGAACATCGCCGCCAAATCCTCGCGCAGGCAATCGTGGTTCGCCGTGACGACAGGCGAAATCATCAACTCGCCGAGACTGGCGGCCTCCGGCGCGACCACCAAATCGCGTAAGTCCACCACGCCCTGCAAATGTTTGCCCTCGCCCGCCACGATGTAGAGATAGGAAAGATTCCGGTGATTCCCGGCGGAACTGCGTAGCGAATGCAAAACGTCGCCCGCCTTCGTATCCTGGGCGAACACGAAAAACTTCTCGCTCATCAATGTCGCCGCCGGCACGTCAGCGTTGGACATGATGGCGTTGACACGCGTGGCCCGCGCCAGCGGCAATAGTTTCATCAATTCGGCGGATTTGGCGTGAGGCAGGACGGACAAGAAGTCGGCGATTTGCAGCACAGACATGATGGCCAGCACTTGGCGCGCCTTTTCCTCCGACAAAAAGGCGATGAGTTGCCGCTTGGCACGGGGTTCGGCTTCAATGAGCACGGCGGTGGCTTTGTCCGGGTCGAGCGCGGAAAACATCGCCTGCTGTTCGTCGCCGGAAAGAACTTCGAGCGCGTCGGCCAGGTCCTCGCTGGGCAGTTCCAACGCCTGCTCGCGGGCAACCGAGAGCGTCACAACGTCCGTGGTGTGATCCTCCACCGAAAGCGGCTGGACGTAGCGCCACGAGATCAACTGGTCTTTGGCCTTTGCGAAGCGTTCAAAACCCCATTTACGGAGGAAGCCGTTGAAAGAGATGTCCACGTGAACCAGAATCATCCGGCCTTTGGAGAACAGCAGATGGACGTCGTTGACCACTTCAGTGCGGCGGCCGTCGGTATCCAGAATCGTCTGGCCCATCAGGTGTTCGTTCAAAAGAATCCAGCCTTTCTGGTCCACAAATTTCGGATACGGCTCTCCGGTCTCAGTCGGCGTGATATAAATGGCGTCGTCTTCAATTCGCGCGACCTTTTCCCAGGGAATCAATTCAGTGGGATGTCCTTTGCCGTGTTCGATGTAAATCCCGACCGCTTCGGGATATGGCTCAGATAGTCGGAAAACCAAATCAGTGAGCCGACCGTTTTTCTTATTGGTTTTGTCACGGCGAATCCGGCGATTCAACAGCCTGGAAAAATACAGGAGTTGAAACGCTTCAAATCCGGCCGGCTTGTGGGTGGCGGTGTTTGGGAGATTATTCATGGCAGTTCTTCTAATTGCCCGCGCCGAACCATTCCGGGAACAGCACGGAAATACCGTAGGCCGTGGACATGACGATGACGAAAATGGTGATGCTCCAGTTGGCGATGTTCTGCCAGCGGGTGTTGACATGGTCACCCATGAGCGGCTTGTCGTTCAGCAGCAAAATCAGAAACGTCAGCGCCGCCGGCATCAACGTCACCGCCACGACTTGCACAAAAATGGTGATGAGGTTTTGCACGTCAATGCTGGCGATCAACGAGATGACGCCCGCCGACATCAGCATCAGCACGTAGGCGACGTAAAACCACGGCGCTTCCCGGACGCCACGATTGAGCGAATGCGCCCAGCCAAAGACCTCGCCCAAGGCCCAGCTTGTCGCGAGCGAAATACACAGCGCGCCGAGCAACCCGGCGTCGAAAAGGCCGATGGCAAAAAGCGTCTTGGCCCACTCGCCCCAATGTCGGTTTGGCATCACGGCAGGCATTGCGACAGCGGTTTTGGCGGCGGAATCCATATCACGCCAGGATTGGAAGGAAGGGTCAACACTCGTCCACGGGCCGGAGGCTGAGTGGGCGCTGGCCGTGGCGACAGGATTGGGATTTGCGGGATTGTAGAAGAATACCGCTGCCGTTGCGATGATGATGAATGCCGCAACCACGCAGGTCAGGAACGAGCCGAAGAAGGTATCGAACTTTCCGTATTTGACATCCTTGATGTCCGTGCCTTTGTCCACCACGGCGGATTGCTGGAAGAAAATCTGCCACGGGGTAATGGTGGTGCCGATGTTCGCCATGATCAGTGTCAGCAGCGCCACACCGGACATGCCGAATGCAAAATCTGGATGGTAAAAGCCCTTCCCGGCCGCGCTCCAGCCTTCCTTGACGTTGCCTGTGTGCATCGCCCAGATTGCGGCAGGGATATAAACCAGGTTGAATAGACAGAAGAAAAGGGTGATTTTCTCGAAGGTCCAATAGCGCCCAGTGATGACAATGCCGGTAAGTAATGCTGTCACAGCAAAAAAAGTAATCCAGGATGGGATACCAAAAATATTCATCGCTTGGGTCATGCCGATGTATTCAGTGACGAGCGTGAGCCAGTTGATGACCGCGAGATCGAAGATGGAGAACCAGCCCCAAAATTTTCCGAATCCGTCGAAAATGGCTTCTGCGTGGCCACGCTTGGTAACCGCGCCCAGCCGGACGGTCATTTCTTGAACGTAATATGCCATCGGCAACAAAATGGCCATTGCCCAAAGTAAACTGAAACCAGTTTTTGCGCCGGTCTGCGCGTAAGTCGAGATGCCGCCGGCGTCATTGTCTGCAATCATCGTGATGATGCCTGGCCCCAGCGCGGCTAGGAACAGAAGGGTGCGCCGGTTGAGCCGTCTGACTTGGTGAATGCTTTTGCTGATCCAATACATCACCGCATCCTAGCCGAATGCGCAGGAGGACTGTTACTTAAGGTCGCCTGAAGATTTCTTAAGAATCGTATCCCGCACAATGACCGGCCTGTGCAAGATTTAGCTCACATACCGCTTCAATGCATTGGCCAATAATCGTAAAGAGTTATGGCAATTGGAATGGCTCGCAGCATCTTCAAGACACAAGTGTATGTGGGAATTCAGGACTTTTTCCGTAACTGATTTCAGAGTCCCGCGCGCCACAATGACATGGAAAAGTATGTCTTCACAGTTGGCGTCGGCTTCCACCATCCTTTCAATGGCTTCAACTTGGCCTTTGATTTTCCGAAGACGGATGGTCAAATCGTGTTTCTCCGACCAGGAATGAACGTGTTTCATTTGGTCATTTTGGGCAGTCGGAGCCGAAAGATACTGCCCCTCCCGACCTCGCTTTCGAGTTCCACTGTGCCGCCTGTGCGTTCAATCGCCCATTTGACAATTGCCAGACCCAGACCGACACCGCCTTCGGCCCGTGACCGAGCATCATCCACTCGATAAAATCGCTGGAAGATTTTGTGCTGATGCTCCGGCGCAATGCCTGGCCCCTCATCGGCAACCTCCACCAGCACTGCTCTGTCCGTCGCAGAAGCACGTAAATAGATTGGTCTTCCCGGCGGGCTGTAGCGAATGGCGTTTTGGGTCAGATTCATCAGAGCCAGCCGCAGCAACGCCGCGTCAAAACAGGCCCGCAAATCATCCGCGCAATCAATCTGGAGCTGTTGCTGCTTGTCCTCGGCGACCATGCCTAGAGTTTCGCTTACCTCCATCAGAACATTCCGCACGGATCCATTTTTTGGACGCAACGGCCACTTGTCGCTATCGCCACGGGTCAACAGCAGCAGACGGTCAATCAACTGGTTCATGCGGCGGATTTCCTCCAACATGCTGCCAACGGCATCATAAAGAATCGCCGGGTTTCGCTCGCGCATGGCGACTTCGCCAACGGCCCGCATTGCCGTCAACGGGGTGCGCAGTTCGTGCGAGACGTCGCCCGCCAGACGATCCAGTTCCACAAACGAGCCTTCCAGCCGTTGGAGCAGTTCGTTCAAAAATGTTTCCAGCTCTCCAATTTCGTCGTGCGGATTTGCGACTCGAATTCGTTTGCCTTCGTGGTGTGTTGAAAGCCGCCGGGCCAACTCAACCGTCTCCCGCACCGGTTCCAATGCAAAGCCGGCGATGATGTAGCCGATCAAAACGAACAATAGTGTCACGACCGCCCCGCCAACGACCAGAAAGAGCACCAAATCATGGTGATTCTCCGGCTTCCAAAGTCCTAAGCCAAGTGAAGACGCCACAAAAAGCGCCAGCACCAAATCTCCCGCGACCGCATACCAGACCGCCAGCCAAACACGGCGAGAACGCAGTTGCCACCATTCTTTCATGCGTGTGTCTCCTCGCGCAGCACAAATCCCACTCCGCGCACGGTGTGAACCAGTTTGTTCGAGTGGCCGTCATCCAGTTTCTTTCGCAAATGAGCGACGTGAACGTCAATGACGTTGTCCAGCGGCGTGACTCGATTGGTTTCCGCCCATACGTCCTTAGCCAGCATTTCGCGCGTCACAACCTGACCAGGCTGCCGCATCAGATAAACCAACAGGTCGAATTCACGGGGTGTCAGTTCAATTACCTTTCCCTTGCGAGTGACCCGGCGCGCTTCCAAATCCACAACCAAATCCGCAATGGCTTTTCGTAATGGCTCGACTGGCGCAGCACGACGTAACAGTGTCCGAATTCGTGCGACCAGCTCGGCAAATGCAAACGGTTTGACCAGGTAATCATCCGCACCACTTTCCAAGCCGAGCACCCGGTCTTCCACTGTATCGCGGGCGGTCAGCAACAACACAGGCGTTTTGGTTCCCCGTGCGCGTAGAGTTTTCAGGATTTCAACGCCATCATGACCGGGCAGCATCCAATCCAGCACCACCAGATCGAATTTCTCTGAATTCAAAAGGAAAAAACCTTGTTC
>Ga0335074_10013267_pt1 | contig 11581 bp, 10 predicted proteins | sample Lox_Sample_23_FD_206715 | JGI IMG/M metagenome (GOLD analysis project Ga0335074, IMG submission 206715) | Soil microbial communities from Loxahatchee National Wildlife Refuge, Florida, United States - Lox_Sample_2.3 | ecosystem: Environmental > Terrestrial > Soil > Wetlands | place: USA...
GACGCCGACAGCGCGATCGAGTGCGTGCGCCAGTTCGAGGAGCCGGCCTGCGTCATCGTCAAGCACGCAAATCCGAGTGGGGCAGCCGTCGCCGCAACGCCGCTCGCGGCTTACGAGGCAGCCTACCGCACCGATCGGAGCGCAGCGTTCGGCGGCATCATCGCATTGAACCGCGCGCTCGATGCCGAGACCGCCGAGGCGATCCTCGGGCGGCAGTTCGCGGAGGTCATCGCGGCGCCCACGGTCTGCGCAGCGGCCGCGGCGCTCATCGCCGCCAAGGCGAACATCCGTCTGCTCGCCTTGGGCGATCTGCGCAGCGCCCCCACGAGCGAGCTCGAATTCCGCAGCGTCACCGGCGGGCTGCTCGCGCAGACACGCGACCGCGCGAGCCTCGCCGCGACGGACCTGCGCGTCGTCACGCGGCGCGCGCCGAGCCCGCAGGAGCTGAGCGATCTCGCATTCGCGTGGCGCGTGTGCCGCTTCGTGAAGTCGAATGCCATCGTCTACGCGCGCGAGGGCGCCACCGTGGGGGTCGGTGCGGGACAGATGAGCCGCGTGTACTCGTGCCGCCTCGCCGCCATGAAGGCCCGCGACGAGCAGCTCGCGACGCAGGGCGCCGCGATGGCCTCGGATGCGTTCCTGCCGTTTCGCGACAACATCGACGTGGCTCACGAGTACGGGATCGCCTCGGTGATCCAGCCCGGCGGCTCGCTCAAGGATGCCGAGGTGATCGCCGCGGCGGACGAGCACGGCATGGCCATGGTGTTCACGGGCGTGCGTCACTTCCGGCACTGAAGACGATGAGGATCCTGCTCGTAGGCTCAGGCGGGCGCGAGCACGCTCTCGCGTGGAAGCTCGCGCAGTCGCCGCACGTCGAAGCGCTCCTGTGCGCTCCCGGCAACGCCGGTATCGCCGCCGAGCGGCTGCTCGGCAACGGCCGGCCGGTCGAGTGCGTGAGCATCGCCGCGGAGGATCTCGCCGGGCTCGCCCAGCTCGCGCACGCACGCGCGATCGAGCTCACCGTCGTCGGTCCGGACAACCCCCTCGCGCTCGGCATCGTCGATCGGTTCGAGCGCGAAGGGCTCAGGATCTGGGGGCCGACCGAGCGCGCCGCGCGCTTCGAGTCGTCCAAGGTGTTCTCGCAGCAGTTCATGGAACGCTACGGCATCCCGACGGCCGCCGCCGGCACCTTCGCCGATCCGGTCGCGGCGAAGCGCTTCGCAGCCACACTGGGCGGCCGCTGTGTCGTCAAGGCCGATGGGCTTGCGCTCGGCAAAGGCGTGCTCGTCTGCACGAGCCAGGCCGAGGCGGAGCGCGCGGTCGAGGAGATCATGGTCGCGCGCGCCTTCGGCGCGGCCGGTGCGCATGTCGTGGTGCAGGAGCTGCTCGAGGGGACTGAGATCTCCCTGCATGCACTCTGCGACGGCAAGGTCGCGCGGATGTTCCCGACCTCCCAGGACCACAAGCGCGCGCTCGACGGGGACCGCGGGGCGAATACCGGCGGCATGGGAACCTATTGCCCCACGCCCTTCCTCACCGACGCGGAGCTTGCGACCGCTGCGAGCCGCATCCTCGATCCTTTCCTGCGCGGCTGCGCCGCCGAGGGCATCGAGTACCGCGGCATTCTCTACCCCGGGGTGATGCTCACGGCATCGGGTCCGCGGGTGCTCGAGTTCAATGCGCGCTTCGGCGACCCGGAGACGCAGGTGTACATGGCGCGCCTCGAGAGTGATCTCCTCGAGCTCCTCGATGCGAGCGCAAGCGGCACCCTCGAGCGCGTCGCACTGCGCTGGAGCCCGCTCGCGAGCGTGTGCGTCGTGATGGCGAGCGGCGGGTACCCCGGCCCCTCCGAGCAGGGCAAGGTCATCTCCGGACTCGATGCGGCGGGGAAGCTCCCCGGCATCAAGGTGTTCCACGCGGGGACGGCGCGGCGCGATGGACAGCTCGTCACGAGCGGGGGACGGGTACTCGGGGTCACCTCACTCGCAGGCGACCTGAAGGCGGCGCAGGCCGCCGCATATGCCGCGGTGGAACGGATCCACTTCGAGGGCGCGCGCTACCGCAGTGACATCGGCTGGCGCGCCCTGTCCTCAAGCCGCGCGCCGGCCGCTAGAAGCTGATCCGCAGGAACGCCTCCGGCCCCTGCACCGCGAGCGCGAGGCGCCCGAGCGTGCCACCCGTGACCGCTTGCACGTTCATGCGGGTGTAGGAGTAGCCGAGACCGACGGCGAAGGGCGCGCGCCAGCGGTACTGAAAGTCTCCGTGATAATCGGCGAACGAGCCCGTGAGGCCGTGGATCGTCGCACCGAAGTACTGGGCGCGGCCCGTGAACGCGAAGCGCCGCGAGATACGCCACGCGCCGTCGAGCGCCACTGTCGGCAATGCGCCGGCGGAGGAAGTTTGGTAGCTCGCGAGCTGTGTCTGCGCGTTCGCGTTCACCGATGCCTGAAGCAGATGCACGCCGAGCCCGGCGCCGAGCTCGAAGCGGTCCGTTTGCAGGAATGCGTAGGTGTAGGTGAATCCCATCACCTTCCAGTCGAGCGCGGTGTGCAGGTCCTGGTTCGGCGCGAAGATCGCGTTGCCGAAGATGATCGGTGTCGCGGGCGTCGCATCCCCGGCGCGATTGAGCTCGAGGTAGTCGACGCGCATCCGATTGCGGCTGCGCATGCGGAACATGAGCTCGAGTCTGCCCTCCGGATTGGTGCGCGCGAGGCCCAGGTCGTGCTCGCCCGCGAGCGGCGTTCCGCCGTAGGGCTCGCCGGTCGGATCCAGGCGGAGGAAGGTGCGTGCGGCGGCGAGCTCGAAGCTCGCACGCAGCGCGAAGCGATCGGTGATGGGGCTCGCGCTCGCGCCCGGCGGAGCGTGATAGCCGTCGGCGCCTTGCGGGACATATGTCTGCGGGCCCGCGGTGCCTTGCTGCGTACCCGCCGCCGCATCGCTGTGTGCGGCGCGCGGCGCGGTGGCGCAACCCGATGCGAACGCTATGACGCCCGCGAGAGCGCCGGTCGCGAGCTGCAGGCGCCCCCGCGGGGCGCGCGAAGGCCGCGGCAATGGCAGCATGAATCGATCCAACCCCCCTGAAAAACGAGGCGAACGGCACATCATCCAACAGAGCCGAGTGCGCGCGCCAGCGTCGCGGGACGCAGACAACCTTATGCAAACTGCGCCGGAAAGCCGCGCCCGAGAGCGCGCGCAGCGCTAGCGCTTCATCGCCTCGAAGAATTCCGAGTTCGACTTCGTGTCCTTCATCTTGTCGAGCAGGAACTCGATCGCCGCGAGCTCGTCCATCGGATGCAGGAGCTTGCGCAGAATCCACATCTTCGCGAGCTCGCCCGGATCGGTGATGAGCTCTTCCTTGCGCGTGCCCGAGCGGTTGATGTTCACAGCCGGGAACACACGCTTCTCGGAGATACGCCGGTCGAGATGGATCTCGGAGTTGCCCGTTCCCTTGAACTCCTCGTAGATCACATCGTCCATCTTCGAGCCGGTGTCGATGAGCGCGGTCGCGAGAATCGTGAGGCTCCCGCCTTCCTCGATATTGCGCGCGGCGCCGAAGAAACGCTTCGGGCGCTGCAGCGCGTTCGCGTCGACGCCGCCCGTGAGCACTTTGCCCGAGGAGGGCACGACCGTGTTGTAGGCGCGCGCGAGCCGCGTGATGGAGTCGAGCAGGATCACCACGTCCTTCTTGTGCTCGACGAGCCGCTTCGCCTTCTCGATGACCATCTCGGCCACCTGCACGTGCCGTGCGGCGGGCTCATCGAAGGTGCTCGAGACCACCTCGCCCTTGACCGTGCGCTGCATCTCGGTCACCTCCTCGGGCCGCTCGTCGATGAGCAGCACGATGAGATACACCTCCGGATGATTCGCCGTGATCGAGGTCGCGATGTTCTGCAGCAGCATCGTCTTGCCGGCTTTCGGCGGCGAGACGATGAGGCCGCGCTGCCCCTTGCCGATCGGCGCTACGAGATCGATCGTGCGCGCCGTGAGATCCTCGGTGGACCCGTTGCCGCGCTCGAGTTTCAAGCGCTTGGTCGGATGGAGCGGCGTCAGATTCTCGAACAGCACCTTGTTGCGCGAGCTGTCCGGGGAATCGAAATTGATCTCGCCCACCTTGAGCAGCGCGAAGTAGCGCTCGCCGTCCTTGGGCGGGCGAATGAGGCCGGAAATCGTATCTCCGGTGCGCAGATTGAAGCGCCTGATCTGGCTCGGGCTCACGTAGATGTCGTCGGGACCGGCCAAGTAGGAGCTGTCGGCCGAGCGCAGGAACCCGAAGCCGTCCTGCAGGATCTCGAGCACGCCGTCGCCGTAGATGTTCTCGCCGTTGCGCGCATGAGCCTTGAGGATCGAGAAGATGATGTCCTGCTTGCGCGAGCGGGCCATGTTCTCGAGGCCCATCGACTCGGCGAGCTTGACGAGCTCGTTGATCGGCTTCTGCTTGAGCTCGGTGAGATTCATCGAGCTCCGCGACTGCGTGAGCTCGGCGGGACTGATGACCTCGGCGTCGTCCCCGCCGTCGAAGACGTCGACGTCGCTCATCATCTCGTCAACCGGGCGCCCGTTGCCGCGATTACCGTCGCGGTTGCCGTGGCGCGGGCCCTTGTTGGGCCGATTACGGCCCTGATTACCGAGATAGCCTCTCACTGTGGCGCCCCGCCTCGGCCGTGCTGCATTTCAGGATCGAGATTGCTCTCCAGGAATGCGGCGAGTTGTGACTTGGACACGGCTCCGACCTTCTGAGCCTCGACCGTGCCGTTCTTGAACAGGATCAGCGTCGGGATGCCGCGGATGCCGAACTTCGGGGGCGTCTGCGGGTTCTCGTCGATGTTGAGCTTCGCGACCTTGAGCCGATCGCGGTACTCGGCGGCGAGCTCATCGAGAATCGGCGCGATCATCTTGCAGGGGCCGCACCACTCGGCCCAGAAGTCGAGCAGTACGGGCTTGTCGGACTTGAGAACGTCCTCGCTGAAAGTGGCATCGGTGGTGTGCACGATGTGCGGGCTACTCACGCGGTTCAACCTCCGGTAGGAGAGCAACTGGGTTTGGGTAAGGCGTCGAAGGCCTTGAGAAAATATGCGGGCGGAACGGCGAAAGCCGTGCCAGAAACACCCGTCGAACGGTTACACTACGTCTTAGGTGAGGACCGATTAAAGCCTATTCAAGGAGAATCTGAACTGGCAGGTGCAGACCCGGCGGCGGTCTTGCCGCGGCGCGGGGCTTGCTGTCTTGAACCCCTTTGTAGCGCTTCTGGGACCGCTTTTCAAGGCCCCGATGCGCATTCGAGCGAGGATTTGAGCCAGGTCCGGCGAGCGTGGCGAGCGGGGGCCGGGGCTGAATCCGGCTTCGGCGATGCCCACGAGCGCTCGGAACCGCGCGTATTGCGGGGCTCGAGGCACCCGCTCCAGTCAGACCTGCAGAGCGTGAACCACGACATGCGAACACGTATCAATGAGTGACCAGCATCCCACTTCCGTTACATTCGACTCCCTGGGTCTCGAGCCTGCGCTCATGCAGGGCATCGGTGATGCAGGGTTTGCGCAGTGCACGCCCATCCAGGCGCAGACACTCCCCATCGCACTCGGCGGGCACGATGTGGCCGGCCAGGCGCAAACCGGCACGGGCAAGACCGCCGCATTTTTGATCGCGCTCTACCACGCGCTGCTGCGCCGCCGGCCAGCGCACAGCCGTGCGCCCACGTCCATCCGCGCGCTCGTGGTTGCGCCCACGCGCGAGCTGGCGGTACAGATTCACCGCGACGCGGAGGTGCTCGGGCGGCACACCGGCCTCAAGCTTGCCGTGGTGTTCGGTGGCACCGACTACGACAAACAGCGCCGCGAGCTCGCCCAAGGAACCGATGTGCTCATCGGCACGCCGGGTCGCATCATCGATTACTTCAAACAGCGTATCTTCGACATGCGCCACGCCGAGGTGCTCGTCCTCGATGAGGCCGACCGCATGTTCGATCTCGGGTTCATCGCCGATATCCGCTTCCTCTTACGGCGCCTGCCCCCTCCGGAGCGACGCCTGTCGATGCTGTTCTCGGCCACGCTTTCCTACCGCGTGCTCGAGCTTGCCTACGAGCACATGGCGAATCCGGAGCTCGTGCGGATCGAGCCCGACAAGCGCACCGTCGACAGCGTGCGCCAGGTCGTCTACTACCCCGCGACGGAGGAGAAGATCCCGCTCCTCATCGGGCTTCTCAAGCAGAGCGAGGCCCGCCGCACGATGATCTTCGTCAACACCAAGCGCGGCGCCGAGCGGCTCGAGCAGGTGCTGCGCACGAACGGATTCGAAGCGCAGGCGATTTCGGGCGATGTCCCGCAGAGGAAGCGGCTGCAGTTCCTGCGCGAGTTCCACAACGGCGAGCTCGCGGTGCTGATCGCGACCGACGTCGCCTCGCGCGGCTTGCATATCCCGGACGTGAGCCACGTGTTCAATTTCGATCTACCGCAGGACCCGGCGGACTACGTCCACCGCATCGGGCGTACGGCGCGCGCCGGCGCCGAGGGCGATGCGATCAGCTTCGCGTGCGAGGAATCGGCGATCTCGCTTCCCGACATCGAGGTTTACCTCGGGCACAAGATCCCCGCAGGTGCGATCTCTCCGGAAATTTTGAGCCGCCCGGTGCTGCCCAGCCGATCGGCCGCCCACGGCGAATCGGCGCGGCACGGGCCGCCGGGCGACCGCCGACCGCGCGGCCGCGGACGGCGACGCGGGCCGCGCGACGCATCGCATCACAGCCGCGCCTGAGGCGCTGCGTGGACCGGGATGGGGTATGATGCCCGCAACCGAGCCGCGAGCCGCTCCGCAATCGGGCTATGGCGGACATCGAAGACAACGTCGACCGTGAGCTGTTCCGCAACATGGAGAAGTTGCGACGGCTGCGCATCGATCATCGCGATCTCGACGAGGTGATCAGCAGACTCTCGCTCGACATTCACATCGATGAGCTGCAGCTCAAGCGCTTGAAGAAGCGCAAGCTCATGCTGAAGGATCAGATCGCGCGCCTCGAGAGCGAGCTCATCCCCGACCTCAATGCGTGAGACGGGCGCCGCGCACGCTCGATACCCACACGCTCGACCGGCTGCTCGACTGCGCAATCCTGAGCAATCTCCACATGCCGCTCAACGTCGCGCCCGGCATCGTCATACCCGACGGCGACCTCGCGGAGAGCTTCGTGCGCTCCTCGGGCCCCGGGGGTCAGAACGTCAACAAGATCGCATCGGCCGTGCAGCTGCGGTTCAACCTCGCCGCGACGACCGCGCTCGAGGAGCGCGTTAAGCAACGCCTGCGCACGCTCGCCGGACGGCGGCTCACCGACGAGGGCGCTATTCTCATCATTGCGCGCAACCACCGCACGCAGGAGCGCAACCGCGCCGAGGCGTTTGCGCGGCTCGCCGATCTCATCGTGCGCGCACTCGTCGAGCCGCGTGTGCGCCGCCCGACGCGCCCCACGCGCCTCGCGCGCGCGCGCCGGCTCGAGAACAAGACGCGGCGCGGGCGCGACAAGCAGCTGCGCGGGCGCGTACGCTCGGAGGATTGACAGCGCCCCTCATGGGGCGAGGAGCCGCGCCTGAGCACCCCCGCCGGTGGCCACTCCGCCGCAGCGCCGGCCGCAACCGATACCCGCTCGCCCGCGGCGGCTGCCGCTGCGGCGGCGCGCTTTCCACCGCCGCGCATCGCCTACTACACGCTCTTCGTGCTCGTGCTGTGCCTCACGTCCAATCAGCTCGACTTGGGCATCGTCCCCTACCTCGCGGCGCGCATCAAAGCGGATCTCGAGCTCTCCGACACCGGCCTGGGACTGCTCTTTGGCTTGTCCTTCGGACTCTTCTACACCCTGGTCGGCTTGCCGATCGGCTACTTCATCGACCGCTTCAGCCGCCGCTCGATCCTGGCGCTCGGCATCGCGACCTGGAACATCGGCACCGCGCTCTGCGGGGTGGCGCAAAGCTTCACGCAGCTGTTCGCGGCGCGATTCCTGGTCGGTGCCGGCGAAGCCGTGAACGGGCCCGCCTCCTACTCGATCGTGGCCGATCTGTTCCCTCGCGAGCGCATGCCGCGCGCGGTCGCGCTGCTGCAGGCCGGGTCGGTGGTCGGGCCCGGGCTCGCCACGGCGATCGGCGCGTGGCTCCTCTACCTCTTCCTCGACATGAAGCCGATCCACGTCCCCTTCGGCATCATCCACGGCTGGCAGTTGATCTTCGTACTGATCGGCATGCCGAGCACGCTGATCGCGGTGCTCATCGTGACGACCGTGCCGGAGACGGCCCGCCGCACGATTCACAATCAGCTCGGGCGGCTCGGCGCGCAGGCGCGCGCCGACCGGTGGGGCCTCGGGGCCTGGCTCGAGGACTACGGCGTTGCATTTCGCTACATGCGCGAGCACTGGAGCGTGTTCGCGCCGTTGTTCGGCAGCCTCCTCGTGGGGGCGGTCTCGATCGGGGCGCTCCAATGGGGACCGATCTTCTACCAGAGAACCTACGGCTGGGGGCCGGCGAAGCTCGCCGGACTGCAAAGCGCCGCGCAGCTCACGGTGGTGCCGCTCGGGCTCATCGCGAGCGTGGTGCTCGCCGAGCGCTTCACGCGGCAGCAGCGGAAGGATTCGGCGATGCGCGTCTACGTCATCGCACGCGCCATCGCGATTCCCGGGATCTTCTATGTCCTGATGCCCTCCGCGTGGCTCGCCTTCGGGCTGGGTCTGCTGTCATTCTTTGCAATCGGCTTCGCCGGCGCCTCGCAGAACGCCGCGCTGCAGATCGTGACGCCCGCCGAGCTGCGCGGCAAGGTGACCGCGCTCTTCCTGTTCATCTACAGCGTGGTCGGCGTCGCCTCGGCGCCCATCCTCACGGGAGTGATCAGCGATTACGTTCTGCACAGCGAATCGCTGATCCGCTGGGCCATCTTCTGGCCCCTGCTCATCGCAAGCCCGCTCGCGCTCGCGATCTCGTGCCTCGGAGTGCGTCCCTACGGTCGCGAGGTCGCGCGGCTCGAGGCGCTCGAGCGCTGAAGCCTTGACCGGGGAGCCTGCCGCAATGCTCGAGCTATATCATTTCGGCGCCGTCGCGAACTCGCTCAAGCCGCTTCTCTGCCTCGAGGAGAAGGGCCTCGAATTCGTGAGTCACCAGCTGGTCGGCGCCCGGTTCGAGCAGTACTCCGCGGAGTTCCTCAAGATCAATCCCCTGGGACAGGTTCCGGTTCTGGTGCACGACGGCAGGGTCGTCACGGAATCGACCGTCATCAACGAGTACCTGGAGGATCTCTACCCGCAGCCGTCGTTGCGTCCTTCCGACCCCTACGAGCGGGCGCGGATGCGCATCTGGACGAAGTTCGTGGATGAGTACTTCTGTCCGGCGCTCACCGTGATCGGCGCCCACGGCGCCCGGCACTATGCGCAGCAGATTCCGAAGGCCGAGCTCGAGCAGGTGCTCGCGCGTATCCCCCTCGAGGAAGTGCGCGACAAGTGGGCGACGATCGCCGGGGAGTCCTACTCCGAGGCGGAGCTCGCCGAAGCGCGCCGCAGGCTCGGTGTCTGTGCCGAGCGCCTGGAGGGCGGGCTCGAGCGCTCAGGCTGGCTCGCCGGGTCGCGCTACTCGCTCGCCGACATCGACGTGTTCGCGATGGCCGTGGCACTGCCGAGCGTGCTGCCGGAGCGGGTCAACGCGACCACCGCGCCGCGCCTGATCGAGTGGCACGCGCGCATGAGCGAGCGCCCGGCGGTGAAGGCGCTCTTCGGGAGATTCCCCAGGCGCGCGCCGCCCGTGCGCAGCGGCTGACTATCGCGCGTCGATGGCGTCGGCGACCGCCTTCGCCTTCGCGGTCATCTCCGCGCGACGCCGCTCGGTCTCGAGACGCAGGGCGTCGGCCTCCTGTTCCAGAGGAAATGCGCCCAACATCTCGTTGAAATGGTCGCGCACCTCCTCCTTGAACTCGCCGTGCGGAAAGACGTATGGCTCGTTCCTCAAGATTGCGTGCAGCACCCGCTCGCCCACATCCTCCGGTGCCATACCGTGCCCGATCGGCTCCGGAGACTCGCGCGGCTGGTTACCGGCGCAGTGTGCGCCGCGGTAGGTTGCGCCCGCGGTGATGGCGCGCGTGCGCGTGAGTCCGGGGCAGAGCACCGAGGCCCCGATGCGGTACGGACCGAGCGCGAGGCGCAGCGAATCGGTGAGCCCGCGGATGGCGAACTTCGTCGCCGCATAGATGCCGGCGAACGGGGGAACCGGGATCATGCCCGCCATCGAGGAGGTGTTGATCACGTGCCCGCCTTCCCCGTGAGCCTTGATCTTCGGCAGAAAGGTGACGAGGCCGTTGATCGTGCCGCCGAGGTTCACCTCGACGACGTAGTCCCAGTCCTCGTACGTCGCCTCGTCGATCGGGTTGCGCTGGCTCACCCCGACGTTGTTGCAGAGCACGTGTACCTTGCCGAACACGCGCAGCGTCTCCTCCGCCGCCCGGGCCATGGCGGCACGGTCCACGACGTCAAGCTGAATGAGATGCACGCCGCGGTGTCCGTCGAACTCCCGCGCGACCTCCTCGAGGTGCTTGCTGAGCAGGTCCGCGATCACGACCTTCATGCCGTTGCGCACGAATATCCGCGCCATCCCGAGGCCGATCCCACTCGCCCCGCCCGTGATGAAGGCGACCTTGCCGCTCACCTCACGCATGATTCACTCCGCTCGCGACGCGACCGCGGCCGCATGTTTCTGCGCCTCGGTCGCATAGATGGGATCGCCGGTGAGGAAGGGCGCGATCCGTCGCAGTCTCTCGGCACGGCTCGGGTCCGGCTCGCCGAGCGTGTTGAGGATGGCCGCGAAGCGCTCGCGCAGCCCCTCGCGGAACTCCGGCTGGGTGAAGATGTAGAGATCGTTGCGCCGGATGCCCGCGAGCACGATCTCGCCCACGTCCACCGGATCGGCCGAGAACTCGCGCATCTGCTCCTGGAACTCGCGTGACGGCGGCGGCCGCACGGGCGCGGCGCCTGCGTAGCCGCTGCGAGCGTAGCGCGCAGGGCGGGTCTTCTCGAACTCGCGAATATTGGTCCGCACACCTCCAGGACAGAATGCCGAGACGCCGATTCCCTCGCGCGCGAGCTCCGCCCGCAGCGCCTCGGAGAGACCGACCACGGCGAACTTCGTGGTGATGTAGAGGCCCGCGGTCGAGTAGCTCATGAGGCCGGCCATCGATGCGGTATTCACGATGTGGCCCCCGCGGCCGTGGGCGAGCATGCGCGGCAGGAACGTCTGCACGCCGTTCACCACGCCCTTCAGGTTCACATCGATGATCCAGTCCCAATCGTCGTAGCTCGCCCGCTTGATTTCCCCGATGATGCCGATGCCGGCGTTGTTGCAGAGAACCTCCACCGGGCCGAACACGGCTTCGGCTTCCTGGGCGGCGGCGGCCATGGCCGCGCGGTCGGTCACGTCCAACTTGAGCGCATGCACCTGCGCCTCGGAACTGCGGCCCGATGCGGCCAGCTCGCGAAAGTACGCGGTCGCCTCCTCGAGGTGGTCCTCGCGCACATCGGCGATCACGACCTTGAGCCCCGCGCGCGCGAACGCCTTGGCCATTCCGAGCCCGATGC
>Ga0335074_10013270_pt1 | contig 11580 bp, 11 predicted proteins | sample Lox_Sample_23_FD_206715 | JGI IMG/M metagenome (GOLD analysis project Ga0335074, IMG submission 206715) | Soil microbial communities from Loxahatchee National Wildlife Refuge, Florida, United States - Lox_Sample_2.3 | ecosystem: Environmental > Terrestrial > Soil > Wetlands | place: USA...
AGCAGCAGGGCTCGACTCGCTGAGGTCTAACGCAGTTGCGAAAGATCGAAGGTCGTCTGCACGTCCTGGCCATCGGGCGTGAGGACTTCGACCGTGAGCGGCGATGAGGCGTCGATCTTCGCGGGATCGTAGTCGAGGTCGACCTCTCCGCCGACTTCGGCGCCCATAACCCCGTACTGATCCCCTTGCCCATATTCCGTGTAGATAGGACCGCCCTTCGTCGAGAGGGCTTCGATCTCGCGATCCTGCTTGACGCGGATCTTGAAATCCTCCCAAAACGCCGGTGTCACCACGTTATTCGTTCCGTGCGGGCTCATCTGGCTCGGATCGGGATACGTGGCCGTAAAGAAGATTTCGACATAGACGCCGAACGTCGCCGGCTTACCAAGAAAATCCTGCTCGGCCTCCTGGGCGTGGTAGCCGTCGTTCGGCGTGTGCTGGACATAGCGCACGATCGCTGAATAGGGCGTTTCGATGCCGATCACCCCGACCTGAGGGCCGCTCTTCGGCTTCGGAAGCGAATGCACGTACTTCACGAAAAACGCCGCCGTTTGCTCGTCGTTGCGCTTGCCAAGGAAATAGGCCTCGCGAATCGCCTCGGACGAAAGCGGGTAGGTGTATGACGCGAGCGCGGGCTGCAGCGCGGCCAGCGCAATTGCCGGCAGGAGAATCCAGCGACTCCATCGGCTGGGTGATTTCATCGCGACCTCCCATACAGTAGGACGCCGTTTTTAGGCAAGCGGGTTCATCCGGCGGGCGCGCGTGCGCGAATCGGATAATCGAGCCCGCGTTCGCAAGTCACTTAGCGATGCCGCTCAGAAATGGATAATGCTCGGCGGCGGCCATGAAAAACAGCATCGGAAACGACAGCCAGAATCCCACGCGCGACGCAAGAAACGCCCAGCGGGCCAGCCGCGCCGCTTCCGCGGGCATCGGCGTTCCCTGCTCGGCGCTCGCGCGCGTCCATAAAATCAGCCGCTTCTGCGCGCGCCACACGATGCCCCAAACGTTCAGCAGCAGAAGCAGTCCGATTCCGCCACCGACGCTGATCGAAAGCTGCGCGTTCGACGATTCCGGGCTCGTGTTCACGTAGAGCGCCGCCCACGATGCCGCGACCACGATTGCCGCAATCGCGATCGTTCGCACCCAGGCGCTATCGAGGATTCCCGCGTGCGGCAGTTGCAGCGGGTAGATCAACGCGAACGCTACGAGCCACACGACGAGCCACAGCCCCATCCAGCGCAGCGCCAGCGACGGCTGGCCCGCGTTGTTTGCGTCCGCCGCCAGGATGATCCAGAAATAGCGCAGCCCAACGAGCACCGTCACCACCGCCGACCAGCGGAACCACCACATCGCGCGCTCCATGAGCAGCGGAAACACTTTCCCGCGCACCGGGGGCTCGATCGCCTTCATCACAGGCGTCGCGACGAGGTTGAAGAAGTAGAGCAGGCCGATCCAAATGATTCCCGCTACGATGTGGATCCAGCGCAGTGCGATCTCTTCGTTCGCTACGGGATTTTGCAAAAAGCTGAAATGTGGCTCGGCGGCGAGCAGCGCGACTGCGTGCGGCGAAAGCATCGAGCTGCCACGCTAACGGAACGGCACCCCCGAAGTCAATTCGCGGGCATCTGTTAACGGTTGACGGGCATCCGTACACGTCGAGTTGTCAAAATCCGCCGCTTGGCCTGTAGAATTGGAACGGCATCCGGGGTTCGGCGAAAGAGACGGTATGAAAAAGCTGCTCGCGCGTATGGGCCCCGTTCCGCTCGCGGCCCTCTTTGTTGTCTCGGGCGTTGTGTTGCTTTGGTGTTCTTCCGCGCGCGCGCAGCAAGTGTCGCCTCCAGCTGAATCCGCCGCCGGCCCTGGTAACCCCGCACAAGATCAGCCGCCGCCCTCGGGCGTTATTAGCGGGACGTTGGTTGATCGCACCGGCGCGGGCGTCGCCGGCGCGCACATCACACTCACTCCCGCCGATCGCACGCCAACCCGGGAAACAGCCGCCGATAGCAGCGGCGCATTTTTCTTCGCCAACGTTCCTCCCGGCCCTTTCGAGCTCAGCATCACCGCGCAGGGATTTGCGGCACAGACTTACGCAGGCGCTCTGCACGGCGGAGAGGCGCTCACAATCCCGCCGATCACGATCGCGGTGGCCGCTGTGGTGACCGAGATTCGCGTCTCGCCCCAGGAAGAAGCCAAAGTCGAATTGCAGGCGGAGGAAAAGCAGCGCGTACTCGGCGTCATCCCGAATTTCTACGTCACGTACGTTCCCAATGCCGCCCCGCTGAGTTCGAAACAGAAGTTTCAGCTCGCGTGGAAAGCAACCATCGATCCCGTCACGTTCGGAGTGACAGCGGGCACGGCGGGAATCGAGCAGGGGTTGGATTATTACAGCGGGTACGGCCAAGGCGCTCAAGGCTACGGAAAACGTTTCGGTGCCACCTACGCCGATACCGTCCTCGGCAACTTCATCGGCGGCGCCATCTTGCCTTCGCTCCTGAAAGAGGACCCGCGCTATTTCTACAAGGGGACGGGCTCGACGCGTTCGCGGGTTTTGTATGCGATCGCTACCGCGGTGATCTGCAAGAAAGACAACGGGCGCTGGGGGGCCAACTATTCGAATATTGCCGGTAGTTTCATCGCAAGCGGCATCGCCAATGTCTACTATCCGGTGAGCGACCGCGGAGGCGCTTTGACGGTCGAAAGCGCGCTGATCGGCATCGGTGCAACAAGCGCCGCCGATTTGCTCGAGGAATTCGTCGTCCCGAAGCTCACGCCGAACAGCCCCTCGAAGAAGCAGCACGACGCAGGCGGATTCTAGCGCGGCGACTGCGGGTCAGCGGTTGTAAAATCCGGAACCGATTTCGTCCTCGACCTCATCCTCGACCTCGCGCCAAGTCTCGTCGAAAACATCATGCCCGAATTCACGTTTGGCCGCGGGGAAACTGATGTCGTCGTAGCTGTCAACATACGCGATCATCGGTCGGGATGGGTTGCAGAAAGCTCCCCTTCGCCTTTTTTCCAACTTTTGCGGCAGATTACTTTGCTGGTAATATCTTGCGACTTTGGCCCCTCTCGGCCCTAAGGAAAGACGATGAGCTTAATCGGCGTCTCGAGATATCTGCTTATGCCGGTTGTCTTGGCCTCGTTCGTCCTCCTGGGTGGATGCGGCGGCAGCTCGACACAAGTGCCGCCCCCCATGTTCAGCATCGGTGGCACGGTGGTAAACCTTGCGGGAAGCGCCCCCGGCCTGGTCCTGCAGGACAATGGCGGCGACAATCTGCCCGTGGATGGCAACGGCTCGTTTAGCTTTCCAACGGCGCTTGCAAACGGCAGCGCGTACAGCGTTAGTGTCTTCACGCAGCCTTCCAGCCCTGCACAAACCTGCTCTGTGGCGAACGCCACCGGCACGGTAACGTCCGACGTGATCAACGTTGAGGTTAACTGTGGTCACAAGGAGTGGGGCTGGATCACCGGCACGAAGCTGCCCAACCAGATCGGCGTTTACGGAACACTCGGCACCGCCGCCGCGGCGAATACTCCTGGCGGCCGTCAGTATCCAGCCACCTGGACGGACAAGTCCGGCAATCTTTGGCTCTTTGGCGGATATGGACACGATTCCGCCGGCAACCTTCTGCCTTTCAACGATCTTTGGGAATTTAGCGGCGGCCAATGGATCTGGATGGGCGGGCCCGCGCTCTCTGGCCAAAACGGCAGTTACGGCACATTCGGAGTCGCCTCACCTACGAACATCCCCGGCGCGCGGTTCGAGGCGGCGAGCTGGACCGATTCGTCCGGGAATCTGTGGCTCTTCGGCGGCAACGGTTTCGACTCAGCCGGAAACGAATCGCCGATGAACGACCTTTGGAAATACAGCAACGGCCAGTGGACCTGGATGGGAGGTTCAAAGATCGGCCTTCAAAACGGCAACTACGGCACGCTCGGCGTGGCTTCTCCGAGCAACGAGCCCGGCGGGCGCGCGTCGCCGGTCATCTGGATCGATTCCTCCGGCAATCTTTGGCTATTTGGCGGCCTTGGCTACGATGCATCCAACCCGATCAACGGAGAGCTCAGCGACTTGTGGAAGTACAGCAATGGCGAGTGGACTTGGATGGGCGGACCTCAACTCGAACAGCAGCCCGGCGTTTATGGGACTCTCGGGACCGCTTCGCCCGAAAATGTTCCGGGCTCGCGATACGGCGCCTTTGGTTCGATGGACAAATCGGGGAATTTTTGGCTTTTTGGAGGATATGGATACGATTCGACTGGCGAGATCTATGTCCTCAACGATCTCTGGGAGTACAGTTCCGGCCAGTGGACGTGGGTCGGAGGATCGAAACTCGTCAACCAACGCGGGGTGTATGGCACGCTGGGCGTCCCCGCACCAAGCAACATACCTGGTTCCCGGCAGTTTGGTGTGTCCTGGACCGACGCGTCAGGCGACTTTTGGATCTTCGGAGGAAACGGCTTCGACGCGACTGGAGGAGCCGGGTACCTGAACGACCTCTGGAAATTCAGCGGCGGTCAGTGGGCGTGGATGGCCGGATCGAACATGGCCAACCCGGGATCGAATTTCGGAACGCAGGGCGCGCTCGCGCCGGGAAACGCTCCGGGCGGCCGGTTTTTTCTCACCGGCTGGTCCGACCCTCAAGGAAATCTCTGGCTGTTCGGCGGGTACGGAATCTCTCCCGCGGGCCTGGGCAATCTGAACGACTTGTGGACGTACACGCCTTAATTGCACCCGATGATTCTCGGAAGGGGGCGTTCGTGCGACAAGAGATCGCCAGGAGCGTGCGTGCCATTGCTACTGCACTCTTGGTCGCTGTTGCGGGATTCTCAGGCTGCCACCCAGCGGCGCTCGGTCAGGGAAAACCGGATCTGCAGTTGAGGGCCCCGGGCTTTCCGAACGGCGAGATTCCGAAGAAATTCACTTGCGACGGCGACGATAGCTCGCCCCGGCTGGAGTGGTCCGCGCCGCCTGCATCGACGCAGAGCTTCGCGCTGACGATCGTCGATCACGACGCACCGGTCGGCTCCTTCGTCCACTGGGTGCTGTACGATCTGCCTCCCACGACTCGAGGCCTTCCCGAAGGCGTACCGAATGAGGACCAGCTGACGGACGGTTCGAGGCAGGGCGAAAATGATTTTGGCAAGATTGGCTACGGCGGACCTTGCCCGCCGGGAGGCTCGTCACACCGCTATACGTTTTCGCTCTACGCGCTCGATGCAAAGCTGAATCTCGCGCCGCGCGCGACCCGGAGTCAGGTCGAGCGTGCATCGAAGGGGCACGTTCTGGCCTATGGCGAGTTGGTCGCCCGATACGGCCACTAGATTGTTTGGTCGAGACGCGCTGAACGCAATCGGCCTGAACTTGTGCCGCGCCGCGGTCCGCACCCTGGCATATAATTGCGGCCGGCGGAGCGGGGCGCGATGAAAGAAGCGATCGAGAGATTTATCCAGTACTTGCGCTACGAGCGCAACCATTCTCCGCAAACGATCCGCGAATACCGCCGCGACACGCAGCAGTTTGCCGATTTCGTGACTCCGCCGGGCGAGGAGCCGCCCCCGCTTTCGCAGATCGATCATCGCGTGGTGCGCGAATACGTCGGCATGATGTACGACCGCGGGCTCGAGCGGGCTTCGGTGGCGCGGCGGCTCGCTTCCCTGCGCACCTTCTTCAAATTTTGCGTGCGCGAGAAATACACGCCGCAGAACCCGGCGCGCCTGGTGAAAACGCCGAAGCTGGCGCATCGGGTCCCGCGCGTGCTCACTGCCGAAGAACTGAACGGCTTCCTGGACATGCTCGGCAAGACGAAACGCTCGAAGAATTCGCAGCGCAAGCGGCCTCCCACCGCCAGGTCCGAGCAAGAAGCGAAAGTGATACTCAAGCGCGACCGCGCGATCCTCGAACTGCTCTACGCCTCGGGCTTGCGCGTAAGCGAACTCGTCGGGCTCGATCTGGGCGACATCGATCTCGGGGGCCAGATGCTGCGCGTGCTGGGCAAGGGCCGCAAGCAGCGCGTAGTGCCCTACGGCACGAAGGCGCAAGCCGCCTTCGATGCCTACTGGCCGGTACGCGAAGGGCTGTTGGCAAATGCGCGGGTGAAGGTCGATCCCGAGGCCGTGTTCCTGAATCACGTCGGCGGCCGGCTGACGGACCGCTCGGTGCGCAAGATCGTTAAGAAATACTCGCGGCTTGCGAACGTCAACTGGGACCTGCACCCGCACTCCCTGCGGCATGCATTCGCCACGCACCTGCTCGCCGATGGCGCGGACCTGCGCGCGATTCAAGAGCTGCTCGGGCATGTCTCGCTTTCGACGACCCAGCGGTACACGCAGGCCAGCGTCCGCCAATTGATGGACGTTTACGACAAGGCGCATCCCCACGCGTGAAGGTGAGGACATTGCCCAAAGCGATGCGTCCCACCACCGTGCTTTTCAGCGTGGCTGCCTTGATCGCGTGCTGGGCTTTGTGCGCGCAACCGGCGGCAGCGCAGGACAACTACGAGATCCAGGTGTACGGCTCCGATACAGTTGAGCCCGGGCACACGATGGTCGAGCTCCACAGCAATTTCACCATCGAAGGCTCGAAGGAAATGATCGACGGCGTCTATCCCACCAACCACGCCGAGCACGAGACAATCGAAATCACGCACGGTTTCAACGACTGGTTCGAAGTGGGGTTTTACATTTTCACCTCGGCGCGCGACGGGTTGGGCTGGCAATGGGTGGGCGATCACATCCGTCCGCGCGTTCGGGTGCCGGAAAGCTGGCACTGGCCGGTCGGCGTCAGCATCTCCAACGAGATCGGCTACCAGCGCCGTCAATTTTCCGTCGACACGTGGACGTGGGAAATCCGTCCGATCGTCGACCAGAAATACGGGCGCTGGTACTGGTCGATCAATCCGACGCTCGACCGCTCGTTTCATGGAATGAGCGTCAACCAGGGCGTCGTGTTTTCCCCGAATTTCAAATTTAGCTACGATTTCACCCCGAAGGTCGCCGGCGGCCTCGAGTATTACGGTTCCGTCGGGCCTGTCACGGGTTTCGATGCCGTCTCGCAACAGCAGCACCAGATTTTTCCCGCCATCGACTTGAATCTCGCCCCGCAGTGGGAAATCAATTTCGGGATTGGCTGGGGACTGACCGGCGCCACCGATCACTTGATCGCGAAAATGATTCTCGGCTACCGGTTCAATTTTTAGCTTTTCGCCACGCGTGCAGCCTTCATGGGCTTTTCCCCGCAGAATTTGTATGATGGTGGGCCATGTTTTTCCCGGGACATTCTGAGAAGCACGCGCGTGAGCGTCGATGACGGCTGCGCGAAGTAGGGCGAAGGCCTCGTCGATCGCCGATCCCACGGCGTACACCCCGAATTACGCGTATCGCGGACCGCGCGCGAGCTCCGAAGTCTATTGCGAAGGCGTCTCGCTCTCGCGCATCGCCCAGGCGGTTGGCACGCCGGCGTACGTCTACAGCCGCGCGAGCATCGAAGCGGCGTACCGCCAACTCAATCGCGCTTTTGGCGCTCTCCCGCACACGCTCTGCTACGCGATGAAGGCCAATTCGAATCTCGCGGTTTTGCGGGTTCTGGCGCGCCTCGGCAGTAGTTTCGACATCGTCTCAGGCGGCGAGCTCGACCGTCTCCGCCGGCTGCGCGTTCCCGGCAAGCGGATCGTGTTTTCGGGCGTCGGAAAAACGCGCGAGGAGATTCGCGGCGCGCTGCGCTATCCGGGCGCGCGCGGCGGAATACTTGCGTTCAACGTCGAATCGGGCGCGGAGCTCGAGCTGCTGCTCAGCGAGGCTGCGCGCCACGTGGCCGCCGGAGGTGCGCGGCCGTCGCTCGCGATTCGCGTGAATCCCGACGTTCTCGCCGGCGGTCACCCGCACATCTCGACAGGCCATCATCATCACAAATTCGGCGTCGACTGGGAGGAAGCGCGGCGGTTGTATCTGGCGCACAAGGATTCCCGATGGATCCAATGGAGCGGAGTCACGTCGCACATCGGCTCGCAAATCCTGAGCGTCGCGCCATACCAGCAAGCGCTCAGGCGCCTTGCATCGTACGTGCGTGCTCTCGCGCGCGAAGGAATCCGCCTCGGTCACGTCGATATCGGCGGCGGCTTCGGCGTGCGCTACACCGACGAAACAGCCTTGGTGCCCCGAGAATTCGCGCGAGCGCTCACGGAAATCATGCGCCCGCTCGGCTGCCGCCTGATGATCGAACCCGGCCGCGCGATTGCGGGACCGGCCGGCGTGCTGCTAACGCGCGTGCTCTACGTGAAGGAAAACCGCGGCAAAACGTTCGTCATCGTCGATGCGGCAATGAACGATCTGATTCGGCCCGTGCTGTACGGGGCGAAGCACGCGATCACGCCGGCGATTCGCGCGGCGGCTGCCTCCGCGTCCCCAAAGATCGTCGACGTGGTCGGCTCCGTTTGCGAATCCGCCGATTTTCTCGCGCGCGATTGGCCGCTCGCTTCCGTGAAGGCGGGCGACCTGCTGATCGTCTGGACCGCCGGTGCGTACGGTTTCGTGCAATCATCGAATTACAACTCGCGGCGCCGCGCCGCCGAGGTCCTCGTTGAAGGCCGGCGCTTCCGCGTCGCGCGGCGGCGCCAGACGTACGACGATCTCGTGCGCGGCGAAACGGTTTAAGGTACGGTCGGATGATTCTCTTCCCGGCTTTTCTCAAGCTCGCCGGAAGGCGGTGCCTCGTCGTTGGCGCCGGGCCCGTTGCCGAGGAGAAGATCGATGGCCTGCTGCGCGCCGGAGCGAGCGTTCGTGTCGTCGCCCGCGAAGCTACCGCCCGGATTGGCGAACTCGCCCGCAAGAAGAAAATTCGTTGGGACAAGCACGCCTATCGCTCAACGGATCTTTCCGGCGCATTCCTCGTCGTAGCCGCAACGTCTTCTCCCCATCTTCACGCGCAAATCTATCGGCAGGCGCGGCGCCGCGGCGTGCTCTGCAACGTAGTCGACGACCCCGGGCACTGCGACTTTTATTACGGTTCAGTCGTTCAGCGCGGCATGTTGCAGATTGCGATCTCGACCGCCGGCCACAGTCCCGCGCTCGCGCAGCGCTTGCGGAAAAAATTCGAAAAGGAATTTGGGGGCGAATACGAACAGTGGCTCAACGAGCTGGGAAAAATGCGTAGGCAACTCTTTGCGAAAAAATTGACGCCCGAAAAGCGCCGCGCGTTGCTTCATCAGCTCGCAAGCGAGGCTTCATTCGAGAATTTCGTGCGGCGAAAGAAAGCTCGCTCGCGCAGCTAAAGCACAGATACGGCGGGAATTCGCGGCAAATCGGGATCGCCGATAGGTTCAATCGATAAATCGACGAATCGGATTTTCGGAAGCCCTGCTAGTATCTGCCCATTCGCCGATGCGGTCGGGCCGCGGCATTCCCCCCCACCCAAACCTTCCGTCGCCCGACCGCTCGCCGAAGCTTCCGGAGAATTAACCGGAAGCTGACCGGCGCTTCTCTTCGAGCAACGCCTTCCCGCGCTGTCCAGCTTCGTTCAAAAGGAAACCCATCTTCGGATGTACCGGTTCGAAGTCCGGCGTTACGCCCTGCTCGCGCAACTCTTCGGAAGTAACTGGGCCAATCGAGCCGACCACGATGCGAGCGAGCCCCTCACGGAGCTGCCGCTCCAAATTCAACTCGCGCGCGATCTGCAGCAAATGGACGATTTGCACCGAAGTGGTGAAAACGGCGACGTCGACCTGGCCATCGACGATCGCCCGCACGGCTGCGCGTAGCGGACCCGTATCCTCCGGCAGCGCCCATTGATAGACCGGTACGCGCGTCACCTTTGCGCCGCGTTCCGCGAGGCCCGCGAGCAACTCGGGGTTCGACACGCCATATTCCTGAACCGCAACGCGCCGCCCGGCCAGCGGAAGCGATTCGACGTTTTCGTCGAGCGCGCGCAGCAGATCGCGCCAGGTATTCGGTTCCGGCACAGCCAGCCTCACGGGCACGCCGAGTTCTTTGAGTGCAGCCACAGGCTTCGGCCCGCGCGCCACAATCGCGATCGCGCGAAGCGCTTCGGCAAACTTCTCGATGGGATACATGGTCTCGACGACGCGCGCCAGCGCACGCGTGCCAACGCCCGTGAGAAAAATCGCCATATCGAAACCGCCCGAGGCCAGCGTGCGGGCGAAAGCAATCGCTTCCGTATTCGATTCAAGCGGCACTTCGCGCATCGACGGCGCGACGGTGCCCTTGCCTCCGTACGCGGCGATCAGTTTCGCCATTTCTCCGGCGCGTCGGCTTTCGAGCGCCAGCACGCGCAGCCCGGTCAGTCCGGTGGGCCTGGTTTGTTCTGTCATCGTTTCTGTCTTTCGGTCTAATGCCGGAAATGGCGCACGCCGGTGAAAACCATCGCCATGCCGAGTTTGTTCGCGGCGGCAATCACGTCCGCATCGTGCACCGACCCGCCCGGCTGGATCACCGCCGTCGCGCCGGCCTTTCCGGCTTCTTCCACGCCATCGGGAAAAGGAAAGAAAGCATCGGAAGCAACCACGCTGCCCGCGAGAGACAGACCCGCCGTCGCCGCCTTCATCACCGCGATTTTCACGGAATCCACGCGGCTCATCTGCCCGGCTCCGATACCGACGGTTTGCCCCTCGCGCGCGAAAACGATCGCGTTCGATTTCACATGCTTCGCCACTTTCCAGCCAAAGAGCATGCCGCGCAATTCCGATTCGATTGGAGCGCGCTCCGTGACCACTTTGAGCTTGCCCTCCGAAAGCTCGTGGTGATCGGCTTCCTGGACGAGCATGCCGCCCGAAATCGGCTTCAGCATCAGGTCGTCGAGTGCGGAAGGCGCCGGCGAATCGGCCGCGCGAGCCGGAAATTCGAGCAGGCGCAGATTCTTCTTCGACGCGAAGGCCGCTAGAGCCGCCGGCTGATAGCCCGGTGCGACGATGCACTCCACAAACAGCTTCGCCACTTCTTCAGCCGCGGCCGCATCGACCGTGCGATTCAGCGCGATCACGCTGCCGTATGCGGATACGGGATCGCACGCGAGCGCCTTCACGTAAGCGTCGCGCAGCGAATCCTGCTCGGCCACTCCGCACGGATTGTTGTGCTTGATGATGACGACGGCAGGCTGCCGGAATTCACTCGCCAGCGCCCACGCGGCGTCGAGGTCCACCAGATTGTTGTACGAAAGTTCTTTGCCCTGTAGCTGCTTCGCTCCGGCAAGGCCTCCGGTGGGATGCCCAGCCGGGGTGTAGAGCGCGGCGGCCTGATGCGGGTTTTCGCCGTAGCGCATCGACTGGCGGCGCTCGAGCGCGATATGAAGCCGCTCGGGCAATTTTTCGAGCGAGCCGATGGTTACGCCGCCGTCGCTGGCCGCCAGGCGTTCGAGCTCCGTCGCGATCTCGCCATCGTAGCGCGCGGTGCGCGCGTACGCTTTGCGCGCGAGCGCAAGCCGGGTCGCGAGCCCCAGTTCGCGTTTGTCCCGAAGTTCGGCGGCGATCGCGGCGTAATCGCCCGGATCGGTCACCACCGCCACGCTCTGGAAATTCTTCGCGGCCGAACGCACCATCGACGGCCCGCCAATGTCGATATTTTCGA
>Ga0335074_10013271_pt1 | contig 11580 bp, 5 predicted proteins | sample Lox_Sample_23_FD_206715 | JGI IMG/M metagenome (GOLD analysis project Ga0335074, IMG submission 206715) | Soil microbial communities from Loxahatchee National Wildlife Refuge, Florida, United States - Lox_Sample_2.3 | ecosystem: Environmental > Terrestrial > Soil > Wetlands | place: USA: Florida...
CCCGCTTCAGGGCTGCCAGCCGGGATCGCAGTTTCGGCGGTGCGGGACGCGCTCGCGGCACATCCTGCCGCGTGCGCGGTCTTCATCGGCGACCCGACCTACGTTGGCACGATCAGCGACCTGGCCGGGCACGCCGAAGTGGCGCATGCCGCCGGGGTGCCGCTGATCGTGGACGCGGCCTGGGCCGCGCACCTAGGGTTCCACCCGGACTTGCCCCCGCACGCGATCGCCGCCGGCGCCGATGCGATGGTGACGAGCGCCCATAAGGCGCTTCCTGCTTACACCCAGGGCGCGCTGGTACTGGCGCGCACCGAGCGGCTGGACCCGGCCCGGCTGGACCGGGCGTTCGACGCAACCCACACCACCAGCCCTACCGGATCGATCATGGCGAGCATCGACGCTGCGCGCGCGCTGCTTGCAGCAGACGGCGAGCGACTGTGCGGCCGGCTAGTCCGTGGCGTCGCCGCCGCGCGCAAGCGACTGCGCGAGGTCCCGGGCCTCGACGTGCTTGACGGGCCAGGTGTCGAGCCGACCAAGCTGGTCGTGCTGCTAGCCGGCACCGGCGCGCACGGAAATAAGGTTGAGGCCGACATCATCGCCGCCGGCATGGCGGTAGAGATGGCCGACCGCGACACCGTTGTGCCGATTCCGACGATCGCCGATGACGAGGAACAGATCGAAAGGTTTACCGAGGTGCTGATCGGTGCTGTCGAGCGGCACCGGGGGGCGCCCCGGTATCCTGCGGCGGCGGCGTCCTGGACTGTCGAGCCCGAGACGGTGCTCGCGCCGCGGGACGCGTTCTTCGCACAGGCGGAGGCCGTGCCGGCCGCCGCGGCGATCGGACGGGTCAGCGCGGAACTGATAGCGCCTTATCCGCCCGGCGTACCGGTGCTGGCGCCTGGCGAGCTGATCACCGCCGATGCGGTAAAGGCCCTGCGCGAGGTCGCGGCCGACGGCGGCCGGATCGCCTACGCGGCCGATGCCAGCCTGTCGACCTTCCAGGTGATCGCACGGCCGCGGCAATAAGCGCATCCAGTTCGGTCTCGAAGACAGCTTGCAGGCCACCCAGTACGAAGTCACCGCGTGCGCCAGCGTAGATGAAGAAGCCGAGATGAAGTGGAACTAGGTATTCCGCGAGCGCATCCGGCTGGACGAGCGGCATTGGTACGGCGTGGATGGTGATTACAACGATCGCGATCGTTGCCGGCCCGCGCACGGCGCGCGCGACGAGCGCGACCAGTAGCACCGACGCTGGCTCATGATCATGGGGGGCAGGCGGCAGGCCTGCTCCGCTGGTTACCGGGGCGGATGGCTCACGCTCGCGTCACTATCGCTGGTGAGGGCGATCGAGATAGGCGCCGCGAAGACGAGTTCCGGTAGCAGCTGGTTCGGCGGGATGACGTCCGTCCGGTAGGCGCGCTTCTCGCCGGCCTTCGTGGCCGTTGTCTCCTCTGACAGGGGCCGCGGCGTGCCAGCCCCGGTGGCCGAAACCGGGAAGAAGTGAACTCGCTCTGCGGTGAAGATCTCCTCCAGGCTTTCGACGAGGCCAAAGCGGAGGAAGTCGCCGAGCGCGCGCGTCTCCGGGTCCCCCTCCGCATTGTCCGCCGCTCCGACGCTGCACAGCGCATTTCTTGCCGCATCGGAGATCGTTCTCAACTGCTCCGCGTACTGCTTGCGCACGCCATCGGCCAGTGAGCTCTCGATGGGGCCGGCTGGCCCGCTCGCGATGCGAGAATCCTGCACCGGGACAGCGCCGGTCGACCGCCAGGCAGGCAACGGACTGGTTCTCCCGCTGGCGCCTCTCGTCGCCGTACTGCTCTGCTCGCGGTAGGGGGATTCGTTCAGGATCCCGAGGTCGCGCATCTGCTTAAAGAACGTCTCAAGGAACGGGTCTGGCACCGACGGGTCCGCCTTCTCGCCATCAGCGCGAGCATAGAGATCCGCCTTGGGGATGATCACGATGACGTCGATGTCGTCGAAGAGCGCGCGGTTGTGGATCATGCGTAGGTCCTCGATCAGCTGGTAGAGGATCCCCACCTGCGAAACGTCCGCCCTGCTGGGGCGCGGGGCAGCGTCCGGGGTGCCTTCCACGGTCAGGCCGCGATCAGTGCGCGTGTGGTCTGCGGACTCTTTCAGGCGCGGGTAACGCGCACTCACCTTGTTGAGGCTGATCGACTCCCGGAAGTCTCGCTCGAGCGTGAGATCCAGGAAGAACACGATCGTCTTCGCATGCCGCAGGCTGTTGAGGATGATCGGATGAGTACCCGGGTCCTGGATCCCGCCGGCGACGACCTCACCGGGAATGTCTGTGAAAACGAAATGGGTACGCGAGGACGGATCGGCGGTTTCCTCGGCATAGAGCTCAATGCTATGGCGCACGCCAATCTCGGTGGGCGCGGGCAGGATCCCCCGCCAGTACAGATCGTCGTAGGCACTGTACATAAGGTTATCGTCGGCATCCTCGAATCTGATGCGGAGCCCGAGACCGAAGGCCGCCCTGACGAAGGTGGGCAAGCCGGTCGTCATAACGGAGGACTTTCCTGCTCCCGGCCCGCCCAGCAAGGTCACTCCATGGGTCCTGGCGGCCTTCGGATACCAGCCGCAGCGAGCCGGACGGGTAGCTTCGAACCACACCTGCCCGCTGGACCACGTGGCGTCGTCTCCAGCCACCCCCAGGATGACCGAGATCTTCTTAACATTTTCCTCGTCTACCTTGTTACTCCACTCCGCGCTGCGCCGGGCCTCTTCCAGGTTGAAGCGCTGAGCTCCGGCGGATCCGGTGGCTTTCTCGACTTCCGGCGGTAGCCAGCTCGGCTCGCCGGTGCAGACGAAGTGAACCAACTTAGCGATTTCCTCGTGCGTGGCGAGCAGGCCGGGCTGACCGGCAGGGCTGCGATTGCCGGGCTGGCCGAACCTCGCCTCGCTGACGAGGTGCCGGAACTCATCGGAAAGCCCGATGGTGTTCCGGCGCAGCAACACTGCCGCCGAGACGATGTCGCCGAGGAACCTGGACTGGACTTGCACCTCGGCCGGGAGCCGGTACGGGTCCTGCTTACGCATGAATTGCCTGGTGAGGGTCTCCGGATCCTCCGCCCGGTGGCCCAGGAGAAGTACCAACAGCAGCTTCGCCCGCTGGATGAGGACCGTCACCTCCTCGGGCCGGACCTGCCCTCCGGCCAGGACGCTCGCGGCGCCGGGGTCAGCCTTGGCCTCGCGCTGCACGCGCCGGGCTATGGCCGCGAGATAGTTGGCAATGTTGGGGCATACTTGCTCCTGCTCCAGGACCTGGTCGATCCGCGAGCCGCCGCTACCTGACTCAAGCATCATCACGTCAATCCAGCTCGCAATGTGGCGCTGCCCAAGAATGACATTTGCCAGCGGGCCGATGATCAGGTTCGGCTCAAGCCCGAGGAGGAGGTACTCGATGACGGCATCGATCCGGTTATCGAGCTCGCCGGGCGCATTGCGTATCGGAATTGCGGCGATGAGATGCTGCCTGTCGTAGCGATCAAAGGCACCGAGATATTCGCGGAGGGCGTCGACCGCCTGATTACTGAAGAGGCCGGAGCCCGGAGGCTCGCCGTACTGATAGTCGGCAATGTAGGGATAGGGCAGGCCATACGCACGGCTGACGCCCTGCAAATTGTGGGTCCGGAGCTGTTCTTCAAGGTCTATGAGAAATCTGCGGTAAAGGCTGAGAACATTGTTGAACTCATTCCGTGCGCGCGGGGTAAGAACTAGTTCATAGCTGCCCTGTATTTGCGCGGCCATGGGGGAGCCGCAGGACGGGCAGGTAATATCAGCCTGGAGGTCTTGCGCGGTTCGAAGGAAGTCCTCAATGGTGTTCAAGCCCGCTCCTTGCTCGCCGGATCCGGTCGGTGCAGTGAATGGTGAGATGTCGGCTCGTGCCCGTTAACGAAATGGCCCGACGGTAAGCTGAGACCCCTAGGCCGCCGACGAGCGGGCGGCATGCGCAGCGCGCTCAATGCCGCGGCCAGGACGACCGTGACCAGGGTGCTTTCAGGTCAGTGACCTGGCCGAGCGCCGAGAACACCCGGCCATGCATCTTTCCCCCTCATCGCGGACACCGTTGCCCGGCTATCGGACGCCGCAGCGTACGGGAGCCCCGGCTGGCCGGACCAGGCTTCAGTATCCTAGAAGCAGCGGAAGCATTCGCACAAGGGCGCGCTATCGGCAGGAATGGCTGGCTAAGGGCGCGGGCGTGGCGCCCGGAGGAGTTGTGGTACGGTGCGTCCGCCTTTTTGCTCGGCGGGGGCAACCGCTTTGGCGGTTCCTGCGTTTAGTGAACGGCAGAGCCGCAGTTGGCGCTCCGCATCAGCTCTCGCAGGTAAGAACTATGCGGGAACGCGAGCGGAACCCGGCCCGGTCGGCAGGTAGCTGCGAAAACGGCCGGGCCTGATATTGGCCGTCGTCTTTCACTGCTGGACGTGCCTATTGCCGTGATCTACAGTCGTTTGGTGCACTGGGAGTGGCTCTGTCGAACTGACACGGCGCGGGAAGGCCGGACGCGGCCGGATGCCGCCTGCCGCCCGTCCTTCGGGCCGGCCGATCAATGATGCGCTCCGCCGAGTGGGACTTTTTCGTCTCCTACACCCGGGCGGACCGGCGCTGGGCCGAGTGGATCGCCTGGACCGTGGAGGCCGCCGGGTACCAGGTACTTATCCAGGCCTGGGACATAGTTCCGGGGACGAACTGGGTTTCCGTGGTGAGCGACGGCATGAACCGCGCGGAGCGCACGATCGCGGTGCTGTCGCGGGCCTATCTCGAATCGGACATCGCGCAGGCAGAGTCGCTGGGGGCGTGGCATCGCGATCCGGCCGGCCGTGAGCGCAGGCTGCTGACGGTCAGGGTCGAGAAGTTCGCGCCGCACGGACCGCTCGCCATGATTGAGCGCATTGACGTCTTCGACCTTTCCGAGGAGGACGCCCGCACGGCGCTGCTGACGGGCGTCGAGCAAGCGATCAGCGGCCGCGGCAAGCCAGACCAGCCACGGCATTTCCCCGGCCAGGGGCGCCAGCCCCGGTTTCCGCGCACGGCGAGCGACGCGCTCGGCGCGGTGGACGCGAGGACGTGCCTGGCCATTGACGTCGATGATTACCGCCGGTCGGACCCGGCCCTGCGCGAGCATGTCCGTGCCCGGCTTCTGGACATGCTGTATCTGGCCCTCGAGCGGGCGGGCGTCCTGACCGGGGCATGTGAGGTGGTCGACCGGATCGACGGGCTTGCCCTGATTCTCCCTGGCGATAGCACGGGGCCGGATCTGACCGCGGCGCTGGTCACGCACCTGTGTGCCGGCTCGGCTGCCGTCGGGCGCCCCGAGGAGCGGGAGGCACCGATCCGGCTGCGGGTGGGAGTGGCAGCCGGCCCGGTGGACCTGCGCAGCTGGACGTTTGAGGGAGCGGGCATGGCCGCCGCCGAACTGCTGGCCTCATCGGCGCAGGTTCGCACGGCGATGGCGCGATTCAGCCGCACGCCGAATGCGGTGATCGTTGCCGACGGCCTTTATCAGGAAGCAGCAGGATCAGCCGACCTGCCGCCGGGTTTCTCGCGGATCGCGGTATCGCAGGAATGCTTCGGGTGGGTCATGGTAGCGGCGGGATCGCCCCGGGGCCACGCGACCACGCCATCTGGTCACGGCCGCGGTCGCGCTGCACCGAGCAGCGTGGGAGCCGCATCGGCCGCAGCGGGCTTGGTGGCCGGCGGACTCGCGGCAGAGGCCTGGCAACTCCTGCACGGTCACGGGGAAGACCCGCTTGCCGCCGCGCACCTCGACGATCTGCCTTTCGACGATCTGCCCCTCGGCGAGCCACCGACCGGTCCCGACGAATCGTATTCGTTCGATGCACCGAACGAGGATTCCCCGAGCTTTGCCGACCCGTGGGATGATAGCGACAATCCCCTGGACCCGATCTGTGCCGATGGCGACGCTCCCGACGACGTCAGCGACGGATTCTGCGACCTCTAACGACCGACTGCGGGACCACCAGCGGCGTTGCCCCGGCCGCAGGCGAGATCGGGACGGTCCGGTCCGGCAGGATTCGGTTCATCGTCGGGGACGGGCCGGCGGGCTCGCCGGGGGAGCCAGAAGCCCTAGCACCACGGCCTGCTCGGGCTTGGTCGCAGCGCTGCGAACGGTCGCCCGCTCGGCCAGAAGCTCGCGTATGACCGGGCTGCGGGTGGAGCCCCCGGCGCAGATCACGGCGGTCAGTTTGTCCCAGGTCAGCTCACCGTTCCGCTTGAGCATCTCCGAGATCTGATCAAACGCCGGCGTCAGGATCGATTCGACCAGCCCGCGGAAGATCTTCGGTGGCAGGACCATATTGACCGGGGGCTCGCTGATGTGGCCCCGGCCGGCGTGCTGGCCGGTGACGCTCCGCTTGGCCCGCTCGGCGGCATCCCGGAGCTGTATCTCTCTCCGCATCTCCCCTCGCCGCTCGGCCCTCAGCCGGGCCTCCTCATCGCCTGCCTCAGGCGATGGCGTCGCCGTCTTGGCCGCAAGCTTGTATTCGTTCTGCAGGTAGTTCATGATCTCGGTGTCGATCGCGTTTCCGCCGACGGCGGTACCGTAGGTATCCAGCACCCGCCCGCCTTTCGCGTCGGTTTCGTACAGCGCGACGTCGAGAGTTCCGCCGCCCATGTCGAAAATCAGCCATCTGCCGTGCTCGGGCTCGGGACCAAGGGCCGCGCGGGCGACGGCCTCAGCCTCCGTTGTCACCGAGATGCAGCAGAGCGGGAAGCCAGCCATCTCGCCGGCCTGCTGCAACGTGTCGTGCCGCAGATGCCCGAACTCCACGGGAACAGCTAGCGCCAGCTTCTCGAACACGTGCCTCGCCTGCGCCCTGGCGAGGGTGGCTATGTGGATCAGCGGCTGCGCAACAAGCTCGAGGATGGAGAAGGGATGGCCGTTAATGAAATGCGGCTCTGACTGTCCCAGCGAGCTCTTCCCGTTCCTGAAGTACATGTCACTCCAGCCGTCCCGCAGCTCGTCGGCCGCATCGCCGACCAGCCAGCCACCCCACAATGGATCTCGGCAGACGGTGCTGGGCAACCACGTCGACTGGGACGCAGACGTCTCCACCAGCACGGGCTGCTGATGGTCCGGCGAGACATAGGCCGCGCGGGTACGGGTGGTGCCCAGGTCAACAGCCAGCACCCATTCGGCTTCGCTCATAGCCGCCTCTTCCTCGTGGTGCCCTGGCCCTTCATGATCTTCCGGTAGCGAGGTCTCCGAGCTGAACTTGGATCGCATCGAGGATCCGCTTCAGCTCCTCAGCCCCTGAGGCGTTCCCGCCAGTGGCTGCCGGCGATGCCCAGCGGTGCGCCGCGGCGACCGCGGCCTGCTGCAGCTCACCCGGCGACGCGCCGGCCGGCAGGCCGAGCCGTGCCGCCAGGCCGCCGCCCCGCTCGCCGGTCAGCCGCAGAAGGTCGTCGGTCTGGCCCGGATCGAGGCTGAGCTCGCGGCGGTAGAACCGGCCCAGAACCTCGATCTGCAGGAACATCACATCGTGGGCGAGCTTGAAGGCTTCCATCTCGCGGCCAACGCGTTCCAGTGTTACCTGATCGTCGCCGGCCGACAGCCTCATGGTTCGCAAGTTGAGGGCCGTCAGGTCGCCCAGCGCATCCCTGACCCGCACGGCGCCGGCCCGCCCGCCGAAGTGGTTGCAGATGAGCGCGCGAAGCCCGGCGACGCCGGAGCGCTCATCCAGCACCCGGCGAAGTTCGGGGATCGAAGGACGGCTTCGCACCGCCTCGACGGCAGTGAAAAGTCCCCACGGGCTGAACGTTCTGACCAGCCGCTGCCGGGTGCAGGTATCGAGAGGGAAGTCTGGCCGCGAAGCAAACATCCGGTTGTCGGATTGCGCGGTGAAGGAATCAGCCAGATCGGCCGGGTCAACCCGGGCCAGGTCGTTCAGCGCGGCGAGGTCGTCATCAGATGCGAGGGCTGCGGCCTCCCCGAGCAGTGCCGCGACGGGGACGATCGCGTGGAATAGCTCGCGTCCGCCAGCCCGCGGCATCGCGTCGATCTCGTGCCGCATGTGGCGGAGCGGATCGGTGTCGACCTCGCCGCCGGCTCGGGCCTTCCACAGCAAGGTGCTCCACACGTCATTCGCGCGCGGCATTACACCGATGGCCTTCAGAGGGGTCATAACCTGCCCGCGGCCGACAAACTGGCGGGCTATGTCCCGGCTTATGCGGCTCAGGCCCTCAATGCCGATGGTGTAGATCACCGCGTCAGCGTCGTTGATCTCGCCGGCAGTGAGGACTCTGAGTGCCGCCGCCGCGTCCGTGCCGTAGACGGAGTTGAAGCCAGGCGTGTCGATCAGCCGGAATTGCCGCAGCGCCGGCGCGTCGATCGTAACGACGACCCGGTCGATCGCATCGAGAGTCCGGTCGCCGTCCTGGTCACGGCGCACGGTCAGGGCGCGGAGATCACCGAGCGGCGCCATCGCTTCCTTGCCGTCCCGGTACCGGACGCAGATTCCCGGCGGCGTCCCGTGCACGAGCTCGGTCAGCACGTACGTCGTCTCGAGCTGGCCGGTGGCGACGGCCCGGTCCTGCGCTTCATCCGTAGCCGTCAGCGCGGCATCTGCCGCCACCAGGGCATTTACCAGCGTCGATTTGCCGCGCTTGATTTCGCCGGCGACCGCGACGCGCATCGGCTCGCCGAGCTTCCTGGCCCATTCCGCCGCAAGGCGCGCGACCGGATGGCACAGCGTGTGGCTGGCCGTCCGGTCAGCCACACGCTGGAAGACTTTCCGGGCCGTGGCCTGCAGATCCTCCTCGGCACCAGTCACGAGCCGGCGTCGCCGGGGTCGTCCGGCACCTCCCATGAGGACAGGCTGCGGCCTTCCGTCTCGACCTTCCGGCGAAGGTCCGCAGCCCCGGGAAGGAACACGTCCTCAAGCTCCGCCAGGGCCGACCGCAGCGAGGCAGCTTGTGCAGCGGCGTCTTCCCGTGATCGCTCAAGATCCTTGCTCAGCTGGTCAATGCGAGCTGTAATGCCCGCGTGCTGTCGGCCGAGCGTCCGCTTCAGGATCTCCACCGCGTCCGTCAGCAGCGTGCCGGTTAGCTTCGCGATCCGGTCAGTGGCCTCAGATTGATTAGGCGTCAGGGCGCTGACGACGTGCTCCCTCAGCCGGCGCCGCCGGGTCTCGGGGTCAACGCTGTCGAGCTCATCCAGCTCCTGCCGCATGGTGAGCGCCGTCGCGGTGGCGGTCCCTATCGCCGCGCCGCCCGCCGCGCCGATGGCGGCGCCGCCGGCCATCACGAGCACGGCGGCCAGCCCGCCCGTGCCGGCGGTGAGAACCAGGCCCGCGACCAGCCCGAGCCCGATCCCGACCGCCCGCCAACCGCTGGACTTCCGCACCGCCCGGTTGGCTGCCTCACCGTATCGTCGGACCGTCCCGGTAACGCGGCGAGCGGGCACGGGCTCGACAAACGTCGCGGCAGCGGTGCCCTGGAATGTCGTATCCGCCTTGACCTGGTCAAGGGTCAGGTTGAGTTCCCCGGCCAGGTCGGCAAGCGCCGCATTGACCTGATCCTCGAGGTCGCGGGCCGACCGCACGTACTGGTCGTGCACATCGTTGATCACCCGGGAGGTGAACTCGTTGGCGTCCGGGCTCTCGTCAGGGTTCTCCAGCCTGGCGGTAGCCTCCTCCCTGATGGTATGCAGGCAGCCGTTCAGATGATGAAAGGTGTCCCGGCCGATCGCATTCAGCCGGTCGTGCAACCGCCGGGTCCACTCCGGCTCGCGGATAGTGAGATCGTGCAGCCATTTCTGCCGCTCGGTCAAGGACGCCTGAGTCTGCATGATCTCCGGTGTCCGGCCCTCCGTCAGGGCAGTCAGCCGCTCGTGTCCCCGCTCGCGGGTACTTTCGAAGACCGCGATCAGGGCCGAGACCGCGCCCGTAGCCAGGAGCGATCCGGCCCGGGCGCTGATCGAGGCTTCGATCGCCGCCTGCAGTGCCGGCACATTCGACGCCAGTTCCTCTTCCGGGTCGCCCGGGTGCATCTGGTGAGTACGCGCGGAGACAGGGACGATCACCAGGCTCTCAGGGGTGACACCCAGCCCTGCCGCCGCCTTAGCCCGCAGGTCGGCGGCCGCTCGTGCCACTCCGTCCCGGCCGTACTGCGGAGAGATCAGGTCGGTTTTAGCCAGCGCGATCACCAGCGCATCGCCGATGCGGTCAGTGACGCGGCCCAGGAAGGTGATTTCTGACTCGCTCGCGGCCGACGATGCCGTGACAAAGAGCGCTGCGTCGATCCGCTCGAGGTAAGCGTTAGTCACCAACGCGTGTACGGCGTTCGTCGACCCGATGCCAGGCAGGTCGACGAACTGGATGCCGTCAGCCAGCAGGGGAACCGGCAATTCGATCAGTATCTCCAGCACGTGCTGGCTGTTGCCGGCATTACCCTGCTCCGTCACGTACGGGGCCAGGTCGAGCGGGTCGACGACGGGAAATCCTTCGGGTTTGTCCAGCGTGGTGACAGTGATGCGCTGGGTCTCACCCCAGCGCACGACCGTCGGAACGGCCGTCGTGGCGCCCACGCCGTCGGGGAAGAGCTCGGGGCGGCGCATGAGCGCCCCAAGCAGGGTCGACTTGCCCGTGCTGAATTCGCCGCAGACAGCAATCAGAAAGCTCGGATCCCGGAGGCGGGCAGCGCGGTCGAGAACGTCCTGCCACCGCTCCGTGTCCTCTGTCACTACCGACGACCCGGCGGCGAGCTCAATCAGCGCAAGGATCGCCAAAATGACGTCGGCGAACGGCTCGGAAGAACTGACATTCTCCTGGGACACCAGCAAATTCCCTTCGGGCGGAATGCCGCCAGTATACGGTTTGCGATCACTCGAATGCGATCAATACGACGTGGATCCGAGGGTGATACGCCGGGCAACGCGAGGGCGGGAATGCTTTGCGGAACCGTTGCTATACGGCGGCAGCGCTTTCCTCGCCCCATTTTGCCATCCATGCCTGATTCTGCACGGAGATGACCTGTTCGCACTCGGCGACGAGCTCCGGGCCTGACAACTCACGTCCGTCAGGTGCCGTGCGCCGGTCGAGGAGCCGGCGAAGTTGACTGGCGGTTCGGCTGTACTCAATCCACAGGAACTCGTAACGCTGCCCGGCGACATACGCCGCCATCGCTGCGCTGGCGGTGGTCGCTACCGCAGCCCAGGCGCTAACGCTCACGGAGAGGGCCGCTAGTGCTGCCAGGCCAGCCGCAAGCAAGGCCAGCGTGACCTCAACGGTCTTCGCTGCCCGCAACCGCTGCCTCATGAGCCGGGCTTTCGGTTCGTAATAGCCCTCCAGCTGGGACTCGCGCACCCGGAGGTCCAGATAGCTGGCCACGTCACGGACCGCCGGCAGCGGACGGACCCGTGGCTGCACTCCGTCGGTGAAGCGCTGAAGGTCACTCGCCTCATGCTCGAGCCGCTGCACCTCCGCGTCCAGCCGTCGCTCCCGGTCCAGTCCTTCATAGGCGCCAGTGTTGGTCAGGAATACCAGCACCTCGGTCTTGAGCGCTTCCGACACCGACCGCGCCCTTGTCCACTGGCGC
>Ga0335074_10013272_pt1 | contig 11580 bp, 12 predicted proteins | sample Lox_Sample_23_FD_206715 | JGI IMG/M metagenome (GOLD analysis project Ga0335074, IMG submission 206715) | Soil microbial communities from Loxahatchee National Wildlife Refuge, Florida, United States - Lox_Sample_2.3 | ecosystem: Environmental > Terrestrial > Soil > Wetlands | place: USA...
CACTCAACGGGCTGTTCCAAGCAGCACGCGCACGCGCCAGGGGTTATCGCAACACCGCAACCTTCGCGTGTATCATCTATCTCATCGGGGCACCAATCGTTGACTTGCTCGGCGTTACCCCTTCCACTTGAGACGTCGAAGAGCCCTACTCATATCGGTAATCGGGACGTTCATGCAGCCGCGCTGTCCGCACCGCTGCGTACCCGGAGTGCCATTCTCCTGCGGTCCCCTATCCCGATCGGACAGGGGCGCAAGCGACATGTCGCGCGGCTGCCGCACCCGCGCGGCACCGTCGGGGGGGAGGGGACGTGCCGGTCACAGAAGAACTCTCTCTCGCCGTCCTTCTGGAACGTCAGGATTTCCCCCGCCACTGATTCGCGGACAGGCTGTCCGGGAAGGCCTGCCGCTTCAGCAGGCGCAGCGGCATCTGGTTGAGATAGCTCTGCACCGCATGGAGTTCGGATAGACCCACGTCCTCGATCTCCTCGACGACATGTTCCCAGTCGAGCTCGTTCACACGCTCGCCACGCGAGAGGCGGCGCAGCAGATCGGCCTGGCGTTCCGACCAGGCGAGGACGTCGCGGTCGTAGAGATCGTCCGGCATGCGGTAACGATAGACCAGCCCCCCAACCCGTGTCACTCGCGTCACGCCGCCGCCCGTGCTGTGCTGCGCCGCCATTTCATCCGGCGCGTTCCGCCGGCCCGCCCGAAGCCAAGGATTCCAGGAAACGATGTCCGATCATACGCTGCACTGGCAGCGCAACATGTACGTTTGCCTGTTCGGCTCCTTCACCAATGTCACGGCCATGACGCTGCTGCTGCCGTTCCTGCCGATCTACGTCGCTCATCTTGGGGTCAGGGGTCACGCCGAGGTCGTGCAATGGTCCGGCATCGCATACGGGATCACTTTCCTCGGCGCCGGACTCATGGCGCCGGTCTGGGGCAGGTTCGCCGATCTCTATGGCCGTAAGCAGATCCTGATCCGTGCGTCGCTGGCGATGGCAATCTGTATGTCGCTGATCGGCGTGGCGCAGAACATCTGGCAGCTTGTGGGGCTGCGCCTCGCGGCCGGCGTGCTGGGCGGGTACGCATCCGGCGCCGTCGTCCTGGTGGCAACGCAGACTCCCAGGGAACGCGCCGGCTGGGCACTGGGCGTGCTGTCCACCGGCACAATGGCGGGCACGTTGCTGGGGCCGCTCGCCGGCGGCATCCTGCCCGGACTCATCGGCCTGCGCGCTACGTTCTTTCTCGCCGGCGCGGTGATCTTCGTCGCTTTCCTGGCAACCTGCTTCCTGATCCACGAAGACCGCGAGCATCTCCCGACCCGGGCGCGCCACGCCGCGCGCGGTGCCTGGTCGATGATCCCGGACAGGCGGCCGGTGATCGCGATGCTGATCACCGCCATGCTGTTGATGCTCGCAAACATGTCGATCGAGCCGATCATCACCGTCTATGTGGCCCAACTCATGCCGGCAGGCGGCAACGTGGTGTTCACCGCCGGTCTGGTGATGGCCGCCGCGGCGGTCGGCAGCGTGATGGCCGCGCCCCGGTTGGGGCGGCTCGCCGACCGTATCGGCCATTGGAACGTCATCGTCATGTGCCTGGTTGCCTGCGGCGTGCTGCTGATCCCGCAGGCCTTCGTCACCAACCGCTGGCAATTGATCGGGCTCCGGTTCCTGATGGGTATTTCGCTGTCCGGACTGCTTCCGGCCATCGCCGCCACCATTCGGCACAACGTGCCCCAAGGCGGGGCCGGAACGATTTTGGGTTACAACACCTCGGCGCAGTATGCGGGCCAGGTGCTGGGCCCGGTGACCGGTGGGTTTGTCGGCGGCCATATCGGCATGCGCGCGGTGTTCCTGGCGACCGCCGTCATCATGTTCGGCGGCGCCGCGTTCAACTGGCTGGTGAGCCGCCGTTTGTCGGCGGAAGCCGATACGAACGTGGCCAAGGGCTGAACCGGCGAGTCCCGCGGCCTCGTGCCCGGCGGAGACGCACGCGCCGTTGCCGCCGGTTCAGGCGATCCACCAGACACATGAACCGCTCCGGCCGCTGCGACCGGCCCGGCGCAGCAGCAGGACATCGGCGCCGAGCGCGCGGCCCGGCGGATCGATCAGGAACAGGAATTGGATGATCACCAAAAACATATAGGTCCACGGCCACTCGCCCGGCGCGGAATACAGGCCGAACCACAGATTGAGTCCCATCAGCACCCCAAGCGCGGCGCCAAGCCGTGTGAGCAATCCGAGCAAAAGCGAGACGCCGATGAAAACCTCGATCAGGTAGACCAGCGGTCCGAAGAGATTCAAATTCGGCAGCACGATGTCGGCGACGAAGGCGCTTTGCAGCGGGACGGCGGCGTGCGCGACCTCCTGCTGCATCCAGTAGCGCAGGCCGGCGAAATTCGGCGGTATCTTCCACAGCGACTGCTGCCACCACATGGTGCCGGCCAGCACCCGCAGCACCCATAGACCGGCGGAACGAGGCGTGCCTTGCGCCGGATCGGTACGCCATGCCAGCACCGCGAGCACGACGCTGGCCAGCAGCAGCAGCCAGAACACCGGCGTGAACCAGCCGGGCTGCACCAGGAAATGCGCGGCATCCTGCAGTGGATTCGGTCGCATGGACTCTACTCCGATAGCCTGGCCGGGCGCGCGCTGTCGTATCGGTGCGGCGATCACCCGCGGGTGGATCGGTTGCGGCGGCCGGCGTCGCGCATGGGCAACACCGTACCGCACGCTTGCTGTTATATAGGCGCGACACGCCATTGGAGCAGGTATGAGCGAGGCCGTGCAACCGCCAACGATCCGGGGAACGAAGCAGCATACGTCGCCCTCGGTGTTTCGGCCGGAAAACCTGCTGCGCGAGGCGCGCCGCCAGCGTGGATTGCCGGACCAGCCGGTGCCGGCGGTCTGCGCGCTGGACCCGGACGGGGACATCGTGCGGGCGTTGCGTGCGCAAGGCCGGGTTCGGCCGGCGCCGGGATGGCCCTGCTATCACACGGCAATGGACGTGGCCGAGCAATCGGACATACCCGTCGGCATTGTGGGCCTCGCCGTCGGCGCGCCGTTTGCCGTGCTTGTCGCGGAACAATTGTTTGTTTCGGGGTGCGAGCTGCTAATCAGCGTCACCTCCGCCGGGCAGATCACGCCGCTGGGGCCGACGCCGTATTTCGTGCTGATCGATCGCGCGCTGCGCGACGAAGGCACCAGCCACCACTATCTGCCGCCGTCCACCTTTGCCGAAGCCGACGCCGGCCTTGCGGATCGCGCGTTCGCTGCCACGGCGACGCTGCGTGTGCCGGTGCATCGCGGCACCGCCTGGACCACCGATGCGCCGTATCGGGAGACGGAGGACGCGATCGATGCCGCGCGGCGCCATGGCGCTCTGGCCGTCGAGATGGAGGCCGCGGCGCTGTACGCGTTCGCCCGCGCACGCGGCCGGGCGGTGTTGTGCTTTGCCCATGTCACGAATCAGATGGCACGCATCGAGGGCGATTTCGAAAAGGGCGAAGATGATGGTGCCCGCGATTCATTGGCGCTGATTGCCGCGGTGGCGCGGGGCTGCGGTTTCGGGCAGACGGCATCGGCATGAAAGTCGCGCGCGGCAGGGGCCGTCGTTACGTCGGTCTTTGGTAGTTGAACGATACCATGAAGCCGGAAACGCGCAGGATCGGCACCACCCAATCGACGTTGATGTCCATGGCAGGCACGCCGACCACAACTCCGTCGCCTGGAATGGGCCTATCGCGAGCGAGGTTCGTATACCTTGCCGTCTCGGTTCTCACCTTCCCAGCATCGCCGTCACCTGTGCCAGCGTGCGAATGCGGGCATACATCTTCATTGCCTTGTCCAGACTGTACGCATGCGCCGCCGAGTCGCTGCTCCAGCAGCATTCGCGCACAACCACGCAGGCCAGATCCATGTTGAATGCCTCGCGCACGCTGGTCTCCACGCCGCGGTTCGTCGCACCACCACCGATCATCACCACGTCGCGCCGCAGCATGCGCAGCAACTCGGCAACGCCGGTGCCATAGAACGCGCTCGGGCGGCGCTTGAGGAATACGTAGTCCGCCGGACGCGGTGCGATTTCGTCTGGAAATTCGGCGTCGGCGGTGCCTTCCACGGCGTTGGTCAGCGGTGGTACGCCGGTCTCCGCCGAGAGATCGGTCGGCAGCATCACCACGTCGGCCGCATCGGCCCGGCTCACCGGGGTGGTGTAAATCACCGGAACGCCAGCCGCGCGCGCCATGCCGATCATCTGTACCCAGGCGTCGAGTACCGGCCGCATCGCCGTCCGCCGCGCGGGGTCCGACGGGGTCAGCGCGCGCCGGCACACGTCGTACGCGACCAGGGCGGTGCGGAGCGGATCGAGACTTTCAGGGTCGGTCATTGCAATATTCTCCGGCAGGGAACCAACAGAACATCAGCGGATACTGTCACCGATGTCATTGCCAGGGGAGGAACGCAATATCGCTCGGGGTGGGGTACGAACTCACGAACGAGATTGCTTCGCTTCGCTCGCAATGACAGGTAGGTCGGCAACGACAGCGGCGTGGGCAAGCGGGACCGGCAATGTCAGCGGGACCTGCAATGACAGCGAGGTCGGCAATGACAGCGGGGTCGGCAATGACACCGGGGCCGGCAATGACAGCGGGGCCGGCAATGACAGCGGGGCCGGCAATGTCAGCGGGACCTGCAATGACAGCGAGGTCGGCAATCGCAGTGGGACCGGCTATGACAGAAGGACCGGCAACGAAGGCGCGCCTGGTTACAGGTCCGGCTCGCCGGGGATTGGCACCTTGCCCAGTCCCTTGATCAGATCTGTGACTTCCGCAATCGCAGCTTCCGCTGCCGCAACATCCGCGCCCTTCGCCACCAATGCCACGCCGTTGCCACCGGGCTGATAGAACGGATAACTGCCCAGATCGATCTGCGGATATTTTGCCTGGATCGCGCCCAGACCTTCCGCGATCACGCCCTCCGGCAGTCCGAACGCATGCACCGCGCGTTGCTCGATGCGGGGGCCGCCTTTCAGCCGCGGCGCCAGCCATTCGAACATTGACTGCATCACCCGCGGTACGCCCGCCATCACATAGACGTTGCCGATCTGAAAACCGGGCGCGACCGACAGCGCGTTGTCGATCAGCGTGGCGCCGCGCGGCATCGTTGCCATGCGCTGGCGCGCCGCGTTGAACCCGCCGGGCGGGTAGGTCTTCTCCATCCGCGCCCAGGCTTCCGGATGCGGTTCCCACGGCACGCCGAACGCCGCGGCGACGCATTCGCTGGTGATGTCGTCATGCGTGGGGCCGATGCCGCCGGTCGTGAAGACGTAATCGAACTTCGCGCGGACCTCGTTCACCGTAGCCACGATGGTCTGCGCTACGTCGGGGATCACCCGCACTTCCCGCAGCGGAATGCCCAGCGCGGCCAGCCCCGTCGCCAGGAACCTGATGTTGGCATCCTGCGTGCGGCCCGAGAGCACTTCGTTGCCGATCACCAGCAGGCAGGCCGTCGGATTCGTCCCCTCCATCGTTACGGTCCTTTCACAGGAAATCCCGCAGCAGCGAAATCAGCGGCTTGTCGGCCGGCGGCACATCGTAATCGGGAAGGTGCTCCGGGCGCACCCATTTCAGCGTCTGGTTCTCCCGCGGTGAGGGGATCCCCTTCCAGCGCCGGCACAAATACAGCGGCATGAGAAGGTGGAAGCGCTCGTAGGCATGGGAGGCGAATGCGAAGGGCGCGAGGCACACGGCCGAGACGTCGATCCCCAGCTCCTCCCTCAGTTCGCGGATCAGGGCGGTTTCCGGCGTTTCTCCTTGCTGCAGCTTGCCGCCCGGGAACTCCCACAGCCCGGCCATCACCTTGCCTTCCGGGCGGCGCGCCAGCAGCACGCGGCCGTCCACATCGATCAGGGCGCAGGCCGCGACCAGGACCATCGGCTTCTCGCCGTTTGCCGCCGGCTCCGCGCCGGGCTGGCCGAAGATGTCGTCGCGCGTGGCCTCGAATTGCCAGACCGGGCGTTCGCCGCCGCGGGCCACCGACACACTGCTGCCTTCGCCGGTCTGACGGAAGCCGATGCGGCGCAGCACCGCCGCCGAGGCCGGGTTGTCTGTCGCCACGTCCGCCCGCATGCGGTCGATCGCGAGGTTGGCGAAGCCCCAGCGCACCACCCTACCCGCTGCCTCGGTCGCCACGCCGAAGCCCCAGAAGCGGCGGCCCACCCAGTAGCCCAGCGTCGCCACCCGCGCCTTGGTATCCAGCCGCAGGCCGACCACGCCCAGGAATACCTCCTGGTCGCCGTCGCGGCCGGTGATGGCGAGCGTGTAGGCGCTGCCCTCGGCCAGCTCGCGGGCGGTGGACGCGATCCAGTCGTCAGCCAGGGCGCGGGGATAGGGAAACGGCACGATCGCCAGGTTTCGCGTCACCTCCCAGTCATCGATCAGCCGGAACATTTGCTCCGCATCATGGGGAAGCAGGGGGCGAAGGATGAGGCGCTCGGTTATGAGGGGGGCGAAGGCTTCCTCGGGCGCCAGCGGGTGCAGCCGGGGCGGGAGTGCGGCCGGTTTGGCAGGACGGCGGCGCGGCGCGCGGGAGCGGGCCGGCGGCGACTCGGTGGCGTCTGGGGCGGGACGGGAGCGGCGCGACATGGGGGGCGCGAAGGTGGCCCAGGGGGTATGGGGGCGCAAGCGCGTTGATGTCCTTGTAGTGATGCTTGCGTCGCGACCGAGAGCGGGGGCATTGAACCAGGCCCCAGATGACCTCCGCGGGACCTTCCCTTCGTATGCCGCAGCCCGGCCCATTGGTCGCCACCCGCTCGCGGGGCAGACTGCTTGGGAGTATCCGGCAGATCGATCCCAAATGAACGCTGTGCCAGTGACCGCCAAACCATGACCGGCCGCGAACACGGCGCCGCCCTGGAACCGACCGGCGACACGCCCGTCGTCATCCTCGTGCGCCCGCAGCTTCCCGACAACATCGGCGCCTGCGCGCGCGCCATGGCCAATGGCGGCTTGTTCCATCTCCGCCTTGTCGCCCCGCGCGAGGGCTGGCCGCAGCCCAAGGCCTGGCGCAACTCCTCCGGTGCCCACCGCATCCTGGACGAGCTCACCGTGCACGCCACCGTCGCGGAAGCGGTCGCCGGCCTGCACCGCGTCTTCGCGACCTGCCCCCGTCCGCGCCACATCATCAAGCCGATCCTCACCGCCCGCGGTGCCGCGGCCGAACTTCGCGAAATCGCCAGCCGCGACCTCCGTGCGGGCATCCTGTTCGGTCCCGAACGCGCCGGGCTGGACAACGACGACATGGCCCACGCCGACGCCCTGGTGCGTTATCCGCTGAACCCCGCCTTCATGTCGCTGAACCTGGCGCAGGCGGTGATGGTGATGGCCTACGAATGGTGGATGGCCGACGAACCCTCGCCGCCGCGCAGCTTCATGACCAACGAGACCCGCGTCGCCACCAAGGCCGAACTGGAGAATTTCCTCACCCACCTGGTGGACCAGCTCGACGCCAGCGGCTTCCTGCGCAATGCCGAGAAGCGGCCGGGCATGGTCCGCAACATTCGCCATTTTTTCCAGCGCGGCGAGGTGACAGAGCAGGAACTGCGCACGCTGCACGGCGTCGTGACCGAGCTTGCGGTCGGCCGGCGCCGGCGCGGCCGGCTGGAACAGGATGACGAGGCGTAGCCGCAATCGTCGCCGCCGCGCTGCCGTGTGCCGCTTCACCCCCTCATGGCCCGCCGCCGTTCCAGCCCACCGGAAATTGACACGTTGCAGTAATCTCATCCGCCCGAAATTTGCGGCCTCCCTTGGCTGGCCTATGTCGTTCGGGCAAACTGCCTCCCGGGAACCAGGCACCAGTATGAAGCATCGCACCGGACTTCTCGTCACCACCGCATTCCTGGCCGGCGTTGCCGTCGCGCTGCCGGCGTCGCATCTGTTCGGCCCGCACGTCCCGGTGGCCTTTGCCGGCACGGCCAACGCCGACGCCGGGCGCGAACAATCCCTCACCTTGTTCGGGCAGGTCCTGGAGCGTGTGCGCGCCGACTATGTCGATCCCGTGAAGACCAGCACGCTGATCCATTATTCGCTGAACGGCATGCTGAGCGGCCTCGATCCGCACAGCGGCTACATGGATCCGCAGGAATGGCACGAGATGCAGCTCGAGACCGAGGGCCATTTCGGCGGTCTCGGCATGACGGTGACCGGTGAGGACGGTTTGCTGAAGGTCATTGCCCCGATCGACGGCACCCCCGCGGCGCGCGCCGGCATCAAGCCGGGCGACCTGATCGTTTCGGTCAACGGCAAGACGGTCGAGGGCCTGACGCTCGAACAAGCGGTGGACGAGCTGCGCGGTCCGCCCGACACGAAGGTGAGCCTGACCATCAAGCGCGAGGGCGACAACAATCCGATCGAGATGACGCTGACCCGCGAAATCATCCACATGGACGTGGTGAAGAGCCGGCGCGAGGGCGACATCGGCTATGTGCGGCTGAGCGTTTTCAACGACGACACCAACCGGGGCCTGCGCGCCGCGATCGCCGGGTTCCGCAAATCCGGCAAGCTGGACGGGCTGGTACTGGATCTGCGCAACAATCCCGGCGGGCTGCTGGACCAGGCGGTTGCGGTGTCCAACGACTTCCTGAACAGCGGGGTTATCGTTTCGACGCGCGGCCGGCAATCGGATGACGACCACACCTGGTACGCGCAGCCGTCCGGCGACGTCGTGCATAACATTCCGATGATCGTGCTGATCAACGACGGGTCCGCCTCTGCCAGCGAGATCGTCTCCGGCGCGTTGCAGGACAGTCATCGTGCCGTGCTGATGGGCACCCGCAGTTTCGGCAAAGGCTCGGTGCAGACCTTGTTCCCGCTGGACAATGGCGGTGCCATCCGGCTGACCACGGCGCGGTATTACACGCCGGACGGCCATTCGATCCAGGACGAGGGTATCACGCCGGACGTGGTGGTGCATGAATCCGACAAGCCGCAACCGAGCTTCCTGCCGGAGCATGAATCGGACCTGAACAATACGCTGCGTATCCCGGCGAGCCAGCAGGCATCGAAGGTGCGCCCGCCGGTGCCGATCGCTGCCGGGCTGGCAGACAAGCCGCCGACGGGCTGGCCGAAATACGATCCGGACAAGCCCGACACCGACTTCCAGTTGCATCAGGCGATCGTGCTGCTGCATCGGATGATCGCGCAGGAGGGCGGCCTGACGCCGGCGGGACAGAAGGTGCCGGCGCAGAAGGTGGCGCGCAGCCCGGCTTGACTCCGCGCCCGCTTCCTACCGACCGTTGCGATGGTTGCGAGCGGAGGCGGGGATGGCGGAACTCGATGCACGGCGGCAGAAGCTGAAGGACGATTTCATCGCCGCGCGCGGCTACTGGAGCCCGCTATGGGACGGCGTGCTGGAGCTGTCACCGGAGTTCTTCGAAGCCTATACGGCGTTTTCCTCGGTGCCGTGGAAGCACGGAACGCTGCCGCCGAAGATCAAGGAACTGATCTACGTGGCGATCGATGCGTCCACTACGCATCTCTATAATCCCGGCACCCGCGTGCATATAGCCAACGCGCTGCGCCAGGGCGCGACGCGCGACGAGGTGATGGAGGTGCTGCAGCTCGTGTCGGTGCTGGGCATCCACACGATGACGAGCGGGCTGCCGATCCTGGTCGATGAATTGCGCAAGGCGGGCCGCGGCGAGGAGGTGGCGATCGCGGCGCTGACGCCGGAGCAGGAGACGATCAAGCAGGCCTTTGTGGCGGCGCGTGGATACTGGAGTCCGGTATGGGAGCAGATGCTGGCGCTGTCGCCGGCGTTTTTCGACGCTTACGCGCGGCTGTCATCGGTGCCATGGACGCATGGCACGCTGGACCCGAAGGTGAAGGAGTTCCTCTATATCGCGATCGACGCAGCGACGACGCATCTCTACCTGCCGGGCCTGCGTGTGCATATCCAGAACGCATTGCGCCTGGGCGCGACGGCTGCGGAAGTCATGGAAGTGCTGGAGCTGACCAGTGTGCTGGGAATCCACACGATCACCGAAGGTGTGCCGGTGCTGATGGAGGAGGCGAAGCGGCAAGGCGGCTGATCCGGTGGGTGACGTCCGCCTCGTGGGCCGCTGGCCGTAATCCGGCACGGAGCTTCCTTTGGCAGCCGCGACGACGCTCGCTCTGGCAGTCGTCGCGCGGCCGGCCACCGCGGCGGCGGCATTCGGCCACGCCGCGCTTGCGCTAGTACCTTTGCACAGAGATTTTGACCGGTTGAGTCTGGGCCGGCTGCAACGCGGGTAAGAGGGTACGGTCGACCAGGACGGTGATACTCCGAGGCACCCCTGGGCGGCGTGAGATCAGCCCTTCCCGTTCAAGTGTCAGCAGCATCTGGTAGACGGACGGCGGCGTCAGTCGGAAGAAGCGCTGGATGTCGGCTTGCGCCGGCGGACGCTCGTTCACCAGCGTGTAGGCGTGGATGAAGGCGAGATATTGTCCCTGCCTTGGAGTGAATTTCGGATGAGAATCACCTGTCGCGCGATTCATCGTCGCCCTCGATAGCGGGGAACAACCATCAACATACGGTACCGGGTGGAACTGAACGAGGGGGAATGCGCGAAACTCACGGCGATGCTGAGCGGCGGGAAACACGCGGCGCGCAAACTTGCCCGCAAGGACGGGAGTGGAGCTACCTGCAAGTTCGCGCCAGGCCCCCCCATGACGCGTCTGGCGCGCAACCTGTGCGATCGATGTTTCGCCAGCGTCGGCAACCACGATCTAGCAGCCTGAGACACGCCATGAGTTGCGGCGGCACGGGTACGGCACGTGCCGCAGTTACGGTGCATCCGGCGAGCCCGATCGAAACTCCTTACCGCGTCACCGTCACCGAAACCCGCAGCACGGGATCTCCCGGCAGCAGCCGCACGGCAAACGCATCGTTCCCGGTGAACCCCGAATCCGGCGTGTAGTCGATCCGCGTCGTGTTCCCCACCGGGTGGATGTACACGTCCCCATGCGCCGATTGCTCTGTCAGCAATCCGGCCGCGTATGGCTTGCCTTCGTCGGCGACCTCGATGGCGCACCAGCCGCCGTCGTTCCCCACCGTCATTTCCGCCGCCGTGTCCTTGCCCGGCGACAAGGAGGGCTTCGGCGCCTTGCAGCTCTTCGCCGCGCCCTGGAAGTCGGACGCGAACAATCGAGGCTGCGCCACCTGCGGCCCGGGTTTCTGCGCACAGCCTTGCAGCAGCATGCCGCACAGCACCGGCACCAACCACACCGCGGCACCGCGCGGCATTGAAGCGAAACTCTGCAAGCGAGCACCTCCGCGAATCCGCCGTCCGTGGCGGGAGCGCGCGTCTAGCAGATGCCGCCCACTGCGTCAGCCCGCGCATGCATCACGCAGGCGGCATGTCGATGCGAAGACGTTGCGAAAGATCATCGATCAGCCAGCGCCCGGCGCGCCCGGGCGGGCGTCCGCGCAGATGCACCACGTGCAGCGGAAAGCTGAACGGGTTGCCGCGTTGCTCCGCGATGTCCAATTGCACCAGCCGTCCGGCGGCAATGTGCTGGTCCACCAGGTGGCGCGGCAT
>Ga0335074_10013273_pt1 | contig 11580 bp, 8 predicted proteins | sample Lox_Sample_23_FD_206715 | JGI IMG/M metagenome (GOLD analysis project Ga0335074, IMG submission 206715) | Soil microbial communities from Loxahatchee National Wildlife Refuge, Florida, United States - Lox_Sample_2.3 | ecosystem: Environmental > Terrestrial > Soil > Wetlands | place: USA: Florida...
AGTTCCAGCGCTGCCGCATGTCGACGTGTGACGTGAACGCGTTCTCGACGAACACCAGCTCGCCGATCTCGCCGTCCATCACGATCTCGCGGGCGTGCCGGACGTCCCGGGCGTAGCGGAACTTGGACGCCATCGTCAGGATCTTGCCCTTACGCTTGGCGGCCGCCAGCATCCGGCGCGCCTGCTGCGCGTTGACGGCCAGCGGCTTTTCGCACAAGACGTGCTTGCCCGCGTCCAGCAGCTGGCACGAGATCTCTTCGTGCGTCGCCGGCGGCGAGCAGACGACGGCGGCGTCGATATCCTCGTGCGCGAGCAGATCGCCGAGCGAGGTATAGCCCGGGCAGCCGACGCGCTCGGCGAAAGCGGCTACGGCGTTGGCATCGACGTCGCAAACCGCCGCGACGCGGCCGAGCTTGAGCGACTGAAATGCCGCTTCGTAGGCGCGGGCGATCGCGCCCGCGCCTACGACGGCGAATCGAAGTGCCGTCACGGAGTACCTCCAGTGTGAATCTGTTCGACGACCCACGTCAGCGCATTGCCGATATAGTCGACGTCGTCTTCGTTGTACCGGTCGTTCCACGGAAGCACGAGCAGCCGCTGGAGGCCGCGCACGGTTCCGGGGTACCGGTCGAGGCGATAATCGAGCGCCTCGGGCCGCGCCAGCGTGAACGGGAAACCGCTGTTTCCGAAGGTCTTGCGCTTCTGGAAAACCTCGCACATGAACGCCGGCTTTTGGATGTAGCGCGGCGCGCAGACGATGCCCCACTCCTTGACGAGCTGGGCGATCTCGACGACCGCGTCGTGCGAGAGCGGCTCGCCGATTCGCACGGCATATTTCCAGTAGCTGTGTAACGCGCCTTCGGCCACGACCGGCGTTATCAGACCGACGACGTCGCGCAGGCGTGCGGTGAGCATCTCGGCGAGCATCCGGCGGCGTGCGACCACCGTCGGGAGCTTGGTAAGCTGCGCCGATGCGACGCTGCCGCACAGTTCCGACATGCGGTAGTTGAGCGCCAGGAAGTAATGGTCCGGATTGGGATCGCCGTAGCCCCACGCCTTGTTGATGAAAAGGTACATGCGGCGCGCGAGCGCTTCGTCGTCGGTCACGACCAAGCCGCCCTCGCCGGTGGTGACGTGCTTGCCCTGTTGCAGGCTGAAGCAGCCGATCTTTCCGATCGTCCCGACGAACTTGCCCTTGTCGGCCGCTAGGAACGCCTGCGCGCAGTCTTCGATGACGGGGATTCCGTGGCGCTCGCCCAGCTCGACGATGGCCTCGGTGTCGCACGGGTTACCGAAGAGGTGCGTGACCACGATCGCTCGGGTGCGGTGGCTGATCTTCTCGGCGACCGTCGCCGGCGTGACGTTGCACGTCAGCGGATCGACGTCCGCAAAAACCGGAATCGCGCCCTGGTAGAGAATCGGCGCTAGCGCGCCCATGTCGGTGATCGACGTGGTGATGATCTCGTCGCCCGGCTCGGGATCGATCGCTGCGATCGCGCAATGAATGGCCGCGGTGCCGGACGCGCAGGCATAGGCGTACTTGACGCCGAGCATCTCGGCGAAGCGCGTCTCCAGTTCGTGAACGAACTTGCCTTTGGTGCTGGTGAGCGTGCCGGTGCGAATCGCGGCGCTTACCGCCGCGATCTCCTCGGCACCCAGGGTCCTGCCGCTTGCGTCCTGATCGGACGGCAAGACTCTAAGTGGTGCGGCTGGGAAGGTCATAGCCATGTGTCGTTACTCCTCGATGACGTTGGGAGAGTCTGCGTCCGAAAAACATCGTGATCTGCCCGCTGAAGAAGGCGAGGCTGCTATATTGCACGACGATGGTGGCGATCGTACCGCCGGCTAGGGCGGCGCCGCGAACGTGCAGCAGAAACAGCACGCCGACCACGAGCGGCAAAAGGCCGGGGAAAAGGCCCGGGACGGCGAGCCAAAGCGAAGGCCGGTGCCGGCATGCCATGCCGAACGTGGCACCGATCCGTTTGGGCAGTCCCCAGATCCGGAGCCGGCCGCCGACCTCACGCCGCTGGTCGGACCATCGCAGCGTCGCAGGTACTTCGACGACCTTCATCCCTTGACGCAGCGCAGAGAGCAGCATCTCGGGAATGGATTCCATTCCGTCGTTCCGGAAAACGAGCCGGGGAATGGCGCTCGCGCGGAACGCGCGGACCATGCAGGTGAGCGTGGCGTAGCGTCCGGCGGTGGCAAACGAGAGCACGCGGTTGGCTTCGCGGCTCATCACGCGCCGCCCGAAGGGAACGTTCTCGACGGTTCCGCCGAAGGCGTACGGCGATGCCAGCGCGACGTCGGCGTCCTCGCAGTCCAGCCGCTCGACGAGCTGCATCGCGGTCGACGGCGAGTAGCTCAAGTCGGCGTCGACCACGACCACGACGTCGGAAGAAACGCGTTCGAAGGCCGTGCGCAACGCGGCGCCGAGGCCGCGATTGTGTTCGTGCTTCACGATGCGCACGTCGTCGCGCCAGCGTGCGAACTCGGTCGCAGACCGCAGCGTCTCGTCGGTACTGCCGTCGTCGACGACGAGATAGTCGAAGGAGTATCCGCCGGCCCGGTGCATCGCGAAATAATCGGCCAGCGTTGCCAGCGTCGCGCCAAAAGCGGCACCTTCGTTGTAGGCGGGGACGACGACGGTTACGCGCGTCACGTCGATCGCTCCACGAGGCCGGAGCCGACATGGCGGAAGTAGTCGTCGTACTCGCTGACCGGCGGCGCGTCGCGGTTGACGACGATGCCCACGATGTTCGAAATTCCGCCCATCTCGAGACGCGCCAGCGCGCGTTCGGTGTCGGCTTCGGTGGTGCGATCGGCGCTGACCACGAACAGCGAACCGTCGGTTTCGGCCGCGATGAGCAGCGCGTCGGAAAGCACCGCCAGCGTCGGCGCGTCGACGATCACGAGATTGTACTTCGCGCGTGCCTCCGCCAGCACGGTGCGGAAGGTCGTGCGCAGCAGCAGGACCGGATTCGAAAACTCGGGACGCGCGCTCAGGACGTCGAGCATCCCCAGGTGCTGGACGGCGTCTTCGAGCGGTACGGTTCCGGCCAGGACGTCGTTGAGACCGACCGCGTTGGCACAGTTGGCCTTCTCGTGGATGGTCGGCTCGCGCAGATCCGCGTCGATGAGGAGCACGCTCTGCTGGAGCATCGCGAGGCTTTTGGCGAGGTTGTACGCGACCGTCGACTTGCCCTCACCGCGCCGCGAGCTGAGCACCGCCAGCGTCTTGACCGAGCGCTTGGCGCCGAGGTTCAGCGTCACGCAGAGCTGCAGGAAGGCTTCGACCGTCATCGACCGGAGCCACGGAATCAGGCTCGGGTTGGTGGTCTGAAGCGCCGGGATCCGGGCGAGGATCGGCAGACCGAGGTTGGAGACGAACGTCTTATCGTGGCGCCGTTCGTACAGGTCGAGGACGTAGACCACGGCCAAGCCGAGCAGGATGCCGACGATCAGTGCGATCGCGAAGTTGGTGCGGACGTTGGGCGAGACGACGGCATCCGAGGCGGACGCCGGCTGTACGATCATGATGTCGGCGATTGCCGTGTCGCGGGCCACCAAGGCGTCGTCGTATTTCTGCTCGAGCGCGTCGTAGACGGTGGACGCGCGGCGCGCGTCTTCCTGGATCGTCTGAAACTCGATGGCCTGCTCCGGCATCGAACGGATCGCAGGCCGGTAGGCGGCCTGCTCCGACTGGAGCGCGCGCAACTGGCCTTCGTCGCCTTGAATGCGGGCGCTATAGCCGGCCGCTTGCTGCTGCAAACTCTGGTAGAGGGGATTCGGCGCGACCGTCGTCTGGCTCACCACCGCCGTCGGCTGCGAGTTGATCTGAGCCAGCAACGCGTCGCGCTGCTGACGCAAGGCGATGAGCGCGGGATACGCCGCAGTGTACTTTTTTTGGCCCTCGGCCAATTGCGTGTTCACGTCGGCAAGCTTGGCTTGCAGCTCGGCGGTCACGGGATTCTCGGAAACTTGCTTGGCGCTGTCCACCGTCGTCGACATCGCCGCGAGCTGCCCCTGGACGTTGGCGAGAAGGGCTTTGGCTTCGCTGGCATCGACGGTCAGCTGGTCGATGCGATCGTCCAGCGAGCTGGCTCGCGAGACGACGCTTTGCGCGTGCGTGGCCGCGTCCATGAAACCGTGCGTGCTCTGGAACTCGGCCAGCCGGGCCGACGTCGCCTGAAGCTCTTTGCGTGCGTCCGGGAGTTCGCCGGAAATGTAGCCGATCGCCGCCGAAGCCTGCGAACGTACGAAATCGCGCTCGCGCTCGACGAAGGCGCTGGCGAAGGCGTTGGCGATCTGAGCCGAGAGGTCGGGGTTCTTCCATTTGACGCTCAGAGCGAGCATCGACGTGTTGACGACCGGCTTGACCGTAACCCGCGAGAGCAGTGCCTTCGGCGAGGTCTTGAGGCCGAGGGTTTGAACGACCGACGTCGCGACGTCGTCTTGCTGCGCGAGCTCGGCGAACGTTTCGGCCGAATCGACCCCGGTTTCCAGGACCAGCGCGTTGAGCACCGGCAGATCGGTTTCGCTGCCGTTGGCTTGCATCGGCGAGCCGGGGCGGCCGGCCAACAGGCGCACCGTGGTCGTGTACGACTTCGGCATGACCAGCGACGCGAGCGTTACGAGCGCCACGAAACCGAGCGACACTATAAGGAAGAGCTGCCATCTTTTACGCAGCGCGCGCAAGATGCGCCCGAAGTCGTGCGCGTCGGAGTGTGCGCCCGGGCCTGGCCTGCCTTCGGTCAAGTACGCCGAGCCGGCGTGCGGAACTAGCTGTGACATCGCTTACGCCCATCGTACCTGGCCGAGCGCGCGCCCATAAGTACGACAATGCTCAAGTTCCGGGACCTTCGAGGCAGGGACCTCAGTCCTATTCCGACCACGGTCACGGCAGGTGAGGCTAACGACTCTCGGGCTCGGCCGCGTGACTGCGTATCATGAAGGAACCGATGTCGACGCGCATCATCGAGCGCCCGGCCGAGCTTCCGAAGCCAACGGTTCGCAAGGCGCCCAAGCTCCTTCCCGCCAGATTCACCGCTGCATTGGTGGCGAGCGACATCCTCTTGTTCATCGCCGCCTCGACCTTGGGCGCGCTCCTGGGCTTCCATCGCTGGAACTCGCCCCGGATCGTCGGCCACCTGCTGATCGCCGAAATCGTCTTCGTCGGCCTGTGGCTGCTGGTCTTCGACCGGCTGGGACTTTACCGGCGGACGTTCGCGCTGTCGATGAAGGACGAGCTGTATTATACGGTAGCAGCCCTGATCTTGGGCATCGTTCCGCAGCTGCTCTTGTTCACCGCGTATCCCGAAATCTCGACCTCGCGCGTCGCCCTGCTCTACGCGCTGGGCTTCTCGATCGTGCTGGTGGGCTCGTCGCGCGCGGTCATGCACCGGATTCGCGAGATGCAGTGGCTCGGCTCCCGGCGCAAGATCGCAATCGTCGGAACGGGGGACCGAATCGGCAAGGTCGTCGAACGGCTGGAGCTGACCGACCCGTCCGAGACGCTCTTGATCGAGATCGACGACATGGCCGAAACGATCGGCGAGATCGACCTCAGCCGGGACGCCGACCTCGACCGGATCGAGTGGTTCCGCCACGCCCGGGCCTGGGGATGCGACGCGTTGATTCTCACCGAGATGCTTCCGGAGCTGGCGTTGAGCCATATCCTGGAAGCCGCGGTGAGAAAAAACATTCGGCTTTCATTTGCCGCCGACCTCACCCGGTATGCATTCGATCTCTCGCTCCAAACCGACGGCCGCCAAGTTTTGATCGTGCCGGCCCGGCTGCGAGCGTGCTCGCCGCGCGCTCAGCTGCTCAAGCGGATCATGGACACCACTTTCGCCTGTGTCGCGATCGCGCTGTTCTCACCGGTGATGCTGGCGGCGGCGCTGGCCGTCTACCTCGATTCGGGACGTCCGATTCTCTATCGCCAAGAACGGGTCGGGCTGCGCGGCAAGCCGTTCCGGATCCTCAAGTTCCGTTCCATGCGCCAAAACGCCGAGGACGAATCGGGGGCGCGCTGGGCGAGTGCGGGTGACGACCGGACGACACGCATCGGTGCGATCCTGCGGCGCTTCAGCATCGACGAGCTGCCCCAGTTCTTCAACGTGCTGCGCGGCGACATGTCGCTGGTCGGGCCGCGGCCCGAGCGGCCGATCTTCGTGGACCTCTTTCGCGGAACGCTGGGACGCTACGACGAGCGCCATCTGGTCCGCCCGGGGATCACGGGCTGGGCTCAACTGCATATGAAGCGGACGCTCGAGACGTCGGCGATCGGGGAAAAGCTCGAGTACGACCTGCAGTACATCGAGCACTGGTCGCCGTTCATGGACGTGGCGGTGCTGTTCCAAACGTTGTGCGAGTTTCTTTTTCACCGGGCATCGTGAAGCGCAAGATCGGCGTCCTGCACATCTTGCCCAGCGTCCGCGGCTACGGCGCGGAGCGGATCGTCATCGAACTGCTGCGCCGTTTGGAGTCGGACCGCATCGAGCCGTCGCTGCTGACCATTTACGAGACGCCGGCGTCCACGCGCGACGACTTGAACTTTCCGGTCGCCAATGCCGGCAGAAACGGACGCCGCGACCGTCTGTTCCTCTGGAAGGTCGTTCGCGAAATCCGCCGCCGAAAGCCCGACGTCGTTCACACGCATACCCACGTCGGAAAGTATTGGGGACGCTTAGCCGCGCTGCTGGCGGGGACGCGGAAAATCGTGCATACGGAGCACAATCCCTGCGACTTCCGGCGCAGCCGGACCGAGCACGTCGCCGACTGGCTGCTGCATCGCTTCACGAGCCGGGTCGTGACGTTCTTTCGCGAGCAGGGAACGGCGTTGGTCGAGTTCGAGGGCCTGCCCGAGCGAAAGCTCGTGCTGATTCCCAACGGTCTCACCAACGGTACGGGCGGCACCCGCGCGGCGGCGCGCGATCGCCTGGGCCTGCGGTCGGATCAGTTTGCGATCGTGCTGATCGGCCGGATGGAGTATCAAAAGAACCACATTCTCGCGCTGCGGGCGTTTGCGGCCCTCGATCGCGAGGTTGCCAAGAACTGTTATTTATTTTTCGCCGGCTCGGGCGATCAGGAGATCGTCCTGCGCGGCCTGAGCGAAGCCTTGAACGTTAGCGACCGCGTACGATTTCTGGGCTATCGTAACGACGTCGCAGAGATTCTGCCGGGTATGGATCTGCTGCTGATGACGTCCTGGTTCGAAGGCATGCCTTTGGCACTCATCGAGGCGATGCTCGCGGGCGTACCGATCGTCAGCACGCCGTGGCTGGGTGCGCGGAGCATGCTGGCCGACGGACGCTACGGCTTCCTTACGGCCGGCTTCGACCCGTTGCAGGTCGCGGTGGAGATGGAACGAGCGATCGCGCATCCGTCGATTCGCCTGGAGATGGCCAAACGTGCCAAGCAGCACGTCGGTGAAACCTACGACCTCTCGAACATGGTCGAAGCGCATCACGACATGTATCTCGAGTTGTGCGGAGCGTCGTGAAGCCGGCGCGCAAGCTCCTGATCGTGACCTCGCGCTACCCGTTCGGGAGCCAGGAGGCCTATCTCAATACCGAGTTGGCCGAGCTTGCTCCGTATTTCGAGCGCGTCGTGGTCGCGCCGATGCGCACGCCGAGCAGTCCCGCGCGTCACGCCGTCCCCAAAGGCGTCGAGGTGTTATCTTGGCCGCTCGCCGACGTTCGCGTCGGAGGCCGTGCCGCCCGAGCGCTGGCGCTGCATCCCGGCCGCGTGCTGCGGGCGTTCAGCCAGACGCTCCGTTCGCACTCGCCGGGGCGCACGAAAAACCTGGCCGCGATGCCGAAAGCGCTGGCGCTGGCCGCCTGGGCCGAGGCCAACGGCATCGATCACATTCACGCCTACTGGATCTCGACGCCGGCAACCGTGGCCATGATCGCGGCCGGAATCGCCGGAATTCCGTGGAGCGCGACCGCGCATCGCTGGGATATCTACGAGGAGAACGCCTTCGATCTCAAACAGCGCAGCGCGGCGTTCGTGCGGACGATCTCGGCGCGGGGAACGGCCGATTTGGCGCGCCGCATGCCGGGCCTCGCCGACCGGATCCTCGAGCTCCGGTTGGGGACGGTGGTTTCGGAGTTTCCGGCGGCCGGCGCTGCGGGCGACGGACGCTTCGAGATCGTTTGCCCGGCGGCGCTGGTTCCCGTGAAGGGGCACGAATATTTGCTGGAAGCGTTGGCAACGTTGCGCTCGTGGAACGTCGACGTCCGTTGCACGTTGTGCGGCGTAGGTCCGTTGGAAGATCGCTTGCGCGAGCGAGTGCGGCAGCTGCAATTGGACGATGCCGTCGAGTTCGCGGGATTCGTGCCGCAGGCGACCCTGCACGGCTGGTACCGGGCCGGCCGGTTCCAAGCCGTCGTGCTGGCTAGCCGCAACGACGGCGATACCGCCATGGAAGGGCTCCCGTCGGCGTTGATCGAGGCCGTCGCCTTCGGCGTGCCGGTCGTCGCCACCGACTCGGGAAGCGTCGGAGAGCTGCTGGATGCCGGTCGCGGCTGCCTCGTGCGGCCGAGCGACGCCATGGCGCTGGCGCGAGCCCTTCGCGAGGTCTATTGCAATCCGTACGTCGCTCGCGCACGCGCGGAACACGCTCATCGTCACGTCGCATCGGTGCACGACGTTTCCGTCCAAATGCGGCGGCTGGCGTCCGAGCTGACAGGAAAGGAATCACACAAGTGAACGTCGCGGTCATCGGTCTAGGGTACATAGGTTTGCCGACGGCAGCTTTGCTGGCAACCTCCGGGCATCGCGTCTACGGATACGACGTCGACGCGCGGCTGCGCCGGTCGCTGCAGCTGGGTGACGTGCCGACGCTCGAAGAGCCGGTCCGTGAGGCGGCGCTCGAAGCGCTGCGCTCGCAGCGGCTGCAGATCGTCGATCGCACGCCGCTGGCTCAGGCCTACATCCTGTGTCTTCCGACGCCGACGCACGAGGGTAAGCCCGATCTTCGGTTCGTCGAAGCGGCCGCCGCCGCGGTCGCCGAAGTCGCGGAGCCCGGCGCCATCGTCGTCGTCGAATCGACGGTTCCACCGGGCGCGACCGAGCGGATCGTACGGCGCGCGCTGGCGGCTCACGGGAAGCCGATCGAAGACTACGTGGTCGCGCACTGTCCCGAGCGGGTCATTCCCGGTTCCATCATGACCGAGCTGAGAAACAACGCTCGCGTCGTCGGCGGCCGGATCCCGGCGGACGCAGAAGCGGTTCGCGAACTCTACGCATCGTTCTGCCAAGGCGAAATCGCGACCACCTCGATCGCCGTCGCCGAGTTCGTCAAGATCGTCGAGAACACGTTTCGCGACGTGAACATCGCCTTCGCCAACGAGCTGGCGACGCTGGCGGAAGATATGGGCGTCGACGTCTGGGAAACGATCGCCCTGGCCAACAAGCATCCGCGCGTCGACATTTTGCAGCCCGGCCCGGGCGTGGGCGGCCATTGCATTCCGGTCGATCCGCATTTCCTGTCCGACGCCAACCCGATCGCGTCGGAGCTGATTCAATCGGCACGCCGCGTGAACGACCGGATGCCGTTCCGGATCGTGCGGCGAATCGGCGAGCTGGTCGGTCCCGGACAAGGTGCGAAGATCGCGATTCTCGGAGCGGCCTACAAGGCCAACGTCGACGACGCGCGCGAGAGCCCGACGGTACGGATCGACGAGCTCTTACGCGACCGCGGGTACGAAACCGCTATTTACGATCCGCTGGTGAAGCGCTTTCACCGTCCGCTGTGCGAGACGCTCGACGAAGCCGTCTCCGAGGCCGACGCCGTCGTTCTGGTCACCCCGCACGACGTCTTTCGAGAGATCGATCCCGCGGCGGTGGCGCGCTCCATGCGCCGGCCGCGCCTGGTCGACACGCGCAGGTTCTTCGATCCGGCCCGGTGGCAGGGCTGCGGTTTCGAGTGCTACGTGCTCGGGCGGCCGTTTCTGCAACCCGTCGACGCGGTGGTATGAGCGCACTCCGGAGACTGGCACTGGGTTTTCCGGTAGCGTGGTCGCACCGCCGCGCGTTTCATTTCGACGAGCGGGAAGCGCCCGCAACGGGCCGCTATTTCGTCGAGTGGGATCCCGGCCACGGCGTGTACGGCGAGGACTGGGACGGCGGCCCCTTCGACGGCGAGGGCGTTCTGTTGAGCGGAAGCGCGCGCCGCTACCATCCGATTCGAATCGCGCAGTTCGCGCTGCATCGCTTCGGCGTCTGGCTCGATTCGGGCGATCCGGCTGCGCGACGCGATTTTCTCGCGCAAGCACGATGGCTGCGCGACGCGCAGCGGCCCGACACCGGCCTTTACCACTTCGAGTTTCCGTGGTCGAAGTACGGCGCCGGCGCCGGCTGGACGTCCGCAATGGCGCAGGGCGAAGCAATTTCGGTGCTGCTGCGCGCCGACACCCTCGAGCCGTCGAACGGCTGGAGCGCCGCCGCGATCGGCGCCGCGCGTCCGTTCGCGCGCGAGATCGGTCATGGCGGCGTCGTCTGGCGCGGCGGCGACGACGTTTTTCTCGAGGAGATCGCCAACCAGCACGCCCCCCACGTGCTCAACGGCTGCATCTTCGCGTTGTGGGGCATTTGGGAGCTGCAGGCGCGCACCGGCGATGCCGGCCTGGCCGGCGTGGTTGCGTCGACGGTCGCGACGCTGCTGCGCTGGCTGCCGCGGTTCGACACCGGCTGGTGGAGCCTCTACAGCCTGATGGCCGACGCCGGCGGCCAGCCGCACGTCGCGACCTTGAAGTATCACGAATTCCACATCGCCCAGCTTAGCGTTCTGGCCAAGATGTTCGGCGAGCGCGCATTCGAAGATGTCGCGCAGCGGTGGCGATCGTACGAGGAGCGGCACGAGTGCCGCCGTCGCGTGATCGGGTCGTCGCTGCGCAGCTTGCCGGGACGCTTTTTCGGACGCGACACGGTGGCCGGCGGCGCCCGCGCGTGAAGGTCCTGATCGTCACGCATTTTTACCCGCCGGAGCCGGCCGCGGCGGCGAATCGCGTCGCGAGCCTCGTTACGGCGTTGAGCGCTGCCGGCAACGACGTTACCGTCGTCACGAACTTTCCTTCGTTTCCGCGCGGGCGGTTCGCCGAAGGGGCGCGCCCGTTTCAGCGCGTCGAAGAATCGGGCCGTACGCGGGTCGTCCGGCTATGGTCCTGGCTGCCGCAGAAGCTCCCCGGAGCGCGGCTGCTGCACTGGCTGACGGCCGCTCTCTCGGCGTCGGCCTACGCGACCTTTACGCGCGAGCGCTACGACGTCGTCTTGATCAGCGCGCCGCCGATCACGTTGGCGTTGCCGGCGATCGTTGCGTCGCTGCGTCACCGCGCCAAGCTGGTGGTCGACGTCCGCGACGTCTTTCCCGACATCGCGATCGCCATGGGTGCCTGGAAGAAAGACGCGTTGCTGACGCGCTGCGTCGAGTTCGTCGCGCGAACGCTGTATCGCCGGGCCTCGCTGGTCGTGGCCGTGACGCCGACCGCGATCGCGCAAATCGCCGAACGCGGCATCCCGGCGTCGCGCCTGATGCTGGCGCGCAACGCTGCCGAGCGCAGCGACGTGGTCAGA
>Ga0335074_10013275_pt1 | contig 11579 bp, 15 predicted proteins | sample Lox_Sample_23_FD_206715 | JGI IMG/M metagenome (GOLD analysis project Ga0335074, IMG submission 206715) | Soil microbial communities from Loxahatchee National Wildlife Refuge, Florida, United States - Lox_Sample_2.3 | ecosystem: Environmental > Terrestrial > Soil > Wetlands | place: USA...
GCGGAACATCTCCTGCATCGGGTGCAGCGTGCCGTCGGGCTTGGCGAGGCCCTCGATTGTGAGGATCTGGGCGCCGTCGGCCTGCAGGGCGAGCATGGTACAGGATTTCACCGATGTGCCGTCCAGGTGGACGACGCAGGCGCCGCACTGGCTGGTGTCGCAGCCGACATGAGTGCCGGTGAGGCCCAGCTTCTCGCGCAGCAACTCGACCAGGAGGGTGCGGTTCTCGACCTCGACCGTGTGCTGCTTGCCGTTCACCGTCAGGGCTACCTGAGGCATCGCGTTCCCCTTCGTCTTGCCGTTGTGACCCGGTCCGCTGGGCCGGTGGCGTGGGCGGAGAATGAGGCGACGGCTGGCGGACGGTCAAGGCGCGTGGAGGGTAGTTGGGGGGCTGTGGGATGGGCTGTGGGAGTTCCGAACGTTGAGCCGGCATGAGACGTGGCGGTCCGCGGCTGGCTTGCGGCCGCTTGATGCTTTCCGGCAGTATTCCCGGAAACACGGACATCTCGCATGCGAAGCCGAAACAAGTCTTCGCTCGCCCGTCACGTGCGCGAATGGCGCGCCGGGGTTATGTGCGGGTCGAGGTCAACGTCCGTAAGGAAGATGCGAGTCTGGTGCGCCAGATCGCGGCGGCTCTGTCCGATCCCGCGCGTCAAGCCGAGGCGCGCGCGCTTCTTCGACTACGTTTTGCCGAACCGCCTGAAGTGAGCCTGAAGGCACTGCTCGCCTCCGCGCCGGTTGAGGGGATCGATTTGGATCGCGGCCACGACCTTGGACGCGACGTCGATCTGTGAGCTACCTGATCGACACCAACATAATTTCTGAAGTGGGTAAGGGTGATCACTGCAACCCTGGTGTTTCTGCCTGGTATACTTCGATCGCGGATGCAGATTTGTTTCTGAGCACGCTGGTTCTCGGAGAGATCCGGAAGGGCATCGAGCTGGTGCGCGTGCGCGGTCCGAACCAGGCAGAGGCGCTCGAACGATGGTTGCGGCAAGTCGAGGCCGCGTTCGACGGTCGCGTGCTAGGTATCGACAAAGCGGTTTCCGACCGGTGGGGGCGCATGAGCGCCATCAGGCCGATCCCGGTCATAGACGGCTTGCTCGCGGCGACTGCCATGACCAATGGTCTGACCCTGATATCGCGCAACGATCGCAACATCGCCGGTCTTGGTGCCTTGGTGCTAAATCCATTTCTGATTGACGATGATCCCTGTTGATGTGGGGGCCGCCCTCCGTCGCTCGCTTACCTTGGGCGCGCCGGCCGGCAGGGGTTGTCTGGAGCTATGTACATTCTATATAGAAGATACTGGAAGGGGAACGCGATGGCAGTGACCAGCTTTGACGTGGACGAACGGACGGCCGAACTCCTCGCGCAGTTGCAAAAGACTTTCGGCGTTAAGACCAACGCGGCAGTGATCCGCAAGGCCCTGGCCCTGGCAAATGTGGCCAGTCGGCAGGCAGATGCCGATAACACGATCACTATCGGCAGCGATGCCAAACCCGCGGTGAAGGTCTCGCTTGCCGGGTGAACATCTGCCCTTGATCGAGGGGCGGGCCAACGTCGGGCTGGAGCCGATGACTCCTCAAGCTTTGGGGACGGTAAGCCTCAACCGCGAAGCGGAACGGGAACGCCTGTCCGTCGACGATCAGATCAAGCAGAGGGACGCGGAGCTTCGGGAATGGATGGCGAACCGAGTTGTGCCATCCTTCCTTTGGGCAAATGGCCTGATACTGGGCGCTCTCGCCATTCTGGTGGCGTTGGATGAAATCAACATCAGCCTGCACATGATTGCCCCGGGGGATCGCATCATCACCAGTCGGGTGATCATGGCATTGCTGGGCGCCACAACCGTGCAGGTAGGTACTATCGCGGTCTTGATCGCTCGCTATCTGTTCCCGGGCCGAGCCCGCGACGGCTAAGCCAATTCGGCGGGAACGCGGTGATGGCCGGCTGGCTCGCCTCGGTTGGCGCCATCACCCCGGAGCGCTAAGACGAACTGCGGGCTCGCGTTGGCGTGCCGGGAACGGGCGAGAGATGGCCGGCACAAGGCCGGGCCATGAGTTTTGGGGGCGGTCCATGATCGACAAGATCGTCGGCTCGATGGCCGAGGCGATGGAGGGCATCAAGGACGGCTCGACGGTGCTGATCGGCGGCTTCGGCGCGGTGGGCCAGCCGAACGCGCTGATCGACGGGCTGATCGAGCAGGGTGCCACAGATCTGACGGTCGCCTGCAACAATGCGGGGGTCGGGCGGGTTGGCTTGGCGCGGCTCATGGACCTGGGGCGGGTGCGCAAAATCATCTGCTCGTTCCCCCGTAGCTCCGACCCGGTGGTGTTCGAGACCCTGTATCGGGCCGGCAAGATCGAGCTGGAAATCGTGCCGCAGGGCACGCTGGCGGAACGCATGCATGCGGCGGGCGCCGGCATCCCGGCGTTCTTCACCGCGACCGGCGTGGGGACGAAGATGGCGATGGGGAAGGAGACGCGGGAGATCGACGGGCGCACCTATGTGTTGGAAAAATCGCTGCCTGGCGAGGCGGCGCTGGTCGAGGCGTGGGAGGCCGATCGGTGGGGCAATCTGACGTTCCGCAAGTCGGGACGGAACTTCAATCCGGTGATGGCGATGGCGGCCCGGCTGACGATCGTGCAGTCCCAGCATATAAGAGAGCTGGGCGAGATCGACCCGGATCACGTCCACACGCCCGGCATCTTCGTCAACCGGGTGCTGCACGTGCCGTATGGCGATCCGTCCGGCTTCTGAAAGGAGCGACCCGCTATGCCCGATAGCCTGCTGGCCGAGGCGAAGCCGTTGAGCCGCACCGAGATGGCCGCGCGCGTGGCGCGCGATATTCCCGAAGGCTGGTACGTCAATCTTGGCATCGGCATGCCGACCGCGGTGGCCGACCATGTGCCGATGGATCGCGAGGTAATCTTCCATTCCGAGAACGGCGTGCTGGGTATGGGGCCGGCGCCGCCGAAGGATCAGATCGACCCGTGGCTGATCAATGCTGGCAAGCAGCACGTGACGCTGCGCACCGGCGGCAGCTTCTGCCACCATGCCGACAGTTTCGCGATGATCCGCGGCGGGCATCTCGATCTATGCGTGCTGGGGGCGTTCCAGGTGGCGGAGAACGGCGACATCGCGAACTGGGCGACCAGCGAGAACGACACCGCGCCGGCGGTGGGTGGCGCGATGGATCTGGCGGCCGGCGCCAAGCGGCTGTGGGTGATGATGGAGCACACGACGCGCGACGGGACGCCCAAGCTGGTGCACCGGTGTTCCTATCCGCTGACCGCGCTCGGCGCGGTGAAGCGGGTGTATACGAACCTCGCGGTGCTGGAAGTGACGGAGCGCGGCTTCGTGGTGATCGAGTTGGCGCCGGGGATGACGATGGATGCACTGCAGGCGCGCACCGGCGCGACGCTGCATCTGCCTGCCTGATCCCCGGCGGGGGATTTCGCGGGAGACCTCGTATCAGGGGCGAGCACCGCCGGCGACGAGCGCGGCGGACCCGACCCTGACGGAGGTCAATGCCATGTTCGAAGGACCAGTGGGTCGCCGGCTGGGTGCATGCCTGGCAGCGGCGGTCATTGTCCTGCCCGCATCGCATGCCGTGGCACGAGGCTGGGCGTTCAGGGGCTGGGGCGGCAGGGGTTATAGCCGCTCGGTCACAGCGTACAACAATGGCGGCGGCAATTTCGGACGCACCGTCACGACGACCGGGCCGGGCGGTCGGACGGCCACCAGTGCATTCAACCGCAGCGTGAGCAACGGCACGATCACCGACAGCCGCACGTTCACCGGATTCAATGGGGACACCGCGTCCGGCACGCTGACGCGAACACCCGGTCAAGGTGGGACCGCCACCTGGACGGGGCGCGGCGGCCAGACCTGGAACTATTCGTACGCGCCCTAGCCGATGCGGCTCGCGTCATCGGGACAGCACGGCCTGGAGATCGGCGATGCACCCCCATCATCTGTTTCGGCTGCTGTTCTTACCATTCGCCGTCGCATCCGTCGCGTTCGAAGCAGCTTGGTACCTGTTGGTCCGGAAGCAAGCCTATCCATGGAAGGAGATGCTTGCCAGCATCGGCATCCATGTGCTGCGCGTACCGGCGAAGCTGCTGAAGCCATTGGTCGTGTGGCCGGTGGCGTTCTTCGTCTGGTCGCATCGCCTGACAACGGTCCCGCTTGACACGGCGTGGGGGTGGGCACTGCTCCTGCTCGGCACGGAGTTCACCTATTACTGGTCGCATCGTGCCGGACACGAAGTCCGCTGGATGTGGGCCTCACACGTGGTGCATCACACGCCCGAACACATTCACCTGGCGAGTGCTTTCCGCCTGGGAGTTACCGAGGTCATTTCCGGGAACTGGGTGTTCCATCTGCCGCTCTACCTGCTGGGGTTCAACCCGCTGGCGGTGGGCGGCATGCTGGCAGTCAATCTGTTCTATCAGTTCTGGTTGCACACCGACCTGGTCGGTCGACTTGGACCGCTCGAATGGGTTTTCAACACCCCTTCGCACCATCGGGTGCATCATGCGTCGAACCAGGAATACCTCGATCGCAACTATGGCGGGATCCTGATCGTCTGGGATCGGCTGTTCGGCACGTTCGCCGAGGAGGGGCCGCAGGTTCAGATCGCCTATGGTTTGGTGCATCCGGTTGGCAGCCTCAACCCGCTGCGAATTGCATTCCACGAATGGAGCGCCATCGCGCGCGACGTGGTCCGCGCTCGGTCGTTGCGGGAAGGGCTGAGTCGGGTATTCGGCCGGCCGTGATCGGTGGTCAGTTGTCAGTTGTCAGTGGTCAGAAGAAGTGGACCGCGGGTCAGCGGGGCGTGTCCGGCATCCGGGGGGAGGCCGCGGCGAAGTGGGGGGATTTTGCAAACTGTGTCGTATCATCGCAGAGGCGCACAAAGAAGGCGGTGCGCGTGGCATTGGACTCGGCACTGACGGGCTGGCCGCCGGTCAAATGGCGTGTGGGCGGTCCTTGGCTTGTTGTCGGCGGCGAACGGTCGATGGATAGGCCGCGGGCCTATGCCGATGCGTCGGATGCGGAGCTGATCTCCTGGTCGGCTCACGGCGACAGGCGCGCTTTCGACGCGATTGTTGCGCGTCATGGGGCGTTTGCGTTGCGTGTTGCGTTGGGCCTGATGCGAGATCCGGCGGCGGCCGAGGACGTGGTGCAGGAGGCGATGGTGCGCGCGTGGACTCGGGCGGCCCATTTCGACGCGGGCCGGGCCAGCTTCACGACGTGGCTGTATCGGATCGTGGTCAACCTGTGCATCGACCGGCGGCGGCGCGTGCAGCCGGACCCGATACCCGAGGATTTCGATGTCGCCGATCCCGCCGCCGGCGCGGACGAGATGATGGAAGTCAGCGAGCGCAACGCGGCGCTTGCGGGTGCGCTCAAGGACCTGCCGGTGCGCCAGCGGGCTGCGATGACACTGGTGTACGACGAGGGGATGTCCGGCGCGGAGGCAGCGCGTGTCCTCGGGCTGTCGGCCAAGGCGGTGGAACGGCTTCTGGCGCGTGCCCGAACTTTTCTGCGTGAGCGTCTGCTGGCGGGGCACGGGTGGATGGAGTCGGAGCAATGCTGACGCTGAGGCGGTTCACGCGAATGGCCGACATCTATGGGGCCGACCTGCGGCGTTGGCCCGCTCATGTGCGCGCCGACGCACAGGCGCTGCTGACTGTGTCGCCGGAGGCGCGGGCGATTCTGGGTGACGCACAGGTGCTGGATGAGGCGATCGACGCGGCGCGCGCGCGCGAACATGCGACGCTGTTCCGGCCCGGCGACAGCGATGCTGCGTTGGCGAGGGTGCGGGCGGGTGTTGCGGCCCGGATTGCTGCTTCGGTCGCGCGCCGACCGTCCTGGGTGCTGCCATGGCAGCTTTGGTGGCTGGGCATGGCGGCGGGCAGCGGTTTAGCTGTTGCGGTCGGTCTGTTGCTGGGCACGACGGTCGGGTCGGAGCCGGCTCCGGACAATTTTCTGGCGATGCTTCAGCCGGCACCGATCCACATGCTGGCGGACTGATATGGGCACGGTGACCAGGTCAGGGCGCGCAGCTTCGCCATGGCGGCGGATCGCACTGGCGGTTTCGATCGTGCTGAACCTGTTCTTTGTCGCGCTGATCGGCGGGCACGTTTTGCACAATCGCGGCATAGGAGCTGGCGGGACACCGCTGATGCGCGCCTTGGCGAGGGCCGAGGCCAGCCTGCCGCCGCGGGACGCGGCCGCGTTCGGCGCTGTGCTGCGACACGATGCGCCGCGGTACTCGGACGCCATGAAGCAGCTTGAAGCTGCACGCCAGGAGCTGCGGCGACGGATCACCGCCGAGCATTTCGACGAAACAAGCGTGCGGCAGGCATTGTTGAATTGGCAAACGGCGTGGAACGGGTTCTTCGAGAAGTTCAGTGACACACTTGTCGATGCGCTGGCCCAGGTTTCGCCCGAGGGCAGGCGCCGGCTGGTTGCCGAACGTCGCTCGGCGGTCCAGCGGTCCTCGGCGCACTGAGCCAGCGGGCGGCGGCGTGCTTGCCGCGGGTGTCACGACGCCGTCTGCGTCGGTCGAAACGATTGCAACGGATGTTGACCTCGGGTGTCGCGACGACGGGGGTGATGCGTATCAGTGGTGTGCGGCGCCCGGATATTACTACGTGCCGTGACGCGCTCCAGTCGGGAGATATCTTGCAATGACATTCGTTTCATACCGTCGCCGGCGGATGGCGGGTCCGTACTCCGCAATGGTGGGGTTGGCTTTGGCGGGATGTGCGCACGAACCAGCGGGGCCGACCGTCACGGTGCTTCCCGCCAAGGGTGAGAGCTTCGCATTGTTTCAACAGCACGACAGCACGTGCCGGCAATACGCCTCTGCCCAGACGGGGCAGTCACCCGGGCAGGCCGGGCTGAGGAGAGGGCTGGCCGGCGCGATTGTCGGGACCGGACTCGGAGCGGCGACCGGTGCGCTGTTCGGGTCCGTGTCCGGGAACGCAGGCAGCGGTGCTGCGATCGGCGGCGGAGCCGGCCTGCTGGCCGGCACATTATTGGGTTCCGCTGGGGGGCGCACCGCGGCGGCATCAGTGCAGAACAGATACAACATTTCTTATACGCAGTGCATGGCCGCGAATGGCGAGCATGTGCCGCAGCCGGTGGTTTCCGCATCAGTGGCTTATACTGCTGTACCGGCCAGCGCCGTTTACGTGCCTGCTCCGGTCTATGCGGTTCCGCCGCCCCCGGTGCCGATGGCGCGGGCGCCGGGTTCATAAGGAGGTGGCGAGTCAGCCGGCGGTCTTATCCTTTCCATTGCAGGATGTGGAGCCCCGCATCGTAATCGGTGGCGTAGATCAGCCCATCGGTTGCGACGAAGATGTCGGCCGTATGCCGCATCTTGGCGCGCCCGCGTAGCGGTTCCATCCAGCGGGTCGGCATCGGCGGGACGAAATACCCGGTCTCCTGCGGACGGAACGGGTCGGTGATGTCGTACACGCGCAAGCCGGCGCTTTGGTACGTGGCGAAGATGGTGGTGGAGCTTTGCCATGAGCCTGGGCGGTTCTCGTGCAGATTGTGCGGGCCGAACTGGCCGCCCTTGGCGACATAGTCTTGCTCGCTTGGGATAGGAAAGGTTGCCATCGAGACCGGGTTGGACTTCTCGCGGATGTCGAACATCCAGATGCGCTTCATCTGCTCCTGGTCGATGTTCTGCGTCGCCTCGTCGGCGACGACACACAGGTCGCGATCGTGCAGCGGCAGCGCGCTGTGGGTGCCACCGCCGAAGGGCGGGCACCAGTTGCGGCGCGCAATCAGCTTCGGCGCCGACTTGTCGTGCACGTCTAGGATCGTCAGGCCGCCGTCGCGCCAGCTTCCATAGGCGATGTCGTCCACCACCACGGCGTGGTGCAGGGCGACGCGGTTGGTCCAGGATTTGGTCTCGCCGCCGTCGGCGTGCATACCGGGGATCCACCAGCGGCCGGCCTCGCGCGGATGAGTCGGGTCGGCGAGGTCGATGATCAGCAGGATGTGGTCCGTGAAGCCGTCGAGCAGCGCCGAGGCGTACGCGTAGCGCCCGCCGGTCCACCAGATGCGGTGCAGGCCTAGGCCTTCGACTTCGAGGAAACCTATCGAGCGGGGATTGGCCGGATCCTCGATGTCGTAGACACGCATGCCGGCGGAGAAATCCTGGCCGCGTTTGCCGTAGCGGCTGCTATCCACGCGATCGGGCGAAGCGCCGTAATATTCCTTGATGCTCATCAGCGCCTTCATGTCGAGCTCTTCGATGACGAGCAACTTGTCCTCGGCTGCTTGGAGATGCATGCACCAGGAGTTCTTGTTGATCGGTAGGAAATTGACGGGGCGCGGGTTTCGCGGATCGCGCACGTCGGTGACGTTGATGCCGCGGCTGACTCGCGTGCCGATATAGGCGTGGCCGCGCGAAACCATCACCTGCACACCGTCGCCGCGGCCGGCGTTGTCGGTGTGGCCAACGAAGTCGATGTTGCGAGAGGCTTCGGGTGTCATCGTGGGCGACCTTGTTGGGTGGGAAGCTCCTAGCGTGATGCCATAACCGCGAAATAATCAAGTGGACACGGAGTGCACTGAGTTCGCACGGAGTTTCACGGAGAAGAAATTTCAGGCGCTTCGCGTGGGCGGTGCGTAGCCCGCGCGGGCCGTCCGGCGTTGACACTGCCGCCCTTACCCATGACGATCGGTCCAAGCGGGACGAGCTCGTATTGTCCCTCGCCCCTGGGTGGGCGAGGCCCGATGTACGTTGGCGAGAGGGGGCTACCATGCCAGAACCTGTCCGTTTTCCCGATACCATCGAGCCATTGGTCCGCTTCATCGAGGAAACCCCCCGCGACGAGATCCTGGACCGCACGCTGGAGAAGCTGCGCTCCGGTGTGCCGACCGAGACCATGCTGACGGCCTCGGCCCTTGCGGTGACGCGGTCCTCGGACCTGCCGCCAGGACACCATGGGGGGCCGCTGCATCCTCTGGCGGGCCTCTACGCGATCTCGAAGCTGGTGGGACGGCTGCAGGGCGAGCAGCGGTTCCTGCCCGTGCTGCAACACGTGGCGCTGGCGAATAAGCATATTCACGACCCGGTGACCGGGCCGTACCGGCTGCTGGAGTTCGCACCGCTGGACGCGGGCGGCGTCGAGGCGACCAAAGCGGCCTTCCTAACCGCGGCAAACCGGGGCGAGAGCAACAAGGCGGACCATCTCTTCCAGTGGCTGTGGGCGCATGTTCCGCCGATCGAGGCGCTCGATCTGCTGCTGACCGTAGCCATCCCGAAGAATGTGCTGGACGATCATTACTTCATCTTCCCGGGCTTCACCTGGCGTGCGCTGGAGACCATCGGGCAGGAGTATCTGCCGATCCTGATGCGACCGGCCGTCCGCTATGCGGCGCGGTTTCCCAGCCAGCGAGCTGTGCCGGAAATCGATGCGCTGATAGAGGAACACCAGCTTCTGAAGCGTGTCCTGCGGCAACGTAGCGGCGAGGATGAAACGGAGGTGATCGGACGGATCGGCGAAACGATCGGGCGCTGCGATGTTTATACCGAAATTCCCGTGCTGTTGGCGAAAGCCCTGGCCGACGGGTTGTCTTTGGAAGGTGCCGGTGAGGCACTGTCGATCGGTGCGACCGGGCTGTTCCTGCGCTCCCTGACCGGGAACCCGATGGATGTTCATTTGCATACGAGCGCTAATCTGCGGCGCTACCTGCTGCGGCTGGATGGCTTGAGCCTGCGAAACAGGCTGCTGACGCTGCTGCTGTGGCATTCGGGGCCGGAGGTGAAGTCAACTCAGTATCGGATGGAACCAGCGCCCCAGCCGGATCCGGCCGCGGTGGCGGCGTTGCCGGCGAGGACGCAGGAGGACCTGCTGGAGGCGATCACTCAGAGCATCTATCACCAGCCGCCGACCGATTGGTCCACGGTGACCAATCTGGGGAAGATGCGGGCAGTACCGGAAGTCAAGGAGACGGTGAACCTGGCTCAGCAATATGTAGAGGCCGGTTATGACCCAGAGGCATTGATGCGGCGTCTGGGCGAGATCGTCTGCCACGACAGTTTTACGGAAATGCACGCCTTCAAGCATCACCAGGCGATCGTGGAGGAATTCTACACGACGCGCGAGCCGTGGCGGTGGATGCATCTGGTCTCCGGCGCCCAGGCGGCGGCGATTTCCTTCGGCAAGAATATGGAAATCTACGAAGAAGCTTTGGATCTGCTTCACGCGGCGTAGCAGATCATGGCCGGCCTCCCCGTGGAGGCCGGCGCAACCATCCGTCGCCTCGTATTAGCCGGAGCTCACGGTTGCGACGGAGTGTGTACCGGCGATCTCGACCAACAACTTTTCCATCACCGCTGTTGCGAAACTCCCCAAGTCGCGTGCCACCACCAGGAACGCCTGCGGCCCGCCGATCACGTGGTCGCGGTAATAGGCATCAAGCCCTGGCTCCGCACCTAGGATCGGCAGGCCGTTGATGGTCAGGCCCGCCGCTGTCGCGGCGTCTCGGGCAGCCTCCGCCGGCCGGCCATCGTTGTTCGAGCCGTCGCCGGAGACGTCGATCACCCGGCGATCGGCGCTGACCTGCAGTTCGGCGATCAGGCGGGCGGAGAAATCGATCGCCCCACTGATCGAGGTCCAGCCGGGTGTCGGAGCAACCGCCGCCAGGATTGCGTCGGCAAACCAGGCCGCGCTGACCGCATCATCGATCGGCGTCCAGCCGACCGACTGGGTCTGCCGCCCGGAATCCGACCATTCGACGAAGGTCGTCAGGATGCGGCCGTGCCTTCCAAGCCGGATTAGCTGCGCCAGGCCCGGTTGCCGGAATGCGTCGCTGTAGCCTCGGATCTGCAGCGTCAGGCGCTCTTCGCTGACGCTGCCTGAGGTGTCGACTGCCAGCACCAGGGCCAGATCCACGGTAGTAGGAAGCTGAGGCATCGGTTCGCCTGGCAAGCTGCGCGTCCGGCAGACTTGATCTTGCTACCTTACCCCAGCTGCAATTCCGTCGCGAAGTGACAGCGCGCGAATTGTCCCGGGGCCACTTCGCGCAGCGCGGGTGCCTCTCGCCGGCACCGTTCCTCGGCAAAAAGGCAGCGCGGGTGGAAATAGCAGCCTGGCGGAGGTGACGCCGGGCTGGGCACTTCGCCCCTCAGGATGCTGCCCGCACTTGAGACGCGCGGATCGGGCACCGGAATTGCGCGCATCAGTGCTGCCGTGTACGGATGCCGCGGGCGGCGGAACAACGCATCGGTGGGCGCCAGCTCGACCAGTTGCCCGACGTACATCACGGCGACGCGGTCGCAGATGTGCCGCACCACCGACAGATCGTGTGCGACGAACAGGAACGTCAGCGCCAGCCTGGATTGCAGCTCCAGAAGCAGGTTCAGTACCTGCGCCTGCACGGAGACATCGAGTGCGGATACGGGTTCGTCGGCGACTACAAGCCGCGGATTTGTTGCGAGGGCCCGCGCAATGCCGATGCGTTGCCGTTGCCCGCCGCTGAACGCATGCGGAAAGCGGTGCATGAATTCGGGCCGCAACCCCGCCAGGCGAAGCAGTTCGGCG
>Ga0335074_10013276_pt1 | contig 11578 bp, 8 predicted proteins | sample Lox_Sample_23_FD_206715 | JGI IMG/M metagenome (GOLD analysis project Ga0335074, IMG submission 206715) | Soil microbial communities from Loxahatchee National Wildlife Refuge, Florida, United States - Lox_Sample_2.3 | ecosystem: Environmental > Terrestrial > Soil > Wetlands | place: USA: Florida...
GCCGTCTCCGGCGACCTGTCCGCGGTGGCCCGGATGCGGGAGGCGTTCGATCGCCGCCGGCTGCTGATGACCGGCATGCTGAACGAGATCCCCGGCGTCATCTGCCCGCTGCCCGACGGCGCGTTCTACTGCTATCCCTCGGTCAAGGGAGTTCTCGGCAAGCAGGTCGCCGGGCGCCGGCCGGCCAGCACCACCGAGCTCGCCGGGCTGCTGCTCGACGAGGTGGACGTGGCCGTGGTGCCCGGTGAGGCGTTCGGGACCCCGGGCTACTTCCGGCTCTCGTGCGCCCTCGGCGACGCCGACATCGAGGAGGGGATCAGCCGGATGGGCAAGCTGCTGGCCCAGGCCCGCTGACGGCCAGACCCGGGCCGCCGCGGCCATGGCCCGCCCGCTCACCAGGCTCCCCAAGGCTCACCTGCACCTGCATTTCACCGGCGGGATGCGCCACGCCACGCTGATAGAGCTGGCCCGCGAGCACGGAGTGCACCTGCCGGACGCCCTCGTCACCGACTGGCCGCCGCGGCTGCGGGCGACCGACGAGCGCGGCTGGTTCCGGTTCCAGCGGCTGTACGACATCGCGCGGTCGGTGGTCCGCACCGAGGCCGACGTTCACCGGCTGATCCGCGAGGCCGCGCAGGACGAGCGGGGCGAGGGGTCGGGCTGGCTGGAGATTCAGGTCGATCCCTCGGGCTACGCGGCCCGGCTCGGCGGCCTGACGCCCACCGTGGAGCTGGTGCTGGCCGCGGCCGCCGCGGCGGCCGAGTCCACCGGGGTCGGCATTGGCGTGATCATCGCGGCCAACCGGACCAGGCACCCGCTCGACGCGCGCACGCTGGCCCGCCTGGCCGCGGCCCACGCCGGGCGCGGCGTGACCGGCTTCGGCCTGTCCAACGACGAACGCCGGGGCGCCGCGGCCGAATTCGCCCCGGCGTTCCGGATCGCCGCCCGCGCCGGGCTGATGGCCGTGCCGCACGGCGGCGAGCTGGCCGGCCCGGCCAGCGTCCGCGCCTGCCTGGATGAGTTGCACGCCGACCGCATCGGCCATGGCGTCGCCGCCGCCGACGACAAAGATTTGCTAGAACGGGTAGCCACGGCCGGCATCACGCTCGAAGTATGCCCGTCGTCCAACGTGGCCCTGGGGGTCGCGGCCACCGCGGCGGATGTCCCGCTGCGGCCGCTGCTTGATGCGGGGATCCAGGTGGCGCTGGGCGCCGACGACCCGTTGCTGTTCGGCCGGCGGCTCAACGCCCAGTACCAGCTGGCCCGGCAGGCCCACGGCCTGTCCGACGGCGAGCTCGCGGAACTGGCCCGGATGTCGGTGCGCGGGTCGGCGGCACCCGCTCAGATCAAAGCCAGGCAGCTAGCTGGCATCGACGCCTGGCTGGCCTCGCCGGACCCTGCCCAGCCAAGCCCGGTGCTCTCAGCGGCCAGAACCGATGACCGCGGGCCTCACGTGTAACGGCGGTGCCGCTTGCGCCGGGCGGCCAGAACCGACAGCCCCGCCCCGGCGCCGGCCACCACGATGACGCCGGCGATCACCGCGATCAGCCCGGCCGAGCTGCCCGACGAGGCGGGCGCCGCGGCCACGGGCTTGCGTGACGGGTGCGGCTTGGGGCGGCTGGGCGTCGTGAACTGCTTCCCCTGCGGGCTGGCCAGCCACTGCTGGTACGCGTCATAGACCGGGTTGGCTGCGCTGGCCGGCACTTTGTACACGGCGGTGTTCAGCGCCCCGGGGATCCGGAGAATCCCGTACCCGTAGCTGTCGTTGGGGACCGAGCCGCCCGCGGGCAGCGCGGTGTTGATGATCCGCTGCACCACCTGATACCAGGGCATCGACGGGTGCCTGGACCGGATGAGCGCGACCGCGCCGGACACGAACGCGGACGCTGAAGTCGTGCCGTTCCCGATCACGTTCCCGCCGGTGCTCCCGAGCGAGACGATGTTGCTGCCGGGCGCGCTCACCGCCACGTACGGCTGCTGGTCGCTGTACTGCCACAGTTTGAGGTTGGGGCCCACCGCGCCGACCGCCAGCACCCCGGCGCAGGACGCGGGCTCCACCGGGATCTGGCCCGAGGCGTTGGTGTTACCGGCGCTGGCGACCACGACCACGTTGTGCTCCAGGGCGTAGGCCACCGCATCCTGGAGCACTGGATCACAGCTGCCGGCCGAGGGCGCCGGCAGGCCCAGGGACAGGTTGATGACGCCGGCGCCGTGTGCGGCCGCGTACCTGATGCCCGCGGCGACGGTTTGCAACGTCATGTCAGAGAGCTCGCTGTAGCCGCTGCCGACCACGACCGGGAGGATCTTCGCTGCCGGGGCGATGCCGAGAACGCCGCCGTCCACGCCCTGGCCGGCGATCACCGCCGCCACCCCGGTGCCGTGGCCCAGCGGCCCGCTCTCGTCGGTCATGCCGTTGGTCCGGCCGCCGGAGGTGTCACCGCCCGGGATCACCGCCGCGCGCAGGTCGGGCAGGTTGGCCTGGACGCCGGAGTCCACCACGCCCACGGTAACCCCGGCGCCCCGGCTCAGCGGCCATACCTTCGTCTGGATATCCCAAGAGCTGAACCACCACTCCAGCGACTGCACGGACTGGCCCGGCTGGCCGGGGCGGCTGGCCGCCGGTGGCACGGCCCGGGCCGGTGCCGCGCTGGCCAGAACCAGGCAAACGGCCCCAAGGACACCGAACGCGGTCAGCACCCGCCGTGACCGTAACATCACCACGATCCTCATTCTGCCGGACGGGTGGTTTGGAGATGGTCCAGCCGGACGGCACCGGCCACGCCTCGGCTCAAGCGCCAATCTGCGACGGAACGTGTTCCGCGTTCCCTTCCCAGAGGTCCGCGTCCTCCATCATCCAGGCCTGGCGACGCCGCTCCTTGGCCGACTCACCGCTGGCCGAGCCACCGGTTACCGGGAGCCCGCCGCCAGAACCGGCCGCCGGGTCCCCGAGAGCGTCATCGGCGCCGACGAAACCGGTGGCTCCGCTGTTGCCGACACCGAAATCGCTGCTGCCCAAGCCGCCGTCCATGCCTGCGTCCGGGCCGCCGGGCCCGGTGCCGATCATCCCGTCGGGGCCGATGACCGCGCCGTCTGCGGGACCTTCGCCGGTTATGTCCTCGGCGACCAGGCCCGCGCCGCCCGGGCCGTTGCCACCCGAGCCACCGAAGCCACCCGAGCCACCCGAGCCACCGCCGAAACCGCCGACGCCCGGGTCGCCGCCGGACATGCTGCCGACGGGCATCATCCCTCCGTCGCCACCCGGCATGCCGCCCAGGCCAACCGGATCAGGACTCTCGCCGCCAAAGCCGCCGACGCCCGGGTCGCCGTTCGCGCCGGGCACACTGACCAGGCCGACCGGATCAGGACTCTCGCCGGCAAAGCCGCCGACTCCCGGGTCGCCGCCTTCGCCGGGCGTGGTGCCCAGACCGGCCGGCTCGACGTCGCCGTCGCCGGGCGCGGGGTTGCCGGGGTTGCCTGCTCCGGGGACTCCGGTGGGCACCGGAGGAACGGTACCGAGCGGGTCTGTCCCGCCGGGGCCGGTGTTCCCGCCCGGAACACTGCCGCCGGGCACGCTGCCGCCGGGTGTGCCGGTCCCGCCACCGGGGGTGCTGCCGCCCGGGGACACGCCAGCGACCCTGGTCACCGGGTCTGGGCTTCCGGTGCCGGTCTTAGGCGATACCCCGCCTACCGGGCCGGTGCCACCGCCCGGATTGGTGCCGACGCCCGTGACGCCGCTGCCGCTGTCGGTCTGCGCCGGGCCGACGCCCTCGTTGCCGGCGGTCGGGCTCGCGGCGCCCGCCGCCGCCCCGGCCGCTACCCCACCGCCCGAGCCGGCGACGAGCGGGACCTCTTGGTTGTAGTCGGTGCCGGTCGGCAGGTTCTTGGTGACCTTGGTCGGCAGGTTGCTGTTGGCGGTGACGAGGTTGTCGTTGAACTCCTCCATCGCCGCCTGCGCCGCCTGGTCCGAGGCGGTGCCCTTGCCCGGCGCCTTGTAGCTATTCAGCGGGGTGATGAGCCCGCCAATCCAGCTGAGCACGGCACCGGTCTGGGCGCTGCTGCGAGCCAGGCCGATGGCGGTCTCGTGCAACTGCTCGAAATTCTTCACCGCGGCCTGCGCGGCGGTGCCGCTCCAGTTGTCGTGCAGCACCTGCACGTGCCTGACCAGCACCTCCGCGATGCTCGCCAGTATCCGGCCCGCTTCGGTGTGCGCGGCTCCGGACTGGGACACCAGTTCCCCTTCGGGAAGGTAGGAGAACAGGGTCTCGATATCGCTCGCCGTCATCCCGCTGACCGAGATCGGCGCGACCGGCGTCTGCTGGATCGGGAACGAGTTGCTGCTGATGGTGCCGAAGCCGGGAGGATCGATCCGCATGACAGGAAGTCCTTTTCTCTGCGCGTCTTTCTCTGCGCGTCCGTCAGCCGGCCAGGCCGCCCGGCGCCGCTTCCGAGCTGACCTGGCTCGCCGCGCTCGCCGTGGTGGCATCGGCGTCACCATAGTTTTGCGCCGCCTTGCCCACGGCGGTGGCTACCATCTCGTAGGCCTTGTTGAGCGCCTGCATGAACTGCGTGATGGCCTGGTACGCGTTTTCGGCGTTGCTGCCGAACGCGCCCGCGGTGTCCCAGCCGCCGACCGCCGAGCCGAAAGCCCCGTTGCTGATGAGGTTGTTCAGCTTGCTGGTCAGCTCGCCCAGCTCACTGCCGCCCACCATCGCGCCCCTGACCGCGGTGAGCTGGTCGGGGTAAACGCTGAACTCCCCGCCGGCGTTCAGGCCCTTGGGGAAGGTTGACTCGGGCAGCGCGGGCAGGTAGAAGGCATCCGCCTTTACCACCGGAGGCTCCGGCGTGCCCTTCTGGGCGCTGGCCTGCTGGGCCTCCCGGTCGAGCTTGTCCTGATCCTCAAGCATCATCACATCAGCGATAGCGCCCATCACAAACCTCCGCTGCGATAACAATCAACTTAACCGGTCGTTCCACAGGTGCCCGCAGCAAAAAACAACGCGATGCCGTGCCGCGAGTGGTCACGGCGCGGCACCGCGCCTAGGTCAGGTGAACATCGAGGCGTTGGCCTGCTCCGTGACCTGGTAGTTCTCGTTCGCGGTGCCAATCACCCGGCTGAGGCCCTGGATGACCAGGCCCATGTCGGAGATGGCGTTGTCCCAGACGGTCTTCGCCTGGTAGTAGGCCGCCTGCGCCTGGCCGTCCCACGACGACAGTTTGCTGCGAAGCTGCCCGTCCAGGTCGTTGACCGTGGTGACCAAGCCGTTGTAGGCCGACATGAACTCCGACTCGCCTTGAGACAACGTGCCGAAAACGGCCCGCACGTAGTCACTCATTCGCCTGTCCCTTCTTCCTAAGTCCAAGACTGCCCGAAACGCCCGTTAGCGCGTCCCATCCGGACGCGGCCAGGCGCCGCGGGCCTCAGGTGTTCAGCGCGTTGATGATCTTGCTCGACGAGGCCTGGTTCGCTTCCTCAGTAGCGTTGTAGTTCACCTGCGAAGCCCTCAGCTTGTCGCCCAGGTTGTTCAGGGCGTTGATCACCTTGCTGAAGTCCGCGTTGAACTCGACGTAGGCGTTGCTGAACGTGGTAGCGGCCTCGCCCTGCCAGCCGCCCACCGTTGTGTCGTGAGCGCCCGCCAGCCGACTCTGCAGCCCCTGGATCTCTCCCACGGCCGTGCCCACCTGCGTTGCAGCCTGGGCCATCAGTGCTCTGTCAAATGCGCTTTCGCCAGCCACCGCCGCACCTCCCTGTCTCTGTCGCCGTTCTGTCTCCGTCAACGTCCGTGGCACCCGATGCGTTCATGGCACCCTTGCGGGCATTGCCGATCCTGCTCGCGGGGCCTGATCATCGCAACCGGATTCCCCTACCCCGTCTGCCCTGAGGCCGACGGCCGTGACCGCCGCTCAGGAACACCACTAATTCAAGCCAAGTTACGACAATGGTGTCAACCAGGACAGCCAACTACGGTGCGTGGGCAGCGGGATGCAAACCGCCGGGCCGGTCAGAATCGGCCCTGACCTGCGATGGTCCGGTCATTCCTGGAATGCGCGCCGCAAAAGGTCACCTGATGTTTACCGGCCACGCGCCGGACGGACCGCCTGGATCCGGGCTCCGGCGGAACCCTGGTCACCCGCCGGCCACCGCCCTGGTCGCCTCGGCCGGGTCGAGCGGCGGCCCGGCCGGGATCAGGTCCACCACGCCCGCTGGCAGCAGCACCGACTGGGCCGAGAGGTCGTAGCCGAGCATGTTCGCCACCTCGGTCTCGGCCAGCGCGTACCTGCGGCCGTTCGCCACCAGGAAGTAGCTGATCACGCCGCTGTCCGGGCCGGGACCTGGATCCGATCCCACCAGCGCTCCCGCGCCGGGCGGGAGCGTCACGTCGGCGACGTCGGCCGGGATGTCGGTCGGCACGCCGCCGGACGGCATCTTGCCCCCGGTCTCGACCTGCCCGGTCAGGGCCGTGCCGCCGCCCGAGTAGACCACGCACCGCGGAGCGGACCCCGCGGGCGCCGCGACCGCGGGGATGCTGCTCGGCAGCCCCCCGCCGGGCACGCTGGTCCCCGAGAGGTGCCCGGTGACCTGCGACGGGCTGAGCGTGGCCTGGCTTGGAGCGCCCGGCTTGAAATCCAGCAGCGTTGCCTGCATCTGCGAGACCGGCGCCAGGCCGTGCCGCAGCATCACGTAGTACTGGGTGCTCCCGGCTACCGCGGTCACCTGGTAAACCTGCCCGACCGTCACCGGTCCGCCCGTGGGGCCGGTCACCGTCGCCCCCTGGCCCGAGATCGCTGGAGGGGCGAAGGCCGGGCCCTCGGGCAGGGCGTCGAGCCAGACCGGCGGTACCTGGGCGGGCGCCTGGGCGGTGTGCAGCGCCTGGATCATGTCCGGCTGAATCGGCATGCGCCGGCCGTCCCAGATCACCCAATCCTGGTTCAGTGCCGTGGCCAGCAGCGCGCTGCTGCCCAGCGGCCGGCCGCCGACCCGGATGCCGCCGGTCAGCGCGGTGGTGGTCTGCGTGCCGAACGGGCCGCTGGTGGTCTGGGTGCAGACCGACCAGGGCTGCTTGACCAGCAAGCCGGATGTGGGCAGCGGCTGCGGCAGCCCGGGAATGCCGATCAGCGGCCCGCGGGCGAACCTGGTCAGCGCCGACTGGTCCACGGTCTGCTGGTTCAGCGACGAACTGCCGAGCGCCAGCCGGGCCGACGCATAGTTCACCACCGGGCAGAGCTTGCCGCCCTCGCAGAACACGAACGGGGTACCGGTCTGCTTGTCGATGACCAGCGTGCCGGGCTGGTTTTGCAGTGACGAGCCGCCGTGCCCGAGCAGGCCCCAGATAAAGAACACCCCGGTGACGATCACGGCGACCAGCACGCCGGAGAACGCCGCCACGTTCAGGCGGCGCAGCGGCTGGTCGGGCAGGTCGGGCTCGCCGCGCAGCAGCGCCAGTGACGCCCGCTGGGTCATCAGCCGGTGAGCGTGGAACAGGTCCCGGCGGCTTTGCATGGTCATGGCGCTTCTCCCGCTCCCCCACCCACCGCCGCATCCTTGTCCACGTGCGGTCAGCCGCCCAGCCCGCTGACCTTGCCGAAGACCCCCGCGACGCCGAGTGCGAGGGGGAACAGGCCGATGTTGAGCATGGTGTCGGCGATGTCGGCCATCCGGCCCCAGAACGGCGATGGGCGGTGCCCGGGCAGCCACAGGCCGATGCCGACGACGAGCGCCGAGCCCACGATCAGCGGCACCAGCGCGAGCGCGAGGTGCCGGGTCTGAGAGGACCCGTGGATCGCGCCAGCGGCCAGCACTATCAGGCCGCCAAAGCCGGGCACCAGCAGCCACAGCCGCTGGGCCAGGCCCTGGAACAGCCGCGAGCGCAGCAGCAGCACGCAGGCCAGCACGGCGCAGGTGACCAGGCCGAGCCAGCTTCGGGTGAAGGCCAGCGCCCCCTCCGCGACCGCCGCCACCAGGCCAATGCCGGACGCGGCGCCGGTCACGAACCGGTCGGCCGCGGCCGTGCGGGCGAAAACCTCGGCGCCGTCGATGGTCAGCGTGTCCCGCCTCAGATCATCGGCGTGCCGCGGCACCTGCGGCAGCGCCATCCGCGCCATCCGGAACGAGATGGCGGGGATCAGCGGGGTCAGGGCCAGCGCCGGGACCACAATCACGGCGGCCGCGGCGGCCAGACCGATGCCAAAGGCGTAGCCGACCCAGGCGCCGAGCACCCCCAGCAGCGCCGCGGCGATGAGGCCGGCGAACAGTGACACCTCCGCCGACGCCGCGGCCGCTAGCACCGCGGCCAGCGCCACCGCGGCCAGCGCCGACAGCAGGTACGTGGCGCCGAGGTGCGACAGCGCCGTCGACTTGGCCGGCGTCAGCAGCCCGGCCAGGAACGCGTAAGGGACCGCCGCGTAGCCGAGCACCGCCCCGGCCTGCGAGTCACCCATGGCCCTGGACACCGAAACGGCCGCCAGCAGCAGCACCACGGCGATGGCCGCCGCCACGGCCGCCGGTACCGACCACGGCGGGCCGGACCGCAGGATGAACACCGCACCGGCGGCCAGCGCGACGGCAGCCGCGCCCAGGGCCACCCAGCGGGCGTGCCGCGGGTCCCACCGGCCCGGCCGGTCACTCAGCCCGCTCGCGATCACGTCGGCGACGTCGTCGAAAGCCATCCGCGGCAACTGCTGGCGGTGCGGGCGCAGATAGATCATTTCCCCGTCGCGCAGGCCCGCCTGCAGCGGCGTCAAGGTCGGCGAGAACGGCTCCTGGCCGAGGCGCTGCAGCACCCACCCGCCCTGTTCGCCGACCACGTCTGGCCCGTCGAGGCCTGCGTACCTGGCCACCACCGGAAACAGGTCGGCGAACGACACGTAACCGGGAAGCGCGATGTCCACCCGCCGGGACGGCCCGATCACGGTGACCCGGCACAGGTCTGTTCCGCCTGGCGAAGTCATCGGCCTCCCTGCCTCGATCAGCTTCCCGTCAGGCTCGCTGACCTGCGCGGGTCCCGCTGGGACGGCCGGCCAGCGACCGGCTACCCGTTCTGGATAACTGCCAGCTTCCCGCACCGCCCGCGATGTCGGAAATACGGCCGTAGAATGATAACTCGCCTCAGCGCGGACCAACCCGGTCTTATCGCGCTGCGCACTCTGCCCGGAAAGGACAGCCAGAAAGGCAGCGCCTGTGAGCACCGTCATCGTCCGCCCGGCTGAGCGGCACGATCCACCGGAGCTGCCCAGCGGCGAGATCCTGCTCCAGTCCCCGCCGGAGATTCCCGAGGCCACGCACGACAGCTTCCGGCAGACGATGATGTACCTGCCCATGGTGGCCATGATGGTCGGGATGGGCGCCATGTTCGCCGGGAACGGCTCCAGCAAGATCGTCTATGTGGGCGGCGGCGCGATGGCCCTGGGAATGGGCGGCATGATGCTCGCCCAGATGGGCCGGGGCAGCGGCGAGCGGAAGATCAAGCTGAACGGCCTGCGCCGGGACTACCTGCGGTACCTGGGCCAGGTGCGGCGCAAGGTGCGGGCGGTCGCCGCGGCCCAGCGCGAGGCGCTCGAATGGGTCAGCCCGCCACCGCGGGCCCTTCCGGCCCTGCTGATCGATCCTGAGCTGCGGCGGGTCTGGGAACGCCGGCCATCCGGCGACGACTTCGCCAAGGTCCGCATCGGCACCGGGACGCACCGGCTGGCGGTCACGCTGGTCCCCCCGGAGACCAAGCCGGTCGAGGACCTCGACCCGCTCTGCGCGGGTGCGCTGCGGCGTTTCGTCCGGGCCCATAACAGCGTTCCCGACCTGCCGGTCGGCATCTCGCTGCGGTCGTTCGCCCGGATCGTGCCGGGGGGCGAGCCTGAGGCGGTCCACGGCATGCTCCGGGCCATGATCGCGCAGCTGGCGATCTTCCACTCCCCCGACGACGTCCGGATCAGCGTGTGCGCCTCGCGGGACCGGATGGGGTGGTGGCAGTGGATCAAATGGCTGCCGCACAACATGCACCCCACCGAGGCCGACGCGGCGGGACCGGTGCGCCTGATGGCGACCAGCCTGCCGCAGCTCGAGGCGATGATGGGCGCCGAGTTCTCCGGCCGCCCGCAGTTCCTGCCGGGCAAATCGACCGCGCTGCCGTTCCACGTGGTGATCATCGACGGCGGGGAGGGAATGGCCGACTCCCGGCTCGGCACCGACGGCATCGAGGGCGCTGTGCTCATCGACCTGACCCCGGGAACGGCGACCACGTCAGCGACGGCAACCCCGCCCGCCCTCCGGATGGACGTCACCCCCAGCGGCACAGAAATGATCACCAGGGACCGGACCGGGGCCGAGGTCCGCTCGCCGATCGGCGTCCCCGACTTCATGTCGCTGGCCGAGGCCGACGCGTTCGCCAGGCACCTCGCGCCGCTGCGGCCGGGCGTCGGCGGCCCGGCCGACGACCCGCTGGCCGCCGACACCACGCTGACGTCGCTGCTCGGGATATCCAGCCCGTTCGCGCTCGACGTCCCCGCCCTGTGGCGGGCCCGGCCACCGCGCGGCCGGCTGCGCGTGCCGATCGGCAGCGACGCCGACGGGCAGCCGGTCGAGCTGGACATCAAGGAGTCCGCCCAGGGCGGCATGGGCCCGCACGGCCTGATCGTCGGCGCGACCGGTTCCGGGAAGTCCGAGCTGCTGCGGACGCTGGTGCTGGGCCTGGCCCTGAGCCATTCCTCGGACGCGCTCAACTTCGTCCTGGTGGACTTCAAGGGCGGCGCCACGTTCCTCGGCCTGGAACAACTGACCCACGTTTCGGCCGTGATCACGAACCTGGCGGACGAGCTGCCGCTGGTCGACCGGATGCGTGACGCGCTGAACGGCGAGCTGGTGCGCAGGCAGGAACTGCTGCGCGCGGCGGGCAACTTTGCCTCGCTGCGCGACTACACCAGTGCCCGCGAGCAGGGAGCCAAGCTGCCGCCGGTGCCCTCGCTGTTCGTGATCATCGACGAGTTCTCCGAATTGCTCTCGGCCCGGCCGGAGTTCATCGACGTGTTCGTCATGATCGGGCGGGTCGGCCGGTCGCTCGGCGTGCACCTGCTGCTGGCGTCACAGCGCCTCGAGGAAGGACGGCTGCGTGGCCTGGACACGCAGCTCTCCTACCGGATCGGCCTGCGCACGTTCTCCGCCACCGAGTCGCGCGTGGTGCTCGGCGTGCCCGACGCCTACGAGCTGCCGCCACATCCGGGCAACGGCTACCTCAAGACCGGCACCGAGGACATGGTCAGGTTCAAGGCGGCCTACGTCTCGGGCCCGGCCGCCACCGGCTCGGCCCGCAGGCAGCACCGCCGGGTGCAGCCGGCGATCGTGCCCTTCGGCCCTGGGTACATCCGGCCGGAGAAGGACGCGAACGAGACGGAGCCGCAGCAGTCCCGGGCTGAGGTGACCGAGAGCGTGCTCGACGTCGTGGTCGCTCAGCTCGCCGAGCACGGGCCGGCCGCGCACCAGATCTGGCTGCCGCCGCTTGACGTGCCCCCGACGCTCGACCAGCTGCTGCCCCCGCTGTCGATCACGCAGCAATTCGGCTGCGCGGTCGAGAGCCCGGAATGGCGCGGCAAG
>Ga0335074_10013279_pt1 | contig 11577 bp, 10 predicted proteins | sample Lox_Sample_23_FD_206715 | JGI IMG/M metagenome (GOLD analysis project Ga0335074, IMG submission 206715) | Soil microbial communities from Loxahatchee National Wildlife Refuge, Florida, United States - Lox_Sample_2.3 | ecosystem: Environmental > Terrestrial > Soil > Wetlands | place: USA...
TAACCTGGCCGGGCAAGGCTTGCGCGACGGGACAGGCCGGCGTCGTCAATGTCATCTCGACATAGACCGTGCCGTCGCGATTGACGATCAGTTCGTAGATCAGGCCGAGATCGACGAGATTCACCGGAATCTCCGGGTCCTGTACGGTCTTGAGCGCGTCGAGCACGCGCGCCATCAGCTCGGCGTCGGGTTCGCCCGGCTCCGGGCGCTCGACGTCGTCGCTGTCCGGTGGCGGCTCGAAATCGAACGGATCGTCCTCGGGAAGCATCGTGCTACTCGGTCTTGACGGTGGCGCCGACGGCGCCGTTCTTGAGCGCCGCCTCGAAGGCGTGCCAGGCGAGGGTGGCGCACTTGACGCGCGCAGGATAGGTCTTGACGCCCTCGAGCGGCGCCAGCCGTTCGAGATCGTCTTCGAGCTCCGGCGGCACGGTCTCGTCGCCCTCGCCGGTGACGGCGGCGCGGAAGCTCGCGAACAGGGTCTCGGCCTCCTTCAGCGTCTTGCCCTTCAATATCTCGGTCATGAGCGAGGCCGACGCGGTCGAGATGGCGCAGCCGCGCCCCTCGAAACTCACCTCGGCGATGCGGTCGCGCTCAACCTGCAGATAGACGGTGACGCGGTCGCCGCACAGCGGGTTGTGGCCGCGCGCCAGGTGCGTCGGATGCGCCAGCGCGTGAAAGTTGCGCGGATGCCGGCCGTGGTCGAGGATGATGTCCTGGTAGAGTTCGCGCAGCTGATCGTCGCTCACTTGAACATCTCCCGGCAGGCCTCGATCGCGGCGGCGAGTCGGTCGATGTCGGCCGTATCGTTGTAGACGCCGAACGAGGCGCGCACCGTACCGGCGACCCCAAGCTTGTCCATCAAGGGCTGGGCGCAATGGTGGCCGACCCTGACCGCAACCTCGTGCTGGTCGAGCACGGTTCCGACATCGTGCGGATGCACGCCGGCGAGGTTGAACGACAGGATGCTGAGCCGCTGCTGGCCGCCTGCCACCAGCCGCAGGCCGGCGATGCGCGACAGCCGATCGACACCGTAGCCGGTCAGCGCCTCCTCATGCGCGCGGATCGCGTCGCGGCCGATCCCGTCGATGAAATCGACCGCGAGGCCGAGACCGATCGCGCCGGAGATGTCCGGCGTGCCGGCTTCAAAGCGATGCGGCGACTCGGCGAATTCCGTCCTCGCATATTCGACGTTGGCGATCATGCCACCGCCGCCCATCCACGGCGGCATCGACTCCAACACGCCGCGGCGGCCGAAGAGCACGCCGATGCCGGTCGGCCCATACAGCTTATGGCCGGTTGCGGCATAAAAATCGCAGCCCAGGGCCTGCACATCGACCGGCATGCGCGGCGCCGCCTGGCTGCCGTCGATCAGCACGCGGGCGCCCTTCCGATGCGCCAGTTCGATGATCCGCTCGACGGGCAGAACGGCGCCGGTGACATTCGACAGATGCGTCACCGCGACGAGCCGAGTTCTCGAGGACAGCATCCCCTCGAAGGCGCCCAGGTCGAACTCGCCGGTGTCGTCGGTCGGCGCGACGACGAGCTTCAGCCCGATGCGGTCGCGCAGCAATTGCCACGGCACGATGTTGGAATGGTGCTCGACATCGCTGATGACGATTTCGTCGCCCGGCTTCAGGTGCGCCGGCCCCCAGCTCTGCGCGACAAGATTGATCGCCTCGGTCGTATTGCGGGTGAAGACGATCTCGCGGTCATCGGCGGCGTTGAAGAACCGCCGCAATTTCTCGCGCGCCTCCTCGAACAGGTCGGTCGAGCGGGCGCTGAGCTTATAGACGCCGCGATGCACATTGGCGTAATCGGCGCGGTAAAACTCAGCGATACCGTCGATGACCTGCCGCGGCTTTTGCGCGCTCGCGGCGGAATCGAGAAACGCCACCGCCGGATTACGCTCAAAGATCGGGAATTCGCGGCGCAGCGCATGCGCATCCACGACCTTTGTCACAGGGTTCTCCGCCCAAACGGTCATTCTGCGTCCTCCAGGCGGCCGAGCCGCTCGCTCAGCCGCTGCAGCAGATAGGCGCGCAACGCAGCGTCGGCGACCCCGTCCGCCGCCTCGCGCAGAAAGCCTTCGACCAGCATGCGCCGCGCCGCTTCAACCGGGATGCCGCGGCTTTTCAGGTAGAACAGTGCGGCCGCGTCGAGATCGCCGACGCTGGCGCCGTGGCTGCACTTCACATCGTCGGCGAGAATTTCCAATTCCGGCTTCGTGTCGATGACGGCGCGCCGGCCGAGCATCAGGTTGCGGCTCAGCTGATGGGCGTCCGACTTCTGCGCGTGCTCGCGCACGACGATCCTGCCCTGAAAGGCGCCATGGCCGCCGCCCGCCGCGACCCCTTTGATCAATTCGCGCGTCCGCCCGCCGGGCGCGGCGTGATCGACGGCGGTGACGATATTGGCTGCGTCGCTGCCGGAAACGACGAACGCAGCGTCGAGACGGCAGCGCGCACCCGTGCCGGCGAGGCAGACATTCCATTCCTGCCGCACCCGGCTGCCGTCGAGCACGAGGCCGAAACCGTCGAGCCGCGCATCCGTCGCCAGCCTCGCATCGAAGAGTGCGGTGTGGATCGCCGCCGGCGCCTCCTCGACAAGGAGGATGCGGGTCAACTGCGCGCCGGGGCCGAGCCGCGCCATGACGACATCGTTGCGCCAATACCGGCCGTCGCCGGCATAGGTCTCGATGATCGTCGCGCGGCTGCGCTCGCCGAGATTGATCAGGTTGCGGGTGTGCGCCGCGCCGCCGGCCGAAGCGAAATGCGTCACCTGGACGGGCGCGTCGAGCGCCGCGCCGGGCGCGACGTCGAGAACAAAGCCGTCGGCAAAAAGCGCGGCGTTGAGCGCGGCAAACGGACGGCCAACATCGCCGTCGGACAGCATCGTCTCGCGGACGAGCCCGGGCCGCTCACCGATCGCGCGTCGCGTCGGGTAAAACCAGATCCCGTCGGGCAGCTCACCTGAAAATGCGCTTATGCCGCGCCCATCGAGCAATCGCAGCATCGCCCGGCCTTCGCGCAAGCCCGATTGCGACGGCATGGCGTCCACGGAAGCCGGTACCGCCCGGGTCAGCGGCGCACGTTCGAGCGGCTGCAGGTCAAAATAGCGCCAGCTTTCGCTCCGCCGGCTCGGAAAGCCCAGTTCGGCAAAACGGTTGAGGCTGCGGCGGCGCAGATCGCACAGCCATTGCGGCTCGCCCGCGCTCTCGGCGAACGCTTCGACATAGGGCCGCGCTTCGGGCCGTACCGGGAATTCGAGAACCGCGCTCATTCCATGCCCGTCGCACTTCCAGAGGCGCGGATATCACCGTAACCGACCTGTTCCAATTCAGAGGCGAGGAATTTATCGCCCGATCGTACGATGCGGCCGTCCTGCAAGACATGCACATGATCGGGTTCAACGTAGTCGAGCAGGCGCTGGTAATGGGTGATCATGACGATCGCGCGCTCGGGCGAGCGCAACTCGTTGACACCCTTGGCGACGATCCTGAGCGCGTCGATGTCGAGGCCCGAGTCGGTCTCGTCGAGGATTGCGAGTTTCGGCTCCAGCATCGCCATCTGGAAGATCTCGTTGCGCTTTTTCTCGCCGCCGGAAAACCCGACATTGACCGGCCGCTGCAACAGATCGTCGCCGATATCGAGCAGCTTCAGCTTGGCACGCACCAGACGCAGGAACTGGCCGGCGTCGAGTTCGGCTTCGCCGCGGTGGCGGCGGCCGGCATTGACCGCAGCGCGCAGGAAATAGGTGTTGTTGACGCCGGGAATCTCGACCGGGTACTGAAACGCCAGAAACAGCCCCTCGCGCGCCCGCTCGTCGGCCGGCATTGCGAGCAGGTCGCGGCCCTGGTAATGCACGCCGCCTTGCGTGACCTCATAGCCGTCGCGCCCGGCCAAGACCGCGGCCAGCGTCGATTTGCCGGAGCCGTTCGGCCCCATGATCGCATGCACCTCGCCGGCCGCGACGCCGAGGTCGATCCCTTTCAGGATCTCCCGCCCGCCGCCCGCGAGCCGCGCGTGCAGATTTTCGATTTCAAGCATTACAGCACGTAGTCGCAGCTATCAGTTTTCGAGATGTCGGCGCGAAATACGTGGCATTGATCCGAATTCTCCGGACGGCGTCCGATGACGCCACGAGCATCAGATTCATCCGTTTCCGTAGATGGCCGGGTCAAGCCCGGCCATGACGCCGTAGGGGAAGCAGCGGTCACGCACATTCGCATCAGCCGACGCTGCCTTCGAGGCTGACGGCGAGGAGCTTTTGCGCCTCGACGGCGAACTCCATCGGCAGTTCCTTCAGCACCTCCCGGCAAAAGCCGTTGACGATCAGCGACAGTGCGTCCTCGTCGGAGAGGCCGCGCTGACGGCAATAGAACAATTGGTCCTCGCTGATCTTCGAGGTCGTCGCTTCGTGCTCGACCCGCGCCGACGGGTTGCGCGTCTCGATATAGGGCACGGTATGGGCGCCGCAGCGGTCGCCGATCAGCAATGAGTCGCACTGGGTATAGTTGCGGGCGTTCTCGGCGCGCGGCTGCACCCGCACGAGGCCGCGATAGGTGTTCTGGCCGCGCCCGGCCGAGATGCCCTTGGAGATGATCGTCGAGGAGGTGTTGCGGCCGATATGGATCATCTTGGTGCCGGTATCGGCCTGCTGGCGGTTGTTGGTGATCGCTACCGAATAGAATTCGCCGACCGAATGATCGCCTTCCAAGATGCAGCTCGGATATTTCCAGGTGATCGCCGAGCCGGTCTCGACCTGCGTCCATGAAATCTTTGCACGGGCGCCGCGGCAGGCGCCGCGTTTGGTGACGAAATTGTAGATGCCGCCGCGACCCTCGGCGTCGCCCGGATACCAGTTCTGCACCGTCGAATATTTGATCTGCGCATCCTCGTGCGCGACGAGTTCGACAACCGCGGCGTGCAACTGATTTTCGTCGCGCTGCGGCGCGGTGCAGCCTTCGAGATAGCTGACATAGGCGCCCTTGTCGGCGACGAGCAGCGTGCGCTCGAACTGGCCGCTGTTGCGGGCGTTGATGCGGAAATAGGTGCTGAGCTCCATCGGGCAGCGCACGCCCGGCGGGATGTAGGCAAACGAGCCGTCGCTGAACACGGCCGAATTCAGCGCGGCATAGAAATTGTCGTTCTGCGGCACGACGGTTCCGAGATAGCGGCGCACCAGCTCGGGGTGTTCCTTCACGGCCTCGCCGAACGAGCAGAAGATGATGCCGAGTTCGGCGAGCTTTTCCTTGAACGTCGTCGCGACCGAGACGCTGTCGAAGACGGCATCGACGGCGACGCCGGCCAACGCCTCGCGCTCGCGCAGCGGAATGCCGAGCTTCTCGTACGTGCGCAACAATTCGGGATCGACCTCGTCGAGCGATTTCGGCACCGCGGTCTGCTTCGGCGCGGCGTAATAGCTGGCGCTCTGAAAGTCGATCGGCGGGAACTCCACCTTCGCCCATTCCGGCGGGGTCATGTCGCACCAGGCGCGGAACGCGGCGAGACGCCACTCGAGCAGCCACGCCGGCTCGGCCTTTTTGGCCGAGATGAAGCGCACCGTGTCTTCGTTGAGGCCGGGTGGCGCGGTGTCGGCTTCGATGTCGGTGATGAAGCCGTATTTATAACCCTCCGGCGCCAGCGCGCGGATCGTCGTTTGGGTGTCGAGAGAAGCGCTCATTGCAAATCCATCAAACGCCGGCGCGGGGCAACGCCGGCACGGCAAGGGAGGCAGCGGCCGGCGCGACGGCGAACGGCAGCAGCATGTCGGCCAGCGAGATCGCCGACAGAGCGGTGCCGACGGCGCGATTGATCGCGGCCCAATGCGGCCGGGTCGGACACCAGGTCGTGCGCGCGCAATCATTCGTGTGCACCGCGCATTGCGTCATGCCGATATCGCCATCGATCGCGGCGATGACCTCGGCAATCGAGATCTGCGACGGAAGCCGCGCCAGGCGATAGCCGCCGGCGGCACCGCGCGTCGCCGCGACGAGGCCGGCATGCGCCAATGCCTTCAGCAGCTTGGCGACGGTTGCCGGCGGCAGCCGCGTGGCGGCGGCGATCGCGGTCGCGGTCTCCTGGCGGCCCGGATGCGCCGCCAGATGCGTCGCAACGATAACGCCGTAATCGGCAAGCTTGGACAGAATGATCATCTCGCGGCGCCGGGCGGAAAGCGATGGCCAATTCGGACTGAATTGGTACGCAATTAGATTGTCGCTCGCCGCCGCGAGGTCAAGGCGAAATCCGCAGGCCCGCGCCGCGGCGCGATCGGCCTGTGGCGTTCCGCCGCGCGTTCAGCCGCTGATTGCGGCCAGCGCCCGCTCGATCGCCGCGAACACGCGGCTCGGTACGAAGGGTTTGGCGAGAAAGCCCAGCGGCTGCGCGGCCGCCGCGCGCTCGGTCGTATCGGGATCGGCCAGCCCCGAGAGAAAGATTGCCGGCACGCCGAATTTTTCGCGTAACAGACAGGCAAGTTCGATGCCGTCGATCGGGCCGGTCAGCCGGATGTCGACGAGTGCCAGCGCCGGGTTGGTTTCCGCCGCCAGCGACAGCGCCTCCGGGCCGGACGCCGCGATGCCGGCCACGGCGAACCCGGATTCGCCGAGCACTTCCGTGATCAGGCTGGCGACCAGCGCCTCGTCCTCGACGACGAGGATGCTGACCCGCTTGCCGCTCGGATGCGGTGCACCCACTTCCGTTCCATCAACTGCCGATCGGCAGCAGATGCCGGCCGATCATTCGACGCGTCACGCCAACAGGAGGCGGCTACGCTAGTTCCGCATGCAAAATCCGCCGAAAGTCAAGTCTTGCCGTCATATTCGCGTATTCGGCTAGCTCCACCGTCCTGGTTGCCGGCACGCGCGATGCGGCGGCGCTCGCCGCGATGAAGCTGCTGGTAATCGAAGACGACCGCGAGACCGCCGCCTATCTCGTCAAGGGCCTCGGCGAAAGCGGTTATGCGGTCGATCATGCGGGCGACGGGCGCGACGGGTTGTTTCTCGCCACGTCGGGCAGCTATGACGCGATCGTGCTCGATCGCATGCTCCCGGGGATGGACGGGTTGGCGCTGCTCGGCGCCCTGCGCGGTGCCCGGATCCGCACACCGGCGCTGATCCTGTCGGCGCTCGGCAGCGTCGATGATCGCGTCAAGGGATTGCGGTCGGGCGGTGACGATTACCTCGTCAAACCCTTTGCATTCAGCGAATTGCTGGCGCGGATCGAGGCCTTGCTGCGGCGCGGCGGCGCGGCTCCCAGCGTGACGCGGCTGCGGGTCGCCGACCTCGAACTCGACCTGCTGACGCGCTCGGTGAGGCGCGGCGACAAGGCGATCGAGCTGCTGCCGCGCGAGTTCCAGCTGCTGGAATACCTGATGCGCAATGCCGGCCACGTCGTCACCCGCACGATGCTGCTCGAAAACGTGTGGGACTATCATTTCGACCCGCAAACCAACGTCATCGACGTGCATGTCAGTCGGCTGCGGCAAAAAATCGACCGCTATTTCGACCGCCCGCTGCTTCACACGGTGCGCGGCGCGGGGTATTGCCTGCGCGCCTCCGAGTGAGGAAGAGCCGATGGCGAACAGCGCCGCCAATCTGGTGGACACGCCGGCCGCAGGGCCGGCGCCTGTGGCGGTCGGGGCTGCCGGCGCGCCGCCGTTGCAGCTGCCGCGATCGGGCGGCCAGCGAACAGCGGCGCTGCGTGCCCTGCGGCAGCTGGTCCGCACCCATGCGTTTCGTCTCGCCGCGCTGTATTTTCTGGTGTTCGCGGCCTCCGTTATCGGCGTCCTGTTCTTCGTCTACTGGACAAGCGCCGATTTTGTCGAACGCCAAACCGAGGCAACGCTCGACGCCGAGGTGACGGGCCTCGCCGAGCAGTACGCCCAGCGCGGCCTCAGCGGCCTCGTGCAGATTGTCGCCGCGCGCAGCGCCGGCGACCGCGGCGACGGCATGCTTTACCTCATCACCAACCAGGATGGACGACCGCTCGCCGGCAACATCAGCGGCTGGCCGGCGGGCGTGCCGGCGCAACCGGGACCGGTATCGTTCAACATCGAAATCCGCGCGAAAGGCGAGACGCTGACCCACCCGGCGAGCGGCGTCCTGTTCGCGATCCCCGAGGGCTACCGGCTGCTGGTCGGCCGTGACATCAGCGATGCCGCCGCCTTCCGCGACCGCATCCGCACGACGCTCGTGTGGTCGGGCCTGATGGCGCTCGGCATCGGCCTGCTCGGCGGCACGATCATGAGCCGCAACATGCTGCGGCGAGTCGAGCAGGTGAACCGCACCGCCGAGCGGGTCATGGCGGGCCACCTGTCCGACCGCGTGCCGCGCCGCGGCACCAATGACGAGTTCGATCAGCTCGCCGCCAACCTCAACGGCATGCTTGAGCAGATCGAGCGGCTGATGACGGCGATGCGCGAGGTCACCGACAATGTCGCGCACGATCTCAAGACGCCGCTGGCGCGGCTGCGCGCGCGCCTGGAACTGACGCTGCTCGGCCGTGAGGATGCGGTGACGCAAACGGAGGCGGTACGAGCCGCGATCGACGAGGCCGACCGGCTTCTCGCCACATTCAACGCGCTTCTCAGCATCGCCGAGGCGGAAACGGGCGCCGGCCGCTTCACCGGCGAGCGGCTCGACCTCGGCGAGGTCGCACGCGCCGTCGTCGAGCTGTACGAACCGGTTGCGGAAGAAAGAGGATTTATCTTGCGGCTCGATGCGATGCCCGGGACGGCGATCCGCGGCGACCGGCACCTGCTGTCGCAAGCGCTCGCCAATCTGATCGACAACGCCCTGAAATACGGTGGCGGCGGCATGATCTCGATCGCCGTCGAGAAGCGTGACGGCCGCGCCGCCCTCACCGTCGCCGATCAGGGTCCCGGCATCCCGGCAGCCGACAGCGAGAGCGTGTTCGATCGCTTTGTTCGCCTTGAACCGAGCCGCAGCACCCCGGGTAACGGGCTTGGTTTGAGCCTTGTGCGCGCCGTCGCCCGGCGCCACGACGCGAACGTCTGGCTCGCCGAAACCGAGCCGGGCGCCCGCCGCCCCGGCCTCAAGGTACAGATCGAATTTCCGGTGTCGTTGCAGGCCTAGCCGTGGTGCCCGAGTTCGTCTCTGTCGCTGCCCGCGGCGCGATCCGGCCAGCGGCTGCCGATGCGGCGGGAGGTCTCGGCCATCATCGTCCGAAACCGCTGAAGATCAAAGCCGGCGCTGCGCAGCACCGGCGTCATGATGTCATCGTCAAGCAGATCGTCGAGGGTCGGCTCATAACGGCAGCATGCAACGGACATCGCGCCCTCCTTGCCTGCATTGTTCTATGCAAGCTCGGAGCAAAGCATGTCTCAATTGTGACGCGGGATCGGAAATTTCGCGGCATTCGACGCGTCAATGCGGCGGAACTTGCGTGCCGGTGGAACCGGCAATGTCGCGCGTTGCGGCGAGGTGAGCGGTGATCGTCCGCGTCATCTGCACGATCGTCGCATTTGCCCATCGCCGCGCCGCGGCGGTCGCAGCGGCGGTGCTGGCGATCGCGGTCGCGGCCGGCTGTTACGCGGCGACGCACCTGTCGATCGACACTGACCTCGATCATCTGCTGCCGCAGCACGTCGAGTGGCGTCAGAACGAGATGGCGCTCGATCGCGCGTTTCCGGAAAACAACAACCTGCTGGTTGTCGTCATCGACGGCCGGAACCCCGACCTCGTCGATCGGGCGGCACGCGAAATGACCCGCCGAATGCGCGCCGAGCCGCAATTCTTCCGCTATGTCCGCGAGCCGGACGGCGGCCCGTTCTTCGACAAGAACGGCCTGTTGTTCCTGTCGCCCGACGAATTGCAGAAAGTGTCGGACAAGCTGGTGGCGGCGCAGCCGCTGATCGGCAGCATGGCACACGATCCCAGCTTGCGCGGCCTGTTCGACACGCTGGCGCTGTTTGTCGGAAATGCCGGCAAGGAGGGCGGCGCGGTTGGCCGGCTGAACCCGACGCTGGCAGCGATCGCGGTAGCGATCGACGGCGTGCTGCGCGGCGAAAACGGGGGCGTGTCGTGGCAGCGGCTGATGACGGACGAGACGCCCGATGCCCACGAGTTGCGGCGTTTCATCCTGACCGTGCCGGTGCTCGACTTCGCGGCGCTGGCGCCCGGCGCCCGTGCCGAGCACGAGGTGCGGCGTCTCGCGGCGCAGTTGCACCTCGTCGCCCGGCAGGGGGTGCGGGTCAGGCTTACGGGTCCCGTTGCCCTCAATGACGACGAGTTTGCGACGCTGCGCCAAGGCGCGGTCGCCTCTACCGTCGTGTCGGTCGTGCTGGTATGCGCCATCCTGTTTCTCGCGCTGCGTTCGGCAAAGCTGGCCGGCGCGATCCTGACCACCCTGGCGGCCGGCCTCGCGCTGACGGCCGGTTTTGCCGCACTGGCAATCGGCTCGCTGAACCTGATCTCGATCGCATTCGGCGTGCTGTTTGTCGGCCTCGCGGTCGATTTCGGCATCCAGTTCAGCCTGCGCTATCGCGACGAGCGGCACCGCCGCGACAGCCACCCCGCCGCGCTCGCCGGCACGGCCGAGACGATCGGGCCGGCTCTGCTGTTGGCCGCCGGCGCGACGGCGATCGGCTTTTTGTCGTTTGTGCCGACGCCCTACACCGGCATCCGCGAACTCGGCTGGATTGCCGGGTTCGGCATGATCGTCGCGATCGCGCTCAATTTCGTGCTGCTGCCCGCGTTGTTGACGCTGCTGAAGCCGCGCGGCGAACCGGAGCCGATCGGCTTTCGCTGGGCCGCCCCGCTCGACCGCTTCCTGCTCGAGCGCCGCACCTGGGTGCTCGGCGCTGCGGCGATACTGACGATCGGCTGCCTCGCGCTCTTGCCGCGGATCTCGTTCGATTTCGATCCGCTCGACCTGAAAAATCCGCATGCCGAATCGGTGAAGGTCGCGCGCGACCTGATGAAGGATCCGCTTGAGACGCCCTATACTGCCGAGATCCTGGCGCCGTCGCTCGACGCCGCGCGAGCGCTGGCGAGACGGTTCGACAGGCTGCCGGAGGTGGCCCAGGCGATCACGGCGGCCAGCTTTATCCCGCAGGACCAGCAGAAAAAGCTGGCAATCATCAGCGATCTGACGCTGCTGCTCGGCCCGACCCTTTCGCCGCCGACGACGCTGCCGCCGCCGAGCGATGCGGCAGTCATGCGATCGATCGCCGCGTGCCGCGACGCGCTGCGCCGGCTCGCCGCGCATGACGACGCCCCGGCGGCGCGGCTCGAACGGGCGCTCGATCAAACGCTGGCGCGCGGCCCGGCGCTGCTGCCGGCTTTGCGGCAGGCGCTGCTCGCCGGCCTCGAACAGCGGCTTGCGATCCTGCGCGGATTGATCGCCGCAAAGCCGGTGAGCCTCGCAACCCTGCCGCCGGAACTGCGCGACAGCTGGATCGCTCGCGATGGCCAGGCCCGCGTCGAGGTGTTTCCGAAGGGCGACGCGCGCGACCCGGCCGTGCTGGCACGCTTTGTCGCTGCGGTGCGCACGGTTGCGCCCGATGCCACCGGCACGCCGGTGACGATCCGGGAAGCCGGCCATCTGATCAGCGCGT
>Ga0335074_10013280_pt1 | contig 11576 bp, 16 predicted proteins | sample Lox_Sample_23_FD_206715 | JGI IMG/M metagenome (GOLD analysis project Ga0335074, IMG submission 206715) | Soil microbial communities from Loxahatchee National Wildlife Refuge, Florida, United States - Lox_Sample_2.3 | ecosystem: Environmental > Terrestrial > Soil > Wetlands | place: USA...
CGAGCACATCAAGAAAATGCCAGTCGGTCAGATGGAGATGCTGGTGACCGATCCGATCCTCGGCACGATCCACAAACACCTGCACATCCGGAAGGCGTCGAGCCACTGGCTGCCGCGGGTGCCCATGAACGTATATCCGAAACTGCTGACGCTAGCGTCGGACACGCACGGCCTGAACCTGAGCTTTCCGACGCCGGAACTCGAAGAAAAGAGACAAAGGAGGCGGAAGAAATGAAGCGTCACGCACTGCTCGTACTCGTCTTCCTGGCGCTCGCCGCAACTGCAAATGCTCTGCAGGCCGATCGCAGTTCTTACGATCCAATGGCGCACCAGTGGCAGGCACAACGGCACAAGGGCATCATCGAGACGACGCTTCCAGGGATCAATCCCCAAAACAAAGACTACGGCGTCGTGGTTGGAGACTGGCGAAAAGAGGTCTTCGAGAACACGCTGCATCAGGTCTATTTCTGGAGCCTGATCCTGCTCGGCATGGGTTTCGGCATCTCCCTTACCGGAAATGGCTGGCTGCTGAGAGACCGGGAACGGCGGCTTACGATCTCCGCGGATATCGTCACGCAGCTCTTCAATGCGTACATTGCCTCGCGCGCCAAGGCTCTCGACGTGATCGCCAGACACAATGCGCTGGTCGATCGATACAACGCGCTTGATGGCGAAAGGCAGAGGCTTGAAGACCAGATCGCCGGGCTTTCTGAGAAACCCGTCCAGTCAGCATTGGATTTCAGCCAGGTACGGGAAGGCCGGGGCGACGTGGAGCAGCCTCAGTCCACGCTGGCCACGACCGTTTTGAATGACCCGCAAAAACAGGAAACCGAGCACCCCGAAGTCGGGAGTCTGAAAGCACAACTTGCGGAGGTTGAAACCAAACTGCAGCGAAAGACCGCGCAGCTTCAGGCCAAAGATAGCCAGATTACCAATCTGCGGGAGCGGCTTAGCCGGGCACACGACACACTGGAAGAACAGCGGAAGCCCAGGGCACAGGCGGTCTGACGGGAGTAAACGGATGGTGATTCGGTGCCTCAGTTTCGGATCGTTGTGGTGGTTGCGGCCGGGCAATCAGGTATCCGATCCGCTGCGTTATTCCGTTCGGGCGGCGGCGTTCAATACCACGGGCTTTCGCTCTGGCTCCCGGGAGCGGCGGCTTTGGCATATCTCAGGTGTGGTCAGAATCAACCGCGCAGCGTATCCCGACACAACCGGAGCAGCTGATTTTGAAAACGGCTGCTACCAAAGTCCGGGGCCGGAACGGCGCGGAGAGTGGAATCGGCTCCTTCTTGGGAAACGCCTCGGCCAGGCTGTCCCGGCCGACGGTCTGCTTCTTTGCGCACGAAGCACGGTCATTGGCCGCATAGATTTCGAGAGCCGGTGGCACGACGAGAACGTGATCGTGGTGGCCGCCAGTGCGCTACGAGGTGTTCAGGAGACATTGTTCCTGGCAAAGCCCGGAGCTGAACTCTGGACCGCGGCCGGGAGATGGGAGGTCACGTGGAACGGTTTAGAGATCAGGACGTCCTCATAGCAGAGGACGAAAATCGCGACCACTTGAGGCGGGGCGTTCTCCACTTCAACTCCGGGCGCGATCTTCCGATGATTCTCGCGGTGCGGAATGCGGCCTTTATCAGCCATGGACAGCTGTTTTCCCAACTCGTTAGTCAGGGAACGGAGTCCAACCGGCAGGGTTTTTGCTGGCGGCTAAAGCGGTTGGTCGATTCCTGTCTGATCCAAAGATTGCCTCAAATCATGCCGTATTCCGGCGCGACATACACGATTACCCGCGCCGGTCTCATCTGCCTTGAGAGTTGCGGGGAAGGGCTGGTCAGCATCACCTCCGAATCCAGATCGTTGCCGAACACCCGTCAGGCTGCGCACTATCTGGAGCTTGCCGAAATCAGGGGCGCACTCAGAAGAGCCGGGATCCTGCGGAGGTGGATCTCGGATATCGAACTGCGATCCATGAATCTGTCGATTGACCTGCCGCTCGCCAAGGATTACGACGCGGTTGCTGAGCTTGCAATCGAACACTGCCTGGAGGTGTCGGCAGGAATCGAGTACGAGAGGACGCTCAAAGGATCGGAGCGTTATCGTGAGATCGTGAAGGCGGTGAAAGACGAGAAGCAGATTGATCTGCTTGTCTACCTCACCTCATCGATCGATCTTGTTTACCAGCTGAGGGCGGAATTCGAGGAACTGGATTTTCCAACCGTGTTCGCGCCCTCCGGAGCATTCCGCCGCAATCCGCTGGATCTTCCCATGTACTCTACGCTGTTCCCCGGTTCGAAAAAGGTCACACTGGCCGAGATTGTCTCTGCTTTGCCGCGCCACTAGCGTCGCACTCGTGGAACTGTCCACCCCCTGAACCTGCCACGGATCGCCGCCGCCAGCAAGGACTGCGGATCGTGCATCCTGGTCCTATTTGAGAGACTCCAGAGATCGCGCGGACAACGCCCCGATGACCTCTTTCCTTCGCCAATAATGCTCTCTATATTGCGCAGACAAGTCTTTACAACTGGCCACGTAAGCCGTTTGACTCCCTGATGTTGTTCTTGACTATCCCTCAAAAGCCCTGATTTGCGGCTCAGAATCGCATTGTTTTTCGCCTCGCGGGAGGCAGTACGAATCCGTCGGCTTAAGCTATGTTGAAAGACCTGGCGTGGAGGTTTTCCAGCATGGCCAAGCTCGTGTATGAATTGAACCAGTCCCTGGACGGCTACGTCGACCACGAGAAGATGGGGCCACCCCGTCCCGCGCTCTTTCGTCATTTCGCCGAGCGGGTATGCGGTTTGAGTGGCATGGTATACGGTCGCGGCATGTACGAGGTCATGCGTTATTGGGACGATGACCTTCCGGATTGGGATGCGGAGAAACGCGAGTACGCCGCGGTATGGCGGGCGCAACCGAAGTGGGTTGTGTCCCGCTCGTTGAAGTCGGTCGGCCCTAACGCCACACTCGTCGAGGATGACATGGAGGCGGCGATACGCGGGTTGAAGGTAAAGCTAAGTGGGGAGATTGAAGTTGCCGGACCAGTCCTGGCAGGAAGCCTGACCGACCTTGGCGTTATTGATGAGTATCGAATCTACCTCAACCCCATCGTACTCGGTCATGGCAGGCCATTCTTCACCGGCCCCCGGCCGCCGCTTCGCCTCGTGGCCAGCGATCGAATTGTCGAGGACGTAGTTCGGTTGACGTACGTTCCTGCTTGATCGCGCAATTCGTAGGACGGGCTGCGCCAGATCGTCGTGCTGAGACTCTACCGATCCGGAGCCAAGGATGAGGATCGCTTCGATCGGCGTCCGGTGAGTTGTGGGAAACGCGGCATCAACAATCGCCATAACGGTCGTTCGGCAAGTGCGCCAAAGCCCTAAACTGAACCTGATGACCCACGACAATCTCCGCCTCCTCATCGACTACCACTACTGGGCGCGCGACCGGGTGCTCGACGCAATAAGTTCGCTGACGCCCGAGCAGTTCACACGTCCCATGGGCAGCAGTTTCAGTTCAGTGCGTGACACAGTGGCCCATATCTGCGCTGCCGAACGCATTTGGATCACACGATTAAAGGGCGAGAAACCGCAGGGACTTCAGAAGCCGGAGCGCCTTCCCGATGTCGACGCAGTCCGCAAGGAGTGGGCCGAACTGGAAGGCGAGATGCGCGAACAACTCGCAAGGTTCGGGCCGGACGCTGTGGAGCGCACGATCGAGTACCAGGACCTTCGCGGTAACGACCAATCGGACGTCCTCTGGCAGATGGTGCAGCATGTGGTCAATCACGCCACCTATCATCGCGGACAGATCACCACGATGCTACGACAACTGGACGCAGCGCCGCCGAAGTCCATGGACCTGATTGCCTTTTATCGCGAACGAAATCGGAAGGCATGACCTGGGAAATAGGGGACGCCCTCACGAGGTGCCACCGGTATATCGCGCTCCCCGATTCCCAAATTGCTGAGAATTTGCTTCAACTGACAATGGCGCTCTCTGAGCCCGAGCGCACCTTGTAAGCCATTGCACTCTGATGCTCTACCGGGTGTCTGAGTCCAGGCTTAACCCTTTGCTGTTTCTGCTGATCGTGCCACCCGCGCTCACGCTCGAGAACATGTGGCGCTGCACAGTGACTGATCTCGGCTACGTTGGTACTGCCCTTTCTGTCGCTAACGATCAGACCGCCGAACGGGCTCGAGCGCAGGTCCGATTCAAACCCTGAACCCGAAAATGTCCGCGCCCCGCCATCAGGCCGGGGCTTTTTCATTTCCAGACAAACACACTTTGCGAAGGAGGAAGTGTCATGTCGCACCGCCATCGCCGCTATTCAAAGCGCGAGCTGCTCGGCAGCTTGCACGTGGACTACATCATGTCCGTCACCGATCTTGGCCTGGCGGCCAGGACCAATCGCTGGGATGTGCTGCGCGCATTCCTGGCCGTAGGGGAAGCCCGGGCGGAACGGCTCGTGGAAGAAGACGATGGCTTCCTGATCCTGCAAAGTGTTCCCGGAGAGCCGAACACCGGGGGAATCTACCTCTTTGCCGAGCCGCTACAGGCCTTTTTCTGGCTTCGTTTCGACCTCAAAGAGGACACACTCAACGGCAATGACTTCCAGATCGCGCTACGGGTGTACCACCTGCTCGACCTGATCGGCGGCAAGCGCAGGAAATCTCACCGCCGGCACGTCCCGGGAAGCCACCCGCTTGGACCAGTGCCGGAGCTGGGCCTTAGCGCTCCAGCTATGGTCTTTGCTGCCTGCTAGGAAAGGCGGATTCCGGTCCGTTTGACCGAGTTTCGGAACCGGGCTACAACAGCACAGCTTGACCGGAAGGGAGCACCCGCCATGGCTCAACTTGCTTCAACGTGGAAACCGCCGCGCCAGCGGCCGGAGATCATGCCGGCTACCGTCGGTCAGGCGGCCGAATACATGGCGTGGTTTGTGAACCGGCGCGCCTACACCCGGCAAACTGACCGGCCGGATGGGTACTCGGGCAAATACTACTTTTACCAGGCGCGAGACCGGCGTACTAAAGAGCCGCTGGGTCTCGACCCTGTGGTGATCCAAATGCACCTGGCGGGGGAGCTGACGGTCGGCCTCTACGCCATCAACCCGGAGACGCAGTGCTCGAAATGGGTGGCGATTGATGCAGACTACGAAGGCGCTTACCGCGATCTCCGGACGCTCAAGTGGGAACTCGAACAGGACGGGGTTCACGCCGTCGTCGAAATGTCGCGGCGCGGCGCGCACCTCTGGATTCTCTGCGATCGACCACTACCCGCCCGGCTCTGCCGCACCTATATATATAGTCTGGCCCTGCGTCTCGACGTCCCGATCAAAGGAACGTTCAGGCAGGTGGACGGCATCGAAGTCTTTCCTCGCCAGGATGAGATCGGCTCCTCCGAGTACGGAAATGCCATTCGCGGGCCGCTCGGCATCCACCGCACCAATATGCACCGCTACTGGTTCGAGGATGCCCCAAGCAATCTTGCCGATCAAATCGCGTACCTGCGGTCCGTGAAGCGGCTCACTGCGGCGGAACTCGAAACATTCACGCAGGGCGTGTCGATTCCGGAGTCCGTCTGCGGCCGGGTAGCAAAAGACGTTGCGCCGCCCGAGGTTTCGCACACCGGATTTCAGATCCTAAAGCACGTGAAGATTCGATTCAAACGGAGCAGCAACTACTGGACGCAGTGTCCGTCCTGCGCACAACAGGGGCGCGATCGCGCACGGGATAACCTGGCGATTTCGGTGGCCAATCCCCAGTTCTACAAGTGCTGGGCCGGATGCTCGCGCGAGATGATCCGCGAAGCACTGGGCCAGCCTATTCCCAACAAGACCTGGCGGTAAACACGGGAGGTGTGCATGCAGGAGAGTCGGCTGACCATGATTGCGCGGCGTGGACTGGCGCTGCCCGCTGAGACACTGGAACAGATCCGGAAGACCGGCATCCGCTGCCGGCCGCAACTGGACGTCGTCTACCAGCAGCAGGCGAAGGCATGGAAGATTCGTGGCGAGGAATCGGGAGGCGCGGTCGAACTCCTGGGCCACTACGTCGGATTTGTCGGCGTGGACGGCTGCGCAATTCCCTGGCTGCAGCGGGTTCAGAACTTCCTCCCCAACGGCATGCACGCTCTCATCGTGGGCGATGAATTTGTGCGCGTCGAGATGTTCCGCTTCGAGAACACTTACGATTTGCTCATCACCAGACATTGGCTGAAACAAGAGGACGGCAGGCGCGCGGAACTGCGGAGCGCGATTCTCTTTCTCGGCCGCAACGGCTTCCTTGATACCGAGCTGTGGGGCAAGGATGCGGCATTCCTCGGCGGCGCCATACCTCACTTTCTGACCCGGAGCGGCGAACCGGGACCGCCGGGTCCGCTCTGGACGGACGCCGCACTGAAGCTGACCGAGGCTGTGTGCTGTTGCGGATGCCGTCATTCGCATCTGCTGGAGGCAGCAGCGGTGCCGCAGCTGGTTGAGGTGTCCGCATGATTGACTGGCACCATCCGCGAATCTACGAACGGCTGCGTTGCTTCGGCCTCACGCTCTTTACCATCGGCGTCGCCTCGCACAATGTAGCGAATCCGCCAATAGCGGTGGCGGCCATCATCGTCGCGTTTCTCCTCGTCCTGCGGCTCAGGATCGAACTCGAAATCGGACGGGACGAAGAAGAGACCAGTCTCGAACGAAAACTCCGGCACATCGATCTGATCAACGCGCTGGCCATCGGCCCCGCGGTCCTCGGAGCACTGGCTCTGCTGCGCCGGCTTTCCGATGTGGGAATGTACATGGAAGGCTGACCGGTAGTCCATCCGGGAACACGATTGACCTTCCAGAGGAGGAAGACATGCATTTCGCGCTGAAGGACATCGTCGAAGTCTTCGCACAGGACTGGTACGTGTTCTGCGCATACTTCGCCATCTACGTACTGCTGGAAGTCCGTAGGCACGGGGAACAGATCGCTGCGCATCGCGTATTTCGTCACGCTCTCTGGGCGGCGTCCTTCGTGATCCTTCTGCATGCCGCAGTTGTGTCGGAGGTCCTCATACGCCGAACAGGAATTGACTTCAGAGTCTTCAACTACGTGATGGTCATGTGCCTCACCGGGACCACGATCTACCTGCTCGGTGAGATGTTCGAAGAGGTTCCCAAGGCTGTCGAATCCAAGGCGGAGGAGCGGCCATGACGTCGGATTGGGCGCCGCTCGAACGTGTGCTCGGGCCACAACTGTGCGAGTGCTTCATGTTCATGGGAAGATCCGGCGAACTCTACCTCTACAAGCACATTGATACGCGCCAGTACCTGAACCTCGATGCCGAGGGAAGATGCTTTCGCTACTCGGGGAACGAGTACGCGCCTGAGGAATTGCGAAAGGCCATCGCAAACGTTTTCAGTTAAGAACACAGTGTTCGCGCCGGAATGACGAAGGCGCGGGAAAAGGAGAAGCAAATCATGAGCAAGACAGTGAACAAGGTCCTGCTGCTGGGCAATGTCGGCAAGGATCCGGAGATCGCGTCAACGAACGGTGGAACTCTGGTTGCTAAGCTTTCGCTGGCGACGTCCGAGCGCTTCAAGGACAAGCAGGGCGAGTGGCAGGAGCGGACGGAGTGGCACAACCTGGTCGCCTACGCGCGCGGGGCGGAGATTCTGCGCGATTATGTGCGCAAGGGGTCGAAGCTGTACGTGGAAGGACGGCTCACCACTCGCTCCTGGGACGATAAGGAGAGCGGAAAGAAAATCTACCGCACGGAGATCGTGGTGGGTGATATCAGCTTGCTTTCAAGTTCCGACGACCCACGCCCAGCCAAGAGCAGAACGGCGGAGTCGAGTCCGGGGGGGCCTCAGGAAAACGAGTCAGTGGCCGACTTTGAAGGGCTGGGCATCCAAGATTCCGAGATTCCGTTTTGAATGAACCGGTGGGCTATTCGCATTCCTCAACCCTCGTCGGCACAACAATATTAATCCGGCCTCGGCAAGTGAGTGGCGATTCCGCGCTCATCGACTTCCGGCACCAACCATCTCTGGCTCTTCAACACTTGAAGGCATTTGCCTACGACGCTTCTTGCGTTCAATTTCCTTCTGGCGATCTCCGAGCCAACGGATGCGCTCAACTAAGTCGTCTTCGTCTTCCGCGTCCAAACCTGTGAACGTCAGATAGAGTCTTGCCTCCGGGCCCCATGTCCTCACCGATCGGCCCGGCGGAATCGGGATCACATGCGCCGGTCCTTCACGGGTTGCGATTTGCCATGGCTGTTCGAGGTTCGGCCAGAGATAACGCACCTCCGCATTCGCCGCTTCCCCTCCTTGCGGGGTCACCCGGATTTCCACGGGCTGTTCCATTAGCAGATCCGAGAGTGTTAGCGTCTCGGCAGCGTCGTATTGATCATGTCGCAATCGCAACCTCAGCTTAATTCGGAACGACTTAGGAAATTCGCCTGTCAAAGGATTCCTTTTTTCGTCTTCGCCCTCTTCAAGATCGCTGTCCATCAAATGAAAGACATGAAGGCGCGCTCGCGCTTGTCCTCCAAGTTCAAGCGCATTCAGATGCTCGGCCTTCCGCGAACTCAATGCGAGACTATGGCGGCCAATACTGTACTCGACGTCCAACAAATGGGCTGCCCCGCCGCCCCCTCCGCGAGGGTTGTCGCCCCTTGTAGGGCCGCCACCGCCTTCTCCCGGATTCCCGCCTCCGCCGTCGGGATCAATCGGGTCCTTCACTTGGAGATCGACAACGCCCCGCCATTTGCCAAATAGGAAACGCTGCATCGCCTGGTAGCCCTGGTTCGAATTAACGATTCCATAGCGTCCACTGTGGCTACAGTGAATATCGACGCGAGCGGCGTCATGTACCCACGCGTTCTTGATTTGGACGAGGCCGTCGCTCGCCGGGCCACCCAGCACCCGTCGGGACCAACCCGATGCGACCTCATAGTCGGCAGGGTTCGTTCCTACGATGCAAAGCACCTTCTCTGCATCAAAGAACTCCATCTTCCGACTATCGAAGTCGGGGTCAAATTTCACACTCTCCCTATGCTTAGCCTCGCCGTCGTTGTGGATCAGCGGAGTCAGATATTCAAACATGCGCCGCGGAGAAAAATTGTCCAGTCCGTGATACCCGACAGCTCCCCGGGCGAAGGCCGGCAGCGATATTCGACTGAGTTCAATTCCGCCATGAGGTGTGCCGTAGGTCACGAACTTCTCAACGCGTGCGCTTGCATCTCCTTGCAGGACCTGCGCTATTAGCGACCGGCAAATCAGGCCGCCCATTGAATGCGCAACCAGAATCACCTTGCGCGGCACTGAAGGGGGCGCGCCCTCGAAGGCCTGATCAATGACGTTGTCGATAAACACGCTAAGCTTCGAGGCAAGATCTTCTATCTCCGGCCTGCCTGGCAGTCCCTTGTTTTCAAAAGTGTCGGAATAGGCTTCGTAATAGCGATAGATCCATAGCGTTCGAGTAGGATCGGGAACGAGTTCCACTGAATCTGTCTCGCCAGAAATCGAGTCTGCATATCCGTGTTCCGTCATCAGACGTATAAATGGTCCCGGAAAGCGAAATTTCAGTATCCGCTCACCGCGTCCCTGGCGTGCATGCGTGGACCCCAAATTGAAACCATTGGTTGGATCGTCGCTTGTCTCGTCGATTTCCGAATCCGTAAAGGCAAAGCCGCGCACATAGATGATCGGATAGTAGCTAGGCATATTGCGCTATATAAACCTTTGCATAGCAAGTTGCAAGGGTCTTTGAAAAACAGAGAGAGGGAATTGCTGCTGCCGGCAATTCATTCACACCGCTCCCGCGCGTTCTCGCACGCCGATAGTTCGACGGCAGGTCGAATTTACCGACTCGGTTCGGAATCCACGGACGCCTCACAGACAAGTCTAGGTAAACCGGATCGGAAATTGCGACCTTGCGCAGCGCGCGCTTTCGGGTGCTCCCCACAGGCCAAACTGCTCGTCGAGAATGACTTGCGCAAAGGAAGCGAGATAGGTATCGGTAAACGGAGCTCGCGTTAGTGTTCGGCCCTCCGGTCCGATTGCCGGGAACGCTAAAGCTGCTGCTTGGTTGGGACCAAAGAATCTTCGCCGATAGCTTTCAGCATGCTGGTCATTTTGAGGGCTGACGATCGCTCGCGAGACACTGGGGCCCCGCATCGTTTGCCCGAATCTTCTCGTTCAATTCCAACCACGAGGTGCAACTATGGAACAGGCACTAACAGCCGCAGACGCACTCGTACATCTGGAGGAGCCCTTTGCTTCAAAAGATGTGAAGTGGCTGGTTGCCGCCACTTCGAGAGACGGCCGCAAGGGCCGGGTGACGCCCTATGCCGATCCGCGCGCTTACACGGACCGCCTGAACCATGTCTTCACAGCGGGAGGCTGGACGCGGGAATACTCCGTTCACACGGTCTCCCCGATCACCCGAATGAAGAAAGACAAGCCCATCCAGACAGGAAAGGTGCTGGTGACCTGCGTTGTGTCAATCCCTGGTGTCGGAACGCACAGCGGAAGCGGCGAGGAGTGGGCAGACGACGAAAATGCAATGACGTCGGCGGAGGCACAGGCGTTTAAGCGGGCCTGTAGCTGTTTTGGTCTCGGCCGCTACTTCTATAACTTCGCCGAGATGTGGGTGGATCTCGATGAATACAAGCATCCGCGCGAAATCCCGGCGCTTCCGTCCTGGGCGCTGCCTGAGTGCGAGCGGCGAGCACCTGCCCAGAACGGAACGGCCCGGAAGGAAAACGACAATGGGACGGCTGCTGTACAAAAAGGTCCGCTCGATGCCAGTCTCACCGGCAAGATTGAGGCGTGCCGCCGGGATCTCGGGCAGATGCTCTACAGCAACATCCTGGGATCCGTGGCGAAGGTGCGGTCCGCACGGGACATCCCCAATCAGCGCGTCCAGCAGGAAGTGCTGAAGTGGATGGAGAGCGGCGTCCGTGGTGTTACGCGGGTGCGCCGCGTAGCGGCGGAGATCGCCGAAACGGAATTCTACGGGATCCTCGACGGTCTGGGTATCCGGCGACTGGACGAAATCCAGAACTTCGGAGCCCTGGCCAAGCTCGTCGAAAAGATAAATGAGGCGCAGGCGAAGATGCCAGCGGCACAGCAGCTTTCGCGGGCATAGGACTGGTACGAAACATCGAACACTCTGTTGCCAGTATGGCCAATTGGACTTGCCATGTTGGCAGACACCAGGAGTAGAATATGGCTATGGCCCTTGCTTCATCCAAAGCCGCCAAGTTTGTTCTGCCGCCGCAGCAGGAAAGAAGGTCCTCGCCGGCGAGGATCCTGGGCCTGAAGGAGATGAACCTGCCCTCCCTGATCCGGCTGATCGGAAAGGGCCTTCCCTGGTCGACTGTCCCCGCTTTTGCCAGGGTCACGGGATTCTCTCAGCAGGATTTGGCGGATTTCCTCGGCGTTCCCGCCCGAACCTTTGCCCGACGTCGGCTTTCGGGCACGCTTGGCCCTGCTGAGTCCGAGCGCCTTCTGCGCCTGGCGGAGATCTTCGAAGCCGCGCTGATTCTGTTCGACGGCGACCACGATGGAGTGCGGCAGTGGCTGACCTCGCCTG
>Ga0335074_10013281_pt1 | contig 11576 bp, 6 predicted proteins | sample Lox_Sample_23_FD_206715 | JGI IMG/M metagenome (GOLD analysis project Ga0335074, IMG submission 206715) | Soil microbial communities from Loxahatchee National Wildlife Refuge, Florida, United States - Lox_Sample_2.3 | ecosystem: Environmental > Terrestrial > Soil > Wetlands | place: USA: Florida...
ATCGCGGTCCATCAGGCAGCGGAACGCCAGCCTGAGCTCTTCCCGGTCGGCGGCGGCCCACTTGGCGAACCAGGGCTGGTAGTCGACAGGCCCGTCCGGCGGGCCGAGGATGATGGTCGCGACGACCTCCTGGACCGGTGCTGGCCCGTGCTCCAGCCAGGTCTGCTCCATCTGCTCATAGGCGGGCGCGACATCGGGGTTCTCCAGCCCGGCCTGACTGTCGATGAGGACCAGCGCGCGCACCCGGCCCGGTGCCTTGAGCGCGGCGCGCAGGCTGAGGAAACCGCCCTGCGACATGCCGCCGAGCACCGCCTGCTCGATGCCGAGATGGTCGAGCAGGCCGATGACGTCACCGGCCGAGTCCCAGTAGCTGAACGGACCGGTGGCTCGCGTGCCGCCGAAGCCGCGCTCATCCCAGGTGATGACGCGATACTCGGGTGCCAGGGCCGCGACTTGCGGGTCGAACATCGAGGAGTCCATGAGGTAGCCGTGGCTCAGCACCACGGCGGGCCCGTCGCCGCCGCTGTCGGTGTAGGAGACGGTGATCCCGTTCACAGTTGCAGTCGCCATGGCGGACAAGCTATCGCGCGCGGAGCGGCCCGGATAGCCCTGAACTCGCGGCGCGGCCAGCGACCTCCGCCGTCAGCCCGGGTCGGCTAGCGCGGCGCACAGTCCGCCCTCGGCGACCGTGACGGCTAGCCCGCCTCGGCTACGGACGCGGTCGGGTGCTGTGCGAGTTGCGACCGCGCCATGTCCGGCTCGGTCACTGACCCTCGGTCGCGCAGCGCGTACGGCAGCAGCAGCGCCGTGATCCAGATGGCTACCGACCCGGCCACGTGGCACCAGACGAGCCCGGCTGGCAGGCCGGTGAAGTACTGCGTGTAGCCGATGACACCTTGCAGGCCAATGAGCCCGAGCAGCACCCAGCCGAGGCGGATAGCATTCGGCGGCGCCGCAGTCAGCCGGAGACCAAGCAGCAGCGCGACCATCAGGCCAGCGAGCAGCCAGCCGATATCCGCGTGAAGCTGGGTCACGCCTTCCAGGGGAAAGTGGTAACGGGCGACGTCGGCTGCGCCGGCCAGCGGGCCGGTGCCGGTGACGACGGTGCCGGCCGCCATCATCAGCGCGATGGTGCCGACGACGCCGATGGCAGCAAGCCGGACCGTCCGGGGGACGAACTGCGTTGGCCGGCCAGTACCCTCCTGGCACCGTACGTACAGTGCGACGGTCGCGGCGACCAGTGCCACCGACGCCAGGAAATGGACCGAAACCAGTGCCGGGTTCAGCTTGGTGAGGACGACGAGCCCGCCCAGGCCTGCCTGCACCACGATCGCGGCGGGCTGCAACGCGGCCAGCCAGATCAGGTCCCGGCGGTGGCGGCCGCCCGGCGCGCGGAAGCGCCAGGCTGCGATCAGAACCCCTACCGCTACCACGAAGATCGCCACTGTGACGAGCCGGTTGCCGAACTCGATCCAGCGGTGGATGAGCGTATCCCCGGTGGCGCCGGCGGCGGCGACGCTATTCGCGGTGCAGGCTGGCCAGTCCGGGCAGCCGAGGCCGGACTGGCTGAGCCGGACGGCCGCGCCGGTGAGGATGATCAGCGCCGACGTAACTACGCCGGCTAGCGCCCAGCGGCGCAGGACGGCTGCCGATGGCGCCAGGAGCACGCCGGCCCAGGCGTGCCATCCACCCGGCAGTAGCGTCCCGGTGCTGCCCGAAGGCAGGTCCGGTGAGGCGACGGGTGCTGGCACGCATCCCATGGTAGGGGGCGGCGCGGGATCGTGTGGAGCTGGCTACTACAGCGGGTAGGAACTGGCGGGGCGGTGGGGCAGGATGATGTCCAAGGTGGTGCCTTGCCCCGACGGGCTGTGGAGCTCAAGGTGGCCGCCGAGTGCCTCGGCGCGGTCCTTGAGTCCGACCAGGCCGGAGCCGTGGCTGACGTCGGCGCCGCCGCGACCGTTGTCGCGGATGCGCAGGTGCAGGACGCCCGCATCGTCGGCTACCTGGATGTCAGCGGTGGTGGCGCGGGCGTGCTTGGCGGTGTTGGTGAGGGCTTCGGCGACGGTGTAGTAAGCGGCGGTCTCGACCTGCTCGGGCAGCCGCCGGTCGACCTGGACGTTGAGGCTGACCGGGACGGTACATCGCCGGGCCAGGGTTTTCAGCGCGGGGCGCAGGCCGCTTTCGGTCAGGATGGCCGGGTGCAGGCCGCGGGCGATCTCACGCAGCTCTGCCAGCACGTCGTCGAGCCCGGCGGCCAGCTGGTCCAGCTGCTCGCGGGTGGCCGGCGGCGCGGTGTCCTGTGCGGCGCGCAGGTCGAGGGCGAGGGAAACCAGGCGCTGCTGGGCGCCGTCGTGCAGGTTGCGTTCAATGCGGCGGCGGGTGGCATCGGCGGCGGCCACGATCCGGGCGCGGGAGGCGCTGAGGGCTGACTGGGCTTCGGCGTTGGCGATCGCCGTGGCGGCCAGTTCGGTGAACCCGGCGAGCTGCGCCTCGGTGCCAGCGGGCAGCGGTCCCGCGTGGGATCCCGCGACCATGAGACCCCATAGGCGCCCCTCGACGCTCACCGGCACGGCGATGGCCGCCCGCAGGCCTCTCTCGCGGGCTAGCTCGGCGATAGGGCCCGCGACGGCGGCGTAGTCGTCGAAGCGCGCCGGCCGGTGAGTATTGAAGATCACTGCCTGCAAGCTCCGGACGCCGAGACTTGCCTGAGTGCCAACCGGGAGGGCGGCGCCAGTGCTGTCCCACGAGGCAACCACCGTTATCGTGTCGTCGGATTCGTAACGGCTCATGGTCGCGTAATTGGTGTGCAGCAGCCGTCCGGCTTCCTCAGTGACCGAGGCGAGCACCTCGGCCGGCGCCGCCGCCCTTGCCACCAGAGTCGCGACCCTGCGCAGCGCTGCCTGCTCGTCGGCGAACCCGCGCAGTTCCACGCGGGCCTGGGCGCTGGCGATGGCGGTCGCGGCCAGTTCGGTGAAGTCCGTTAGCCTTGCCTCGGTGCCGGCCGGCAGCGACTGCGCGCGAGATCCCACGATCATGACGCCCCACAGCCGGTCCTGAACGCAGACCGGCACGCCGACTGCCGCGCGGAACCCGAGCTCGCGGGCGTTCTCGGCGACAGGGCCGGAGGCGCTGGAGTAGTCATCGAGTCGCGGCGCCCGGCGTGTCTCGAACACCAGCGTGTTCACGTTCCGCCCGCCGATACGCCACCGGATGCCGGCCGGGACGACGACACTGGTGCTGCTCCAGGTGGCAACTACCGTTACCGTGCCGTCGGGGCCGTACCGGTTCATGGTCGCGTAATCTGCACCCAGCAGCCGCCCGGCTTCCTCGGTGATCGCGGCGAACACTTCCTCCGCCAGCGCACCGCGCGCCACCAGTGTTGCCACCCGCCGTAGCGCCGCCTGTTCCCCGGCGATCCGGTCGCCGCCGGCGGGCCCCCGCAAGACAGCCATCTTCTGAAGCGTACCCGTGTCCGCATTTTTCCTGGTCAGAAGCCCAGTCTGGGTCAGCGCGGGCCGGCGGCACCGGGTGGTAGCCCCGACCTGGCGGGGTCGCGGAGGGGAAGGGTTATATCCAAAGTCGTGCCGGCGCCGGGCGGGCTGTGCAGGTCGAGGTGGCCGCCGAGTGCCTCGGTGCGGTCTTTGAGCCCGACCAGGCCGGAGCCGTGGGCGAAGTCCGCGCCGCCGCGGCCGTCGTCCCGGACGCAGATATTCAGGACTGTCTCGCTGGCAGTGACCTGGACGCCGGCGGTGGTGGCGCGGGCGTGCTTGGCGATATTGGTGAGTGCCTCGGAGACCGCGTAGTAAGCGGCGATCTCGACCGGCTCGGGCAGCCGCCCCAGCACCTGGATGTCGAGGCGGACTGGCACGGCGGACCGGCGGGCCAGCGTCTTCAGCGCGGGTCGCAATCCGCCGTCGGCCAGGATGGCCGGGTGCAGGCCGCGTGCGATCTCCCGCAGTTCGTCCAGGACATCGTCCAGCCCGGTGGCTATGCGGTCCAGTTGCTGCACTTGGTCATCGGCGGCTGCTGGCGCGTCAGCTTGCGCGGCGCGCAGGTTGAGGGCGAGGGATACCAGGCGTTGCTGTGCGCCGTCGTGCAGGTTGCGTTCGATGCGGCGACGGGTGGCGTCGGCAGTGGTCACGATCCGGGCGCGGGAGACGGTGAGGGCGGCCTGGGCCTCGGAATTAGCGATCGCGGTGGCGGCCAGTTCGGTGAACCCGGCGAGGCGCGCTTCGGTGCCCTCAGGCAGCGGCTCCGTCCGGGATGCCACGAAGATACAGCCCCACGGCCGTCCCTCGACGCTGACCGGCACGCCGAGTCCCGCGCGCAAGCCGATGAGGCGGGCGTCCTCGGCACCCGGGCCCGAGGCGTCGGCGTAGTCGTCGATCCGCGCCGCCCGGCCGGTCTGGAGCACCAGTGTGTTCACGTTCCGGCCGCCGAACCGCCACCGGCTGCCGGCCGGGACGACGGCACCGGTGCGGGTCCACGCGGCGACCAGGCTTGCCGCGCCGTCGGGGCCGAACCGGTTCATCGTCGCGTAGTCGGCGCCCAGCAGCCGCCCGGCTTCCCCGGTGACCGCGGTGAGCACTTGGGTCGGTGGTGCCGCCTGGGCCACCAGCGTCGCCACCCTGCGCAGCGCGGCCTGCTCCTCGGCGAACCCGCGCAGCTCCACTCGGGCCTGGGCGTTGGCGATCGCGGTGCCGGCCAGCTCGGTGAACCCGGCCAGCCGGGCCTCGGTGCCCGCGGGCATCGGCCCCTGCGTGGATCCCACGATCACGACGCCCCACAGTCGGCCCTCGACGCCGATCGGCACCGCGACTCCCGCGCGGACGCCGAACTCACGGGCCTTGACACTCGGGCCCGACGCAGTGGTGAGGTCGTCCATCCGCGCCGCTTGGCCCGTGCGGAGTACCAGAGTGGTCAGGTTCGGGCCGCCGATGCGCCATCGGCTACCGACGGGGAAGACAGTGCCGGTACTGCCCCACGCACCGACTGCCGTTGCCATGCCGTCCGGGTCGTACCGGGCCATCGTCGCGTGATGGGCGCCAAGCAGCCGCCCGGCCTCCTCGGTGACCGCGGCGAACACCTCCTCCGGTGGTGCCGCCTGCGCGACCAGGGTCGCCGCTCGGCGCAGCGCGGCCTGTTCCTCGGCGAATCCGCGCAGTTCGACGCGGGCCTGGGTGTTGGCGATCGCAGTGGCGGCCAGTTCGGTGAACCCGGCTAGCCGTGCCTCAGTGCCGGCCGGCAGCGGTCCCTGCATGGACCCTGCGACCACGACGCCCCACAATCGGCCCTCGACGCTGATCGGCACGCCGACCCCTGCGCGGACGCCAAACTCGCGGGCCTGGGCGGTCGGACCCGAGGCGCCGGTGAAGTCGTCGAGCCGCGCTGCCCGGCCCGTCTGGAATACGGCGGTGAGCAGGTTCCGCCCGCCAATGGTCCACCGGCTGCCGACGGGGAATGCAGTGCCGGTCCTGCTCCACGCGGCGACGAACGTTGCCATGCCATCCGGGTCGTACCGGCTCATTGCCGCGCGATCTGCCCCTAGCACCCGGCCGGCTTCCTCGGTGACTGCGGCGTACACCGCCTCAGGCGCCGCCGCGCGGGCCACCAGGGTCGCCACCCGTCGGAGCGCCGCCTGTTCCTCGCTGATCCGGTCATCGCCGGTCCTGCCCGGCAAGCCAGCCATCCCACGGAGTCTAGCCGCGGCCAGGATTGTGCCTGGTCAGGAGCCAGTTTGGGGAAGGCGGCTCAGGGTAGCGGATTCGGCCCGCTGGCCTTGAGGGGTAGCGTGATGTCCACGGTGGTGCCGGTTCCAGCCGGGCTGCGCAGCCGCAGGTGGCCGCCCAGTGCCTCGGCCCGGTCCTTGAGGCCGACCAGGCCGGAGCCGTGGCTGACGTCCGCGCCGCCGCGGCCGTTGTCGCGGACGCGCACGTGCAGGACTCCGTGACTTTCGGCCACCTCGATATCGGCGGAAGTCGCCTGGGCGTGCTTCGCGACGTTGGTGAGTGCCTCGGAGACCGCGTAGTAAGCAGCGATCTCGACCGGCTCAGGCAGCCGTCCTTCCAGCTGGATGTCGAGGTCGACGGGGACTGCCGACCGGCGGGCCAGGGCTCTGACGGCCGCGGGCAGGCCGCTGTCGGCCAGGATGGCCGGGTGCAGGCCGCCGGCGATCTCGCGCAGCTCATCCAGTACGTCGTCCATTCCGGTAGCCACGTTGTCTAGCCGCTCCGCCAGGCCGCCGGTCCCGGCCTTCGCGGTGGCCTGGGCGGCGCGCAGGTTCAGGGCGAGGGAGACAAGGCGCTGCTGAGCGCCGTCGTGCAGGTTGCGCTCGATGCGGCGACGGGTGGCATCGGCGGCAGCGACGATCCGGGCGCGGGAGGCGGTGAGGGCGGCCTGGGCCTCGGCGTTGGCGATCGCGGTGGCGGCCAGCTCGGTGAAGCCGGCCAGCCGCGCCTCGGTGCCAGCTCGCAGCGGCCCGGTACGGGACGCCACGAACATGACGCCCCATAGCCGCCCCTCCACGCGTACCGGCACGCCGACCCCCGCGCGGAAGCCCAGCTCGCGGGCGGCCTCGGCGGGCGGGCCCGAGGCGCTGGAGTAGTCGTCGATCCGCGCTGCCTGGCCGGTCTGGAACACCATGGTGTTCACGTTCCGCCCGCGGGTGCGCCATCCGCTGCCGGCGGGGCGGACGACACCATTGCCGCTCCAGGCGGCAACAACTTTCACTGTGTCGCCGGGACCGTAGCGGTTCATGGTCGCGTAATCGGCGTGCAGCAGCCGGCCGGCTTCCCCGGTGACCGCGTTGAGCACCTGGGCCGGCGGAGTGGCGCGGGCCACGAGCGTAGCCACTCGGCGCAGCGCGGCCTGTTCCTCGGCGAACCCGCGCAGTTCTACGCGGGCCTGGGCATTGGCGATCGCGGTGGCGGCCAGCTCGGTGAACCCGGCTAGCTGTGCCTCAGTGCCCGCGGGCACCGGCCCGCGCGTGGACCCCACGGCCATCACGCCCCACAGTCGGCCCTCGACGCTGATCGGCACGCCGACCCCCGAGCGGACCCCGAAGTCCCTGGCCTGGACCGCCGGGCCGGTCGCATGGCTGAAGTCATCGATCCGCGCGGCCTGGCCGGTCTGGAAAACCCCGGTGATCAGGTTCGGCCCGCCGATACTCCACCGGCTGCCCACGGAGAAGATCTGATCGGTGCTGCTCCACACGGCGACCACCTTGGCCGTGCCGTCCGGGTCATACCGGAACATCGTCGTGTGGTGGGCACTGAGCAGTCGCGCGGCTTCCTCGGTGACTGCGGCGAACACGTCCTCTGGCGGTGCCGCCTGTGCGACAAGGGTCGCCACTCGGCGCAGCGCGGCCTGCTCGTCGGCGAACCCGCGCAGTTCCACGCGGGCCTGAGCGTTCGCGACCGCGGTTGCGGCCAGCTCGGTGAACGCGGCAAGCCGCGCCTCGGTGCCGGCCGGCAGCGGCTCCACCCATGAGCCCACGATCATGACGCCCCACAGTGCGCCTTCGACGCTGACCGGCACGCCGACAGCGGCGCGAAGCCCGAGCTCGCGGGCTGCACCGGCAAGCGGACCCGACGCGTCGGAGTAGTCGTCGATCCGCACCGCCCTGCCGGTGTCGAACACCAGCGTGTTCACGTTCCGCCCGCCGAGCTTGACCCGGCTGCCGACGGGGTAGGGAGCCCCGCTGCTGCTCCACGAGGCGACGATGGTTCGCACGTGATCTGGCTCATACCGGGACATCGCCGTGTAGTCGGCATCCAGCAGCCGCCCGGCTTCCTCGGTGACTGCGGCAAACACCTTCTCAGGCGCCGCCGCGCGGGCCACGAGCGTCGCCACCCGCCGGAGCGCCGTCTGTTCCCCGCTGATCCGGTCATTGCCGGCTCGCCCCGGCCAGACAGCCACCCATGGAGTCTAGCCGCGCCCGGAATTGTGCCTGGTCAGGAGCCAGTTTGCGGCAGTGGCAGGCGAATTGCGACGGGGCGCAAGCGTCAGCTTGCGGGAGCGGCACGTCGCCCGAGGCAGCGACGGGCGGCGCGGACGGCTACTCCCAGCGGAAGGTCCTCGCGGCAACCGCGATCGCGACGATTGCCCACGCGCACAGCACCAGCAGGTCACGGACCGGTAGCCCGGCAGAGTGCGCGAGCACGGCGCGCAGCCCCGCCGAGAGCGCTCCGGCTGGCAGCAGTTCCAGTACCGGCCTGATAGCCGCCGGGAACTTCGTGAGCGGGAACAGCACTCCGCCAAGGCCTAGCATGATCAGGTAGAGCAGGTTCGCACTGGCGAGCGTGGCCTCGGCTCGCAGCGTGCCCGCCATGAGCAGCGCGAGTCCGCTGAAGGCGGCGGTCCCGGCCAGCAGTAGCAGTGGTACCCATGCCGCTGCGGCCGGGCTTGCCACCGGGCGCCAGCCCAGCAGCGTTCCGATGAATAGCACGATCGCGAACTGGCCGAGCTCCACGGTGAGAACGGTGAGGGTTTTGGCCGCGATCAAGCCACGACGCGACAGCGGCGTGGCACCCAGCCGTTTCAGCACTCCATAGCGCCGTTCGAATCCGGTACCGATCGCCTGGCCAGTGAATGCAGTGGAGAGCACCGCCAGGGCCAGGATGCCCGGAACCACGAAGTCGATCCGGCTGCCGGAGCCGATGCTGATCAAGTTCTCGTGGCCGAAGGCGATCAGGAGCAGCACCGGGATGATCAGCGTCAGCACGAGCTGCTCGCCGTTGCGCGCCAGCGTCCGCAGTTCCAGGCCCGCTTGCCCGCGCACCATGCGAGGCAGCAGCGCGGCACCGGGCGCGGGGGGAGGCCACTCTCCGCTCAGCAGCGCCGGTGCCGGGCGGCCGGCCGGAGCGCGCCCGATACTGGGAGGCCCGGTGCTGGCGGGAACTGTCGCCGCGGCCTCTGGGACCGCCGTTCCGGTCAGGGCAGGCTCAGTCACGATCGCAGCCCCCGTCCGGTTAGTTCGAGGAAGAGGTCCTCCAGCGTGCGGCTCTCGATCTGCAGGTCCCTGGCCAGGACCCCGTGCTCGGCGCACCAGGCCGTGACCGAGGCGATCAGCTGCGGATCGACGCGTTCGGCCACCTCGACCAGGTAATGCCCGGACGGCGATTCTTTGGCGATCGCGCCGGTCGGCAGCGCGGCGAGCAAGGCCGCGAGATCGAGACCAGGCTCGGCACGGAACCGGAGCTGCCCGTCGGAGCCGGTCAGGTCGGCGGGTCCGCCGTTTGCGACGACCTGGCCGTGGTCGACGATCACCACCTGGTCGGCGAGCCGCTCGGCCTCTTCCATGTAGTGGGTGGCGAGGATCACTGAAGCGCCGCTGCGGCGAAGGTCCTCGATGAGCTCCCAGGTGGCGTGCCTGGCTTGCGGATCAAGCCCGGCGGTGGGCTCGTCCAGGAAAACGAGCTCGGGCCTGCCGATCACGGCGGCGGCCAGAGCCAGCCGCTGCTGTTGCCCGCCGGAAAGCTGCTTGTACGGGGTGCGGGCCGAGCCGGTCAGGCCGACGGCGGCGAGCAGCGCCGCGGGATCAAGCGGATTGGCGTAGAAACCAGCCATCACCCGCAGGTATTCGGCGGCACGCGCGCTAGTCGGCACCCCGCCGGCTTGAAGCATGACACCGACTTTGCCGCGCAGCTCACGGGCATCCGCTGCCGGATCGAGGCCAAGCACCCGGACGATGCCGCCGTCGGCCTTCCGGTAGCCCTCGCAAATCTCGATCGTCGTGGTCTTCCCTGCCCCGTTAGGCCCGAGGATGGCCGTCACCTGGGCGCGTTCAGCCCGGAGCGACAGCCCGGAGACCGCTGTCACACTCCGGTAACGCTTGACCAGACCGTCGATCGCGACGGCCGGCTGGTTACTCACGCTCGCGAGTCTAGGGTCTGTGAGCGACTCGGCCGCCGGCGGGCTACTGTCCAGCAGATCGCTACCGGCCGGCCGGCCAATGTTGTCTCGCCGGTTACGGCTGGTCGGCGAGCCAGTGTGCGTCGTGCAAATGGATTGACAATGTCGGGATACGCTCCCGTCAGAAGCGCGTTCCCCTCGGGCTAATGCCCGGCCGGCTCGCTCCCGTTGCCGTCGAGGGCTGGCCCTTCGCGCGGCGTCACGAAATCGGCCAGCCGCTGCGACTGCGCTAGCCGGCTCGGCTCGTGCAGGTACATCATGTGGCCAGCCTCGTAGTAACTGAAGTCGATGTTCGCGGCGAGCTCGGCCGGGACGGCCAGATGGGCAAACGAGTGCTCCGCGGCGAAGTACGGCGTCGCGAGATCGTGATAACCGCAGTCCACATGCACGCGCATGTGCGGGTTGGTGCGCATCGCGGCGGCGAGCGCCTCCAGAACGTGCACGTGCTGGTTCTCGAACTCGGAGTACGACCACGGCTGCACGCGGTCGGTCAAAATCTCGTATGGCAGATCGTTTGAGTAGCCGAGCTCAGCGCGCACGTAGTGATTGAGCGCTGCGGTGTACGGGCCGACGATGGCGTTGATGGACGGGTCCGAGCTCCACGTCTCGCGGCCGTAGTCAGTGTCCCAGCCGGTGAACCGGCCATCGATCCGGCCCACGACCAGCCTCCGGTCGCGCAGGAGTTCGGTGAGGAACCGCACGTGCTCGGGCCGCAAGTTGACCCGGTCCACGTAGTCGGCGGACAGTCCGGAGAGCTCGGCGACCGTGGCCGCCGCGGCCGCCCGCTCGTCCGCAGTCAACCGGGAGCCGCGGGCGAGCGCCCAGAGGTAGTCGCGCCCGGCGTACGCCTCGGCGTCGGCCAGCACGTCACGCAAGGGCCGGTCGCCGTGCTTGCCGTGGTAGTGGGCAACCGCCGCATAGGTCGGCAGGTACAGCGCATAGGGATCGTCGTTGCCGCCGCCGAACTCGGCGGTACCGAAGTCGAGCACCGCGGAGACCAGCATCAGGCCGTTGAGGTACAGCCCGTACCGCTCCTGCAGGTGGCGCGCAAGGCCCGCGGCTCGGGTGGTCCCGTACGACTCGCCGCACAGATACTTAGGTGACATCCACCGGCCGTTGCGGGTCGTCCAGAGCCTGATGACCTCGCCCACTGACTCGATGTCGCCGCCGTAGCCGTGGAAGTCCTTCGGCTTCTCGCCCTTGACCGCGCGGGAGTATCCGGTCGACACCGGATCGATGAACACCAGGTCGCTGTGCTGCAGCAGGGTCTGCGGATTGTCGGCCAGCTCGTACGGCGGCGGCAGCAGCTCGCCGACGTCGCCCATCACCACCCGGCGTGGTCCGAGCAGCCCGAGGTGCAGCCACACGCTCGAGGATCCTGGCCCGCCGTTGAACGCGAACGTGACCGGCCGCCGAGCCGGGTCCGCGACGTGCGCGGTGTAGGCGGTAACGAAGACTTCCGCCTTCGGCTGCGGGCCGTCGAACTTGTCGTCGGTGTGGCCTTCCCGCCGCAGCACGATCCGCCCGGTCGTGACCGAGTACGTCAGCTCGGCTGGAGCCGCGGCTGGGCCGTAGACGCTGACCGAGTGCTCGGTCGTTACCAGGTCATCGGCAGGCTCGCTGGCACTGTTGTCCGTGCTGGCCTCGTCGTCCTGCGGCTTGGC
>Ga0335074_10013282_pt1 | contig 11576 bp, 14 predicted proteins | sample Lox_Sample_23_FD_206715 | JGI IMG/M metagenome (GOLD analysis project Ga0335074, IMG submission 206715) | Soil microbial communities from Loxahatchee National Wildlife Refuge, Florida, United States - Lox_Sample_2.3 | ecosystem: Environmental > Terrestrial > Soil > Wetlands | place: USA...
TGGATATTGCCGATCATTTTGACCAGCTGCCCCCACCGATCCCCGCAATTGCTTTGTAATGGGCTGCTGGGCCGCACAGGTGGCTAGATACGAGGTCCCGGCACCGCTGGATCATCAATTTCTCCCTCCGCCCGACTGTAAACTGTTTTGTTTCATCTCACTCAAACGGGTGATGCGCACGCAAAGGAGTAATGGTCAGCATCCATCGCTGGCAAACATTCAGCACCGGCCATTAAAGGGAGAACTCTTATGAAGTCATTGGCATTGGGTGCGGCGCTTTTAGTGGCTCTTGGGGTCTTGGGTGTTCCGGCATTTGCGTGTTCACCGAACGACACCGCTTGCTGGAACAACGTAAACAGGCTGCGAAGCTATAACCAATTGGGGCAACAACTGAACAACGATGGTCAACTCGCGGCGTGCAAGATCGGGTGCGTCGAAAATAACAACGATTACGACGCGCAAACGCAGTGCGAGGCAAACTGCGCACAGGCTAATCAGTAAAATCCGGCCGATATTAGGACCAACGCCTTCAGGTGGGGAGTGAAACAATGATACGGTTTATTTTGGCTATCGCGATCGTGAGTTTGATAGCCGTCCCGGCTTCTGCTCAAATAGGCAATAACGGCAATTGGAATCCACCTGATCTGTCAAGACGACCGCCACCTACCGAATACAATCCGCCCAATCCGCTCCCTCCTGCAATCAATAATTCTAATATGAGTGGCGGACCGAACGAGGTATGTCGTCAGGGGTACCATTTTGAAAATGGCGTGTGCATCGAAAACGGATACTAAGTTTATGAAAATAGCGGGGATCGTATTTTATCCCCGCCGTTTTGTAATCTGAATGACCGAGAATAGGTTCATACCAGTTAAACATGCGTCGCCAAGAGCACCGGCGCAGCCATGAGCAGAACCACAAGCTTGAGTTCGTTGGTCGCAGCCAGCAAGATGGCAAGTAAGCTCCGGGAATCAACTATAAATTTCTTATCTTTGCGACACTTTGGCAGCGCTCGCCCGCTCGCCGAGGAATTCATAGGACGGAACGGCAAGCGATACGCAACTGGACGCTCACTAGCCTAGTAGTCGCTGCTCTGACGTTAATTCTGCGATAGCCGCCGCTCAAGAGGACGCCAAGACCGCAACGCTTTGAAGAAGCAGGGCGACGAGCTGCGCCTGACGTGTGGTGTTGGTTTTCGCAAAAATGCTTTTTAGATGGGTACGGACGGTGTTGCGGCTGATATGGAAGGCGTCGACGATTTCCTCCATTGATCGTCCCTCAGCGAGAATGCTCGCGACTTTGGCTTCCGCCACGGTGAGCCCAAACAGACCCTGGAGAGCGAGGGATCGTGCGGTTGGATTTTCCGGATCGCGGATGAACAAAATCGCGGCCGGCAGCGGTGCACCCAGCCCGTCGCGCGCGGGTCGGAACGGTGCAACGAGCACGGTGAGCGGCAATCGTTCGCTGCGCGGCACCGCGACCACGCCACCGGAGCCTGCGCCGCCGTTGGCTGCAGTATCCGCCGCCTCACGGATCATCGACGACAGACGCTGGCCGCACAGCCGGTCGTTGGCGAACACCCGCGCCCGGGTCGCGCCGAGCCCATCGCCGGTACGCAGCAGGACCTCCGCAGCACTACTAGCGTACAAAAGGCGACCGCTGCGATCAGCGACGATCATTGCCGTCGCGCTTCGCTCAAGCCCTTCCAGGGCGGCATCGCGTTGAACCGCGACGCTCGTAAGTCGCTGGCGAATCTGCAGAGCCCGTTGCAGGTGCGGGAGAAACTTCGCGACCGATTGCTTATCAAGCGCTTGAAAGGCGCCGGCTTTGGGGCCGCGATGGATGCCGATGCCGCTGACTTGGCCATCGATAACGGGAAACATCGCCCCGACGATGTAGAATAGATCGCCGTTTTCACGACACCAATCGTTGTAGAACTCGGAGCGCTGAAACTCATCATCCGCCACCATGTCGTGACTGGAGACGATGGTTGACAAACCGATATCGGTCGCGCGCTGAACCCATATATCACGCGCGCCGTAATAGGATTGATAACGAATAAGAGATTTCGGATCGTAATTATCCGTTATCGAAAGAAGCTCGATCGCACCACTTTTCGTGTCTCGCAGCTGTACTGCGGTGCTATGCGCATTAAATGCTCTGGAAATTTGCGGCGCAACACCTGTCCAGAGATTCTCGTCGAGTGCAGCATCATAAATATAAGCAATCAAATTGAGCAGAGTGGTCTGCTCTTGACTACTCGACATCACAGTCCCCAACGCCCTGTTCATACCCCACAGGCCGGAGCTGTCGCAAATGTTCGCGTGCTATTCCCGTTTCGACGTTATTGGTTTCGTCCCACCCGTTCGGGGTTCCTGGCAGCGGCAGTCCCTGACCAATGTTTCAGCAACTATTCCACTGGCAACGGACACGGGGCGTCAAGTTTGGGTTCCATTAAGCTACCCTTGCGAGACTCTTTGTCGCAACCAGTGCCGGCAGCCCAGACCGCACCATTCCCACCAAAATGGCTGAGGCGGCGTGGTGGCCTCCGGTTGCAGAGTGCTTGCGCGAGTCGTGGTTGCCACGGAGGGTGCGACTGCTTTGGGGCACAAGCAGTAGCTCTTGCCGGCGACGCCGATGGACCGCTCTCCGCTCACTCAGCGGACATTCACACTATAAGATGGTGCCCAAAGTGTGGCTCATACGGCCGGTAGCTTTAACCCGTCTCTGAACTTGGGCCTACCTCGCCTAACGGCATGACATTACGGAGACTTCTGCCCCGACAGGCAGCGCACGTGTACGGCGCGCACTAGAATATGCCGGACGCAGTGCTCGCATACGTTTATCGAAATGCGCTATCGTTTTCCGCCCATTGGGATCGTCAACCATGGGGCATCGCGATGCTCTTCTCACGAGGAGTTCCGCGATGCGGTTGCTATCGAAGCGTCAGCTTAAGGAGTTAGTTCTTTACAGCCCGCAACACGTCGCTCGGCTTGAGGCTGCCGGGAAGTTCCCGAAACGGGTGCAACTCGGTCAGTGTCGGGTCGGGTGGATAGAGCAGGAGGTTCTGGACTGGCTGCAAGAGCGTATCGACGACCGCGGTACGCCCACCGACGCCTCCCGCTGAGGGAGGGGGCGGAGCATCCAAACCTCCGCCCTTTCCCAGGGTAGGAGACGGCGGTTAGCTGGCGATACGGAGGGCGATACTGTATCCCCATGCCAAAGCCATGCAATCGCCCGAACATTCCGATGCATATCGAAACATCGCAGACCGGATCGGCGGTGCTGGCGAAATCCGATAAAGGTGTGAGCGGTTGGGGTGGGGTAGAGGTGTTATCAAGAGGGTAGTGATGCCATGCGACTATTGGATCGGATTGCGACGACAGAGGGAACTTAGGAAGGTGGTCTCTCCGACGCGCGTCAAGCTATCGGAATAACCGTATAGCGCAGGAATTCACCTCGAGCCGATCACCGCGATCTATATGGCTCAGTAGGTCGGCGAAACAACCATTGTCAATCAACGTAAAAATGGTTGCACGAAACGGTGCATAATATATCGTAAAACGATCAATCGGGATGGAGTTCCCGAAAACCGCCCGAAAGGGCTGATGACTCCTACTGCTGTTCGCGGCGGGAGTGTGTCCGAGAGAGACCCGCTGCGAGAGGCGGGTTTTCGTTGCCCGCTTCAAGCCATGTGCAGAGGGGGCAACATGTCGACGCACCGAGATCAATCAAGCTCTGAACATCTGGCTTTAACCTAGAACCCGTTTGAGGAGCATGTCCTATGCGGTATCTCATCGCCTTTTTTCTTCCTTGGGCTGCCTTTTTTTCGATGGGTATGGTCGGTCGCGGCATCATCTGCTTGATTCTTCAATGCACGGTGATCGGATGGATTCCGGCGACGATCTGGGCTTTTTCCACCATCGGCAATTACTATGCCGACAAGCGGACTGACCGCGTCGTTAAAGCGATTGTGAACAGCCGCAGCGCCTGACCTTTTTGCGCGCCACGATCGCTCATAGGGAAGAGGTCGCGGGCTTCTTGCGCGCGAAGCGCCACTACTATGTGGATTGCCAAGTTCTCTTTTCTGAAGAGGAGAAGGCAATTATCAAAACGCGCGGTCTCGCCAACCACACGTTTACAGTGGATCCCGCGGTGCCGCCTCCGGCGAGGACGGAGTACGTCGGCGCAAAGGTGTTACGCGGCGTCGCCCCGCTGGTTCTCCTGACATCATGCGTCGGCGGGATCGTGGTGGGTCATGGCCTCGGAACCCTACTGTTCCTTTTGGCGTCGGGCATGTTCGGCGTGAGCTTTATCCTGCGACGGAAGACCGACTTCGCCGAGCTACCCAATCAGGTCGTTTCGCTAAAACAGCTTCTCGACGACCCCCGCTTTACGATCTACGCACCCGATCCGTCACGTGCGAAGGCCCTCGATGACGGATTGCGGGCGACGACACTCGCCGCGGTCCGGAACCTCTTGATCGACAGCACCGAGGTCCGAAATACGGAGACCTTCGAGCTGTGAAAAGCGAAGCGGGGAGGTGGCTCAGATATACCCTGTTTTCTGGAGATCCCGCTGTCACGATCGCTTCGATCGTCATTTGTTTCTTCCTCCTCGGCATCTTCCTCGCTGCCGGCGCTGTGTTCGCGGTTCCGATCGGCATCGCCTTCGGCATCTTCAAATACGTGCAATGGCGATCACGCCGCCCGACGCCAACGGCCGAGATCATCGCCGCCACGCAGCAGCGAGTAATCGCCGCCAACTTTCCCGACACTGAAGCCTTCTCGGCAGCCTTTGCCCGCCGCCTCGTTGAGGCCTGGAACCCGAGCTACCCGAACGGTCACCTGTTCGAACGCATGCTTGAAGTCGCTGAAACGCTCTACGATACGGAGGGTCTCAACAACCCTCTGCCGCCGACGCCTCCATCAAACCCGATCGAAGAAGGTCGCTACCGGGATCGCTTGTTCGTCCACGCCCGTAAATGTGCTGATGCACCATATACGCTCACCCTCTTCACCGAAGCGCTCGCGCGCTCATTCAATGCGTTCCGAGGAGCGTTGCCACCTGTTGCGCGGGCCACGCCGCAAGAAATCCTAGGCCAGGCCGATGAATCTTCATCCCTCGCGACGGTGCCCGTGGTCGATCTGCTTGGCGATATCGGTCATACCGTGTGGGAGATGGTTACCCCCTTCTATGCTGACGCCGTGAAGGCAATCGGGCTCTTCGCCGACGTAAAACATCAGTTGGACACGAATGACCAACTGACGTCGCAAGGAAGTCGACAATACATCCCGCCCTACGAACACAAAGGGTCATCGCGGGAGATCGTCCGTGCGTATCTCGGCCACACTCCGTTTGAGACCCTCTTTGACGCGGCCGTGCCGTTCCGCTTCACGGACCAGCAGCGCTACGAGCACATGCACGTCATTGGCGGCTCGGGCCATGGTAAAACCCAGCTGCTCCAACACCTGATTTTTCACGACCTAACGCGAGAGAAGCCACCCGCGCTGATCGTCATCGACAGCCAGGGCGACATGCTTCGAAAGATCCAGCGCCTGGAATTGTTTGCGCGTGAGCCGCTCGGTAATCGTCTCGTGATTATCGACCCGGAGGACGTCGAGTATCCGCCGGCTCTGAACATGTTCGATATGTCGAATGCGCGGCTCGCCGGCTACTCCCGGGCACACCGCGAGCAGATCGAAGCTGGCGTGATCGAGTTGTACAACTATGTCTTTGGCGCCCTAGCGGCCGAGCTTACGCAGAAGCAGGGGACCGCGTTTGCATTCGTGTCTCGGCTGATGCTGACGATACCGGGGGCGACGATCCACACTCTGCGACAGCTCATGGAAGACGACGCCGTATCGCTCGATCGGAGTTCCTTTGCCAAGGCGATATCGGAGCTGGATTTAACCGCCCAGGCTTTCTTCCAGAATCAGTTCTTCACACGATCCTTCGCCGCGACAAGGCAACAGATTGCACGCCGCCTGTACGGCGTGCTGCAGGTTCCGGCATTCGACCGAATGTTCTCCGCGAAGCGCAACAAGCTAGACATGTTCGAAGCGATCCAGCGTAGCCGGATCGTCCTGATTAATACGAGCAAGGCTCTGTTGAAGAATGACGCTTCAGCACTGTTCGGGCGCTACATGATCGCGCTTGCGATGCGCGCGGCATTCGAGCGCGTGGCGGTCGATCAACACGACCCCGCATTTTTGATCGTCGACGAGGCAGCCGAGTACTTTGACGAGAACTTGGAGACGCTGCTCTCGCAGGCGAGAAAATTTAACATGGGTGTCCTCTTCGCCCATCAGCATCTCGAGCAGCTCTCGTCCCCGCTCAAGGCCAGCGTGGCGGCCAACACGAGCATCAAGCTCGCCGGGGGCGTTTCGGATCGTGACGCGCGGGCGGTAGCGCCCGATATGCGAACCACACCGGATTTCATAAGCTCGACACGGAAGCATGAAGCGTCGACCGACTTCGCTTGCTATGTCCGAAATGTCACTGACACTGCCGTCAAACTTCGTATTCCATTTGGGACCCTTGAAGCGGCGCCGCGAATGTCAGGTGATGTGCTGGCCGAGCTCCTCGCGCGAAATCGCATGCAGCATTGTTGGGAAGTGGAGAGCCAAGAGCCGAACGAACGGGCGAGGGGAGAGCAACGACCAATGGAACCCGCGACCCCACCCGGTCGAGTTGATCCAGACGCCGTCTCCACCGACCCTGCAGAGAAGTGGTAGCTGACGAAAACGTGATGTTTGATCGCAGGGGATCATAGCGACACAACCCAGCCTGTTTCTGCCCATACCGCACGTTGGCAGGGCGCTAGTGACAGCGTATTTTGGCGGGCATGAACAATCGCCGGTCGCGTATGAGCCGTACGAGCTCTGGGAAAAGAGTCGAGATCACGGAGCGTGATCTGGAAATCTTCAAGCTGCTAAAGCGGTACCGCTACCTGCGCTCGACCTTCATCCACGCCTTCGTCGGCGGAAAATCTGAAACCCGATTCAAGGAGCGCCTCGGTCATCTTTATCACGAGGGCGGATACCTCAATCGTCCGCCCCAGCAGTGGCAGTATGCCAATGCCCGGTACATGCCCGTCGTATATGAAAATGGCGCTGCCGCTCATGATGCTCTCCGGCGCCACGTATTGTTGGGCGCAGAAACGGTAACTTGGCTGGGTACCTCGCGCCACGGTGGTCATCGTAATCTTGCTCACGGTCTGATGATTTGCGACGTCCTGGCCTCAATCGAACTTGGGGCGCGCTCCACCGCGGGGCTTCGGTTCATCTCCTGGGAAGAAATCATCGCAAAAGCCCCGGAAAAGACGCGTGCTGCCGAAATCCCATTTCGGATTCCGGTGACGATCCCAGGCGACATGCAAGGGCGCAACATCACGTTTGGTCTTTTGCCCGACGGGCTGTTCGGTCTCGAGTACACGCGCGGCGAAGGCAAGGCGTATCGGTTCTTCGCGCTCGAGGCGGACCGCTCCAGTGAACCGGTAAACCGTCATGATCTGCTGCAAAGTTCGTATCGCAAGAAGCTTCTTGCGTACCGAGAGATCGTCGCAAACCGGCTCTACAAGTCACACCTAGGATTGCCCAATCTCTTTGTGCTGACCGTGACGATGAACGAGCGGCATATGTACAACATTATGGCGCTTCTTGGTGAGCTCGCCGGTGCCAGTAGCACCCTCTTCCTATTCAAGACCGCGCCTGCACTCGGGGATTTTCGCAAGGCGCCTGTTCCTAATCCGGCACTTCTCACGGAACCGTGGCAACGGGCGGGACACGAGCCGTTTGCAATTACGTTCTGATCAGCTCGCCTGGAGCGAGGGTGCGAGCGCTAAACGGCTTTGACGGTGCCCCGTCGATCATAAGTTTGACATAGGCGTCGTGGTTTGGCAGCTGTTGTAGGTCGACTTCGGTGAAGTCGCCGCAAAACTCGCGAGCCATATAAGGCGCATCCTCTGCACCTATCCGAAAGGAGATTAGGGTGCCAACATTGCCAAGGACGGCATGGCGAATGTCGGGAGTTAGCTGGTAGAGGTATTGGTGGGCAATGGTGAAGCCGACACGATATTTGCGCAGTTCGGCCAGCATATTGGCCACGGCGAGCGTGGTGAACGTCTGAAACTCATCGATATAGACGAAGAAATCCCGGCGGAACGCCGCAGGCGCGTCAGCACGGCTGTACGCGGCTAACCCTATGGTCGTGACCAGCAGGGCGCCGAGGAGTGAAGAACTGTCCTCTCCCATGCGACCCTTCGCCAGATTTACTAACAGTACCTTACCCTCGTCCATGATCTCGCGGATATGAAGATCCTCCGGCGCCGCAGTGAGAATTCTGTTGAGCAACGGGTCGGCTAGAAACGCGCCCACCTTGTTTTGAATCGGAGCGGCGCCATCGGCTCTGTACCCGAAGGAAAATCGGTCAAACTCTTTAAGTAGAAATGTCTGGACCGTCTCGTTTTTCAGGGTCTGGGCTATTTCCTTCCTAAATCGCTGATCCGAAAGCATGCGCAGGATGTCATGCATAGACGCGCGCGGTTGCTCAAGAAGCGCCATTAACACGTTGCGCAGGATATGTTCCATCCGAACACCCCAGGCTTCCGGCCACAACTTCTTGAATACTTCGAGGAATCCGGAGGCAGCCAGCGCAATACGATCTTCCCGCACGTGGCGCAGCGGGTTGTAACCGTAAGGCTGTGTCGGGTCGGTCGCGTTGAAATAGACGATGTCATCACGACGCTGCGACGGCAGGCGCTCAATGACGCGCTCGACGAGATCTCCGTGAGGGTCGATCAGCGCAAATCCGTTTCCAGCTGCCACATCTTGGAGCACCATCGTCTCGATGAGGGTCGATTTGCCCGTTCCGGTCTTACCAATCACATAGAGGTGCCCGAAGCGATCGTCCTGATGTATTCCGAAGAGGCGCCGATCTTGCCGAAAATTGACCCGCGCGAGCAGCATGACGTTCGGCATTGGGGCATGCTGCCATCCCAAGAGCTGAGCACTTAGAGCGTCGCTCGTGCTCTCCGGGCTTTTGGGCGGGTACCGTCTCGCTTTCCTTGCGGAACGAAAATAGACGGACGTCAGCTCCGTAGGAGCGCCGGGAGCAAAAGGCCGAGGGTCAGGCAAAGACCAAAGAAAATTGCGAAGGCGAATGCGCCCAACCGGAGCGGCTCGCGCCATAGCGGCCAACCTTGGAGCTTATGTTTCCGCCACTCGTTATAGCTTATGAGAAACGCGATCAGTGCTGCCAAGGGGCTCAACACGCCCCCGAGGGCCACGAACAGCTCGAAAAGCATACTTATGGCTGACGCTCGTTCTTGAAGCGGTCGGCCGCGCTCCTGATCAGGCGGTAGGCGTCATCTTTACCCAGCCAACCCTTCACTCGAACCCACTTATTTTCGAGACGCTTATACTCCTCAAGGAAGTGGCGAACTTCGAGTTTGAAGTGCCGACCCAGGTCATCAACGGAGGCCACGGCTCGTAGACGCGGATCGTGCTCAGCCACCGCAACGATCTTCCAGTCCTGCCCAGCTTCGTCTTCCATATCGACCGCGCCGACCGGGCGGACCGAGACCACGCATCCTGGAAAGAGGGGCGCTGAGACGGCTATCAAAACGTCGAGATGATCACCATCGTCAGATCGGGTACTCGGAATGAATCCATAATCTACGGGGTAGTGCATGGATGAATGGAGAACGCGATCCAATTTAATTTCATCGATTGCCTCGTCATACTCGAACTTGCACGCGCACCCTTTAGGAATTTCGACTACTGCGTTGACGAATTCAGGCGCCTTTTTGCCTAAAGTCAAATTGTGAAAACTCATATATAAAATTACTTCCGAGTAACAGGACTCTCTCATGATGTGCAGAAGTCATTGGTCGGTAATGTATTCCGACAGTTAAAGGCAGACTTCACTGCCCAATGTCAATTAGACAGAAGAGTAGTACGATTTCAGAAAAATGCAAATCCCGCAGCAGTGTCGTCGGGTGCCGCGAAGCCGGAGCGATAATGCCGAGGCGTGTTAAGTCTGAGGCCGCGTCACATTGGTTCGTGGGCCATGCCGATATACTATTACGGTGATATTTGCGGTCCCTCCGTGCAGGTTCGCGTGGTCGACAAGAGTAGTTGCGAGCTCATCCACCGGGCTACTGCGCCCCAGCGTCTCGGCAATGAGACTGTCTGGGACCTGGTCCCACAGACCGTCCGAGCACAACAGAACGAGGTCGTCGACCAACAATTCATGCAAGGCAATGTCCGGTCGAAGTGGGCGATCGCTGCCAACGGCCTGCCAGATTCGATGCCGAAGATCGTGTGTAGCGGCCGCAGCTTCTGTGAGCAAACCCTCCCGAATAAGCTGCGCGACTACCGAATGATCTTCGGTGAGGCGCTGTAATCCCATACGGCCATAGCGATAGGCTCGAACATCCCCGACATGGGCAAGCGCCAGGCGGTCTTCTTGCACGACGCCGACAATGAGTGCCGTGGCCATTCCCGCGCAATGCGCATTCGCAGCGGCGTGCGACCGAATGCGATCATGAGACTGTACGACGGCGGTCAGCAGCCTTTCATTGAGGTCGCCGCCAAAGCGCAGATTCCCATCAGCATCGAGCAAGGTCTTGCCAACCTCATCGATAGCAAGCGCGCTCGCCACTTCGCCGGCAGCGCTGCCGCCGACTCCATCTGCGACGACCATAACCTCTGAGTTCGGTGAAATGTAGAAAGCATCCTCATTGTGATCGCGTGCCCGACCTACACTGGTGATGCCGCAGCAAAAATCTGTCGTCATCAATTCCATACCTAAACGATCCCTATCGGCACGAGGCGTTCCAGCAGACAATCCGGCCTTTCGGCACCATGCCGCCGACGACTGCCAATACGGCCTCGACGACTTCGGGCGTATCGTAGAATTCGATCACCAGGGGCAGGTCGACCATGATCCGGAGAACATCGGCGGCATGAAACTCGCCTGTGTCTCCAAAGCCGGCGATGCCGCGGAACACGGTGACTCCCCTGACCCGGTGCTGGTCATGCAGGACCTTGAGGATTTCCTGCATCAGGTTTTTACGCCGGCCCTGATCCGCCTCACTTAGGTACATGCGCACCAGTCTGATCTCGGTGTCCACCGGCACCTCCCGTCAAAGATTGCGGGCAATGTAAGCGCCGAGCAGCGCCGCCATCAGTCCGAGAACGACCGAGAGGACGACATAAAGCACGCCCTTGCCCATTTCGCCTTGCTCCGCGAGGAGCAGAGTCTCCATCGCGAAGGTCGAGAAAGTGGTAAAACCCCCAAGGAAACCGGTCAGAATTCCGAGCCGCATTGACGCACTTACGGTCAACCGTTCGAGGGTTTCGATGAACAAAAAGCCCATCAGAAAAGCGCCCAGCACGTTGATGGATAGTGTCGCGTACGGAAAATCTCGGCCGTAAATCGCCTGCACCAAGAGGGTCATGCCGTAACGCGCCCAGCAGCCCAGCGTGCCCCCGATGGCAATAGCCAAAAGCGCCTGCATTCAGATCGGATCCGGTCATGGTTAGAACAGCGTGATGAAGAGGATGATGAGC